>Ga0255204_1000387_pt1 | contig 13332 bp, 8 predicted proteins | sample Miss_Colum_RepC__2_FD_188418 | JGI IMG/M metagenome (GOLD analysis project Ga0255204, IMG submission 188418) | Freshwater microbial communities from Mississippi River, Louisiana, United States - Miss_Colum_RepC_8h | ecosystem: Environmental > Aquatic > Freshwater > River | place: USA: Louisiana... | reverse complement strand
CGCGGTTCCGGGGAAAAGCGGGTGGTGGGATGATCGAGCTCGCGGCACTGCTTCTGCTGGGCGCGTTGATCGCGGTGAGTGTTTCCCTCGTGCGCGAGCGTCGCTCCCGGCGGGAGTTGGAGGCGGGGCACGCGCGGGAGTTGGCGGTGCAGCGCGAGCGGCGCGAGGCCGAGCTGCGTTCGCAGGCCGGCCGCACCGTGGCGCTGTTCGACCGCATGGTGGAGGGGATCATCGTGCTCGGCCCGGACGGTCGCATCCGGCTCTCCAACCGCGCCGCCGCGGCCTTTTTCGGCTTCAAGCTGCCGGCCGACGGCCAGACGGTGCTGGAGGCCACGCGTCACCACGAGGTGGCCGCGCTTGTCGGCCGTCTCGCGCGGGAGCCCGATGTCCTCGACCACGAGCTGCGGCTGGAAGGCCTGGGCGGCGCGCGATTCCTGCAGGTAAACGCTCTCGCGCTGCGCTCTCCCGAGGGCGCCAACGACGGCGCGATCCTTGTGTTCCACGACCTGACTCGGCTCCGCCAACTGGAGGCCCTCCGTCAGGAGTTCGTCGCGAACGTGAGCCACGAGCTGCGCACGCCGCTTTCCCTGATCAAGAGCGCCGCCGAGACCCTGATCGACGGCGGGCGCGAGGACCCCGTGGTCACGGCCCGTTTTCTCGAGATCATCGACAAGCACGCGAACCGGCTCACCCACCTCATCGACGACCTGCTGCTCCTTGCGCGCATCGACTCCGGCCGCGTGGAATTGAACCTGCGTCCGGTCGAACTACGCGCAGCCGCCGAGGATGCGCTCGACGACGCCGCGCTGATCGCGCGCGCGCGCGACGTCACGCTGGGCAACGAGGTGCCCGCCGGCCTGCGGGCGGACGCCGACCCGGAGCGGTTGCGGCAGGTGCTGGCCAACCTGATCGACAATGCCATCAAGTACGGGCGCACAGGAGGGGTGGTCACCTTGCGCGGGCGGGAGGCAGGCGGGGGGATGGTTGAGATTTCCGTGCGCGACGACGGGCCGGGCATTCCGCCGGACGCATTGTCGCGCGTGTTCGAGCGTTTCTACCGGGTCGACAAGGCGCGTTCGCGCGAGCAGGGCGGCACGGGGCTCGGACTCGCGATCGTGAAAAACGTGGTTCAGGCCCATAGGGGCGACGTGCGCGTCGAAAGCGCGGCCGGTCGCGGGACAGAGTTTTTCCTCACGCTGCCCGCCTCAAACGGAACGAAGCTCACCCCGGTTTGACCGGACGGCTCCGGGAGGAGCCGAGTCCGCCGGTGAGCCGGAAGCATTTGGGGCTCCCCTGGACGCGCGTCCGAACCGCTCCGCGTTGGTGAACCACGAATGGGCACGAAGGCGTCGGAATCGGATCTGGTGTAGCCGCGGCTGCAGCCGCGGATCAGACCGGACGAAGTACGGCCGAAGGCGCTTCGCGAAGCGCCCCGGATTTTTCCGCCTTGGGCTGGGCGCCAAGGGGGAACGCCGAGAAACGCGTGAAGGGAGGAAGACCAGGAAACAGGGGAGACTTGCCAGACGGAAGCTAGCCCGGGGTAAGCGGGGGCGGAGGTCTTGCGCCCTAGGTGTCCTCTTGCGGCCAGGCCGGAATCGGGACGCGAGCAGGCACACCAGCCGCAAACGGTGGAGCGATGATCGGCGCTTCAGACGGTCCACGAGCTTTCGTTTGCCTCGGTTGGCGGGCGAGGGCACAGGTTGGGGCAGCATGCAGGCGTCCGATTATTTCTCGCTGCCGCCCTCGTTGGCGCGGTTCGCGGGGTTTTTCCGCCCCGAGGCGCCGCCGTGGGAGTGGGTGGCTCAAATCGACGCCGCGCTCGCCGCGTTGCCGGAGCCGCCGCGGTGCGAAATGCCGCCCGGAGTTCACGTGGAAGGGCGGGTTTGGTTGGGGGAGGGCGTGCGGTTGCCGCCTTACGCGACGCTGATCGGGCCGATGTGGCTCGGCGCGGGCTGCGACATCCGGCCCGGGGCGTTTCTCCGCGGCGGGGTGATCGCGGGCGAGGGCTGCGTGTTCGGCCACGCGAGCGAGTTCAAACATTGCCTGCTGCTCGACGCCGTGCAGGTGCCGCACCTCAGCTACGTGGGTGACTCGGTGCTGGGCAACCGCGCCCATCTCGGGGCCGGGGCTGTTTGCTCCAATCTCCGACTCGACCAGCGCAACGTGGTCATCCGCGCGCCCGACGGCTCGCACGACACCGGTCTCCAGAAGCTTGGTGCGATCCTCGGCGACGGCGCGGAGGTGGGTTGCAACGCGGTGCTCAACCCCGGCGCCGTGCTCGGCAAGCGCGCCCTCGTGATGCCCGCGATGGCGTTCGCTGGCGTTTTGCCGCCGGCGACGATCGCACACGCCCGAACGGACATCCGCCTGATCCCGCGTCGGGACTGAAAACGGGCTGGTTCTCCGGCGTCCGAGACGTTCTTTTGGCCCCCAACGCATGCGCACCCTCACCGGCATCCAACCCTCGGGCACGCTCCATATCGGCAATTACTTCGGCGCGATGCGCCCGGCGATCGAGGCGCAGACCCGCGGCGAGTGCTTCTACTTCATCGCGGATTATCACTCGATGACATCGCTCCTCGACCCCGAGGAGCGCCGGCGCAACACCCTCGGGGTGGCGTTGGATTGGCTGGCCTGCGGGTTGGACCCGGCGCGCAGCGTGCTCTGGCGCCAGAGCGACGTGCCCGAGGTCGCGGAACTCGCGTGGATCCTCGGCACGCTCACGCCGATGGGACTGCTGGAGCGCGCACACAGCTACAAGGACAAGACCGCCAAGGGCATCTCGCCCAACTTCGGCCTGTTCGCCTATCCGGTGCTAATGGCGGCCGACATCCTCCTCTACGACACCAACCGGGTGCCGGTGGGGCGCGACCAGAAGCAGCACCTGGAGATGACCCGCGACATCGCGATCAAGTTCAACCTCACCTACGGCGAGACGCTCGTCGTGCCCGAGGCCGAGATCCGCGACGATCTCGCGGTGGTGCCCGGGCTCGACGGCCAGAAGATGAGCAAGAGCTACGGCAACACGATCGACATTTTCGGTGACGAGAAGGTCCTGCGGAAACGGATCATGGGGATCGTAATGGATTCGCGTCCGCCGGCTGAGCCCAAGCCCGACGCCGACCGCAACCTCGCCATCCAGCTGCTGCGCCTCTTCGCGCCAGCCGACGTGGCGCGGGACTTCGAGGATCGCCTGCGCGCGGGAGGTCTGGGTTACGGCGATCTGAAGAAGGCGCTGTTCGAGCATTATTGGAACACCTTCAGCGCGGCGCGTGCGCGGCGGGCGGAGCTCGCGGCCAATCTCGACCACGTCAACGCGGTGCTGCGCGACGGCGCCGAGCGCGCGCGGGCCGTCGCCGACGGTGTGCTCTCCCGGGTGCGCCGCGCCAGCGGGCTCCGGTAGCGTTTTCCCTTTTCCGCGCCGCCATGACCCCCGAGGAATTCCGCCGGCGCGGGCATGAACTGGTTGATTTAATCGCGGATTACCGTGCGGGTATCGCGGCACGCCCGGTGCGCCCGCCCACTCGCCCGGGCGAGATCAAGCAGAGCCTGCCGGCGCTCCCACCAGAGCACCCGGAGTCTTTCGACGATGTGCTGCGCGATGTGCGCGAGGTTATTTTGCCCGGCCTCACGCATTGGCAGCATCCGTCGTTCTTCGGCTACTTTCCGGCCAACGCGGAGCTGTCCTCGGTGCTCGGCGACCAGCTCAGCTCGGGTCTCGGCGTGATCGGTCTCGCGTGGCAGTCGGGGCCGGCACTCACGGAGCTCGAGGAGGTGGTGACCGGCTGGCTGCGGCGGATGGTCGGCCTCTCCGACGGTTGGAGTGGCGTCATCCAGGACACGGCGTCGACATCGTCGCTGGTCGCGTTGCTCTGCGCCCGGGAGAAGGCGAGCGGGTTCGCGTCGACGCGCGGCGGACTGCAGGGGACGCCGGCTCCGTTGGCGGTTTATTACTCGGCTCAGGCCCACAGTTCGGTGGAGAAGGCCGCGCTGCTGGCCGGTTTCGGACGTGCCAATCTGCGGGCGGTGGCGACCGACGCTTCCCACGCGTTGGATCCGGCCGCGCTCACGGCGGCGATCGCGGAGGATCGGGCGCGCGGCGTGGTGCCGGCGGCGATCGTGGCGACGACCGGCACGACGGCCTCGACGGCGCTGGATCCGGTCGCGGCGATCGCGGCGATCGCGCGGCGCGAGGGAATCTGGCTGCATGTCGACGCGGCGATGGCGGGCTCGGCGATGATCCTGCCGGAATGCCGTTGGATGTGGGAGGGAGTCGAGAGGGCTGACTCGATCGTGCTGAATGCGCACAAGTGGCTCGGCGCCGTCTTCGATTGTTCGGTCTATTACGTGCGCGATTCGGATCTCCTCGTGCGGGTGATGAACACCAGCCCCAGCTACCTGCGGAGCAACGTCGACGGTGAGGTGCGCAATTACCGGGATTGGGGCATTCCGCTCGGGCGGCGCTTCCGTGCACTCAAATTGTGGTTCCTCATCCGCGAGCAAGGCGTCGCGGGACTCGCCGCGCGTTTGCGGCGTGATCTGGCGAACGCCCGCTGGCTGGAGACGGAAGTGAAGGCGGCGGAGGCGGACGACTGGCGGGTCGTCGCGCCGGTTCCCCTGCAGACGGTCTGTGTGCGCCACGAGCCCGCGGGCCTGCGGGGCGAGGCGCTGGACGCCCACACCCTCGCGTGGGTGGAGCGGATCAACGCCTCCGGATCGGCCTATCTCACGCCTGCGAAACTCGACGGGCGCTGGATGGCGCGGATTTCCATCGGCGGTCTGTTGACGGACCGCGCCGAGGTCTCCGCGCTGTGGACGCGGATGCGGGACGAGGCGGGCGGGATCAGCCCTTGACGTCGTAGCAGTGGATCAGGTCCTGGTCGCGCAGGTAGAGGCGGCCATCGAGCACCACGGGGTGAACCCAGATCTTGCCCTGCGGTTTCCGCTTCTCGGTCTGCGGGGAGAGCGTGAAGCGGCCCTTTTCCTTCCAGCCGGCCGGGGAGGCCTCGATGAGAACCACGGTGCCCTTCTGCTCCTCAATGCACACCAGGTGGCCGGCGACGTAGGTGCAGGCGCCCTTGCCGAGCGAACGGTCCTGCCAAAGGGCTTCGCCGGTCTTCCAGTCCTGGCAGGTCCAGCCGCCGCGATCGGAGTGCCCGTAGAGCTTCCCGTCGACGAGGATCACGCCGCCGTGATGGTTCACCATCTTGTTGCTCTCGTGGGTCATCTCGGGTTCGGCGCCGCCGAGTTTGAACTGGCGGCTGCCGGCGTTGTAACCGGCCGTCACGTACACGAGACCGTCCTGATGAATCGGCGTCGGGATGACGGCCGTGCGGCCGGGGAAGTCGGTCTGCCAGAGCAGGTCGCCGGTGTCCGCCTTCACGCCGAAGAGACGCTTGGTGACGAGCTGAACGTACTGGCGCTGGCCGTTGTGGGTGACGACGAGCGGTGAGGAGTACTGCGCGACATCCTCGACGCCCTTGGACCGCCAGAGGACCTTGCCGGTGCGGCGGTCGAGCGCGGCGAGCGTGCCCTTGGAGCCGCCCGGGGTGCAGACCACGCGATCGCCATCGACCAGCACCGACTCGGTGAATCCCCAGCTTTGGATCTTGCCGCCGAGGTCCTTCACGAAATCGACGCTCCAGACGAGCTTGCCGCCGTTGACCTCGAGGCAAACCAGGCGGCCGTTACCGGAAACCGCATAGATGTTGTCCCCGGCCACGGTCGGCGTGCAACGCGGGCCGTTGCCCCAGTTGTTCTCGTAGACGCGGTCATCGACGCGGGCCGACCAGAGCTTCTTGCCGGTCGCGACATCGACGCAGACCACGTGCTCGCCGTCGTCCATCGCGCCCATCGTGTAGAGGCGGCCGGCGACGATCGAGAAACCGGAGTAGCCGAGGCCGGCCTCTTTGAAGACCCAGTGCTGCTTGGGCCCGCCGGCCGGCCAAGGGGCGAGGATGGACTTGTCGGGCGAGTGGTCGTTCCGATCGGGCCCGCGCCATTGCGGCCAGTCGGCGGCAAGCGCGGACGAGGCAAGGGCGAGGCAAAGTAGAGCCAACGAGGACGGGGAATGCTTCATAGAGTGGTGGGGTGCGGGAAGAAGACGGGCCGCGCGGTAAAAGGCAAACGTGACCGCGCGGGCCCAGAGGACGGAGAGGAGACCACTAAACACACCAAAGGCACGAAACGGGACGAGGTGGTCATCGGAACACGCGGAAAACGCGGAAGCAGAACCATTCCGAAATGCAGCGCGATTTTCACCGCGGATTTCAGGATGACGGGCATGAGGAAGCGGGCGTTTAGCCTACCCGAACTTCCCGGCCTTCTGTTCAAAACGAGGCCGATCGGCGTTTCCGAACAGCTCCGCGAGGGTACAACCACGGATGGACACGAATGGACACGGATGAGGATGGGCCGATGTAGCCGCGGCCGCCAGCCGCGGACCATGCCGACGATGAGACCGCCGAAGGCCATTCCGAACCACCCGGAGTTCACCCCGGATGTCGCGGATGGCGCAGATAGGTGGAGTCGGAATGAGACCGCGGGAACCCGAGGTCCCAAGGTTGGGGCCCCGCGAAAAACACGAAACGCACTAAACCGATTCGGTTGACCGACGGGAGGCGCGGAGCCGGGCTGTGGGCCCGTGACCTTCCGCGTTTTCCGTGAATTCCGTGGGCCCATCGCACCTCAATATTGAGCCGCGTTCCGGCTGTGCCTTTCGGTCCTTTTTTCCAGATTCCCCGTCATAGATACCGCCGGGTATTTCGGCGGGCGCACCAAATTTACGTTTCTCTGGAAAGGTAAACTGCCCCGCCTAGCAGCCGTTCGCCGTCGTAGAGCGCTAGGATCTGGCCGCTCGCGAGTCCGCGTTGGGGCGTCTCGAAGACCACGCGCGCGGAGGCGCCGCCAGGGAGGGGCTCGAATAGGAGCGGCACCCTTGGGTCGCGGTAACGCACGCGTCCTTCCAGCCGGGATGGCGTGGTGATCGGCTCCGCCAACCAGCTCAGCGCGTGTACCTGCACCTCGGTTTGAAAAAGTCCCGGCGCCGTCGGCCCGTCGAACGCCACGAGCAACGCCCGGTCGGTGGCGCGTTTGCCCACGACCACGTAGGCGCGGTGATCGGTGTTGGACGGCACGCCGATTCCTTTGCGCTGGCCGAGGGTGTAGAAATGCAGGCCGCGGTGCTCGCCCAGCACCCGGCCGTCGTCGGCCCGTACGATCGGTCCGGGCGCGTCGGGCACGTAGGCACGGAGGAAATCGGCCATCTTCACTTCGCCGATGAAGCAGATGCCCTGGCTGTCCTTCTTCTCGGCCGTCGGTAGTCCCGCCTCACGGGCCAGCGCGCGCAACTCCGGTTTCGCGAGGTCGCCGATGGGGAAGCGGGCGTCGGCCAACTGGTCGGGCTGGAGCAGGGCGAGGAAGTAGGACTGGTCCTTGTTTTTGTCCGCTCCCTCGAGCAGCGCGTGCCGCGGACCGGGTCCAGCCAGCTCGACGCGCCGCGCGTAGTGGCCGGTGGCCACCGCGGAAAATCCATGGTCGCGGGCCCAGGCGCGGAATACGCCGAACTTGATCTCGCGGTTGCACATCACGTCGGGGTTCGGCGTCAGCCCGCGCGCGTAACCGTCGAGAAGGTACTGCACGATGCGCTCGCGGTAATCGCGCATCAGGTTGACGACGCGGAACTCGATCCCGAGGTGGTCCGCCACGGCGCGGGCGTCCTCGATGTCACGCTGCCACGGGCAATCGCCGGCGATGTTCTCCTCGTTGATCCAGTTCTTCATGTACGCGCCGGTCACGTCGTGGCCGGCGCGTCGTAGCAGCAAGGCGGCGACGGAGCTGTCCACCCCGCCCGAGAGCGCGACAAGTATCTTTCCTTCGGCCACAGTCAGCGCGGCGCGAGCACGCGGGCCTTGGCGCGCGGCGTGAGCGGCGCCGTCTCGAGCCAGGCCTGCGCGGCCGCCGGGTTGACGGCGCGCCAGGTGGAGTGGGCGGCCGCGAGCGCGTTGCCGCGCAGGGGCTCGCCCGGAAGTCCCATCGCCCAGGTCATCGCCTCGACCGGGGATTGCTGCGCCCAGATGGACGCGATCGTGACGAATGCTGCGTCGCGCGCAGACTCGCCCGGCAGGGCCTCGGCCCACGCGATGCCGTCCTTGGGCTGGCGTGCCATGAGGTTGGCGAATTGCCCGGCGATGTAATCGAGGCCGCCGCCGGGAGGCATCTCGGTGACGTAGCGGGCCGCGGCCGGCAGGTCGCGCGAGCCCCAGATGAACAGGATGTTCGTGGTTGCCAGCCATTGCGTGAACTCAATCGGCAGGGTTTTTACCCACGCGAGCGCCGCCGGCACGTCGCGCATGGCGAGCGCGCGCGCGACGTCCATTGTCACGAGCGTCTGCGCGTCACCCGGCGGCAGGTTTTCGAGGAGGCGCGCGGCGCGCTCCGGATCGGCGTTGGCGAGTTGCTGGAAAGCGGTCTGCAGGACGCGTTCGAGCACGGGGGCCTTCAGCAGCTTCGAAGCCTCCTCAATCGCGCGGGCGGGGTCGCGGAGCGCGAGGCCGCGGAGAATCGACTCTAGCGCGACACTGCGATCAGCCTCGACCGGTAGCGCGCGGGCCCACGCGAGCGCGGCGGCCGCATCGGTGCGGTTCCACGCATCGGCCACCGCCCGGAGCGCGTTTTCGCGCGCCTCGCCCGCAGGTACGGCGTCGAGACGACTCGCCGCGACCACCGGGTTCTCCCGCGCGAAGCGATCGAAGAGCGCGCTGAAGATGTGCGCGGTGTCCCGGGTGTTCGCCAACTCCGCGGCCAGCGCGAGGGCCTCGTCGGCGCTCCGACGGGCCGCTACGTCGACCACCATCAGCACGGCCTGGGGAAAATCCGGTCCCCGCTTCATGCCCCGCAGATAAGCGAGGGCGGCGGCGAAATCCCGGTTCAGCAGCGCTGCAAACTTCGGGAAAAACTCCTGCGAGCGCCGGCCCGGATCCTCGACCGCGAGCGCCGCATCGAGCTCGGGGTGCGGCCGCGGCGCGGGCGGCTCGGCGGCCGGCGCAGGTTTGCTTGCGGTCGTGGTGGCTGGCTCGGGGGAGGAGGAAGGTGAGGACGCTTTGGCGGGCGCGGAGGAGGATTTCCGCCCCGGGGCGGTGTTCCCGTCGTCGGCCGGGCGGCCGCAACCGGCCAGCGAGAGGCCCGCCGCGGCGCACAGGACGGCGAGCGACAAAGGAGATTTCCGAATCTGACGCAGCATGATCGCGGCGAACGTGGATGAAGCCCGGCGGCCGCTCAAGGCACCTCGTAGATTTCCAGCAGAGCGATGCCGCTGGCGGTGGCCGCCCCGACTTGCGCCGTGTAGGCGCCGGGCGCGAGGTTGATCAGGATCGCCGCGTCGGCGCTGCCCGGCGCGAAGGGAAACGCCCCGGTGCGGACTGCGGTCTCGGCGATCGCGGCGGAATCGTTCGTGGTGCTCCAGCCGGAGTTGATCGCGATGGGGCGTCCTCCGTCGAGGAGCGTCAGCTCCGGACGCGCGAGAAAGCCGGTGACGCCGAATTGTCCCAACGCGGGGCCGGCCGCACGGATCAGGATGCGCTTGGGATCCGTTCCCCGAACGACAAGGCCTGCGGTCAGCGTGGACTCCCCTGCGCCCGCGACCGCTCGCGTGGAGAGGTTCACGAGCCGTTGGTCGGGGGACTCGGGAGCCAGATCGTAGACCTCGATGAGGCACACCCCGGCGCGGCCGTCGGCGGCGGAGGCGACCGCGGTATAGCCGCCCGGCGGCAGCGTGGTCACGATCACGGCGTCGCCGCTGCCCGCCGTGAGGGCGAACGCGCCGGCCCGGGCAGCGACCGCGGGGATTTCCCCGGATCCGGGCGCGGTCCCCCACGCGGCATTGGTTGCCAGCCTCGTGTCGCCGCGCAGCAGCTCCAGCCGCGGCGCGGGCAACGCCGAGGTCACGCCGAAATCCCGCAGTCCCGGCCCGACCGCGCGGATGAGCACCGGTTTGGATTCCGGACCGGAGACCACAAATCCGGCGATGACCACCTCCTCGCCGGCCGACGCGGCGGCGCGACTGGAAAGGTTCACGAGCCGCTGCGCGGTGACGGCGGACGTTCCCATCGCCGCCCCGACGAAAGTCGGCGCGCCTCCGGATCCCGTCGGCGTGGCGACGAGCCTACCCGCAGCCACGGTCACCGCGAGCGCTTGTCCTGCCGTGATCGGACTGAGCGTGGCGGTGCCGGCAGGGGATAGCGTTCCCTCCGCGACCGAGATGCGCGTCCCGCCGGTCGTCGCGGTCAGTATCCGGCCTGAAGTGGCGACCGCGGCGTAGAGCACGCCGGCCTGGCCGGCGGCTCCGGCCAGATAAAACCCGGCGGTGTTCGCCGGGCCGCCCGCCGGCGTCCGTTCGCCGAACAGCCTGCTCCCGCCGAGCGCGCCACCCGACACGTCGGCCGCGAGGGTGCCGTCCGTCGCGATCGCCCCGTTCACCGTCGCGGTCGACCCCGAGTTGTCTCCGGAAAGTTCCGACGCGCCGAAGCGGAATGTTCCGTCCTCGCTGACGGCGATCGCGCGGCCGAACCAGGCGCGCTGACCGGAGGTGGTCGCGGCAAGGAAGTGCGCCGTGTTGTCGGGCTGCACGACGAGCGCGAAGGTTCCGGGACCCGCGGGAGGATCGATCCGGCCGAAGTAGGTGCCGGCGTGTCCGCGGCGCAGCACGCGCACCGCGGCGGGTGGCGTGGTCACTTTACCGACGGCGTTGGTCACCTCGACGGCGTAGGCGCCGGAGCGTTCCGAGGTTGCGGCGGCGAGGCGCAAGGTCGCGGCGGTCGCGCCCGGGATCGCGACGCCGTCGCGCAGCCACTGGAAAGTCGGGGCCGGTTCGCCGGCGGCCGTGACGGAGAGCACCATTTCGCCTCCGGCGACGATGGTCGCAGCCGCGGGTAGCCGGGTCACTACCGGGGCGGAGGGAGCCGGGGTGGCGTTCACGCCGACGCGCAGGTCGTCGATGCGCCAGTTGGCGGTGCCGACACCCGCGTTGCCCGAGCCGTTGTGGCCGTGGATGCGGAAAGTGACGGCGCGGCCCGGCTCGGCGGCGAAAGCCGAAAACTCCGGCGTGATGAGGCTCCACACGCTGTTGTTGGCGAGCGCGCCAGAGGACAGTGGCCGCGCGAAGTCATCGGCGCTGGTGAAAATCGTGAAAGCCTGCGGTCCGGTGGCCGTGCTGCGGGAACCGAAGCTCAGCGAGGAGACAACCAGACGTCGGCCGGGTGGCACCTCGAGCGTGAATTCAAAGTAGGCCGAGCCGGAGCCGGCGGCGCGGTTGAGCGGTCCGGTGCGCGCGGCGGCGCCGGCGTTGTTGCCGCCGGAGGCGCCCGCGTAACCGGACGAGACCGAGGCGTTGGTGAGCAGCGCCGTGGTGCCGTTGTTGTTCTGCTGGGAAACGAGCCCGCCGCCGATGTCGCGCGGCAGGCCGCCGGTGGCGGTCGCGGCGGAGAAGTCCCAGAACAGCGATCCCGCGCCGGAGGCGAGATTGAGGGCGGCGGCGGTGGTCACGACCGCGCCGTCGGCGTTGGCCACGGTCGCCGCGTAGGCGCCGAGTTGCGCGGGTTGGAGATCCCGCACGACGAGGGTCGCGTTGGTGGCGCCGGGCAGTTCGGCGCCGTTGAAGGTCCACTGGTACGTGAGCGGCGGGGTGCCCGACGCGATGACGGTGAACGTGGCGGCGCCCCCGAGTGCGGCCGCTTGGCTGGCCGGCTGCGTGGTGATGCGGGGCGCGCCCGCCGTCGATGGCTCGTCGACCTTGGCCCGCAGCGCGGCGGCGGTTTCGGGCGGCAACTCGGAGAAAAACGTGAAGCCGGTGTCGGACTGCAGTCGCGCGACCGAGGTGACGTACTGCTGCCACGGGTTGGTGCGGATGCCCGGGATGTTGGGCACCTTGATCGCGATCACGCGCGTGGTGGCGGTGATGCGGGACAACGCGGAGCCCGGACCCGGCGGAACCACCACGGCGATTTTCCAGACGTGGGCCGGCACGGCGATTCCGCCCGGCAGCCGCTCCGCGCCGAAACCCGCCGGCCCGGAGATGACGAGGATCTCGTTGCCGAGCCCGGCGAGCGAGCGGCAATAGGTCTCGAAGCTCGCCCAGACGCCCTGGTTGTGGTCGGGCGTCTGCGGCAGGATGTTGGCCATGTAGAACGTCGCTTGGTTGTCGGCGACGGTGACCGTGCGGTCTCCCGAGGGGCAAAGGTGTCCGCGGTCGAAGCCCGAGCCGGAGTAATCCTCCGGTTGCACCCGCGTGAGGTTGGCCGGCAGCCCGGGATCGGCGGCGAAGTCACCGCGGCCGCTGGCGCCGAGGTCGGCCAGCCCCAGGCTCCAACTCACCCAGTTGGCGGTGCGCGTGGTGTCGTTGTACTCGAGCGCGTACTGCGCGCGGCGGAGCAGAAAACGTCGGGGGTCGGCGGGATCCGCCGCGGTGCCGGCCGGGTTGCCGAGCGGCATCTGCAGGTCGACGCCGATCGCGGCACGGCCCGCGGGCACCAAAAGCAGGAGGAGAAGCAAAGGAACCAGCCGGCGGATATTTCCGATCACGGGCCCGAGTGAGCCCGCGGCCCCCGCGATGTCACGGCGGAAGGTCGGGCGTTTGGGGGGATGACGGGCCAAAGTTATTCGGAACGGATGCGGATTCCGGGCATCGGATCCGCGGGCGTTCATCGACGAACATTCGGGCTTCCTTCAGCGCGAAGCCGAAGGGCATCGTGACCACAACGGCTATGGTAAGACGGGAGAAGAATCTCAGTCGGGTTGAGTTGGTAGCTCCCCGTTGCGCTCCTGGTTGCGGTCTTGAGACAGATCTCGGGGCGCCGGCCGCTTCTGCGGCTATCGCAAGCGCTTAGCCTGAGCTTGTTTTACCTTGCGGGTGGAAACGGCTGTAGCCGTGTTCCAGCTCGCTACCGCTCCCATGGCCAACACGTCCCTCCGCTTACGTTTCGCGTTTTCACTCAGCTTGCTGGGCCTCGTTTTCCTGGTGCTGGACTTGCCTCTCGCGGGGGCTCCCTTGCGCGGGCTGACGCCGGCCACGGCCGCGCAGGAATTGTCGGAAAAAGGCCGCGTGACCTTCCGCGTGAACGGCCAGCCGCGCCTGCTGATTCTGGCTGCTGGGGAAGTAGCCCTCCCGCGCCGCGGATGGGATGCGGCTGCCTTGCCCTCGGGAATGCAGCTGGCCGCAGCCGATGCGCAACACCGGATCCTCCGCCTACCCAGCGGAACTATGCCGGCGCAGTGGCTGGAGACGAGTCGCGCCAGGGCACAGAGCGCGGCGGGCGGATTTTCCGCAGCGGCTCAGCC
>Ga0255204_1000385_pt1 | contig 13399 bp, 9 predicted proteins | sample Miss_Colum_RepC__2_FD_188418 | JGI IMG/M metagenome (GOLD analysis project Ga0255204, IMG submission 188418) | Freshwater microbial communities from Mississippi River, Louisiana, United States - Miss_Colum_RepC_8h | ecosystem: Environmental > Aquatic > Freshwater > River | place: USA: Louisiana... | reverse complement strand
TCACCTACACGCATCTTGTTCAGGCCGTCACCGGCGGCTTCGAGATTGTGGATCAGCCGTCGAGCACGGAGTACGACTCCTGGTGGCGTTACTTGCGTTACACGACCGAAGATGCGCGCGCGGCGGGCCTCGACGAATCCAAGACCAACGCGACCAAGGTCGGTGCGATCGGGCGCCGGACGAGCGACGTCCCGCGCAACGTCTGGGCGGTGTGGAACAATTACCGCTTCACCACGGGAAGCCTGCGCGGGCTGGAGGCCAGCCTGGGCGTCACGCTCAACGGTCCGCGGCAGGGTGAGCAGGTCATCGACAACGGTCTGCGCGACCGGTCCAACGACGAGAATCGCCGCTACCGCCCGCAGATTCCCATGGAGTACAAAATCAACGCGGCGCTCGCTTATCGCGGCGACCATTTCGGGCGGCGTTGGAACGTACGGCTCAACATCACCAACCTGCTCGACGAGCAGAAGATGGTGAGCACCAACTCATCGACGCTCTTCATCAATCCCGCGACCGGCGCCCTGGTCGCATCCTCCACGCCGGGTGCCGAGCGCATCACGGTGCCGAACCGGGCGGTCCGTTACTTCGAGCCGCGCTCCTTCCGCCTCAGCATCAGCACGCGGCTGTGATGGGATCCGCCTCCGGCTGTCTGCGCTTCCCGCGAAGCCGCGCAGTGCTCACGCTGGCCTTGCTGGTTTCCGCCCCGGCTGACGGGGCGGTCCCGGAGCCACGTTCGCGTTCGATCGCCTTGCCGGGCGGGAGCTCATTGGAATTCATCTGGATCCCATCCGGTTCATTCCGGCGCGGCAGCGATGGCGCCGAGGCGGGGCGCGATCCCGACGAGGGACCGCGGCACCCGGTGATTCTGAGCCGGGGTTTTTTCCTGGGAGTCCACGAGGTCACTCAGGCGCAATGGATGGCGGTCATGGAGACAAACCCCGCGGTGTTCCGCCACGGACCCGAAGCGCCGCGACGCCCTGTTGAGTCCGTCTCTTGGGAGGACTGCCGCGCGTTTATCGCGCGCCTGGCGGAGATCGGGGCGGGTCGCTTCCGGCTGCCGACCGAGGCCGAGTGGGAGTACGCGGCGCGCGCGGGTTCGGAAACCCGCTTCCCCTGGGGAGACGACCCCTCTGGATTCGCGACCCATCAGCATGCTTGGGCCAACAGCCGTTCGATGGCGATCACGCACCCGGTGGGCGGGAAACCTCCGAATGCCTGGGGGCTGCATGACATGCACGGCAATGTTTGGGAGTGGTGCTCCGACTGGTACGGACCCTACGCCGGACGAGAGCAGCGCGATCCGACGGGCCCTGGCGAGGGCAGGGAGAAGGTTTTTCGCGGAGGAAGCTGGTTTGATTTCCCGCCGAGCCTGCGCTCCGCCAACCGGCACCGGCACCGACCGGATGAACGTTACGCCGCGGTCGGATTAAGACTCGTTTGGGAGCCGGAGGAACAGCCGTGAACCTGTGTCGCTGGATCGTGACCGGGTGCGTTTTGGCGATGGCGGCCATTTCGTGGGGAGCTGTGCCCCGCGAGCGGCTTGTCACACTCGCGGACGGCACGGCTTTCACGTTCGTCGAGGTTCCCGCCGGTCGGTTTCTGATGGGTAGTCCCGTCGGTGAGGCGGGCCGCGCGGCCGATGAGGGGCCACCGCGAGAGGTTACGATTTCGCGGTCCTTTTGGCTGGGGAAACACGAGGTAACCCAGGCGCAATGGAACGTGGTCATGAAATCGAACCCCGCGATGTTCCGGGATTTTCCAGCCTCCGCACAGCATCCGGTCGACGGTGTTTCGTGGCATGATGCCCAGGCGTATCTCGAGCGACTCAATGGCCTGGGGCTGGGTGCCTTCCGGTTGCCGACCGAGGCCGAGTGGGAATACGCGGCGCGGGCGGGATCCGCGGACCGCTTTCCGTGGGGTGACGACCCTGCGCTGCGTGAACTGCCGCGTCACGGGTGGTATTATCCGCGCTCCGAGGGACGGAGTCATCCGGTGGGGCTCAAAGAGCCCAATCCATGGGGTCTGCACGACATGTTCGGCGGCGTCTGGGAATGGTGCGCCGACTGGTTCGGGCCCTACGCCCCCGGACCGGCGGTCGACCCGCGCGGTCCGGCGGAGGGTAAGGATCGCTGTATCCGGGGAGGCAGCTGGTTCAACGAGCCCGAGGCTTTGCGTAGCGCGAACCGGCACCGGCATCCGCCTGATTCCCGGCAGACGAATCTCGGTCTGCGGCTCGTTTGGGAGCCGGCGACCGGGCCTCACGAAGCGGTGTTTCAGCGGCGTCCCAACGGATCGCTGCCCGAAGGCTATCGCGCGATGCCGTCCGCTTCCAGCGGACCCTGGTTCGTGCCCGTGCCGGGCTTTGTTGCACCGGTGGCCGGGGAGTCGCCGCGTTTATTGTTTCGCCGATCGGATCTGACGGCGTTGCGGGCCAAGGCCGAGACGCCCGAGGGCCGCGCGATTCTGCAACGACTGCGTTTCCTGCTGGATGGGCGCAACGGAGACGGGCCGCCGACGGCGCTGCAGACCGCGACCCGCGCCTATCCTGGCGGGCCGGCCGCGGAACTGCCCGCTGGCGCGCTCACGATCGGGCATGCGGCCGGGCACGGGCTTTTGTACCAAATCACCGGCGACAAACGTCACGCGGAGCTGGGGCGGGAATGCATCGAACGCTTCATCGGCGGGGTGCGCGACCGCGATCCACGTTATAGTTTCCGCAGTCCCGGCGGGGCTTTGCGGGCGGGACCGACGCTCGGGTGGTTGGCGGTCGGATATGACCTTTGCCGCGACGGTTGGGATGCCGCCGCGCGTGAGCGCGTCGGCCGCGCCCTTTGGGAGTACCGCGAGTTACCCGACGAGGAAAAGCCCAAGAGTGTGATCACGCTGGAGAGCCTGAGCCGCGGGACGATGCCGCCCCATAGTAACCACTTCGGCATGCAGGCCGGCGGCGCCGCGCTCGTGCTTCTCGCGTTGGAGGGCGAGCCGTGGCTGGACCGCGCGCGGCACCGCGAGTTGCGGGAAATCGCGGCTCATTCGATGCAGCGCAATCTGGAGGAGGGCTTTGGTGATGGCGGATATTTTCTCGAGGGCGATGGCACCGGCTCGATGGCGTCGCAGATCGTGTTCGTTTCCGCCTTGCAGGCGTGGAGGAACGCCGCCGGGCGCGACTACTTTTCCGCTCCGCGACCCCACGCGCGTATGCTCACGTTGAAATGGATCTATCAGACCGTTTTCCGCGAGGGACGGCCGGATTTCTGGCCGGCGCGAGGAGGTTATCCCCGTAACGTATGGGCGCGGGCGGGAATGAGCGGCGCCGGGTATTTCGCGTTCGGCCTGGGCGCTTTGCCGGCACCCGAGCGCGGCGCCCTGCAATGGTGCCATGAGCGATTTCTGGCCGATGCCGATGCGCGCGCTGGCACGCCATTCGACACCGCCAGCCCGTACCCCCACGTTGCGGTGAGCGCGTTCGTCAACTGGCCGGTTGCGGGCGGCGCGGTCGATCCGAACGAGGTTCTCCCGCACGCGTACCGTGATTCCCAAGCGGGATTTTTTGTTTGGCGCGACCGGTGGCGGGACGGCGATGACACGGTCATCACGGTGCTCACAAACCCGGTGCGCGGCTACATGGGCGCGCCGGCGGATAGCGCTCTGGCGGTCAATTCACGCGGCCGCCGCCTGCAGTGGGGTAAAGTCGTGGAGGGCCCTGTTCGGCACTGGTGGATGTCGCCCCGCGGCGAGTTGAGCTCGCTGACGCTGGCGGACGGCACGGGCTTCGCGGTCGATTTTTCCGGTGCGAGTGGTGCGGACGTGATGCTTGTGACCAGCGGCCCCGCCGAAGGCCGCATCGTGCGAATTGACGGGCAGGAGCTCACTTTCTGGTTTCCAACCACGGATGAGCCGCCCGTACCGCGTGTCGAGGACGGCGCGGTGGTCGTCGGCCGCCAGCGCGTTTCGCTTCGTGACGGCAACCTGATGCTGGAACCGCGCTGAATCGGAACGACAACCGGACCGCCCCTCAAAAGGGGTCAGGGCGTTGAATGTTTGATTTCCGCCGTATCGGCGAGGCGCCCACAACGGCCAACGCCCTGACCCCATGCGAATAGGGTCAGGGCGTTGGGTGTTTGATATCCGGGGTGGGCCTATGGGCTTAAAACGTTCAACGCCCTGACCCCTTATAGGCGAGGCGGAGAAGGCCCTTGGCTTCGGAGATGGGGCACGCTGAATCCAGTCATGGCCGTGCAAACCGGAGTTGAGGTTCTTTTCGGCGAGCAGCTGGCGTTGCTCCGGGGTCGGCGCGTCGGATTGATCACCAATCCCACCGGGGTCGACGGTCGCCTGCGCTCCACCGCGGAGCGTTTCCGTGACTGCACCGATTTCCGTCTCACCGCGCTCTATGGTCCCGAGCACGGCGTGCGGGGCAACGCGCAGGCGGGGGAGTTTGTCGACTACTACCAGGACGAGCACCTCGGCGTGCCGGTCTTCAGCCTCTACGGTCAGGCCCTGAAGCTGCCCAACGCGCCGCTGGCCGACATCGACGCGACGATGCGGTCATTCGATACGCAGCACACCGGTAAGACCGTCGAGCACGCGATGCTGCGAGGAGTCGAGACGCTGGTGTTTGATCTCCAGGACGTCGGCACGAGGGTTTACACGTACGTTGCGACGATGGCGTACGCGATGCAGGCGGCAGCCGAAGCCGGCATTCCGTTCCTCGTGCTCGACCGGCCCAACCCGATCAATGGCTTACACCTGGAGGGGCCGATCCTCGAGTATCCGCGCCACAGCTCTTTCATCGGGCTTTACCCCGTTCCGCTGCGTCACGGCATGACCGTGGGCGAACTCGCCCGGCTTTTCAGCGCGCGCTTCCTCGCGCGTCGCGTCGACCTCACCGTCGTGCCGATGCGCGGCTGGAAACGCACGGATTGGTATGACCAAACCGGACTGCCATGGGTGATGCCGTCCCCGAACATGCCGACGCCCGACACCGCGACGGTCTATCCCGGCCAGGTGCTGCTTGAGGGCACAAACGTGTCGGAGGGGCGCGGCACCACGCGGCCCTTCGAGCTGTTTGGCGCTCCATGGATCGACGGATATGTGCTGGCCCGCGATCTCAACGCCCTCGGTTTGCCGGGCGTGGTTTTCCGCGAGGCGTGGTTCGCGCCCACCTTTTCGAAGTTCGCCGGGCAGCGCTGCGGCGGATGTCAGCTGCACGTCACCGACCGAGAGGCCTATCGTCCGGTTCAAACCACCCTCGCGCTGCTTGCGGCCGTGCGGTCGCGCCATGGCGATCGGCTGGAACTGCACGACGACTACTTCGATAAAGTGATGGGGACTTCGTCCGTGCGCGAAGCCTTCGTGAAGGGCGAACCCGCCGCCGTGATCGCCACCTTGTGGGAGCAGGGTCTGGGCGACTTCGCCCGGCTCAGAGCCGAGCATCTATTGTACTGAAGGTGTTCGTTTGCGCGATCGGGAGAGGTGTTTGGGGATCCCGTGGAAGCGCCTACAAGGGCTTGGAGGTGGTTTTCGCCGCAGAGCCGCTGAGGCTCGGAAAAGGGCGCGACGAGGGAGATGCGGAAAACCTGGAAGACGGGTGAGGCGGGGAAGGCAGGATCACCAGGAAGGGCACCAAATTCACGAAAAGCGTCAGCATGAGATTTCGAGCCCTGGCGGTGGTTGATCTTGAGGCTCCTTCTCCCGCCTTGCCCGGCGTGCGAAACCGCGCGGAGATTTAACCATGACCCCGACCCCGAAATCATTCCTCGTTTCAACGCTGCTGCTTTCGCTGGCGGCGGTTTCCGCGGTGGGCGCGGCTCCGCGGGCGCTCGAGCCCGGCAAGCTGCCCGCCGATGTGCGCTTGCAGGCGCCGAAGGATCTCAACGGGTACTTCCCGTTCACGCTCGCGGAGTCGCGCGAAGCTTGGGCGGTGCGTGCGGAGGAGGTGCGGCGGCGGATCCTTGTGTCACAGGGCCTGTGGCCGATGCCAACCCGCACGCCGCTCAACGCGGTGATCCACGGCCGCATTGATCGCGGCGACCACACCGTGGAGAAGGTTTATTTCGAGAGTGCGCCCGGGTTTTACGTCACCGGTAACCTGTATCGTCCGAAGAACGTGCAGGGCCGCGCCCCCGGCGTGCTGTTCGCGCATGGCCACTGGAAGGACGCGCGTCTCTCGGAGGAGACGGAGGCGAAGCTCCGCGCCGAGATTGCCACCGGACAGGAACGTTTCGAGCAGGGCGGCCGCAGCCGCTTTCAAGCGATGTGCGTGCAGTTGGCCCGCATGGGGTGCGTCGTCTGGCAGTGGGACATGCTCAGCGACTCCGACTCGCGGCAGTTCAGCGCGGAGATCGTCCACCGCTTCGCCAAGCAGCGTCCGGAGATGAACACGGTTGAGAATTGGGGGCTCTACAGTCCGCAGGCGGAAGCCCGCCTTCAGAGCATCATGGGCCTGCAGACGTGGAACGCCGTCCGCTCCCTCGATTTCCTGCTCTCGTTGCCCGACGTCGACCCCGAGCGCACCGCGATCACGGGCGCCAGCGGCGGTGGCACGCAGACCATGCTGCTCGCGGCGATCGATCCGCGCGTGAAGCTCTCGTTTCCCGCCGTGATGGTGAGCACCGCCATGCAGGGCGGCTGTACCTGCGAGAACGCGTCGCTCCTCCGGATCGGCACCGGCAACGTCGAGTTCGCCGCGCTCTTCGCCCCGGGGCCGCAGGGCATGACGACCGCGAACGACTGGACGAAGGAGATGTCGACCAAGGGCTTTCCCGAGTTGCAGCGGCACTACGCCCTGCTGGGGGCGCCGAAGCATGTCATGCTCCACCGCGGCGAACACTTCCCGCATAATTACAACGCGGTGGCGCGTTCGGCGTTCTTCACCTGGCTGAACCAGCACTTCCGCCTCGGTTTCAAGGAGCCGGTCATCGAGCGGGATTTCGCGCCGCTTTCGCGCGCCGAACTCACGGTCTGGGACGCCGCGCACCCCGAGCCCAAGGCGGCCGGGCCTGACTTCGAGCGCGCGTTGTTGAAATGGTTTTCCGACGATGCGACCCGCCAGCTCACCGCCGCCGCGGCCAACGCCTCGCGACGCGAGAAGGAACTGGGCGCGGGCCTTGAGATCGTCGTCGGTCGCACCTTCGCCTCCGCTGGAAAGGTCGAGTGGCGGGAGGCCGCATCGACTGATACCGGCGATCATCGTCGCGTGACCGGCCTCGCGCGCAACGTCACTCATGGCGAGGAATTGCCCGCGTTGCTGCTGGTGCCGAAGCGTTCCGACGGCCGGCTGGTGTTGTGGCTCGATGGCGAGGGCAAAGCCGGGCTGCTCGGGGCCGACGGCCAGCCGCGGCCGGCGATTTCCCGTCTACTCGCGGCGGGAGTCGCGGTGCTCGGCGCTGACCTGCTGTTCCAAGGTGAGTTCAACGCCGACGGTGCGACGCCCAAGCAGAATCGCGTCGTGGCGAACCCGCGTGAGTTCGCGGGCTATACGTTCGGCTACAATCACTCGCTGTTCGCGCAACGCTCGCACGATGTTCTGACGCTGGTGAAGCTCGCGCGCGCGGGCATCGGCGGCTTCTCCGCGAAATCGGTCGCCGTGGCCGGAGTGGCCGGCCTGGGTCCGGTGGCGGCGGCCGCGCGCGCCGTGGCGGGCGCGGCGATTGATCGCGCCGCGATCGACACCGGCGGTTTCCGTTTCGGGAAGCTGCTAGATTACCGCGACCCGAACTTCCTGCCGGGCGGCGCCAAGTACCTCGACGTGCCCGGTCTGCTGGCTACGGGTCCGGTCGCGCCGCTGTGGGTGGCGGGGGAGGGGGCTTCGCCCGCCTTGGTGTCAGACCTCTACCGCGCCGGCGGCGCGGGATCGCGGTTGACGACGCACACGTCGGGCGACGCGGCTTTGGCGGCGGCTGACTGGCTGGCGCGCTGAGCCGCGCCCGCTTGCGCGATCAGGTTCGCTGGGGCCAGAGCCGCGCGACCAGCGCGGCGGTGCCGATCGTCGTGAGGGTGCCGATCAAGGTGAACCACGGCCAGAACACCTCGCCTCCAAAGGTCCGCAGCCACGCCTCCCGGAGCGAAGGAACCGTGGCCGGCCAATAGATCACGTTCATCACGACCAGCGCGGTGAGCATACCGGCGACGGCGGCCCGCGGACCGACACCGCGACCAAAGAGCGCGAGGATGAGTCCGCCGAGCAACGCGCCACTGGTGAGACCGCGCAGCGAGAAGGCGGCGTTGAGCACGAAGGTCACCTCGCGCGTCAGCCAGGCCACGAAGACGAGGGCGGCGGCCCAGGCGAGCGTGGAGTGGCGGCTGAACCGCAGGAAGAAGGCGTCATCGCGTCCGGGCAGCGCGGGTTTGAGGAAGTCCATCGTCGAGACCGAGGCGAGGGCCGAGACCGCCGAGCTGATCGAGGACATCGCCGCGGCGAGGATCGCCACGATGAGGAATCCCTTCATGAGATGGGGCATCTCCGTGACGATGTAGATCGGGAAGATGAAGTCGTTGGATTTGATGCCCGGCCGGCTCTCCGGCAGCGGGATTTGAAACGGGTGGCTCTGGTAAAAAACCCAGAGCATCACGCCCACGAGCAGGAAAAGCAGGAACAGCGGGAAGATCAGCACGGCGCTGAAGATGAGGGCGCGGCGTCCCTCGGCGACGTCGCGGCAGGCGAGGACGCGTTGGACGATCAGTTGATCCGCCCCGTGGGAGGAGAGCACCATCACGGTGCCGCCGATGAGTCCCATCCAGAGGTTGAAGGGCGCTCCGAAGGAGAAATCCGTGCGCAGCCACTCGGTTTTCCCGGCGGCCGCGGCCTTCGCGAGTCCGCCGGCCAACCCACCCTCCACCATCGAGGCAAGGTGCGTCAGTGCGAATATCCCGCCCACGACAAACAGAACCATCTGCACGGCGTCCGTCCAGACCACCGCCTTCATTCCGCCGACGTAGGTGTACACCACGGAGAGCGCGACGAAGAGCAGGATCGCGCCGAAGATCGGGTCGACGATCCCGCCGAGGCTGCAGATGCCGTCGCCAAGCATCAGCCGCACCGGGATGCAGGCCACGTAGACCCTCACGCCGGCGGACAACGGCTCGAGGAACATGAAGAGAGCTCCGGCGAGACGGCGAGGCCCACGGCCGAGGTGTTGTTCGAGCAGTTGGTAAGGGGAGAAGATCTCGCCGCGCATGTAGTGCGGCACCATGACCGCCGCGAGGATCACCCGGGCGATGATATAGCCCAGGATCATCTGGAGGAACCCGAGGTTGCCCGCGTAGGCGATGGCGGGCACGCCGATGATGGTCAGCGCGCTGGTCTCGGTCGCGATGATCGACGCGCCGATGCCCCACCAGGGGATGTCGCGGCTGCCGAGAAAGTAATCGCGCGTGTTGTGCTGGTCCTTCCCGAACCAAACCCCCAGCACGATCATCGCGGCGAGGTAGACGATGATGATGGCCCAGTCGCCAAATCCGAAGTACGAGTTCATGGGGCGTCTCGATCGACGGGCATCGTCCGAAGGTTGGCGAGGAGATTTCCCGAGGCTCCGGCGTTGCGTCCCCCGGTGCCCGACGCAGCGTCGGCGTCGTACCGCCCTGTCATGCGATTTGCCCCCGCGCTCCTCTCGTTCGCCATCCTTGGCCTTTCCGTCCCAGCGCCGCGTGCGGCGGAAAAGGAGTCCGCGGCGCCCCCGGCCGCCCCTGCTTTGCGCACGCTCGATGAGTTGCAGGCGCGGATTGCCGCCCATGTCGGGCAACCGCGTTTTGCCTCGGCGTTGTGGGGGGTGAAGGTGGTTTCACTCGCGAACGGCCGCGTCTGGTTTGAGCACGACGCGCGCCGCCTGCTCAGCCCTGCCTCCAATACCAAGATCTACACCGGCGCCCTCGCGCTCGACGTGCTGGGCGGCGACCACGTTATCCGCACCCCGGTGCTCGCGGCCGTGCCGCCCGGGGCTGGCGGGGTGGTGACTGGTGACGTGGTGATTTGGGGCCGCGGCGACCCGAGCTGGAAAAGCCGCGGGAGCGGACGCGATTTCTGGTCGGTCTTCGCCCCGGTGGTGGCGGTGCTTGAGCGGGCCGGGGTCAAGCGGGTGACGGGCGATCTGGTGGCCGACGCCACGTGGTTTCAGTCGCTGCCGAATGGTGCCGGGTGGACCGCCGATGACCTCAATGACTACTACGGCGCGGAGATTTCGGCGATCTCCGTGGAGCAGAACTACGCGGAAGTGCGTGTTACGCCGGCGATAGCCGCGGACCAACCCTGCACGATCGAATGGCTGCATCCGCATACGGGTTTGGCGCTGGAAAATCGCACGGTGACCGGAGCCGCCGATACACCGCGACGTCTCACGCCGGTGCGCGTTTTTGGTGAAACGACCGTTTACCTCTCGGGGGGGCTTCCGGTTGGTGGAAAACCCGAGGTTGTGGATGTGACTGTGCCGCGGCCCGCCGCTTGGTACGCCGCGGGGCTGAAGGCAGCGTTGGCGCGGCGTGGCATCATGTTGGAAGGCCGGGCGAGGGGAGTGCGCTGGCCGGAGCCACCCGCGGCGCGTTCGGGAATGGCGACACTGGGGGAGACTTCTTCACCGCCGCTGCGCGATCTCGTCACGGGCTTGATGAAGCCCTCGCAGAACCTCGAAACGGACCTGATCTTCGGCCATGTAGCAGAGTTGTCGCGCACCGGCGCGACGCCCGCGGGGCGCACGACGGAGGAACTCGGCGTGGCGGCGCTGCGGGCGTTCCTGCAGCGGCAAAAGTTGCCCGCCGATGAAGTGAAATTCGAGGAAGGCTCGGGGCTATCGCGCAACAACCTAACGACGGCGAACGCCACGGTGGCGTTGCTCGTCGCGATGGTGCGTCACAGCGCGGCGGTGGATTTCGAGGCCTCGCTTCCGGTTGCCGGTGTCGACGGTTCGCTGCGTACGCGGATGAAAGGGACGCCCGCCGAGGGTAATGTGCGCGCGAAGACCGGCACGTTGCGCTACGCCAACAGCCTCGCTGGTTATGTCACGACGGCCGGCGGCGAGCGTTTGGCCTTTTGCGTCATGCTCAACCGCAACTCCGGTCAGCCCCCGGAGCGGAGCGTGCGGCAGGAAGTCGACGACATCGCGGTCTGGCTGGCGGCGTTCTCCGGCCGGGTCGATTGAAGGGGGCGGGGTAGGGCGGGTTTACCCGAGGATTCGCTCCCAAGATTGCCCTTGCCATGGGGTGGGGCGGCCTCTGTTTTCGACCGCTCTCCATGCAAAAGACCAAGAAGTCCATTGCCAAGCGGTTCAAGATATCCGCGAAGGGCAAGCTCGTGCGCCGCACGCCTGGCTTCCGTCACCTGCTTGGCTCGAAGAGCACGAAGCAAAAGCGTCGTGCGTCTCGGGACAAGCTAGTGGCGGTTGGCCATGCACGCCCGCTCCTGCGCGCTCTGCCGTTCGGGCTGTAACCCGTTACAGACCAGAAGGCTGAAATCCAAAACCTCGCTCCGCGGGTGATCCACCCAAGCCGACCTGCGGGCGACTAACCAAAAAGGAATAAACCAACATGGCTCGCTCAACCAACGGTCCCGCGTCGCGCAAGCGCCGCAAAAAAGTGCTGAAGTACGCCAAGGGCTACTTCGGCAGCAAATCGAAGCTCTTTCGCTACGCGAAGGAAGCCGTCCAGCACGCCTGGCAGTACGCCTACCGCGACCGCCGCAAGAAGAAGGCCGATTTCCGCGGCCTTTGGATCGTGCGCGTCAACGCCGCGTGCCGCAACGCCGGCATCAGCTACAGCCGCTTCATCGAGGGCCTCAAGGCCGCCAACATCACGCTCGACCGCAAGGTCCTGAGCGACCTCGCCATCCGGGACGAGGTGGCGTTCAACGCCTTGGTCAAACAGGCCCAGGAAGCGTTGAAGGCCAAGGCCGCCGCGCCGAAGGCCTGACCCTCGACGCGAGCCCCGGGCGGGCTCGCCCCCGAATTCCGGAGGACGGGTCCCGCTTCGCGGGATGCCGTCCTTCTTTTTTGGCGTTCACGCGCCCGCCGCCGTTAGCCCTTTTGTCCTTTTCCGACTCCCGCTTAACGTTTCCTCATGCAGGACCAACTTAACGCCCTCCTCGCCAAGGCTGCCGCCGAGCTACCCGCGGTGCTCGCGCGTCCGGAATTCGAGGCCGCCAAGGCCCGGTACGTCGGCCCCAACGGCGAGCTTACGGCCCTGATGAAGCAGATGGGCGCTGTGCCCAAGGAACAGCGGCCGGTCGTCGGCCGGTTGGTCAACGAGGCCAAGGCCCGCCTGCAGGAGCACCTCGACGCGGCGCTCGCCCGCATCGCTGACGCCGAGTTGGCCGCGCAGCTCGGACCCGCGGTAGATCCCACTTTGCCGTCGCCCGATGCCGGACCTGGCACGCGCCATCCGCTCACCTTGGTGCGTGAGGAGATGTGCCGGATCCTCCGCAAGGCGGGTTTCACCGTGGCGGACGGACCCGAAGTCGAAAGTGAGTACTACTGTTTCGATGCGCTCAACACCCCTGCCGACCACCCGGCGCGCGACGAAAAGGACACGTTTTATTTCCCCGCCGGCGCGCGCTTCGGCAATGTCGCGAAGAAGACGGCCGGCGAGCGCTACCTTCTGCGGACACATACTTCCTCGGTGCAGATCCGGACCATGCTCAAGGGCGCGCCGCCGATCCGCATCGTCTCGCCGGGCCGCGTCTACCGCCGCGACACGTCCGACGCGACCCACAGCGCAAACTTCCACCAGCTCGAGTGTCTCTGCGTCGACCGCAACGTAACCGTGCGCGACCTGAAGGCATTGCTCGACTACATCTTCGCCTCGCTGCTGGGGAAGGACACGAAGACGCGCTTTCGTCCGCACTATTTCGGCTACACCGAGCCGAGCTTCGAGGTCGACTTGGCGGCCTCGCACCTCCCCAAGGTCAACAAACCTTGGATTGAGATCGGAGGCTGCGGCATGGTCGATCCGGCCGTTTTCGAGGCGGTGGGCTACGATCCCGACGTCTGGAGCGGCTACGCCTTCGGCATGGGTCTCGAGCGGCTCGCCATGCTGCTCTACGGGATCGATGACATCCGCTATTTCTATCAGAACGACGTGCGTTTTCTGCGCCAGTTCGCCTGATCCGCGCCCAAGGCTGCCATGAAAATTTCCCTCAACTGGATCCGCGACTACGTCCCGCTCACCGCCTCGGTGGAGGAAATTTCCCGGGCGATCACGTTCCTCGGCTTCGAGGTTGAGTCGGTGCACACCACCGGCGCGCCCAAGCTCGAGCACGTCGTCGTCGGTGAGATTCTCACCCGCGCGAAGCATCCCAACGCCGACAAGCTGTCGGTGTGCACCGTCGACGTCGGTCCCGCGGGCGGGGTGAAGACGATCGTCTGCGGCGCGCACAATTGCGACGCGGGCAATCGCGTCTTCGTGGCCCTGCCGG
>Ga0255204_1000368_pt1 | contig 13816 bp, 6 predicted proteins | sample Miss_Colum_RepC__2_FD_188418 | JGI IMG/M metagenome (GOLD analysis project Ga0255204, IMG submission 188418) | Freshwater microbial communities from Mississippi River, Louisiana, United States - Miss_Colum_RepC_8h | ecosystem: Environmental > Aquatic > Freshwater > River | place: USA: Louisiana... | reverse complement strand
CGCCGTGTATGAAACCAAACGCAATCCCGCATGACCCCACCACTACAACCGCAACCCGCACCGCTGACAAGCCACCAGTGGCTCCCCCGGCCGCGCGCCATCGCTTCGCCCTCGGCCTGGACGTGGATCTGCACTACGCCGTCACCGCGATCCAGTGTGATCACGGCACGCTCCCTCCCGCGCAGAAGCTCACGCGCGCCCAGCTCCTGAAGTGGGTCACGGAACAGGTCGCCGCCGGGCATGAAGTTCACACGGTGTATGAGGCGTGCGGCTTCGGCTACACGCTGCACGAGGCGCTGGTGGCGGCGGGAGCCCAGTCCCGCATCACCACGCCGGTGAAGCTCTCGCCCGAGCGCCGGCGCAAGAACGACCGGCTCGACGCGCGGGAACTGTGCGTGCGGCTGGCGCGGCACCTGGACGGGCACGCGCACGAGCTGCGGCCCATCCGCATCCCCAGCGCGGCGGAGCGGGAGCAGTAGACCCGACTGGAAAAACCTGTCTCCTACTCGGAGGGCTGCTAGTTTGTCCTTGAGATGCAACCTGATCAGATTCTGCTAAAGGCGTCGTGTTGGGGGGAATTCTCCGGTGCGCTCGATTCCCATTCCAACCAAGAGAAGGGCGACGCCTTCGAGCGGTTGGTGGAGTTGTATTTCCGTTTCGATCCTCGCTACGCGAGCTTGCTCAAAAACGTCTGGCCGCTCCGCAAAATTCCGGCCGAGGTCCGGGCGAAGTTGAACCTGCCGGGACCGGATGAGGGGATTGACCTCGTCGCCGAAACGAAGTCCGGGGAGTTCTGGGCAATCCAGGCCAAGTATCGGTCCGACGGAGCGGGAGCGTTGACTCACCGGGAGCTTTCGACCTTTGTCAGCCTCACTTTCGATGTCTGCCACGGCTTTGCGTTCGCCTTGGTTTGCACCACCAAAGAGCGCTCGTCGGCGCTCTACCGGGAGAACCCAAAGATTCAGGCGCTCTGCGCAGACGAGTGGCGGCATCTGTCGCCTGATTTCTTCAGCCAAGTCCGGGCGGAGATCGAAGGGCGGCGGGTTCCGCTCGTGGCCAAACCGCTCGGCGCATACCAGCAGCGTGCCATCCGCAACGCAGCGGAGCATTTCATGGGCAAGGGGAAGGCGCGCGGGAAGTTCATCAGCCCGTGTGGCTCGCGCAAGACGCTCACATCGTTCCACATCGCCCGCGAACTGAAATCGCGCAACGTGCTCGTCGTGGTGCCGAGCCTCTTTCTCATCAAGCAGACGCTGCAAGCGTGGCTAGGCGAGGCGCTGGCGTTGGGCATTCCCACACAATGGCTGTGCGTCTGCTCCGATGATTCCGCCGGCCGAATTGATCGCGATGATCTGGTCGTCCACGTCCAAGACCTCGGGGTTCCGTGCCGGACAAAACCGGAGGAGATACGCGAGCGCCTGAAGGAGTTGAGCGGCGAACTGAACGTGGTCTTCGCGACCTACCAGAGTTCGGAGGCGCTCTGCGAGGCGGCGAATTCCGCCGGCTTTCAGGTTGACCTCGCGATTCTGGACGAGGCCCACAAGACAACCGGCAAGAAATCCAGTTCGTTCGCCCGCCTGCTGCATGACGAGAACCTCCTTCTGCCACGCCGCATCTTCATGACGGCCACCGAGCGGCAATTCCGGGGCAGCTCTGACGAAGTCGTTTCAATGGACAACCCAGACGTTTACGGGGAAACCTTCGAGCTGCTGACGTTCAAGGAGGCAATTGAGAGCGAACCGGCCATCCTCTGCGACTACCAAGTGCTGACCATCGAAGTCCGCGAATCTGAAATTCGCGAACTCATCGCCGCGAACCGCTACATCCATCCGGAGCATGGCAAATGGGACGATCTCACGGCATCTGCCTTTGCAGCACAGATTGCGTTGAGAAAGGCCGTGGCCAAGCACGGCGTCCGGCGGGCGGTGTCCTTCCACAGCAGCATCAAGCGGGCGATCGGGTTCAAGGCGCTGTCCGACCGTTTCAACCATGCGTTCCCCCACCAGCCGGGCGTCGCCGCGTTCCACGTCTCCGGCCAGATGTCCACCGGCGAGCGCGACACGCAGCTCCAGCAGTTCATGACGGTTGCGCCTGCGCTGGTGACTAATGCACGCTGCCTGACCGAGGGCGTGGACGTGCCAGGCATTGATTGCGTGCTGTTCGCCGACCCCAAAGGCAGCACGGTGGATGTGGTGCAAGCGGCGGGCCGGGCCATGCGGCCTGCGCCGGGAAAAGCACTGGGCCACATCATCGTTCCGGTGCTGTTGGGAGAGGGTGAAACGCTCGACGGGTTCGTCGGTGGCTCGGCCTTCGCGTTCGTGCTGTTCGTGCTTCAAGCGCTGGCGACAAACGACGAACGCATTGTGGAGGAGTTCCGCGCGCTGCACCGGGGACAGCCGGTCAGTGGGCAGAGAATCGTCGTCTTCGACCTTGGCGAGGTGGTGCCACTGAAGATTGATGCCGAGAAGTTCATCCGCGAAGTGGAACTCAAGGTTTGGAGTCGTCTCGCGAAGCTCGCACCGATGCCATACGCGGAAGCCAGCGCGTTGGTTCGGAATCTGGGATTGCGAAACCAGAAGCAATGGCGCGCTTGGCGCGCGGGGAAGCGGCCAGATTTGCCGCCTGTTCCCCTCGACCATCCTGGAAATCCCAACGAAATATACGGACGAAGCGGGTGGACATCGTGGGGAGACTTTTTCGGAACCGGCTACGTTTCTCCCAAGCTGCAAGTGTTTCGCTCTTTTGCAGAGGCCCGTGCTTTTGTTCGGACGCTGGGGCTGCAAAGTCCACGCGAGTGGGAGCGCTATCGGCAGGACAAACTCAAGGAAGTTGGGCGAAAGCCGAAGGACATCCCCTCCCGCCCTGACAACACATACAGGGATGGGTGGCAAGGCTGGCCCGACTGGCTTGGCTACGAAAAGAAGCTAGGCGTCGAGTGGCGTCCGTTTGCCGAGGCTCGCGAGTTTGCCCGCTCGCTGAAGCTGCGCGGCATCCATGACTGGAAGGCCTACTGCACCGGGAAGCATCCCGAGCTGCCGTCTCGACCGAGGGACATCCCCACTGCACCGGACAGATTCTATCCGCAAGATTGGGCTGGCTGGGGTGACTGGCTTGGGACTGGCAACGTGTCTTCGCGCAGCGTCCGGTATCTGCCTTTTGCTGCGGCGCGGGATTTCGTGCGTTCGCTCGGAATCAAGAGCGTTGCGGAATGGAACGCCTACGCGTCAAACAAGACCCCGCGACTTGGCATGAGGCCGACGAACATTCCGCTCAAGCCCTACAAGAAATACGCGGGCATCGGGTGGGTCGCTTGGAGCGATTGGCTGGGTGCTGAAGTAAGGACGCCAAAACCGCGCACACCGACAACAAAACCCTCACGTTTCAGGTGTTACGATGATGCGCGCGTGTTTGCGCGTGCGCTGTGGCTCAAAGGTTCGCTTGAGTGGGTTGCTTTCTCCAAAGGCTCAATGCCTGAGAAAGGGATGCGCCCGGATGATATTCCAGCCAACCCGCCGTCGGTTTACAAAGGCCGAGGCTGGCAAGGTTGGGGTGATTTCCTTGGCACGGGAAATCTCGCCCCTTCGGAGCGCAACTTCCGGCCTTTCGAGGCAGCCAGGGAATTTGCGCGCTCGCTGGGCCTCAAAACGCAAAACGACTGGCGGGCTTGGTGCAAGTCCGGCCAGCGGCCCGTGGACATTCCCGCCTCACCGAACGAGTTCTACAAAGCCAGAGGTTGGGCCGGCTGGCCCGACTGGCTCAGCAGTCAGTAATATCAAGGCCATGCGCACGGTGCAGGACTTGCTGGGGCACAAGGACGTGGCGACGACCCAGATTTACACGCATGTGATGCACAAACCAGGCCTGGGGGTGCGGAGTCCGCTGGACGGGCTGGGGGGAGAGCGGCTGGAGGGATTCGCGGCGTGAGGCTTTGTTCTCCAGCGCGTTGGCATAATCCCAATCGTAATCCTCGGTCCTCGCGCAGGGCCGGAGTGAGCAGGAGCAGGAGGGGAGCAGTCCGCCTCGCTTGACTTGCCCGCGCGCCTGCCAAACGCTTCCGGCCCGATGCAGAAGCCGCCGGACAACATTCTCAAACACGTCGCCCTCGTGGGCGTGATCGCGGTGGTGGGCTACTTCAGCCTCTACGCGCTGGACAGTCACTTGCGGGTGCGCAAGGGACCGTGGGAAGTGACTTTCGGGGCGGAGACCGACGGCACGCCGTTCCTGGTGGTGAACCAGCCCGCGCTGGGCATCCGCGATGTGAAGGTGCGCTTCCCCGGAGAAGCGAATCCGCTGACGAATGCGGCGGCGACGGTGCGGTTTGCGGAGCCGAACGTGAAGCCCGCCTTCGGGGAGCTGCGCTTTCAAGATGCGACCTACCTGCCCGGCACGGTGACGTTGCTGGCCTTCAACCATGAGATTGAGCTGATTCAGCGGGGGCTGGCGCTGGACCGCCAGGAGCGCGCGTGGCAGCCGGGGCTGACGGTGGATTTGGCGCGGACGAACCAAGCTCCACCAGTGCGCCCGCTCGGCCGGAAGCGGAATTATTGAAGTGGGTGGGAGCGATTGGCGGCGGGCCAGCGCCTCGCCCGGGTTTGGCCCGTAAATAGCTTGAATCCTGATGCGGTCGGACACCGTCTGTGCCTGCTGACATTGTCCCTGGCACCGCCCGTTGGGGTGTCGCGGATCATCTTCCAACTATGAACTGCAAAACCTTCCTTGCGCTGACGGTGCTCGTCGGTGCCGTGTTTTCCCTGCCTGCCCGCGCTGATCTCACGACCAGCGGGGACAAGATCCTCCAGCAGGAGCTGCGACAGGAGCAAATCAAAGCCACGACTGCGCGCGTGGGCAGCCAGCTCAGCGCGGTGATTGAGGAGTATGAACGCAACGGTTTGGAAGGGGACGATGTCGGAGTGCTCAAGGCCATCCGCGGGGTGCTGGGGAAGTTGAGCGAGACGGAGATCGCCCGGGTCGTCACGCTGCTCCAGCAAAGCCGCACGACGCCGGACGCTGACACGCAGCGGCGCAGTGCGCTGGACGCGTTCGCCGGGCAGAAGAATGTGACGGTGCAGTTGCGGGCGTTGCTGCTGGAGTATCAGCGCCAGCAGGCGTTGCAGGAGATTGCCGCGCGCTTCAGCGCACTGGCCCGGCGGCAGGGGGAGAATTTGAAGGAAGCCGTCGGTCTGGCCACGCTCACCAAGGGCCGCGACGCCCGCCGCACGGAGACGGCCCATCAGGTGGCGCTGCAACTTCAGGAGACGGAGCAAAGCACCATCGGCGACGAGGCAATGATCGTTCTCACCAAGCTGGAGAAAGTGGTGGCTTCACTAGACGGTCCGGCCGCCGAGCGTCCGCGCGTGGCGCTGACCAAGGCCGAGGAAACTCGTCTGGCCGCCACGCTCACCGCCGCCACCGGGGACTTGAAGTCGGCCAACCTCCTCTCTGCCGCCGGCAACGAGAAGCGGGCGCGGGATGTCTTCCAGGATTTGGCCAAGCTGCTCATGCCCGCCCGCGACAATCTGGAGGTGATGCGGCAGGCCGTGCGCGATTTGGAGAAGGCCATCGAGCAGCAGAAGCAGGTCAACGAGCAGACCAAGGAAGCCACCAAACCCAACGCGGAAAAGACCGAGGCCGCCGAGGCCGAGCGCAAGCAGGCCGAAGTGGTGGACAAGACGGACTCGATCCGGGAGGACGTCCAGAAGGCCGCACCCAAGGCTGCGGAGGAGCTCAAGGCCGCCGTCGAGAAGCAGCAGGAGGCCCGTGCGATGTTGCAGGATCCGCCCGCTCGCCGCTCGCCCCAGGAGGAGGCCGCTGCCCCGGAGAAGCAACAGCAGGCGCTCGCCAAGATGCAGGAGGCCAAGAAGACTTTGGAGCAGCAGATTGCCGTGGCTGAAGCGCAACAGAAGAAGCCGCAGGACAAGCTCGCCGATTTGAAGGAGCTGAAGAAGAAGGTCGAGGAACTCGCCGCCAAGCAGGAGCAGGTGAAGGAGAACGCCGCGCGGGCGGAGAAGACCGCTGCCGCCGAGAAAAAGCCCGAGGCGCTCGCAGCGGAGGCCGCGAAGCAGGAGTCCGTCAAAGCCGAGACCCAGCAGACCCAGCAGGACGCCGCCGCGAACGCGCCCGACGCCGCCAAGACCCTCGGCGAGGCTGTGCGCCAGCAGGAGAAGTCGCAGCAGGCCCTCGAGAACAAAGCCAACGCCCCCATGGCCCAGCAAGCCGCCAAGGACGCCCTCGAAAAGGCGGCCGAGCAAATCGACTCCCAAATCGCCAAGCTCGAGAAGGCCAAGGAAGACCTCGCCAAGCTCGACAAGCTGGGCAAAAAGATCGGCAAGCTCATGCAAGACCAGCAGAAGGTCGCCACCGACACTGCCAAAGCCGCCGAGAAGCCGGACAACAAACCAGCCGCCCAGACCGCCAAAGAGCAGGGCGACCTTGCCGCCAAGACCGAAGCCGCCCAAGCCGAGGCCAAGAATCTTTCCCCGGAAGCCGCCGCTGACCTCGGCGCGGCCAAGGAGAACATGGCCGATGCCAAGGCCGATCTCGACAAGCCCGACGCCGCCGCCGCCCGGCCGGACCAAGCCAAGGCCATGGCCAACCTGCAGGCAGCCAAGAACGCTGTTGAGCAGAAGAAGCAGGAGTTGGCCAAGGAACTCGGGCAGCCCCAGCCCAACAACACCCCGCAACTCGCCAAGGCATCCGAAGCCGTTGCCGCTGCTCAGAAGCAGGTGAACGAAGCTCTGGCGAAGCTGGACCAGCCGGCAGGCCTGCAAGAGATGCTCAAGCAGAAGCAGCAGGAGATCGCCGCCGCGCTCGGCGAAAAGGCCAAGGCCCAGCCGCAGTCCAAGCCCGTCGCCGAAGCCAAGCAGGCGGCCGACAAGGCGGCGGAGAAGCTCAGCCAGAATGATCTCAAGGGTGCCGTGGGCGAGATGGCCAAAGCAGAAAAGGGCCTTCAGGAAGCGGCCCAAGCTGATGCCGGTCAACCCGCTGGCGAACAGCCCAAAGGCGATGCCCCCAAGCCCGACGGCCAGCCTGCCGACGGAAAGCCTGCCGACGGAAAGCCCGCCGATGGTAAGCCTGCCGATGGTAAGCCCGCCGATGGTAAGCCTGCCGACGGAAAACCTGCCGACGGAAAACCTGCGGACGGCCAACCTGCTGATGGGCAGCCTCCGCAAGGCCAGCCTCAAGGTGCGCCGCAGGCCGGCAAGCCCCAGCCTTCCCTCCCACAACTGGCCAAGCAGCAGTCTGACGTGAAGGCCATGACGGAAGCCTTGGCTTCGCAGCAGGCCGCGCAGCAAGCCGCGCAGCCTTTGGATAGCGCCGCCGAGATGGTCGCGCCGCTGGCCGCTGGCGAGGCTGGGCCGCTGCCCCAGGCCGCCCAACAGGCCCTGCAAAAAGCGCAGGAGGCATTGGCCCAAGCCGCTGCCCAAGCGGAAGCCGGCAAGGCCCAACCGGCGCAGCAAAATGCCGAAAGTGCTCAGCAGGCGCTGGCCCAGGCCGCCGCCGCGCTTGCCCTCGCGCAGGAAGGGGTTGGCCAGCAGATGGCCCAGCAAGGTCAGGGGCAACAAGGTCAGGGACAGAGCCAGCAGCAGGGCAAAGGACAGGCTCAAGGCCCCGGCCAGAATTCGCCGCAACCCGGCAGCAAGGAAGGGCAGGGCGACGGCAAGCAGGGCAACTGGAATGGCGAAGGCGGCACTGACGGCAAGACGCGTGAAGCCAAGGGCACCAGCGGCTTCCTCGGCCTCCCGGCCCGGGACCGCAACGCGTTGCTGCAAAGCCAGACCGAGCGCGCCCCCGAGGAATACAGCCCGCTCGTCGAGCAATACCTCAAGAATCTCTCCGACTCCGCCGCGCGCGGGCGGAAGAAGTAATGCGCAACTGCTGCTCTGGCGCAGAAATTGAACCCAAAGATCCGGGGCGGACAAAGATTCCGCCCTCCCCATCTTTGTCCGTCCCAAATCTTTGGGTCCTCCTCTGCCTGCTGCTCGCGGCTCCCTTTCACCGCGCCTCCGCTCACACCGCCTCGCTCACGCGCGTGGATGCGCAGCTCACGACGAATTCCCTCACGCTCACCTTCCAGCTCAACCAGCCGGACCTGCTCCAGTTCCTCAACGCGCGGACGAACGACGCCGTCGTGCTGATGACCGAGGCGGAGGTGCACACGCTCGCCCCGCGCATCGCTGACTACGTGCAGACGCGGGTCCAATTCACGCTCGACACCAACCCGCCCGTGCGGGGCGTGCTCTCGAACTGGCCGCCGTCGCCGCTCGTGCTCACGCGCGAGGAGCGGCCCGGCGAGGTCGTGCCAGCGCCACTGCCGCTGACGTTGCGCTGGGACATCCCGGCGACGGCCAGGGAGATGGAATTGTCATTCTCGCTCTACGGGACAGCCGGGTTTGCCGCGCTGTTTGAAGTGCTGTTCCATCGCGGGAAGGACATTCCGCCCGTGCTCCAGCTCGTCCAGTCGCGGCAGGCGATGGTCATTGACCTCACCGCGTTTCAGGAAGACTCGCGCGGCGCGGAAGCTCCCGCCGCCGTGCCGGGCAAGGAGTCGCCGCCGCTCGCGCCGGTCGTGCGGAACACGGCGGCGCAGTTCATCGAGCTGGGCTTCACGCACATCCTGCCCAAGGGCCTCGACCACATCTTGTTCGTTCTCGGCCTGTTCCTCCTCAGCCCGAAGCTCAAGCCACTGCTGTGGCAGGTGACGGCCTTCACGCTGGCACACTCGGTCACGCTCGCGCTGGGCGTGCTGGGCATCATCGCGCTGCCGGGGCGCGTGGTGGAACCCATCATCGCGCTGTCCATCGCGGTCGTGGCGATTGAGAACTTGTTCCGCAGTGAAGTCTCGCCGTGGCGCTGGGCGGCGGTGTTCGGCTTCGGGCTGATTCACGGGATGGGCTTCGCGGGGGTGCTCAGTGAAGTGGGCTTGCCCCGCGAGCAACTTGGCGCGGCGTTGCTCTGTTTCAATGTCGGCGTGGAACTCGGCCAGCTTGCCGTCATCGCACTCGCGTTCGCCGCGACCAAGTGGTGTGCCGACCGCGTGTGGTATGGCCCGTGGGTGCGCCGGCCGGCCTGCCTACTCATCGCGCTGGCGGGCGTGGTGTGGACGGTGGAGCGGCTGCTGCAATGAGTGGAGCGCGGACGCCTATGTCCGCACCTCGACGTACGCCCAGCGTGACCGGCTGCGGACGTGGGCGCCCGCGCCCCATGACACCATGAAACTTCCCCTCCGCCCGGCCGTCCGGTTACTGTCCGCCAACTTGTTGCCCATGAAAAACTGCTCATCGCTCGTCCGCGCCTGCGCCGCGTTGCTCGCCGCCGTTGTCTCCGCTTCCGCCCAGCTCACCGCGCCCGTGCCGCAGCCCGTCGTTGGCGCGCGGCAGCCCGCATTGAGTCCCAACGGCAAGCGCCTCGCCTTTGTCTATCGCGGCGATGTGTGGGTCGCGCCGAGCGAGGGCGGGCGCGCGACGGCGCTGACCTCGCACGTCGAGGCGGACGCGTATCCGGTCTTCTCGCCGGACGGCCAATGGGTTGCCTTCGCCAGCCGGCGTAACGGCGGCTGGGACTTGTTCGTGGTGCCGGCGGACGGCGGACCCGCGCAGCAAATCACCTGGCACAGCGGCGTCGAGTTGACCGGCGGCTGGAGTCCCGACGGCAAGCAATTGCTCTTCGCCGGTCGCCGCGAGAACCCCAACTACGCGCTCTACGCGGTGGATTTGAAGACGTTGGCCACCACCCGGCTGACGGAAGATTACGCGGCGATGAACTTTCCCACTTTCGCGCCGGATGGAAAAACCGTCGTGTATGGCCGCTACGGCTTCCACTGGACGCGCCCGCGCTACACCGGCGCGGCGGCGGCGCAAATCTGGACGCTCAACGTCGCCGACGGCCGTCGCAAGCCCATCACCAACGACGAGCGCCAGCATCTCTGGACGCAGTTCCTGCCGGACGGCAAGCGCCTGCTCACCGTCACCGTCGGCGAGGTCACGCCCTCCGCGAGCAAGCTCAACGAGCCGATTCCCAAAATCACCGATTCGCCCGCGCGCACGCCAAACCTCTGGCTCTACGAACTCGACGGCAAGGGCAAGGCGCTCACGCAGTTCACCGGCGGCGCGGTGCGCTGGCCAAGCGTCGCGGGCAAGTCAGGGGATATCGCCTTCGAATATGGTCCGGACCTCTATCTGCTCAAGAGCGGCTCCAAGACGCCGGCGAAGGTCAAACTTGTGGTCAGCGCGGATGAGAAGCTGACCACGCGGCGGCGCGAGAAACTGACCAGCGGCGTGACCGAGGCCGAGATGTCGCCGGACGGCAAGACGCTCGCGTTTGGCCTGCGCGGCGACATCTGGACGGTGGCGATGGAGAAGACCAAGGGCGTCGCGGGTCGCAGCGAGGAGTTCGCGCGCCGGTTGACCGAATGGGTCGGCGACGACTCGGACTTCACCTGGGCGCGCGACGGCAAGAAGCTGTATTTCACCAGCGACCGGGAGTTCAACACGCGCATCTACGAGATGGACCTTGCCACGCTCGCCGTGAAATCGCTCTGGCAGCGCACCGAGGAACTCACGCGCCTGTCGCTCTGCCCGGACGGCAAGCACCTTGCGTTTTGGGTCGCGGGCAAGGAGGGCGGCCTCTTCACGCTCGCGCTGGCGGACGGCGCTACCAAGCGGGTCGTGCACGTCCCCGGCACGCACTGGCGCACGTCGGGCGGCGGGGATTTCAGTTGGTCGCCGGACATGAAGTGGATCGCCTACACGCGCAAGGGTGAGAACCGCGCTTGGAACATCTGGGTGGTGCCGGAGGAGGGTGGCGAGTCGCACAATGTCACGCGGCTCAACGCCTCGCACTCGCAGCCCGTGTGGTCGCCGGATGGCAAATACATCTTCTTCCAAAGCGACCGCGACGGCAACGGCCTCTACGTGCTGCCGCTCCAGCCGGAAAGTGCGCGCACGACCGACACGGACCTGAAGTTCGAGAAGCCCAAGGACAAGGTGAAAGTGGAGATTGATTTCACGGACATCCACCGGCGCATCCGCAAGCTGTCGTCGCAGGTGCCGCAGGCGGATCTGACCGTCACGGCGGACGGCACGATTGCCTTCCTGTCCGAGGGCGACGTGTGGACGGTGAGTTACGACGGCAAGGAAACGAAACGGATCACCACCGGCGGCGGCAAGGGCGGCCTGCGCGTGCTGCCGGAGAGCAAGTCGGCGCTCTTCGTGCAAAATGCGGAGGTCTGGAAATTCAAGCTCGGCGACGCGAAGGGGCCGGAGAAAGTCACGTTCAGCGCGGACTTCGACCGCGATGTGAAGGCCGAGCGCAAGGCGGCGTTCACGCAGTTCTGGCGCAGCTACCATCACAACTTCTACGACCCGAACTTCCACGGGCGCGACTGGGAGGGCATCCGCAAGCGCTACGAGCCGCTGCTCGACGCGGTTGAGACGAACGACGACTTCTCCACCGTGCTGGGCATGATGATTGGTGAACTGGAGGCGTCGCACAGCGAGGTTTCTCCGGCGGCAGGCACCACGCCGGAGCCGGTCACCCCGCACCTCGGTTTCACGTTTGACTACAAGCACGCCGGGCCGGGGATCCGCGTGGCCGAAGTGCCGACGGGCGCACCGGGTTCCTACTCGAAAACGCAGATCAAGCCCGGCGACTACGTGCTCGCCATCAACGGGCAGGACGTTTCGCTCAACGAGCGGCTCTACCAGTTCATCAACGACCGGCAGGACCGCGAGTTCGAGTTCCTCGTCAACAAGGAGCCGAAGAAGGACGGTGCCCGGAAGGTGAAATACAAAGTTCTCAGCGCGGGGGAATGGGAAAACCTGCAATACCAAAACCGCACCGAGCGCCTGCGCAACTACGTCGAGAAGCAGACTGGCGGCAAGCTCGGCTACCTGCACATCAGCGCGATGGGCGGCGAGAACCAGCAGCGCTTCGAGCGCGAGGCCTACGAATACATGAGCGGCAAGCAGGGGATGATCATTGATGTGCGCTTCAACCGCGGCGGCAACATCTCGGACACGCTCATTGACTGGCTGGAGCGCAAGCAGCACGGCTGGTATCGCCCGCGTGACGAACGCCCCGAGGCCGCGCCGAACCGCTCGTGGGAAAAACCCGTCATCGTGCTGATGAACGAGCACAGCTACTCGAACGGCGAGATGTTCCCCTACGCCATGCGCCAGCGTGGCATCGCCAAAATCGTCGGCATGCCCACGCCGGGCTACGTCATCTGGACCTGGGCCATGCGCCTCACCGACGGCACCGGCGCGCGGATGCCGCAGGGCGGCGTTTTCCGCATGGACGGCACCAACATGGAAAACCAGGGCGAGCAGCCCGACGTGCGCCTCTGGCTCACGCCGGAGGACTGGCTCTCGCAGCGTGACCCGCAGCTCGACAAGGCGATCGAGATGCTCCTCCCGGGGCGGGCTCCGCAAAACTGATGCGGCTGGCACGCCGTCCGATCCGAAACTGGGCGGCACCGGGGGCGCGGGCAGTCACGAGCCTGCGTCACCCCCGCCAACCGCAAAGTGCGCGCGGCTGGGATAAACCCGAACACCGAAGTTGAACCACGGATGGGCACGGATAAACACGGATAAGCAAGATCCAGCCCGGTGAACTGTTCAGCGGCTGACTTTGGGGCTGGGCAAATTTCCAGCCACGGCGCGGGGTTCGCTCCCATCCGTGTTCATCGGGGTCCATCCGTGGTTGCTCAATTCCCGCCTCGGAGTTCGGGTTAAATTGTGCTGGGATGTAGCAAGAAACGGCTGCGATTATTGCGTGCGCTGGCGCAGGAAGAACTGAATAATTTCCCCACTTGAGCGCGAAGACCCGGGCGGATTCCGACTGGTCAAGCCACCCTGCAACCCCCCCTCAGCAACCATGAGTTCCAGCCCTGAGCCCGTGGCCCCCTCGATTGGTTCCCCCACTCCCTTACGGGTGTTGTTGGTGGACGATGTGGCCATGAACCGCCGCATGAGTGAGATGCTCTTGAACCATCTGGGCTGTGAGGTAATCACGACGGAGGGGTCGCCGCCGCCCTTGAGCAGATCCGGGCGCACGAGTTCGACTGGATTCTCACCGATTTGGAGATGCCGGACGTCCACGGCTTTGAGGCGTTGGAGTTGTTCCGGAAAGCGGACCAGGGAGCTCGGCCAGAGCGACGGAAGCGGCTGAAGATCATGGCGGTCTCCGGCGGGCAGGTTGGCATGACCCACCAGGACTACCTCGCCGCCGGTTTTGATGAGTATCTGGCCAAGCCGGTCGAGGTGGAGCGGCTCCGCTCGATGTTGCAGTGCCAGACCAGCGAGAAGGCCACGGCTCCCGCCGCCCCGCCACCGGTGTTGGACAACCGGCCCGCAAGCGGCTCCCTGCAGATCACCAAGCCGCTCGATCTGACTGACCAGCAGTTGGCGCAGGTGGACCTGCATTCCTTCCTCAACATCCTGAACATTCTGCTGGGCGAGTTACAGTTGCTCACCCTCGAGTTGGGAGATTCGGCCGCCTTGGGGGAAACGATCCGTCTGGGCGGCGAAGTGCTGCACCTCGTGCGGGAGGGACAACTGGACGAGGAAGCATCCCGCAAGGCCACCAGCCTGCAGGCCACCTTTCTCAAGGAATGGTCGGTGGTGGCCCGCCGGGCGACCGAGTTGGCCAACCGGGCAGCCCCCCGTCAGTCCGCCGCCAATCTGGACTCCATTCTCAAGGTGCTGATCGTGCGGCTCGCGGAGTATCAGGAGCGCCAGCGCAGCGGGTTGGTCTGGTGCCCGCACAATATCCGGCAGCTCACGGACAACTTTGTGAACTTTTTTGCCGCGCTCGAGAA
>Ga0255204_1000362_pt1 | contig 13912 bp, 12 predicted proteins | sample Miss_Colum_RepC__2_FD_188418 | JGI IMG/M metagenome (GOLD analysis project Ga0255204, IMG submission 188418) | Freshwater microbial communities from Mississippi River, Louisiana, United States - Miss_Colum_RepC_8h | ecosystem: Environmental > Aquatic > Freshwater > River | place: USA: Louisiana... | reverse complement strand
GGTGCTGAATGGAGTCTCGCCCAACCGGCTCGGTGAACGCCGTTCGCTGCTCACCGCGTTCGATCAATTCCGGCGCGATGTGGACAACAGCGGAATGGTCGAGGGCCTTGATGCCTTCCATCAACAGGCCTTTGCGATGCTGACCTCCAGCAGGCTGGCCGACGCCTTGGATCTGAACAAAGAGGACCAGAAACTGCGCGACCGCTATGGCCGCGGCTTCCCGAACTTGAAGGATGACGGTTCGCACCGGTTGCTGGATGACTTCCTCATGGCGCGCCGGTTGGTGGAGGCCGGGGTGCGCTGCGTGACCATCGCTTTCAGCCGTTGGGACTGGCACGGAAACAACTTCGGGCAGGCGCGCGAGGAGTTTCCGCTGCTGGACAAGGGCTTGTCCGCGCTCATCGAAGATTTGCACGCGCGGGGCATGGACCGGGACGTGAGCGTGGTGGTCTGGGGTGAGTTCGGCCGGACTCCAAAAATTAACAAGGATGCGGGCCGGGACCATTGGCCCAACGTGTCCTTTGCGCTGCTCGCGGGCGGCGGAATGCGCCACGGCCAGGTGATTGGGGCCACCAGCCGCGATGGCGGCGAGTGCGTGGAACGTCCTGTGAAATTCGGTGACGTGTTCGCGACACTTTACCAGCAGTTGGGCATCGATCCGCATGGTGACATGGTCAGCGACCTCACAGGGCGGCCCCAGCATCTGGTGGATCCCGGTTCTGAAGTGATCCGCGAACTGGTCTGACGGGCGGAGGAAAAGTCTTCCAGTTGGAGCCGTGCCACTGCGGGCTAAGCGGACTTGGATTCCCGTTTGTCACGCACCATCTATCTTTGTTCCCTGCCTCGCGCCTTGACCTGCGTGCGTCCCTTTCCCATCCTGTCGCGCGCTTCACCAAACGTTATGCCTGATAATCCAAACTCCGACCGCGACCTGACGCCCTTGGTCAGTGCGGAAACCGACGTGGCCCGCTTGGGCCACTCCAGCCCGCCCCCGGCACATGAGCAGACGGCGGATGAGGATGCCGACGTGGTGGATTGGTCACGCGTGGCCGCGATGGATGAATTCAAGTCGCTCGTCCGGGCCAAGGCCGCGTTCGTGGTGCCGGCCACCGTTTTCTTCGTGGTCTATTACTTCGCCCTGCCCGTGCTGGTGGGCTGGTTTCCGGAGTTGATGGAGCGCCGCATTGGACCGGTGAACTTTGCCTACGTCTTCGCGCTGTCCCAGTTCTTCATGGCCTGGGGCGTGGCCTACGTTTATCTGCGGAAGGCTTCCCAATTTGATGACCGGCAGAATGCCATCATCGCCAAGCTGGACCTCCCCAAAGGAGGAAAGTCGAAATGAGCTTCCTCCTCGCGGCTGCTGCGGCCGCCAACCCGACTGCGCCGGCTGGTTTTCAATTCACCCCGGCCTTGGGAATGTTCCTGAGCTTTGTGCTCGTGACGCTTGGCATCACCTACTGGTCCGCTCGGAAATCCACCGGTGCGAGCAACTACTTCGCGGCCGGGCGCGGCATTACCGGCTGGCAGAACGGTCTGGCGGTCGCGGGCGACTACATGAGCGCGGCCAGCTTCCTCGGCATCGCGGGCATGATTGCGTTCAAGGGCTACGACGGCTTCATGTATTCCGTGGGCTGGCTGGTGGCTTACCTCACCGTCCTGCTTGTCGTGGCGGAACCGCTCCGCAACGCGGGCAAATACACCATGGCCGATGTGCTGGCCTATCGTCTCAGCCCGCGCCCCGTCCGCGCGATGGCCTCGCTCTCCACCCTCACTGTCTCCACGTTCTACATGATTGCGCAGATGGTCGGCGCGGGCGCGCTGGTGAAGCTCCTCCTGCCGGGAGTCAGCTACGAGGCGGCGGTGGCTGGCGTCGGGGTGCTGATGATCGTTTATGTCGTCTTCGGCGGCATGTTGGCGACCACCTGGGTGCAGATCATCAAGGCGATCCTGCTGATGAGCGGTTCGCTCTTCCTCAGTGTGCTGGTGCTGAAGCATTTTGATTTCAGCTTCGCGAAGTTCTTTGAAGCCGTTGGCAAAGTTCCCGTGGCTGGTCCGGATGGAACCATCGTCCACAAGGATTTTTTGAAGCCCGGCCTGATCTTCGGTCTGGAAGTCACCAAGGGCTGGGGGCCGATTGACCTCATCTCGCTCGGACTGGCGCTGGTCTTCGGCACGGCCGGCCTGCCGCACGTGCTGGTGCGCTTTTACACGGTGCCCGACGCCAAGACCGCGCGCGTCAGCGTGGTGTGGGCCATGGCGATCATCGGCGCGTTCTACATCATGACCACCTTCCTCGGCTTCGGCGCCGCGACGATTCTGACGCCGGCCAACATCAGCGTGGAAAACATGAGTGCGCCGCTGCTGGCAAAGGCGCTGGGCGGGGAAATCTTCTTCGCCTTCATCAGCGCTGTGGCGTTTGCCACCATCCTGGCGGTTGTGGCTGGCCTGACGATTAGCGCCAGCACGAGCTTTGCGCATGATTTCTACACCAACGTCCTGCATCACGGCCGCGAGCGCGGTCCCGGCGAGGAGGTTCGCGTCGCCCGCATCGCGGCCTTTGTGGTGGGCGCGGTCGCGATCTTCCTGGCCATCAAGTTGCAGACCATCAACGTCGCCTTCCTCGTTGGCCTCGCCTTCGCAGTCGCGGCGAGTGCCAACCTCCCCGTCATTGTCCTCTCGCTCTTCTGGAAGCGCTTCAACACCTCGGGTGCCTGCTGGGGGCTGGGCGTCGGATTGGTCGGCTCCATCATCCTCATCATCCTCAGCCCAAGCGTGATGGACCCGAACGGCAAAGGCCTGATCAACGCGGCTCCGTGGTTCCCGTTGAAGAACCCCGGCATCGTCAGCATTCCGCTGGGCTTCCTGGCGGCTTGGCTGGGCACCATCCTCAGCAACGACACCACCAGCCAGTTGAAGTTCGACGAGTTGACCGTCCGCGCCAACACCGGGATTGGGGCAGAGAAGGCGACTGCGCACTGACGCTTGAACTGACGAGACCGCGACAGGGCAAGCCTTGCTTCTCCACAGGCAAGGGCGCTTGGTTGAATGTTGAACCTTGCACGTTGAACGTTTTCCTCTCGTTGCGTTTCAAGTGCTCTTTGCGGCCAATTCCTCCCCGTGGTTTTATTGGAGCTTCCCGGCGAACGCTGCTACCGTCCCGCCAACACCAAACCGCGCATGACTGAGGAACCTTATCGTTGGCTGGAGGCGGTCGCGAACCGCCGCGAATACGTCCGCGAACAGCTCCGGGGCGGCTCGCCCGTCTTTGCTGTCAGCCTGTCCGATGGCATCCTGCTGCTGGGCGTGGGCGCGGGCCGCTCGAAGGTCTTCGAGCTGCACGACCGCCTCGCGCTCGCGGGCCTCGGCCACCCGGCGGACATCGAGAAGGTCCGGCAGGCCGCGATTGACGCCGCGCACCTCGAAGCCTTCACCCGCGCGCCCGAGGACGTGAGCCTGCGCCGCCTCGTGAGCTTCGGCCTCAGCCCGCAGCTCAAACAGAACTTCGAGCAACTCTTCACCGCGCCCACGCTCGTCGAGTTGCTCATCGTCGAGCTGGGCAACGACCCCGGCCAGGACCTGCTCGCGAACCTGCACTTCGACGGCGCGTTCCAGCTCCAGACCGGCGGCCTCGCCGTCGCCGCGAACACGCCGGAAGCCGAAGCCGCCGCGACGACCTGGCTCACTGCCGCCCTCGCTGGCCAGACCGACCGCGCCGCCGTCGCCGACCTGCTGCTGCAAGCTTGGTGGGTGCTAACGGAGAACAAGTCGTTCACGGACAAGCCGCCGACGGAGGCGGAGCGACGCGAGGGGTGGAAGAAGGCGGTGAACGGAAAAACGGTGGAGGCGGGGTGGCTGGCGAGGAGGTATCGCTCTGCCAGCCGATTTGAAGCGCTCATCGACCTCGTTTCGGCTCTCAAACTGCCAGACCAAAATTAAGGCCACAGCCTGAATAAGCCTGGGGCCAAGAGTGCTGCTCTACTTCACATACGGCTTGCCGTCCTTGCGGCGGGTGCTGCATTTGAGAAACACGCAGCCAGTGTAGCCGGACGGTGGCAGGGCGGAAGAGGGTAGGACGCCACTACACGCACTTTTGGAAGACCCCGTGGGGAAAAACCCCAGCAATTGCGCCCCAGCTACCCCGCCGGCCCCGCGAAAATTGTCGAAACCCGCTTCCAGTAGCGGAAGTCGGGTCAAACGCACATGGCGGCGTGCATTCTGGTCCCGGTGCCCATTGCGGCCCCATGGTGCGGGGAAGAATGGAGCCAAGGAATCTCCTCCACCCCGCCACATTCTGGGAAAGCTTATCAAGTCACCTGATCTGAGCGTGCGCGCAAGTGCCACGATGCCTCCAGCCCAAGCACTGTAGTTGGCTGAACACGCCTGCCACTGACGAATAGCCGCAGCCTGGTGTTGATTACGAGTTCAGACAGGAAAGCGGCCGTTCAGGGGGCGATCAGGCCGGCGCTCAAGCCCGGCGACACCGGGCCGGCTTTGGCCAGTCTTTGAAATGGGAATCTGGTCGCATTTGGTAAGAAACGGCTATCCAATCAAGGCACAGGAAGGGGGGCCTAAGCGAGGTGGAGCGCCGATCGGCGGTGGCGGGATGGACGGAATCATCAGGTCTCGGATACGACGCAATTCCTCCGCCTTCTCCACTGCCAATCCGCTGTTCCGCACTATACCCGGGCGCTTTTCCAAAATCTCAGCGAGCAAAGACCGCTCTTTGCGCTCTTCGATCAAATGGGGAGCATTCAAGCCCAGCACACGAATGTGATAGATCGCAGCTGGTGTGGTTCCTACGAGAAGAAAACTTTTTGAATCCTCGAAGATTTGGTCGCCATAGTCGGTTTCTTCGCAAGGATTCAAGAACCGGACTCCACTTCTGCGCATCTTTGCATCCGGCCAATTGTCACTCTTGCTGCCATTACAATGGCGGCTAGCGGGGTAAAGGTTTTCATAGCGGTTTCGCGCTGCCCCCGTGAGCTTCGGGTTGTGATGGTCCACCTCCATGTCCGTCCATCCGATGCGGTGCACGTGTTGGAGCGAGTAAGCGCATCGCTGTCCAAAGTCCTGAAGCAGAGAGGGCTTCGACTTACGGTAGGTGTTCTCCGTGAACTTCCGCTTTGGCTTATGCGTGCGGACGACGCGTGGCTTTTTGGAAGGCGACATACCGCTCCAGAGCTTGAATCAAATCGTGGGAAATCTTGCGCTGCTCGTATTCCAGCAGGACTTGCTGTCCGGAACGTGGGGTTTTAAGGCGATACCGTTCAGAGGACAGACTCTCGAGTTCCGCCCAAGTCTCAGGCGTTAGCTGCTTGAGAGCTTCCATTTCCGCCAACTTTAAGAAGCGCTTTTCATTTCTGGCGGTCCATTCGGGGAAAATCGGTGTCACCACATCAAGAGCACATGCGCTGTTGTCTGAATCATCCGGAATAACCAGTTCCGCTTCGCACGAGACTTCGCTAGCTGTATCCGGAACTGGCGCAGGTGAGGCATTCATCTCGGCAGCATATCCCTCTGCTCTCGGTGCTTGAGTGATTGAGGCTGCCGCGAAAATAGCGCTGGGAATGAAAGGGAACCGTGTCATGCGGAATAAAGTGCCGCCACCAAGTGCTTCTGCAACTCAATGCCGGAGCGGAGCAAGGCGATCGCGTCTGCCTTCAACGGAGACGGAGGCTTCACGCTTCTTGCAAAATCCAACACGGATTTAATGGAGAGTCGGTGAAGGGTTAGCTCCGCTGAACTTCCGAACTGGCATAGTCCGATGTGATTCACCAGTTCGATGGTTTGCTGAAGTGCGGGAGGCTGCCATCCTGGCATAGCCTCCATCGAGAGGGCACCCAAGCGTCCCAGATATTCAAGGTTCGACACCCTTTGGAACTCCAAGTCGCGGGCGTGTATCGCGCAGATGAAGTGGTCAAGCGTGACGTTGGCGCGGTTGACATAGGCAAAATGAACCACTTTGAACTCCCCGTCGGGCTCGACCACGAAGCGATTAAATAACATTCCCCGCTTGAAGCCGTTGGGAGGCAGCTCAAGAGGGATTCCCGAAGGTTTAGCTATTTGTTTTGGGCCCACGCTTCTAAACGGTTTTTCGGCATGAATAGCCGTTCCCTAAAGTGATTTCAATCCTTCTTCACCGCCGCCTTCACCTCGATGTGCAGGTCGCGGAGCTGCCGCGCGGAGACGCCGGAGGGCGAGTTGGTCATGAGGCAGACGCCCTTGGCGGTCTTCGGGAAGGCAATGACGTCGCGGATGCTTGGAGTGCCGCAGAGGATGGCGATGAGGCGGTCGAAGCCCAGCGCGATGCCGCCGTGCGGGGGCGCGCCATACTTGAAGGCTTCCAGCATGTAGCCGAAGCGGAGTTGGGTCTCGTCGGGCGGAATCTGGAGCAGTTCCTCGAAGATGGTCTTCTGCACGTCCGGCTGGTGGATGCGGATGCTGCCGCCGCCGAGTTCAACGCCGTTGACCACGATGTCGTAGTGCTGGCCGCGGACCTTCTTCGGGTCGGTCTTGAGCAGCGGGATGTCGTCGGCGACGGGGGCGGTGAAGGGATGGTGGCTGGAATACCAGCGGTTCAGCTCGCGGTCGAAGCCGAGCAGCGGGAACTCGATGACCCAGAGGAAATTGAACTGGTCGGCGGGGATGACGAGCTTGCCCTGCGTCTTGAGCACGTCGGCGCAGTAGAGGCGGATCTTGCCGAGGATTTCGCAGGCGTTGAGCCACTGGTCAGCGGCGAAGAGAATCAAGTCGCCTTCCTCGATGGCGAGCTTGGTCTTGAGCGCGGTCTTCTCGGCCTCGGTGAAGAACTTCACGATGGGCGATTTCCAGTCTCCGTTCTCGACCTTGATGTAGGCGAGGCCCTTCGCGCCGAAGCTCTTGGCGTATTCGGTCATGGTCTCGATCTGGCCCTGCGTCGCGCCGGCCATGCCTTTGGCGTTCATCGCCTTGACCACGCCGCCGTTGGCAATCGCGCCGGAGAAAACCTTAAACGTGCTCGCTCGGAAGTCCTCGGTGAAGTCCACGAGTTCCATGCCGAAGCGGGTGTCGGGCTTATCAATGCCGTAGCGGTTCAGCGCTTCCTCGAAGCTGATGCGCTTGAAGGGCGTGGGGATGTCGATGTTCAGCGCGGTCTTCCAGACGCGTTTCAGCAGGCCCTCGATGAGCGCGTAGATGTCTTCGCGCTCGATGAAGCTCATCTCGATGTCCACCTGCGTGAACTCCGGCTGGCGGTCCGCGCGCAAATCCTCGTCGCGATAGCAGCGGGCGAGCTGGAAGTAGCGCTCGATGCCGCTGACCATGAGGATTTGTTTGAACTGCTGCGGCGATTGCGGCAGCGCATAGAAGGTGCCGGGATCACGGCGGTTCGGCACGAGAAACTCGCGCGCACCCTCGGGCGTGGACTTGAAGAGCGTGGGGGTCTCGACTTCGAGGAAGCCTTGCTCGTCCATGAACACGCGCGTGGCGGTGGCGACCTTGGAGCGGACACGGAGATTGCGCGCCATCTCGGGGCGGCGGAGGTCGAGGTATCGGTATTGGAGGCGGAGCTCTTCGTTGACCTTGTTAGCGACCTCGGGGTCGTCCACGGGGAAGGGGAGGACGGCGGCGTGGTTGAGCACGTGCAGTTCCTTCACGAGCACTTCGACCTGGCCGGTGCGAATCTTGTCGTTGTTGGTGCCGGCCGGGCGGACGCGGACCTTGCCGGTGATTTCGATGACCGACTCGGCGTGCAGGTGCGTGGCAGTGTCGAAGACTTCCTTGGACAAGTCCTGCGGGTCGAACACCGTCTGCGTGCGGCCCTCGCGGTCGCGGAGGTCAATGAAGAGGACGCCGCCGAGGTCACGGCGGGAGTGGCACCAGCCGGTCAAAGTGACGGTTTGCCCGGCGTGTTCCGGGCGCAATTCGTTGCAGTGATGCGTGCGTTTCATGGTAGCGGTCAGCAGTCAGCTTTCGGCGGTCAAAGGCCGCTGAAAGGACGCGGACTTTGGCGTGAAGAGCAGGGGATTCAAAGGAAAAATCCGGGCGTTGAGGCACCGTTTTATCTCCAGGGTTCCCTTGGATTCGTCGCGGGCTGAATGGCTTGCCGGGTTGGCGGTAGTCTGGACGCCGCTGGCAGCCCCCGATACACTCCGCCCACATGAATTTAGAAGACCACGTTGGAGATGTGATTCGCAAGGCTCGTGCGATGACCGGTGTCGCAGCAGAGGCCCTTGCCAAAGCGGCCGGCCTCAGCGCTGAGGAACTGGCTGCCCTGGAAGCCTCCGGGCAATGCCCCCGCAAGCCCGACTTCCTCGCGCTGGCGGCGCTCGTGGGGCTGAACGGTCCCAAGCTGGCCGCGCTGGCGGCTGGCTGGCTCCCCGCGCCCACCGACCTCGGCAACTGGCGTGAATTGCGCCAGATCACCACCACGCGCGGCGGCAACACGGTGCATTGCTACCTCGCTTGGGACGAGGTCACGCGCGAGGCCGCGTTGTTTGACACGGGCTTCGAGGCGGAGGCGGTGTTCAAGGTGCTCGAAGAAAACGCCGTGGAGTTGAAACATCTCTTCATCACCCACGCGCACCACGACCACGTCGAGGGCCTGCCCGCGATCAAGGAGCGTTTCCCGAAACTGCGCATCCACACGGACACCAAGGGCGCACCGCCCCAGCATCGGAACCGCCGCAACGACTGCGTGCATCTCGGCAGCCTGCGCATCACCAACCGCGAGACGCCCGGCCACGCGGAGGACGGCGTGACCTATCTCATCGGCAACTGGCCGGAAGACGCGGCCCACGTCGCGGTGGTTGGCGACGCCATCTTCGCGGGCTCGATGGGCGGCGCGAAGGAGCACGGGGAACTGGCGAAGGCCAAAGTGCGCGAGCAAATTCTGGTGCTCCCGCCCGACACGTTGATTTGTTCCGGCCACGGGCCGTTGACGACGGTGGCCCAGGAGAAGGCCAGCAATCCGTTCTTCTGAACGAAGCCTTGCGGGCCGGTTGCCTCGGCGAACTTTCCGCGCATACTTCCGCCATGTCGAACCGGCCCCAAGACGTCGCTGCGGATGATCAAATACTGGCCCTGCTGCCCTACGCGCACATGCGCGGCGGCTTTGTCATCAAACCGGAGGACATGGGCCGTGCCAAGGGCCTTGCCATCGAGGCGATGGAGGGCCAGGTCAACGGGCAGTTGAAGCAGATCTACGATCAGGTCGCGACGCTCGCCAAGCAGGCCAAGGCCATCCGCACCCGCGCCGAGGTCAGCTACAAGATTTACCAGTGTGACCTTCGGTTCGAGCCGCGCATCAACCAGACCTACTACCTCTACGACTCCGAGGACGGCAAACCGCAGCTCTCGTTAATCGCCCCGGACGAGTGGACCACGGACAAGGCGCACCTCGCCACCGTCCGTCTGCTCGCGGACCACACGTGGGAAGTGCTGGAGTCGAGCGATGGATCCGTGCCCGATCCGGAGTCCGCAGCGCCCGGTGACGATGCGGGCAATTGAGTTTTCAACCCGTTCTAACTACTTTCCCGCCATGCCGATTTACGAGTTTCACTGCGACGGTTGCGACAAGGACAGCGAAGTGCTGGTGCGCTCCAGCCGTTGGGAAGGCACGCCGTGCCCGCACTGCGGGTCGAAGAAGCTGGCCAAGAAGTTTTCCACTTTCGCCTCCAGCGTGGCGGGCGAATCCGCGCCGGCCTGCTCCGGGGTGCCCAAGTCCTGCGGGATGTGCGGCACGGGGAAGCCACATTCGCACTGAGACTCTTGCCGGTGAGTTGTAGTCGTCGTTCGTGATTTGCGTTGCCCATAGACGGCGGCTGCAAGCCGCCGGCACTCAATTCGCGATGGCTTGAAGGAAGACTGTTTCGCCCTCTGCGTGGCAGATGGTTTCTTTTCGGCAGGCCGCCGGGATGACACAGAATTCGCCGGGCTGGAGGCGAATGGCACCGCCGCCGAAGGTGACCACCAACCGTCCTTCCGTGACAGCCAGCACGGCAACCTTTTTCCCTCCGTGAACAATTGGGTCCGGCGTGTGCAGGCGAAACGCATTCACCATGAAGAGCGGGCTGTCGGCGAGAAGTCGGCGCTCTCCGGGACCGGACTTTTGCCACGCTCCCGAGGCCAGCGCGGGCTCGAAGTCGTCGAAGTCAATCGAAGCCAGCGCCTGCGGGATGTGCAGCTCGCGCGGCTTGCCGTCGAGGCCGACGCGGTTCCAGTCAAACACGCGGTAGGTGGTCTCGGAGTTCTGCTGAATCTCGAAGATGACGTTGCCCGCACCGAGCGCATGGACGCGGCCGCTCGGTAGGAACATGGAATCACCGCGCATCACCGGGATGCGATGGAAGCACTCCGCCACTGAACCATCCTGAATCCGCCGCTCAAACTCCTCACGCGTCGCCCCGCGCCGCAGACCGACGAACAGGTCCGCTTCCGGCGTGGCGTCGGCCACATACCACATTTCGGTCTTCGGGTCGCCGCGCAGCTCGGCGGCGCGGTGTGCGGGCGGATGGACTTGGAGCGAGAGCTTCTCCTGCGCGTCGAGGATTTTGACCAGCAGCGGGAAGCGCCCCGCGCACGGCTGCGAATCGCCGAGGAGTTCCGCCGCGTGGTTTTCCATCAGCCAGCGGAGGTCGCGCCCCGCCAACGGGCCGTTGGTGATGATGCTCACGCCTTCGGGCCGGTCCGTGATCTCCCACGACTCGCCAATAGGCACGCCCGGCGGGAGGGCCTTGCCGTAGAGCTGTTCCATCCGTCGTCCGCCCCAGACGCGTTCTTTGAAGATGGGCTTGAACGTGAGCGGGTAGAGGAGTTGTGACATTGGTAAAGGGTGGTGAGTGGAGAAGATGTGGCTCAAGCGAGATTGAGCATGCGACCTACGCCAAGAGGAGTTTCCGCTCGGGCGGCGGCGTGGACTTGCGCCGGGCCTTGATGGCGAAATACGGCGGGATGAACCAGCACCGATGGCCGAAACTGCCGGGTGCGGCGGTGCCATCACCGTGGCGTGGCTCGAAGGTGTCCTCAATGACGAAGCCCGAGCGGCAAAGCCCGCCCAGGATTTCATCCCACCGGTGCATGAACTCCAGCGTGCCGCTTTCCCGCAGGGCCGACCCGGCGGGAACGGGCGGCAGCGGTCCACTGCGATAGTAAGGCTCCAGCAGGGTGTAGCCCACCGGCGAGAGGCGCAGGCTGGCCTGCAAGTTCCCCGGCTGCTTGTGCTGGCTGATGTAGAGGCCGCCGGGAGCGGTCACGCGCGCGACCTCGCGATAGACCGGTGCGACTGCGGGCACATAGCAGGTGCTCACCGGCTGCACGACGAGGTCGAAGTGCGCCTCGGGCAGCGCGGCGAGATTGTCCATCGAGGCCTCGACCACGTTGACCTTGAAACCGCGCTCGGCGGCGAGCTGGCGGTCGAGGTCGAGCATCTGCGGGCTGATGTCCACGACGGTGGTCTGCGCGCCGGCGGCGGCGAAGAGCAGGCTGTGCTTGCCGCCGCCGGCCGCGAGGCAAAGCACCTTGCGGCCGCGCACCTCGAAATCCACCCAGCCGAAGGGGTTGATGATGAACTGCGGTTTGGCGAATTCCTTTTCCCCGGCGGGCCGGGCGAGCGGAACCTGCTGGCGCGCCAGTTCATCCCAGGCATCGCGGTTGTGGTCATGGACCGAAAACATGGCGACACCCTAGCCCCAAGTTTTCACCCGGGAAAAAGAAAAAGCCGGAGCGCATCGCTCCGGCTCGCGGCAAACTTGCTGCCGTTCAGACTTTCTTCTTCCACATCAGATTCTGATCCGGCGGGAACTGGCGCGGGCCGGCCGCCGTCGTCTGCGCGATGGCCTCCAGCCGACCATTGCTGTCACCGAACTTGTCCACCTTCGCGCCCATGCGCTCCGCCAGTGAGACGAAGAGGTTGCACAGCGGCGTCTCCTGTTTGAACTCCAGGCTCTGGCCGCTCTTGATCGTGCCGCCGCCGCGACCCGCGAGGAGAATGGGCAGGTCGTGATGCGCGTGACGGTTGCCATCCGCGAGCCCGCTGCCGAACATGATGGCACAGTTGTCGAGCAACGTGCCGTCGCCTTCCTTCACGGCCTTGAGCTTGCCCAGGAAGTAGGCGAACTGCGTGGTGTGGAAGGTGTTAATCTTCGCAATCTTGTCCAGCTTCACCGCGTCCCCGCCGTGGTGCGAGAGGTCGTGGTGGCCGTCTGGCACGCCGATGAAGGGATAGCTCCGATTGCTGCCATCGTGGGCCACGAGGAAGCTCGCGATGCGCGTCGAGTCGGTCTGGAAGGCCAGCGCCATCAGGTCATACATCATGCGGATGTGCTGCTCGTAACTGAAGTCCTGGGGCAGGAAGTCCTTCCGCTGCGCGGGGGCCACGTTGGCGAGCTTGAACCGCTCCGCCTGCTGGATGCGCTCCTCCAGTTCGCGCACGGCGGTCATGTATTCGTCGAGCTTGCGGCGGTCGGTGGCGCCGAGCTGGCGTTTGAGGGAGTTCGCGTCTTCCAGCACGAAGTCGAGGATGCTCCGGTTGTATTGCTCGCGCTTCTGGCGGGCGGCCGCCTCCTCGCTGGTAGTGCCGTTGCCGAAGAGCCGGTCGAAGACCTGCTTGGGATTGGCCTCGGGCGGCATCGGCGTGGCCGGGCCTTTCCACGCCAGGTTGAACTGGTAGGCGCAGGAATAACCGCTGTCACACGCGCCGGCGGTGCGGGCCTTGTCGCAACCCAACTCCAGCGAATCAAAGCGCGTCTGCCGGCCCACCTGTTCAGCGAGCACCTGATCAATCGAGACGCCGACCTGGATGTCCGCGCCCGCCGTCTTGCGCGCGCGCTGGCCGGTGAGCCAGGTGGCGTTGGCCCGGGCGTGGTCGCCCGCCCCGTCGGGACCGGCGCGACCACTCACCTGTGCGAGGCCGGAGAGCACATTGAACTCATCGCGATGCGCGGCCAGCGGCTGGAGAATCGCGGGCAGGTCATAGCCCTTGCCAATCGTTTGCGGCCACCATTCCGCCATGTTCATGCCGTTGGGCACATAGACGAACGCGGTGCGGCGTGGGGCGGCCTTCGTGGCGGCGGCCTTGAGGGCGGGCGTCATCGCCTCCAGCGCCGGCAGCGCCATCAGCGTGCCAAGGCCACGGAGGAAAGTGCGGCGGGGCAGGGCGAGGTGTTTCATAAGCTGTAAAGCCAGACGTAAGGACCGGTTGGCGGGTATCAAAGTATGTTCAGTCCGGGCGGCCAATGGAGGGATGGCGATTAAGAGTAAGAGTAGGAGTAGGAGTAAGATTAGGAAGCCGCCGGTTTCCCCTCGTAATCTTACTCATACTCTTAATCCCAATCATCTCTAGTCTTCAGCCCCTCACCGGTTCGCCGCATGTGCATCGCCCTCGCCGCGCCGTTTCTGGAAGGGCACGCTGTTCACCACTTCCAGCACCAGGCCGGAGAAGGTGTGCCGCCGCTTCGCCAGTCCGTCGGCGATTTCCTTCATGGCGCAGCGGTCGTAATACTCCAGCCCCCGGCCCAGCGAGTAGGTCAGCATCTTTTCCACCATGCAGCGGATGAAGTCGTCCTTCTTCTGCCTCGCCAGCAGGTTGGCGAGGTCCACGGGGCCTTTGAACTTGTCCGCCGCGCCCAGCTCGCCGCTCGGGTCAATCGGCGCGCCCGCGTCCAGCGTGCGGAAACCGCCGATGGCATCATAGTTCTCCAGCCCGAAACCGATGGCGTCCATGCGCGTGTGGCAGCCGGCGCACGAAGGGTTCGCGCGGTGCTGCTCCATGCGCTGGCGGAGCGTGCCGGTCAGTTCCTTCTGGCTTTCCAGTTCCGGGACGTTGGGCGCGGGCGGTGGCGGCGGCGTGGCGAGGAGGTTTTCCAAGACCCACTTGCCGCGCTTCACGGGCGAGGTGCGCGTCGGATTTGAAGTGAGCGTGAGGATGCTCGCGTGC
>Ga0255204_1000358_pt1 | contig 13956 bp, 20 predicted proteins | sample Miss_Colum_RepC__2_FD_188418 | JGI IMG/M metagenome (GOLD analysis project Ga0255204, IMG submission 188418) | Freshwater microbial communities from Mississippi River, Louisiana, United States - Miss_Colum_RepC_8h | ecosystem: Environmental > Aquatic > Freshwater > River | place: USA: Louisiana... | reverse complement strand
CTTCGACCTGTAAAGTCTATTTTAGATCCGACCAGAAACATTACAAACGCTAAGTGTTATCTCGTCCTGTGCGAAGTGCTTAATTCGGACGGTACTCCACATGAGACTAATACTCGAGCACAATTGCGCAATGTCGCATCGCAGGTCGAGTCGCAGAGGCCACTGTTCGGTATCGAGCAAGAATACACAATGTTCAAGGACGGCCGCCCGTTTGGCTGGCCAACGGGTGGATACCCACCGCAGCAGGGACCATTTTATTGCGGCGTAGGTTCTGACGAAGTATTCGGTCGCGACCTCGTAGAAGAGCATCTAGCGGCATGCGTTGCTGCCGACCTTCCAATTTGTGGTATTAACTCCGAGGTGATGCCTGGACAATGGGAGTTTCAGGTGGGTCCATGCGAGCCACTCGAGATTTCTGACAGCCTGATTTTATCGAGGTGGATTCTTTACCGTCTCGGCGAGAAACACGGCATTACCGTGAAATTAGATCCTAAGCCAGTAGTCGAATTGAATGGCGCCGGAGCTCACACTAATTTTTCGACCGAGTCGATGAGAAATGCAAATGGCATTGAAAGTATTTTCGAGGCGTGTAGAAGACTACAGGAACGCCATGAATACCACGTCGAAAATTATGGACACGGAATCGAGTCCAGGCTGACGGGTCACCACGAAACATGCTCGTATAGAGAATTTAGATACGGCGTATCTGACAGAGGAGCTTCGATTAGAATTCCTTTGCACGTCGCGCAGACAGGTCACGGTTATCTCGAAGATCGTCGCCCTTGTGCTAACGTTGATCCATACGTCGTTACGCGATTAATTCTTGAGACAGTTTGTTGTTGAAAATTAAAGAATAAGCCGCGTGCAAATGGGGTGCAGAGAGTGGTAGTATAAAAACATGTCCATTCTCTGCATCGACTTTATGAACCAGTGCCACCGAGCTCGCAGCGGATTCCAAATGGGTCCGGCGCCGGTGGTCTTCAACTTCTTCAGACAGTTCAAGGCTCTTGTCGATGAATTCAAGCCGAATCGAGTATATGTCGTCCTCGAAGGTCGACCTGTCCAACGCTACGAACTCCTACCAGAATACAAGGCGACTCGCAAGGTAGAAGAGTCGGATCCGAAGTACGCCGAACTGCAAAAGTTCTTTCGACAAAAAGAACAGATCGTAGAGTTGTTGTCGACTCGGTTCCCCGTTTCGGTTGTTCGCCACGCGACTTCGGAGTGCGACGATACAATCTACAACCTGATTCGATATAGTTCAACAGCGATTCCTTGGACGATCGCGTCAAACGACTCTGATTTCACCCAATTAATTCAAGAATATTCTCACGTAAAAGTCTGGAACCCAATTAAAAAAGAATTTCTGACAGCGCCCAGTGATTACGATTACGTAACATGGAAGTCGCTACGAGGTGATGGATCTGACAACGTTCCAGGTATTCCTGGCGTCGGTGATAAGTTAGCCTCTGAAATCGCTAGCGATCCGGATCGATTGGCCGCTTTTCTCTCGAACGAGTCGAACGCGCAGCAATTCCAGCGCAATTACGATTTGATTTCTTTTAGGAAGTGGTCCGACGAAGAAGCGATGGAGATGACGTCATCTAATCCAGAAAAGAACTGGCAGGAAGTGAAGGATCTGTTCGAATCTTATGGATTCAAGTCGATCACGAAAGAAGAATCGTGGTTGAAGTTTGTAGGGGCTTTTGACACCTTGTGGGGTTGAACTATCGATTTTAACCTATATTTACACATTATGGCCGATAACGAGCATCGTCTTTTACGTAGATACATTAAAGAATCTTTAGTGACCGAAATTGGCGTCGGTGATACTATTAAAAAAGTAGGAAAGGTGTTGGGAATAAGCGGAGGTCCTGAAAAATGGTTTTCGGACTTTTTAGATGACCAACTCGATGATGTCGGAAAAAAAATAAATGATTGGTTGGGAGACAAACTAATCAACGCTTTACCATCAGAAGTCTCTGCAGAAGTTGAGAAGTTTGCGAAGAAAGAAGGAGAAACATCTTCTTCTGCTTTAACAAAAGTTGTAACAGGTTGGATTGAAGAATTTGAAGAATTCGCCGAAAACGAATTGTCTTCTGCCGAAAAAAAGGCGATCTATGAATTTGCTTTAGAAGAGTATTCGGGACTATTAAAGAAAGACGCTAACGTCAAAAAAGCTTTGATTGTTGTCAAAAGAAAAATTGATGAAAAATTTGGTCGTTCGACCATGGCACCCGGTAATGTAAAATACCTACAAAAGAAAAAAGAACAACCAAAACAATAAAATGGCTCGCTTTTTTGTCAAAAGAAATGACTTAGCAGAAGTCATTGGAGATTATTCAATGGCAGCTTCCAGGCGCTATGATGCGCCTGGTAATATTAGAGCAGGTCGATTTGTTGTATCGTCGCGAACCAATGTTTTGACAGACGAAGAATCCGACGTTTCTGACGTCATGAGAACAGTTCGGATTTTAGTTCGTCGTAAAAAAGATGGCAAGTTTTTATGCGTCTCGGATCACGACGACAGTTTTAAAGTTGGTTTTCCAGGTGGCCGTATCGACCCGGACGAAACGCCAGAAGTAGCCGCCACCCGCGAACTGTGGGAAGAAACTGGATTGATCGCCGACAACCTAAGGTTGGTTGACTCCGGCGTCTTCATGGGAAAAGAAGTTTCATTGTTCGTAGCATCCGACATCGAAGGCAAGCTCAAAAGCTCCGAAGAAGGACTCACGGGATGGTGCTCGATCGATACATTGACTGCGGGATTTTTTGGAGAATATTATTCTAAGATCTTCAAAAAACTAGGTTATTTGTAATTCTCTTCTTTCGTTTATACAATAAACTAGATGAAGTCAGTAGAAGCCTTAGTAAAGCACTATCGCGAAACCATTGCAATGATTCCCGCCGAGATTAGGGAATTGGTCAATCGCTCGGGTGGGCTGTCCGAATCCACGCTTCTAGATTTGATCTTGAATCCACAAGATCAAGGTGTCGATAGTCCTTGCCCTCCTCCACAAAATTATGTTCGTACCGGTTGCGACGTTGAAGCTTGTTTGGAGATGGGGAACAGTAAATTAGCATCTGGCTCGGTAGCGTATTGTATTATGGCAGGCGGCGCAGGTACTCGAATTGGAGAACCCAAAGCGTTGTTGCGATTGCCTGATATCGGGCTTTCGTTGCTGACGATAAAGTTATTTCAAGCTATCGGTAATGGACCCATTTGGATTGTCGTTAGTCCTTCGATGAAGCAGCAATTAGTTGATCACGTAAATTCTCAGATAGGAATCGACCATGCGCGTATTAAATACATCGAGCAATTTGAGTCTTATAGACTTCATCCTAATAATGATGTCGTATTTGTCGATGGAAAGCCTGACCTATATCCTTGCGGCCATGGAGATCTTTTTCCTGCGCTGACGAAAAGCAAAATTCTTCACGAGTTTAGGGACGCTGGCGGCGAATTCGTTTCGGTGGTTAATGTAGACAACGTGCTAGCAGGATTAGATCCAGTTTTGGTAGGTTGGCATACGCTATCTCAGTCTAACGTTACCTGTGAAGTTGTGCGCAGAGAACCAGGTGATTCTGGCGGTTTAGTTTGTACTGATAGGGGCCAAACGCAAATCGTAGAAACATATCGTATGAGAGGAGTTTATAACTCAGATGAGTTTGAGTGGTTGAACACTAATTCTATCATTTTTAATGCTAATTTAAATATTGAACCATTGGGTAACTCTTGGAATAGAGTTCAAAAAAACATAAATGGAAGACTTGTTATTCAACATGAACGTTTGCTTCAAGAGATAACTGAGGCGTATGACACGATGTTCGTCGCGGTGAATAGGGAAGATAGATTTTTTCCCATTAAGAATGTGAGCGATTTGAATCTAGCCTCTCAAAGGCTAAACGCGAATAAGTTTCTATGATTCCCAAGCGTTCTCCGTTCGGTTTGATTCAAGAAGATCTTTGGCCCGACGAGTGGAAGTGTCTCGTCGCGTGTATGATGTTAAACTGTACGACCAGAAAACAAATCGAAAAAGTCGTACCTGAATTCTTTAGACGCTGGCCAGATCCAAAAAGCTTTTTAAACGCTACACGTGAAGACGTGGTTGATCTCATTGCTCCATTGGGGTTTCAAAATAGAAGAACAGATCGATTGTTCGAAATGACAACAGCGTATGAAGCGCGCAATTGGTCGCACGCTGCCGAGTTACCAGGAATTGGAGACTACGCATCGAGATCATGGGAAATATTTTTTAGAAACAAACTAGGCAGTCACCTGCCCGTAGATGGCGCACTAGCGTTATATTGGAAGTGGAGAAAAAAACATGGTTGATAAGAAAAAAGATTCGGTTGGTAAAAAACTATCAAGATCGTTTAAGACCCATACGTTGCCCGATGCTATCGTCGAACAAAAATTTATGGGAAAAGTAGGTTCCGAAATTGTCGTTAGTCGCTTTAGAAATGGTAGGGAGACACTCTCTATCTGTTTGGTTAAAGAGGTTCAAGAATCTGGCTTCATTAATACTTGGGACGAGACTCTACAACAGTGGTTTGCTTTTACTGTCGAGAGCGCGCCAAAGCTCGTTAAGCTATATAAGTGATAGAGGCTAAGTAGACTTTAAAAAGTTTTTTATTTCGTCTCTGTGAATAAAGAAACCGATGTTTGGGGCTCGCAGCGTAACCCAAGAACACAAGCCTATCAACTGACCATCGGCATTGAAAGCTCCACCACCGGAATTTCCCACCCAAATTGGTGCTGATACCTGAACAACTTTTGCCTTGATTTGTTGATCGCCAGATATGGGACCATCCATTCGACGAATCGCTGCTATACTGCCACCTGTATAGCTCCAGAACAATCCGATTGGATGGCCCATCGTGTGCACGATTTCGCCCGCTTCAATATCTTTCAACGCTAAGGGCGCTATAGTATGAGACGAAGTATCACTTATACTTTGGATTAAAGCTAGATCGTGTTCCTTATCAACTTTCTTCACGACGCCCAACCAGGCAAAATCTTGTGGAATTTCGCCATTGATTAAATCTTTTCGATTGACGAATATCGTCACGTCACCAACCGCGTTGTAGTTTTCGTCGTCGTTTATAGACAACAAGGTTCTGCCGATTACTTCGGCACAGTGTGCTGCAGTAAGAATGTGTTTATTATCGATCCACACACCGGCGCAATAGGGGGCTTTCTCGCCTCGAGGACCTATTATAAAGGCGACCGTGGCATTTTGTATTTGATCTACTATTGCAGTTTTTTTAATTTCTTGTTTTTGCGTTTCTGCAGAGGGTCGCACGCTGGTGCAACAACCGGCGCCGATAGCTAACATGGTCAACGATAGAATTACACTTTTATAAACGTTCATTTGACCCCCCTTTTTTCTTTTCAAATTTTTCCAATAAAGATACCTATATGTGCCCGAGTTTGTCTTTTTGCTTTATTCGAAAATTCTTAGAAGAATTTTAATTTGCAAAGTTTCTTTCGGTCGTGATATGATTAATCATATCCCATAAAGACTATGAACCTCGTCGAAAGAATTAAAAGTTCGTATGCGAATTGGTCAATTGTTCCAACTAGCGAGTTAATTTCTTACGCGCAAAAGTGCGACGAATACTCTCTAGGTAAAATTGATTCTGCCTCGGCGCAGACTGCAATTTGCGAATACATGGATACAATCGCTGCTCGCTCGCGAGCGCTCTCGACTGCTCTCGGCAGAACCAAGGAACCTCCTCTTGCTGACGTTTTTACAGAAGCGACGAATATGCTCGTCGACGCCATCGTTAGATCAAGCCAGTTGTCGCATTTAAACATTAGCGTTTCTTCTGAAAAAAATCTTAAGCTACCCCAAGGTGGCTACAGGAAACCAGACGTTTCTCTGTGGAAAGACGATAAACTCGTTGGCGTAATTGAGTGTAAGACCTGTCTCGGCCGCCGCCGCGACGATTGGTTGAACGATTATGAAAAGCGAGTAGAAGAGTTTTCCACTTTGGGTTTAAAAAGCGAAGTTCTCTTTTTGTTCGTTGAAACAGAACAAACCTGGTGTGGCTTTCCTTCAAGCGACACGAGAACCTTGAATTCTTGGTTTACTCTTTGCCCGAAGGGGGCTTGGCACGGTGGCGGAAAAACAGGAGAATTAACTCTGCGAGAAAAACAACACGACGGCGTGGTAGAGAAGTTTAAAACATCGCTGGTTAAGGTAATGTTGGAGACATGCTGAGAAAAATTCTTTACGACATTGAATATGGTAAAAAGTGCGGTTTTCCGCCGTGTTGCGTTTCTTTCTATTCGTTGTTGTGGGGCCGTTTATCAGACCTTTCGCAGTTGTCACCGCTATCTTTGAAGGTGTGGCTGAAACTAATCGGGGATCCATACCATCGAATGATGAATTCAGACAACATTCAATGGGGCAGAATCCCCTGTCCTAAGTGTCTTGTGAAAGATAAACTAGGAATGCCTTGACTTGGCCTTTTCTACGGCAGCGTCGTACCACTTTTCGAGATCTTTCCTCCAAGGCCACATCCAGAAATATTGCGCTGTTGTGAAGTGAGCAAGCATGCCTTCCTTCAGCCTCGGTGTAAAAATCTTTTCTCCGTGATATTCGTATAGAGCTTTGAGGCTTTCTTCGTATGCTTCCTGCTCAAATTTCTTTCTGAAGTATGCAATTCCGATTGGGAAGGGAACAACTAGGTACAAGAAAGAGAATAGAAAGCGTCCATACTTTTTTGACTGACGCATGTGAACTCTTTCGTGACGGATTATTTCTGCCTTGCTGGTCAAGGTGTTGTCTTCCCAGCTATCGGGAACGTAGACTTTGTTGCCTATTACCGTGATGAACCTCGTCATGAAATTCTTCATTTGACCGAATGTAATAATTCTCAAGGCAGCATCAATGACCTTCATGAGGACCGACTTGTTTTTTGGTAAGATTTCAAAGTCGGGAAATTCTCTTTTCGTTTCATTTAAAATTTTTTCGTACTCTTCAACGATAGCCATTGTGGCCTCCTTATAAATTAATTATTCTATAAACCATTGTTGGACCAGACGAATACAATAGTACAGTGTCCGACAGCTTATATACGCCAGGAACCTTGATTAAAAGTCGGCTGAAGGATGAGTGTTTAATTTTATGGCCTTCTTTTCGAACTACGACGCCCGACAATGAATCGGGCCGTGTAGCACCAGACGAAGTCATGGTCGTATTAAAAACGAAAAAGTCAACTAAGAAAGATAAAAACCTAGCCGACGAGTGGCAAAAAGGATCGTACTTAGTTTTGACTTCGTCGGGTGTTTCTGGTTGGGTCGGTGAAGGTTGGGTACTTTTAGTAGATCAAGAATGAATTATGAAAAATACAGTTACAACTATTTTTGTTTTTATCTTCGTTTTTGTTTTTTTGTTCGGGGCGCCGCAGGCGACCGATTCGTCGGCGCTCGCGTCGATTCTGAATCCGCCAGTTGAATTTGATATTGTAGACTGCGAATTAGAAGAGGAGTTTGAGGAATATCCCGTCGAGGATTATTTCGAAGAAACCTACGTCGATACCGAATGCCAAAACTGCCTCACATCCGCAGAGTATGATGGATGCCTAGAGGTACACACAGATTGTCTAGATTTGCCCGATTGTTCAGGATGGCTTGCGTGCGTCGGTTGGTGCGACGCTTATGAAGCTGACGATGATTGTTATTCTCAGTGTAACGATGCATTTATTGGCGACGACAAGGTAGAATCTGATCTAAGGGCTTGCACGTGCGATATGTGCGCCTTGCGATGTAGGATTTTGTGTGGCGTCAAAGAAGGGTATTGAAATAGCAGTTGGTACGTTGGTCGTGCCGAAATTAAGCACGCCAGTGTATCTAACGCCACACGACATAGATTTAGCGCTAGACATGGAAAGCTGGATCGAATGGTCAGCAGGTCAGTTAGGCATAGTTTTAGGTAAAACGACCGATCAAAATATTTTGATAATTGCTGCGCCGCGGGGAATTGGGACGTGTTTTCCCGAAGAGGTACTAGAATTATGAGAAATGAATTATACGATACCGAGGGTCCGTCCTGGGGAGAACACCCAGGAGAACTAGGGGAGTTACAGAGCGAATTGGCTTGGGTGGGTTTCCACAAAAAGGAACTATTAGAAACCCAAAAACATTTGGAAAAAAGAATTAGAGAGCTTGAGAGCGTATTATGGGACGTTTTATCTTCTGTTGAAGAAGATCAGGTTCCTTCGTTCAAGACGGCGTGGAAGGTTTTGAGAGAGAAGTCAAAATGATGTCTTTTTCAAGCATGGCGAAGCTTAATAAATTCGCCTTAGTTTTTTTAGTGTTGGCGAAATTTTTTGGACTCATCGGCGTATCGATGGGTTTTATTTCACAATATCACAGTCTAGGCGGTTATTTTTTGACAGCTGCCTTTGTAGCGATAGTTACCTCAATTTTTTGCGCCATACTACAAACGTCGCGCGATAAAAAGATTTTTTCTATCGAGGATGAAGAAAAAAAGAGAATTAAGTCTTTTAAAGAAATGAAGAAAGACTTAGAAGAAGAGATTCGTTTGCTCGAGGCTAAAAAGAACGCTTTGATGAGCCTCGAAGTTAGAAGAGGAAAACTATGATTAAATTTGCCGACGTAATTTTAGATATGCAGCAAGGCGATTGTGGGAAAGGAAAAATCTCAAATCACCTTGTGAAAGGTGGTATATACACGCATGTAGTTAGGTTCAATGGTTCGAACAACGCCGGCCATACGATTTATCACGGTGATAAAAAACTAGTCACGCACAGTATTCCAGCAGGCGTCATTCACGGAGTTCGTAGTGTAATTGGTCCTGGTTGCGTGCTCAATGTAAAACACTTCTTTGCTGAGCTTGAAAAGCTGGAAGATTCTGGTATTTCGACAAAGGGACTAGTTTATATCGCGAATAATACCCACATCATAACTGACTCTCACCTTACAGAAGACGGCGTCGAGACCCGAATTGGTACGACTCGAAGAGGCAACGGGCCAGCGTATCGCGATAAATACGACAGAAGAGGCGTTAGGGCATCAGAGATAACGGAACTAAAACCTTATTTGATCGATGTGTATGACGAGTTTTACGGAAGGGATGATTGTAGAATCCTGTTTGAGGGAGCGCAAGGATTTTATCTCGACGTAGACTGGGGAGATTATCCTTATGTTACGAGTAGTCATTGTACGATAGGATCTGCGATTATGAATGGGGTCCCGCCACAGAAGATTAGGCAGGTTTGGGGTGCTGCGAAGATTTACGAGACGTATGTTGGTTTGAAAAAGTTCGAACCAGAAGATTCAGTTTTCCAAAAAATTAGAGAATTAGGCGCTGAGTTCGGAGCGACCACAGGCCGACCGCGACAGTGTAACTGGTTAAATCTCGACAATCTTCAAAAAGCGATTCAAATAAATGGCGTTACCGATTTGGTAATATCTAAGATGGATGTACTTGCTCGTGCGGAACGATGGGCGTTATACCATCGTGGCGCTAAAATTGAATTTGGCAACGAAAAAGATATTGTCGAATATATCGTTGACGAATTGAATCCCATGTTGCGTATTCACTGGAGCTCTAATCCAAGTAGCATTTAATCTCGTAAAAATCCGTGTATCTTAATATTTAAGATTCACAGATGAATACAAAGAGAGTTGACAAACCTTGGGGTTACGAACTCATCTGGGCCGAGACAGATCGATACGTAGGAAAAATTATACATATCGAAAATGGTTTTTGTTTATCATTACAATACCATAATGTTAAAGACGAGACTGTAATGGTGCAGTCGGGTATTTTAACCTTAGAGCTCGGCCGTGATGATTCTAGAGAAGTCCTAAAGTTGAATCCAGGTGAATCAAGGCGCATTCCTGCCGGTACGATTCATAGGATGTTAGCTCTTAATGGTGCTGTCGATGTTATCGAAGTCTCAACCCCAGAGCTCGACGATGTTGTCAGGTTGGAGGATTATTACGGTCGTGTCTAAACCGTGACCCTTGTAAATCTTACAAACCTCGTATTAATATTGGCTCCCGCCGAAGAATAACAAAAAATCTTTAATGATTTTTTGGTTTGTATTCTTCTACTGGAAAGGAATATATAAGTCGCATGAATTTCATCAAATATATCACAATGATCCTGTTGTCTTTGGAACCTTCGTATTCTGATAAGGAAACGTGGGATCAAAGAACCGCAAGGATGGAACTTATTGCTACAGCGATTGATGACGCTGCGTCCAAGGCAACTTGCTCTGACAAGTACGATGTACCCAAGTGTGAAAAAACCTGGTCACAAGACAAGAAGAGTTTAGCTCTTCTTTTGGTCACTAAGGGATATTGGGAATCGAAGTTTGCAAAGAATGTACACGAAGGAAAGTGTCGCGTTTACGAGTGTGATGCATATCGGGTTAACGGAACAACCCGTCATCGAGCCAGGTCTCTTTGGCAGATCCAAAAGACCGGATTAGAAACACGCGAAGAATATGCTCAAATGAGCTCTTCTTCTCTCGAAGCGACAACGATGGCTGCGAATGTCGCAGTTCGTCATTTGGTTCTGGGAATGAATACATGTAAAACAATTCCTGGGACTATCGCGGTCTATGGCGGTGCAAAATCCTGTTACTGGAAAGGTGCCGCTCCCCGCGAAGCTTTTTATAGGCGAATTAATGCTATGTCTGAGGACCAAATCTTTGCCGCGGCAGACGCTCGCAAGGTGAAGCATCAATCAAAGTCCACTGGCGTAGTGTTCACTACAAACAAGAAGTGAAGAGTTCATTATGTTCCCCTTCGCCGAAGAATCCCTTCAGTGGAGGGGAACTAATTTTCCTGAACTATATGAGTGGTTAACCAGGCATTCGATAACTAAAAATTTAAAAATAAAAGTTATCCAGCCTGGTCAACCCAATTCTTCAATTGAAGTTGTCATAGACGATATTAGGTTAATTTTAAGCGTTGAAGATTGGATCGTTCGAACCAAAGAAGGCATCTATTTTGTAATAGAAGATGACGAATAAAAAGATTTAAAATTCTTTTTTACTATTCTGTATAATCTACTCAAATGAAAAAATGGTTTTTATTGCTCGCGGGAGCATTGACATTCGCTTGTGCTTCTCAACCCGAATCTTTTCCTTCACCAAGCGATGTTGATCTTATTACCAATAATCCTTCGCAACAGAATGACGATTGCGAAGAAAACGAAAAACGCGCTTGTCACGTCACTTTAGGACAGCACGAAGGAGTCGTTAGTTGTTTCGTCGGAGTACAAACTTGTATTAATGGTGAATGGACTCAATGCTCCGATGGTGAAGAAGTAGAAAAGATTCCCGCCGATGACGGTAAGCCACTTTCTTTAACAGAAGAAAAAGTTTGCGATGACAATCCATGCGATCCACGGTGCAGCAAGTGGGTCGAAGATGGAAAATGGAAAGCAGACGGTACGGTATGCAAATGGCCATGGAATTGGTCTGCAGATCCCGTAGGAAGCATCGACAAAGCTAACAAAGATGGCGCGGCAAAAGAACCATGTACACATGGTTCCCAGTGTCACCAAAACCAGAAGTGCCAAGATCCAGCTCAAGGTTCATGTTCTCACGACATCTGTACCAAGGGTGTCGGATTAAAGAAGGGCTGCGAGACGAGTTGCGTCGATAAGATCTGCGATGAAAAACCGCAGTGTTGCGAGAAGAAGTACACAGGCACTTGTGAAGTTGAACCGTGCTTAACATATAAGAAAGGCTTAACAAAAGATTGTGATCCGAACGTCAAGAAGACGTGTGAGTGGGACAAGACGTGCTGTCCTTATACCCAGATTGAGACGTGTAGTTACTGGGGAATCATTGGATATAAAAAAGTTTGTGAATGGATCGAGACATATAAATGTGGTTGGCGTCAATACTATTTTTGCGGGTGGAGGTGGAAAGAAGTCTACATCTGCGGCTGGAGATGGAAACAGATTTATGTCTGTGGTTGGCGTTGGAGAGAATTCTATATTTGTGGCTGGAGATGGCGTGAGTTCTATGTCTGCGGTTGGCGTTGGAGAGAATTCTACGTCTGCGGCTGGCGGTGGAGACAGATCTATGTCTGCGGATGGAGGCAAACTTACGTTTGCGGATGGACCTATTGTTGTGACTTCTTCTGGTGTAACTGGTGTTACAACTGCTGGTGGGATTACCGTTATGAATGTTGGTGGGAACAGGTTTATGTCTACGAGTGCTGGTGGGAAACTCGTTACGTATACGAATGTTGGTGGGAGCTGCGGTACGTCTATGAATGTTGGTGGGAATTGCGATACGTGTACGAGTGCTGGTGGGAACAAGTTTATGTCTATGAATGCTGGTGGGAAACTCAGTATGTTTACGAGTGTTGGTGGGAAGAACGCTATGAATGTTGGTGGGAACTTGTTCAAAACTGTTGGGATGAACCAGAGTACGGGTGGATCTACTATGATTGTGAGAAGAGCTACGATGGCGAGTGGACACAGAAGTGCGTAGATCAATACAAACAATATAATCCTGGTGCTTGTCCCCTGAGCTGGGCCGGTGATTGGGATGCTACCTGTATTGCTGCCGTTCACGATACGTGCCATGATTACTGTGATGGTGTACAAAAGGGTGCCGGCGGATGTGTAGAGTGGGAAGCGCCCAATTATGATGCGAAGTGTTCTGACTTTGAGCTCGGTGTTGGTTTGACCTGTAAGACCGGAAACACGCCAGTGATTCCTATCTGTAACACGGGTTCCAAGGAAGCCCCGAAGGGAATTCCGATCGCCATCATGCCGAAGGGTTCAGGATATTTTGGGACAGAACCGTCCTCGCTGCCTGGAGCCAAGTACTGTTACACTGATGAAGCTATTCCGGCCGGAGAATGTCGTAACGTGAAGAGCTGCAATGTGGTGAATGGTGATGAAGTGATGATCAACCCGAAGCCAAACGCCAGCTACAACTCTGCCGAATGCTTCAAGGGCGACAACTGGGGATTCTACTACGATGCTGTTTGTGGATATCCACCGAAGTGCCCAGGTGGTTACCTCGATACCACGAAGGTAGAACCATACGAATCTACATGCGATGACGGGCAAACGCCTCAGTGGGGTTACCTATCATGGGATGCGACCACTCCCGTTGGCACAGAAATATCCTTCAGAATTCGTACGGCCAAAACTAAGGCCGATTTAACCGGTGCATCCTGGGTGGCCGTGAGCACGAAGTCGACGGACATGAAACCAGATTGTTCAATGGCAGGTCCGGCTCCATGTCCTATCGACCTCTATGCCTTACTCGGCAAAATGGACGCGCAGGAGAAGTTCCTCGAGCTAGAGACAAATTTCAAAGTCGATGGTGACAAGAAGAACACCCCGAACCTAGAAAAGTGGGAGGTCAGTTACACCTGCATCGAAGAGCAGTGATCAGCGCTTCTTTAGTTCTTCAGAGATAAGTTCGGCAACGAGACTGCGCAGTCTTGCTTCTTCAATCGATTTTTCAATTTTTTTATCATCGCCCGATTTTATCGCGCCAGCTATCTTTCTAAATCTTGTAAGCATTTTGGATATGTCAGCCGACATACCAAGAATCGCTGCTCGAGAAATAGGCGTTGGAAAAGAAGTTTGAATTTCTTGTAATTTCATTGCTGATTTATACATCGATGAAATTAGGTCGTCAAGAGCGATCGACGATGCAGACGACACCATCGCAGTGGTTTCTTCTTGAATTTTCTTTTTCATTTCTTTTTCTTTCCCTTCGACTTCTTTACGACAGCCCAGCTCTTCGAAGGATTTGCAGCATTGACGCGAGCCATGGCCCACTGGTGTTGTGACATACCTTTTCGAGAACCCGACGTTGCCCACGCTGCTAAACCTTTTTTGTATTCAGCTTCAACAGAGCCAGCAGTTAAACCGCGATTTTTTGCTTTCTTACGCAACGTAGCTTTGGTTTTTGCGCTCAATTCTTCTAAAA
>Ga0255204_1000350_pt1 | contig 14231 bp, 11 predicted proteins | sample Miss_Colum_RepC__2_FD_188418 | JGI IMG/M metagenome (GOLD analysis project Ga0255204, IMG submission 188418) | Freshwater microbial communities from Mississippi River, Louisiana, United States - Miss_Colum_RepC_8h | ecosystem: Environmental > Aquatic > Freshwater > River | place: USA: Louisiana... | reverse complement strand
GGCATCTTTCGACCTGCAGCGCAGGGCGGAAGAAGTGCCCGTGGCGGAATATGTGAACCTGGCCCTGGCGATGAGGGCATCGGCCTGAACCTTCAGGCCGGTGGTTGCCAGGACTCCAGGGGGCCGATGGTCCGGCTCAGGCTGCGTTGAGCCACATCGCCGTGTCAAAGGCGCTGCTCATCATCGGCATGTTGGCACTGAAGGTGGGCCCGGTGCTGGTCTTGGCGGCCGGCTTGGCCTTGGCCTCGGCCACGGGGGCGGGCGCCTCTCCGGGCTTGTCCCAGGTGGTGCTGTCCGAGTGGGACACGGCAAACGAATAGAAGCAGCGGAAGGGAATCTTGCGCTCGGCCCAGAAGTCGGCCGCATCACGGAAGACATCGAGCAGTTGCTCTCGAGCCTCGCGATCGAAACCGCGGTTGTCGGGCAGCTGTTCCAACACCACGACAAAGCCGTGCTGCGAGCCGGCCTTGTTCACCAGGTCGGTCATGCAGTCGTAAAGGGCATCCAGGTTCTTGCCGAAATGCGACGGAAAGAGGAAGGCCTGCGCAATCTGCTCAAGGACATCCTGCTTGGACTGTGCCTCGACGACATTCGCATACAGAAAGTGGTGCCCCGCCTCCTGCGCGGCGCGCATCAGGTCGTCCACCCGGTAGGCACGAATGGCCTGCACGATGTTGGGACGGACGGTATGCAACAGCATGTTCTCGATCCTCCGAAATTCTCAGCCAAAGAGCGCCACGGCCTTCACGGGGCGATCCGCGCAAAACTGCCGTAGTGATCAGCCGTGTAGTAGCAGACTTCGGGTTTGACCGGTGGTTCACCGCCGCACACCAGGCGCCGAGCACCCCGGTTCTTCGCGCCTGGGGTGTTGACCGTGTACTCCCGGTAAAAACCCCGCGGCTTGCCGGGCAGCAGGCGCTCTCGGTTGCCAAACACCGTGCCGTCCTTGTCATACGGGAAGGGCCCGCCCTGCAAGATCAGCCGGTGGGTGTCGCGGGCTTCCTGAGGCAAAGCCTGCAGGCTGACCGTTGGCAACTCCAACCCCGGATCCGGCCGAGCTTGCGCGATCGGAAGCACCGACAAGGCCAGCCCTGCCGCCGCCCCCAGGGCCAGGGCCCAGGAACGGAGGCGCGTGTGACGACGGGCACCCCCAGGTCCTGGCGGACCGTCAGAAGCGAGTCCCCACTGACGGGGAGACGAGACCGACGATGATCCGACGGACAAGGACACGGGATAACCCTTAATCTGCTGACCGAAATGATAGCGGAGCCGGGTCAAAATCTCAAGTCATGCCCCTGTGTCAATCAGCAAATCAGGGTTATCAGTGGTTACTCACTTTCGCTTAAAGGGCGGCTGCGTCAATCGCGCACCAAGGCAGTGCTAGCGCATGGCATTCGCATCGGCCACCGTCAGTGCGGTCATGTTGACGATGCGCCGCACCGTGGCCGAGGGTGTGAGGATGTGCACAGGTTTGGCCGCCCCCAGCAGGACCGGGCCGATGGCAATGCCGCCGCCCGCGGCCGTCTTCAGCAAGTTGTAGGCGATGTTGGCGGCATCAATATTGGGCAGCACCAGCAGATTGGCCTCGCCCGTCAAGGTGCTGCGCGGCATGTTGGCGCTGCGGGCCGCAGCGTCCAGCGCAAGGTCGCCATGCATCTCGCCATCCACCTCCAGCCACGGCGCCTGCTCACGCAACAGGGCCAGGGCACGGCGCATCTTCACCGCCGAGGGGTGGTCGCTGGTGCCGAAATTCGAATGGCTCAGCAGTGCCGCCTTGGGCTGCACGCCGAAGCGCCGCATCTCCTCGGCCGCCATCACCGTGATCTCACAGAGTTCCTCGGCCGTCGGGTCCAGGTTCACATGGGTGTCCACCAGAAACACCTGTCGACCCGGCAGCATCAGGCCATTCATGCAGGCATAGACGGGAACATCCTGCGGCGTGATGGGGCTGCCGCCGTCGCGCCGCCCAATCACCTGGTCGATGTAGTGCAGATGCGCCTGGGTGGTGCCCCAGGTGCCGCAAAGCATGCCGTCCACCTGACCCTTGTGCAGCATCATGGCGCCGATCAGCGTCAGGCGGCGCCGCATCTCGATCTTGGCGATTTGCGCGGTGATGCCCTTGCGGTCCGTCATCGCGTGATAGGTCTGCCAGAAGTCGCGGTACCGCTCATCGTTCTCGACATTGACCACGTCGTAGTCACGGCCCTCCTGCAGGCGCAGCCCGAACTTCTCCACACGCTGGGCAATCACCGCCGGACGGCCGATCAGCGTGGGCCGCGCCAGACCCTCGTCCACCACCACCTGGGCAGCACGCAAGACGCGTTCCTCTTCGCCTTCGGCATAGGCCACCCGCTTGTTCTTCGCGCGCTTGGCGAGGTTGAAGATGGGCTTCATCATCGTGCCGGAGGCATAGACGAAGGCCTGCAGCTTCTCGCGATAGGCGTCGAGGTCCTTGATGGGGCGGCGGGCCACGCCCGAATCCGCCGCCGCCTTGGCCACCGCCGGCGCAATCTTCATCATCAGGCGGGGGTCAAAGGGTTTGGGAATGAGGTATTCCGGCCCGAAGCTCAAGGTGGCGCCGGCATAGGCGGCGGCCACGACCTCACTCTGCTCGGCCTGGGCGAGGTCGGCAATGGCGTGCACCGCAGCGATCTCCATGTCCACCGTGATGGTGGTGGCGCCACAGTCCAGCGCGCCCCGAAAGATGTAGGGGAAGCACAGGACGTTGTTGACCTGATTGGGGTAGTCGGTTCGGCCGGTGGCCATGACCGCATCCTGTCGCACCGCCTGAACCTCGTCGGGCATGATTTCCGGCGTGGGGTTGGCCAATGCAAAGATCAGCGGATGGGGAGCCATCTGCGCCACCATGGCCGGCTTGAGCACCCCCCCGGCGGACAAGCCCAGGAAGGCGTCGGCACCCACCATGACCTCGGACAGGGTCCGCATCGAGGTGTCCTGTGCGAACTCGGCCTTGTCCGGATCCATCAGTTCCGTACGGCCCTTGTAGACCACGCCCGCCAAGTCGGTCACCCAGATGTTTTCACGCGGCAGGCCAAGCTTGACCAACAACCCCAAACAGGCCAGCGCCGCAGCACCGGCACCCGAGACCACGAGCTTGACCTTCTTGATGTCCTTGCCCACCACCCGCAGACCATTGAGAAAGGCTGCGCCGACGACGATGGCCGTGCCGTGCTGGTCGTCATGGAAAACGGGGATCTTCATGCGCTCGCGCAGCTTGCGCTCCACGTAGAAGCAGTCCGGCGCCTTGATGTCCTCGAGGTTGACCCCACCAAAGGTGGGTTCCAGAGCGGCGATGATGTCCACCAGCTTGTCGAGGTTCTTCTCGTTGACCTCGATGTCGAAGACATCGATGCCGGCAAACTTCTTGAAGAGCACGCCCTTGCCCTCCATCACCGGCTTGGCCGCCAGGGGGCCGATGTCGCCCAGCCCCAGCACCGCCGTGCCATTGGTGATCACCGCCACCAGGTTGCCGCGCGAGGTGTAGCGAAACGCATTGTCGGGATCCGCCACGATTTCCTCGCAGGCCGCGGCCACGCCGGGCGAGTAGGCCAGGGCCAGATCGCGCTGGTTCACCAACTGCTTGGTGGCATGGATGGCAACTTTGCCGGGTGTGGGGAATTCGTGGTACTTGAGCGCCGCGCGACGCAACTCGGCACTCTTTTCTTCTGATGTGGGCATGGCGGGTCCTGCAGATGGCGCGGGGAGCGCCGACAACGCGGGATTGTGCACCCGCCCACGCACCGGTGGGGCTGCGCACGCCGCAGGAGACGGCCTCGGTTTGTGCGGATTCCGACGCGTCCGGCCTGGTCAATACTGCGGGCGTGGATGCCGAATTCAAACCCCGTGGTGGCCCGCGGCGCTGGCTGCTGTGGTCTGCCCTGGTGGGCCTGCTGGTGGTGGGCCAGACCCTGCTGGTGGTGCTGACGCTGCGCTACGAGCACAGCCGCGCGGTGGACCGGGCCGAGGAAGTGGCGGCGGCGGCGGCATTGGAGATTCGCCGCATGGCCATCCAACGGCTGCAATCCCTGCAGGAGTTGCAGGCCTTCCATTCCTCGGGCACGTGGAGCGGTCAGGCTCGGCAGATGCTCACGCGCTGGCCGGAATTTGCGCGCGTCGAGCGAAGGGGGGCCGAAGGACGAATCGTCTCCGCGTTGGACAGCCCCCTGACGCCGCCCCTGTTCGCACTCAAGGCGCGCGAGTGGCTGCGCATGGACAGTGACCAGGCCTGTGCGGCCGCGCTGAACACGCTCAGCCCGCAGTTTTCACGCTCCTACTTCGTGCCCATGTCCGGTGGGGCTGGGATGGAGGTGATCGATGTCTGCCTGCCCGAGCAGGAGGCCGGTCGCACCGTCGGCTACTCGGTGGCCACCCTCGTCTTGGGTCAGCTCTTGGAGGCTGTGGCCCCCAGTAACAACCGCTACGAGCTGACCTTTGTGGAGGCCGACGGTGCTCGGCTGGCCCGGCACGGAACGGCTCGCGGTCTGGGTGTGTACGTGGCCAGGCGCTCATTGGACCTGCCCGGGGTTGTGCTCGAAATCAAGGTGGACGACACGGTGGGGCGGCCGGGACTCCTGCCCAACGTCACGACGGCGCTGGTGCTGGGCCTGTCGATTGCGCTGGCGGTGGTGGTGGGGCTGCTGCTGCGCGACATGCGCCGGCGCAGCACGGCCGAGCGCGCCCTGGCCGAATCATTGGCCTTTCGCAAGGCCATGGAGGACTCTCTGAACACCGGCTTGCGGGCCCGTGATCTCGACGGCCGCATCACCTATGTGAACCCCGCCTTCTGCACCATGGTGGGCTTTTCTGCGGCCCAACTGTTGGGCAGCGGGGGCGCGGGTGGAAGGCTCCCGCCTTATTGGCCGCCCGAGCGGGTGGACGAATACAGCCGTCGGCAATCGGCCCGGCGACAAGGGCCCTGGCCGGATGAGCCGATCGCGCCGAGCACCGACAGCCTTCCCGCCACACTGCAGGGCTTCGAGACGGTGTTCATGCGCGCCGATGGCGAACGCTTTCCGGTGATGATCTATGAAGCGCCGCTGGTGGACGGCGCGGGCCAGCAGGCCGGCTGGATGAGCGCCGTGCTGGACTTGACCGAGCGCCAGCGCAGTGAGGAAGTCGCCCGGCAACAGCAGGAGCGGCTGCAGGCCACGGCCCGCCTGGCCACGATGGGGGAGATGGCTTCCCTGCTCAGTCACGAGCTGAACCAGCCGCTGGCGGCCATTGCCAGCTACGCCAACGGCTGCCAGAACCTGCTGCAGACACCCGATGAGCACACGGTGCCGATGTTGCGCGAGGCCGTTGGCCGGATGGCCGAGCAGGCGGAGCGGGCGGGCCGCGTGATCAAAAGCGTGCACGACTTCGTGCGGCGGCGCGAGCAGACCCGCGAAAGGATCGCCGTGGCGGCGCTGCTCGACGGTGTGTTGCCGCTGGTGCGCCTGCAGGCGCGCAAGGGCGGTACCCGCGTGGAGGTGCTGCAGGACCAGCCCGACCTCCAGGTGCAGGCGGACCGGACCATGCTGGAGCAGGTGCTGCTGAACCTGACGCGCAATGGCATGCAGGCCATGGAGCGTGACACGCAGGCCTCGGATCGGGTGCTGCAGCTCCAGGTGCGGGCACTGGCCAATGGCCGTGTTCAGTTTGAGGTGCGTGACCGCGGGCCGGGCATTCCAGCCGATGTGGCGGCCCGGCTGTTCACACCCTTCTTCACCACGCGCGAGGAGGGCATGGGCCTGGGGCTGAGCTTGTGTCGCACCGTGGTGGAGCAACACGGCGGGACCCTGGAGCACGATGTGCCCCAGCCGGGCACCGCGCGACCGGGTTGCTGTTTCCGCTTCACCGTGCCCGGCGCGCCTGAGCCCCGGCACTGACGCGCGATACTTGAGGGATGGTCGCGCCTCCCTCCTCTGCGCCGCCCTCGTCTGCCACCCCGGCGGGATCCAGCACGACAGCGGGACTGGGCTTGCCCATGGTCTACCTGGTGGATGACGAGGACGTGGTGCGTGAAGCCTTGGCCTGGCTGCTGCGCAGCCGGCGGCTGCTCAGCGAGGGATTTGCCAGCGCGGAGACCTTTGAGGCCCATGTGCCGGCGACACCACCCCGGGGTGACGATGAAGATTGGCCGCGGAGCCCTTCATGCTTGCTTCTGGACGTGCGCATGCCCGGCATGAGCGGGCCGGAACTGTTTGAGCGCCTGGCCGCGCGGGGCTTGCTGCAGCGATTGCCGGTGATCTTTCTGACCGGTCATGGCGATGTGCCCACGGCCGTGGCAGCCGTCAAGCGCGGCGCCTTCGACTTCGTCGAAAAGCCGTTTTCCGACAATGCGCTGGTCGACCGGATCGAGCAGGCGCTGGCACACAGCGCACAAGCCCTGCTGGCGCAGCGGGCCCGGCTGCAGATGCGGCGGGCGATGGCGGACTTGACGGAGCGTGAGCGCGAGGTGATGCGCCTGGTGATGGAGGGGCTGCCCAACAAACTGATCGCCGATGCGCTGGACATCTCGGTGCGTACGGTGGAAGTGCACCGTTCGCGGGTGTTCGACAAGATGGGCGTGAAGTCCGCCGTGGAATTGGTCAACCGGCTCAAGGAGCACCCGGAGGTTCTGGGGCACAGCGGGGTGGCACGTGGCGCTGGGTGAGTTCGCGCTCATCGAAAGCCTGTTCCGTCGGCCCCAGGACGCGCGACGCGGCCGGGTGGCGGTCGGCGGCGGCGATGACTGCGCCGTGCTGACGGTCCAGGCCGGCGAGCAGTGGGCCGTGAGCACCGACACCCTGGTGGAGGGGCGGCACTTTCTCTCCACGGTGGACCCCGAGGCCCTGGGTCACAAGGCCCTGGCCGTGAACCTGAGCGACCTGGCGGCCTGCGGCGCGCAGCCGCAGGCCTGCACGCTGAACCTGACCTTGCCGCGGACCGATCCCGCTTGGCTCCAAGGGTTCGCGCGCGGGTTTCACGCTTTGGCTGACGAGCACGGGATCGTGCTGGCCGGAGGAGACACCACCGGCGGGCCGCTGAGCATCACCGTCACCGTCATGGGTACCGTGCCCGCAGGGGCCGCGCTGCTGCGCTCGGGTGCGAAGGCCGGGGACGACCTTTGGGTGAGCCACCCCACGGACGGCGGCATCGGCGATGCACGACTGGCACTGGAGGTTTTTCGCGGGCGCGCCCGCCTTTGCCAGGCCGGTTTCGAGGCGGCGCGCCAACGCATGGAGCGGCCGCAACCACGGGTGGCCCTGGGTTTGGCCTTGCGGGGCTTGGCGCATGCCGCCATCGACTTGAGCGATGGCCTGACCGGCGACCTCGCGCATGTGCTGGCCGCCAGCGGTGTGGGGGCCCAGTTGTGGTGGTCTGCCCTGCCGCGCAGCCGCTGGATGGCCGAACAGCCGGCCGAAGGGCAACGGGAGGCGCTGCTGGGCGGCGGTGACGATTACGAACTGCTGGTGGCAGCGCCCGCTGCTGAGCGGCAAACGGTGGTCGATCGGGCGGCCGCTTGCGGCCTGGGCCTGTCGCGGATCGGGCGTATCGTGGCGGGCGCCGGCTTGAAGGTGTTCGAGGACGAAGCAGCCGGCCATGCCGGCACGGGGGCCTGGCCCTCGGAGCGGTTGCCGCGCGGCTTCGACCACTTCCTCAGCGGATCGACAGACCCTTGAGCATGGCGACGGATCCTGCATCGAACCCGGCGACGCCCGCGCCGGTGCGCGCAACGGTGGGCTTCATGCTGGGTCACCCCGCGCGGTGGATCGCGCTGGGCCTGGGCAGTGGGCTGTCGCCGATGGCACCCGGCACGGTGGGCACCTTGTGGGCCTGGGTCAGCTTCCTCGTGCTCGAGCCCTTCCTGGACGACGCGCAGTGGGTGTTGCTGATTGCGATCGGGATCGCCGTCGGGGTGTGGGCCTGCACCCGGACGGCCCGAGAACTCGGCACCGCCGATCCATCGTGCATCGTGTGGGATGAAGTGGTGGCTTTTTGGATCGTTCTGCTGATGATTCAACCCGCCTCGGGGCTCGAGCAGCTCATCGCCTTTGGCCTGTTCCGATTCTTCGATGCCCTCAAGCCGCCGCCGGTCCATTGGGCTGACCAACTGTTCAAGCCTCGATCGCCGCAGGCCGTCGGGCTTCTGCAGGGCTGGGGCATTCTGTTTGACGATCTGGTGGCTGCTTTTTGCGTGGTGATGCTGTGGGCCCTTTGGTGGTTTTGAACGATCCGGTGGCATCGTTGGTGGCCGAGGTGGCCGCCGCCTTGGGCGCACGCGGCTGGATGTTGGCCACCGCGGAGAGTTGTACCGGCGGCTTGATCGCTGCACGGTGCACGGACAGGGCCGGATCCAGCGCCTGGTTCGACCGCGGCTTCGTGACCTACAGCAATGAGGCCAAGACCGAACTGCTGGGGGTGGATGAACCGACGCTGGCGGCAGAGGGCGCGGTCAGCGAGGCGGTGGCGCGCGCCATGGCCGAGGGGGCCTTGCGGCATTCGAAGGCCGCGGTGGCCGTGGCCGTCACCGGTATAGCCGGTCCCAGTGGTGCGGTGCCCGGCAAGCCGGTGGGCACGGTGTGGCTTGGGTGGGCGGTTCGGTCGATGCCGCAACCGGCCGCGCCCAGCGGATGGGCGCAGGGCGGCGCCCCTCAGACCTTCTGCACGGTCGGTGCCCAGCGACTGCAACTCACCGGCGACCGCGCGGCCATCCGGCAGGCCACGGTGCAGGCCGCCTTGGAACGGGTGCGGGCCTTGGCCATGAGCTGAGGTCCAAGCCCCGTCGCCCCAGGGCCATCGTCATCTCGAGCCCAACAGCTCCCAACGCTCCAAGGCAGCCATCAATTCCTCCTCGATGGCCGCACTGCGCTGGCTGAGCGCCGTGGCGCGCGGACGGTCGCTGACAAAGAGCGACCCATCGGCCAGGGCGTCGCTGATCGACCGCTGTTCGGATTCGAGCCGCTCGATCCGTTCCGGCAATGAATCGAGTTCGCGCTGCTCCTTGTAGCTGAGCTTGCGCTTGCTGCCCACTGCGGGCGTGTCCGCTTCGGCGCGCGGTGCGGGAGTCGGCGGCGCCGTGCCGCCGGTGGACCGTGCGGTCTCTTGGTCGTACAAAGCGCGTGCGCGGTTGCGCTGGATGATCCAGTCCTCGATCCCGCCCTCGTACTCGCGCCACCGTCCCGGCTGAGCACCCATGGCTGGATCCCCCTCCCAGGCGATGGTGCTCGTGACCACGCTGTCCACAAATCGACGATCGTGACTGACGAGAAACACCGTGCCGCGATAGCGCTGGAGCAAGTCCTCCAGCAACTCGAGCGTGTCGATGTCGAGATCGTTGGTGGGCTCGTCCAGCACCAGCACATTGGCCGGCAAGGCAAACAGTCGGGCGAGCAGCAGGCGGTTGCGCTCGCCCCCCGACAAGGTTCGCACCGGGCTGTTGGCGCGCTCGGGCGCGAAGAGGAAATCACCCAGGTACCCCATGACATGCTTGCGCGTGCCGTTGATCTCGATCCACTCACTGCCCGGGCTGATGGTGTCGGCCAGGGTGGCGTCCAGCTTGAGGCCGCCGCGCATCTGATCGAAGTAGGCCAGCTGGAGCTGCGTGCCGCGCCGAATGCGGCCCTCGGTCGGTTCGGCCTGCCCGAGGATGAGCCGCAAAAGGCTGGTCTTGCCGACACCATTCGGCCCGATCAGCCCCACCTTGTCGCCGCGCAGGATGGTCGAGGAGAAGTGGCGAACCAGCCAGGGCTGGTCGGATGCATGTCGAAAACCGACATCCTGCAATTCGGCCACGATCTTGCCGCTGGGCTGCCCCGCGTCGAGTTCGAGCCGGACCTGCCCGAGCTGCTCGCGCCGCTGCGCCCGCTGCTGCCGCAAGTCCTGTAGGCGCGCCACGCGCGACACACTGCGCGTGCGGCGGGCTTCCACTCCCTTGCGGATCCACACTTCCTCTTGCGCCAGCAACTTGTCGGCGCGGGCATGGGCCAGCGCTTGGGCCTCCAGCTCGCGCTCGCGCGCCTGTTCGAATGCGGCATAGGACCCGGGGTAGCTGCGCAGCACGCCGCGGTCGAGTTCCACGATGCGCGTGGCCACCGTGTCGATGAAGGCGCGGTCATGGGAGATGAAGACCAAGGCGCCGCGCCAACCCCGCAGCAGTTCCTGCAGCCATTCGATGGCATCGAGATCCAGATGGTTGGTGGGTTCGTCCAGCAGCAGCACGTCGGGCCGCGCCACCAGCGCCTGGGCCAGTGCCACGCGCTTGCGCGTGCCGCCGGACAGGCGGTCCACGGGCGCGTGGGCATCCAGGTGCAGCCGCTGCAGCGCCTCCTGCACGCGGGACTCCCAGGCCCAACCGTCCAGGGCGTCGATCTGCCCGTGCAAGCGGTCGATTTCGGCAGTGAAGTCCGTAGGGGTATGCAGCAGTTCGTCGTAGCGTTGGCGAAGGCTCAAGACATCGCCCAAACCCAGGCTCACGGCCTCGAACACGCGGCAGCCGTCTGCAAACGTGGGCTCCTGCGCCACATACACGCACCGCAGACCCTGCTGCATCTGGGTCTGGCCCTCATCAGGGCGTTCCAGTCCGGCGATGATCTTCAGTAAGGAGGACTTGCCCGCACCATTGCGACCGATCAGCGCGACGCGCTCAGCAGCTTCCAAGGCGAATGAGGCCGCATCCAGCAGGGGCACATGGCCAAAGGCCAGGTGCAGGCGAGAGAGATTGAGCAAGGCCATGGCGTCATTGTCTCCGTGCGCCTGAGGCCAAGTGGCCATCCACGCCGCACAGGCCTCAGGGACGCGCCGCGGGCAACACGTCAAAGGCCAGGGTGATGAACAGTCCCTGCCAAAGCGGCTCGAGCGCCTGCGCCGGTGGCGGTGTGATCTCGATGCCCCGCAGAATCCACCGGCCGGCAGACGGCGCACGCCAACGCACCTGACCCTGTTCATCCGAGCGGCGCCACAAACCCAAACGGGAACTGTGCAACCGGAACTCCACCGAAAAGTGGGGCATCGGCTGACCGTTCTTGATCAACTGAAAGACCAGTTCCTCGCCCGCGCGCGGGGCCTGCAGCGGACGCAGCATCAAGGCATCCATCCCCATGGGAGACGGCTCTGGCGGAGCGGCGCCCCGCTGGGGATCAGGGAACCATTCGATGCGGGCGTGCTTGATGTAGCGCTCCCGCCAGGGCTGTCCGCGAGACCGTTGCGCGGCCCAGGCTTGGCGCACGGCCGCGGGCGGCATCGCCTCTTGGAAGTAAGCCTCGACGACGGCGTCGGTCAATTCGATCTCAAAGGGCTGGAGTTGGGCCCAGCAGGAGACGCGGGCAGCCGGGGGCAGCACTTGCGGGGGTCGCAAGCGCCATTCGCCCGCAGCCGGCTCGGCCCGTACCAGCGGTCCGGTGGTCTGCCCGCCGGCACTGCAAGCACTGCGAGCCAGATGCTCGATGTCATGGCGGGAATCGAAAACAGGAAACTGGTCACCGGTGCCCAAGATGAGCACCGGCTGATCGGCCAGAGATGAGGCGAGACGCTCGAACCAGGTGTCGTGGGCCGCCACCGACCCGTGCAGTGCGGCGCCCACCACGAGCGCCTGGGCCAGCGGCCCTGCCCACTCCCCGATCTGCTTGGCCCAGCGCTTGCGCACGCGAACTCAGGCCGCGGGGGCTTTCCCGGATTTCGCAGCCACCGCCGACTCCAAGGCATCCAGAAACCGTGCCGCCACATCAAAGCCCGTCTGGGCGGTGATTTCGGCAAAGCAGGTTGGGCTGGTCACGTTGATCTCGGTGAGTTGCTCACCGATGATGTCCAAACCCACCAGCAGGAGGCCCCGCGCCGCCAGCACCGGCCCCAGAACGCTGGCGATCTCGCGGTCACGGTCGGTGAGCAATCGGGCCTCGCCGCGCCCGCCCGCGGCGAGGTTGCCGCGCACTTCACCGCCCTGTGGGATGCGGGCCAGGCTGTAGGGCACCGCCTCGCCGCCAACCACCAGCACCCGTTTGTCGCCGTCGGCAATCGCCGGCAGGTAGCGCTGCACCATCACGGTCTGGGCGCCATGTCGGTTGAGTGTCTCGGTGATGCTGCCCAGATTCAGCCCGTCTTCCCGCACCCGGAAGATGCCCATGCCGCCCATGCCATCCAGCGGCTTGAGGATGATGTCGCGGTGTTCGGCGTGAAAACGGCGGATGTCCGAGGCGTCGCGGGTGACCAGCGTGGGGGCGATGAAGGCGGGAAACTCGAGGATGGCCAGTTTCTCGGGGTGATCACGCAGCGCCTGCGGGCTGTTGAACACATGCGCGCCCTCGCGCTCGGCCTGGGTCAACAAGTGGGTGGCGTAGAAGTACTCGCTGTCGAAGGGTGGGTCCTTGCGCATGAGCACCGCATCGACCTCACACAGCACCTGCGGCCGCTCATCCGGCGCGGCCTGCTTGGCCACGAACCACTCATAGGGATCAACCGGGGTGTCGATGAGGGCGATGTCCCGCACGAAGGCGGTGACCTTTTCACCTCGCTGCCAACGCACGTCCTTGGGCTCGCAGGCCATGACCGTGTGCCCGCGCCGCTGCGCCTCGCGCATCATGGCGTAGGTGCTGTCCTTGACGATCTTGAAGGACTCCAGAGGGTCGGCAATGAACAGCAGCTTCATATCCGTGCCTGCGCGGGAAACACCGGGCTAGATCTCCACCTTGGAGCCCAACTCCACCACGCGATTGGTGGGCAGGCGCAAGAAGTCGGCGGCGGCTGCGGCATTGCGATGCAGACCGGCGAAGAGCTTCTCTCGCCACATGGCCATACCCTGCCCGAGGGTCGGGATCACGATGTCGCGACTGAGGAAGTAGCTGGTGTCCATTTCATCGAGGGCCACGCCGCGGGACTTCAGCAGCCCCAAAGCCTGCGGAACGTCCGGTTCGTTCTTGAAGCCGAAGTTCAAGGTCACCGCCCAGCAGTCATGGCCCAGCGGCGTGACCTCGACGCGGTGGTCAAAGCCCACCCACGGCACATCATGGTGGCGTACGGTGACGAACAGATTGCGTTGATGCAGCACCTTGTTGTGCTTGAGGTTGTGCATGAGCGCGGTGGGGGTGAGCCCCTGATCCGGCGTCATGAACACCGCCGTGCCTTCTACTCGGGTGGGCGGGTTGACGAACACCGCATCCAGAAAATCCTGCAAGGGGATCGCGTCCTCGCGCAGGCGCTCGCGCAGCAGGCTGGAGCCCTGGCGCCAGGTGAGCATCAGCGTGAACATACCCAGGCCGATGGCCAAGGGGAACCAGCCGCCGGCGAACAGCTTGAGCAGGTTCGACGCCAAGAAGGTGATGTCGATGATGAAGAAGAAGATGGTGGCCAGAACGCACAGCCACAGGGGGTACTTCCAGCCGTAGCGGATGACGAAGAAGGTCATCACCGTGGTGATCGTCATGTCGATCGTGACGGCCACCCCATAGGCACCGGCGAGCTTGCTCGACGAGCCGAAGAGCGTGACGGCCAGCACCACGAAGCCGAACAGCATCCAATTGATGAACGGCACATAGATCTGCCCCGTGTCGCGTACCGAGGTGTGCAGGATGCGCATGCGCGGCAGGATGCCCAACTGGATCGCCTGCTTGGTCACCGAGAAGGCCGCCGTGATCAGGGCCTGTGAGGCCACGATCGCCGCCAGCGTGGCCAATATGAACAGAGGGATCTCCGCCCACTCGGGCGCGATGAGGAAGAAGGGGTTCTTGATGGCCTGCGGGTCGCGCAGAAGCAGGGCGCCCTGACCGAAGTAGTTCAGGATCAGCGCCGGCATGACCACGCCGTACCAGGCGATGCGGATGGGGCGCTTGCCGAAATGCCCGAGATCGGCATACAGCGCTTCGCCGCCGGTGACCACCAGCACCACCGCACCCAGGGCCACGAAGGCAATCCATCCGTTTTCCAGGCCGAATTGCAGCGCGTACGCGGGATTCAGCGCGGCCAGCACTGACGGGTTCTCCAGGATGGAGGGAACGCCCAGGAGGGCCAGGCTGCCGAACCACAGCAGCATCAGGGGACCGAAAGCCTTGCCCACCAGCGCCGTGCCGAAGCGCTGCACGCCGAACAAGCCCGTGAGCACCAGCAGCGAGATGGGCACGATCAGGGCATGGTAGTCGGGCGCGTAAACATCAATACCCTCCACAGCCGAGAGCACGGTCATGGCCGGCGTGATCACCGCATCACCGAAGAAGATGGCGGTGCCGAACAGACCCACCATCATCAGCACATTGCGCAAG
>Ga0255204_1000349_pt1 | contig 14284 bp, 8 predicted proteins | sample Miss_Colum_RepC__2_FD_188418 | JGI IMG/M metagenome (GOLD analysis project Ga0255204, IMG submission 188418) | Freshwater microbial communities from Mississippi River, Louisiana, United States - Miss_Colum_RepC_8h | ecosystem: Environmental > Aquatic > Freshwater > River | place: USA: Louisiana... | reverse complement strand
TGGCGGCCCAGCTTAAGGCGGGACAAATCCCTGCGGGAGATGTCGGTCCCGTGACGCTGGAGCGTCTGCGGCTCCTGCGTCCCGACGACGGCGACCTCGCCGTGCTCGCCGCCAAGCTCGGCGCGGAGGGGCTCAACGTCCTGCGTCTCGGCGGAGCCGACGCCGACTACGCTGCGACTCAACTAACACTGAAGGGGGCTTTCACGGTGGAGGCCTGGGTGAAACTGGAGGCTCCGATCTCAAATCACGACGGGCTGCTTGCGGCGCCCGGCCGCTTTGACCTGAATTTCTCCGGCGGCCAGCTGCGCTTGTGGTTGGGTGGCGAACTGCGGGATGTGGTGGTCGCCCGACGCAAGATCACCCCGGGCGTCTGGACGCATTGCGCGCTCACGCGGGACGCCACCGGCGTTTTCCGCGTTTATCTCAACGGTGAGCTGGATGCGACCGGGACCAAGACCGACACCCGCGACTACAACGGACTCGACCTTGGTCGCACGTCCCCCAGCGCCGGCGGCACCGCGGGCTGGATCGCGGAGTTCCGCGTCTGGGACGAGGCGCGCTCGGCGTCCGAAATCCGCGCCTCATTTGACCGTACCCACGCGACCGACCCGGCGCGGCCCGCGGAACTGGCCCGTGTTTTCGCCGGCGTGGAGTGGGGCGTCCTGCACGGCACGGCCCGCATTGAACACGTCACGGATGCTCCCATGCTCCTCACGCCGGCGGAGGCCGCCGCCCAGGAGGAGAAGTTCAAACGTTTCCGCGCGCTCGCCAACGCCCGCGGCAACGCGGAGCACGGTCGTACGCTGTTCACCGCGACCTGCCTCGCTTGCCACCAGCAGGGCGGCAAGGGCGGCCAGATCGGGCCGGCCCTCGATGGCGTGGGGCTGACCGGCGTGGAGGCCCTGCTCCGCAACCTCCTCACGCCAAGCGCCGCGATGGAAAGCGCCTACCGCACGTACCGCGTGGTCACCCGGGATGGGACAGTCCACGAGGGTTTCCTCGCCGAGGAGCGTTCCGATGCCGTCGTGCTGCGCGTACCCGGCTCCCCCGATCGCGTCGTTCCGCGCGGCACCGTTCGCGAGGCGACCTATCTCCGTCGCTCACTCATGCCCGAAGGCCTGCTTGAAGCGCTGCCGCCGGAGCACGTGAGCGATCTTTTCGCCCACCTGAAGAGCCTGCGCTGAGGGCGGCGACTCAGCGGCCCGGCCCTGGCCGTCAACGACGGTATCCGGATGGTCGCGACCCACCAACGGTACATTTCGGATCGTGTGCCTACAGCTGGCAGGATTTCGGTCCGGAATTTTTGCCGAAAATCTTACTTGTGGTTACAGACCAGACCATGCCGCGCGAAAATACGACCCAAGGAATATCCTTCCCGCCTCAACTGCTCGCCAAAGCCAAGCAGCGCGCCGCGGAGCGCGGATTATCCGTGTCGGGCTACGTTCAGGCGCTCATCCGTGAGGATTTGCTGCAACCGGACGCACGCCTCACGCGGGAGATTCAGGAAAAGATTCTCCGGCGTCTCGAGGAGCTGGACCGGCGCGACACTGCGCCTTCGCCCAAAGCGAAGCGGGTGGCCTGAGCAAAGCTGCAGGGACCGACCACCAACCCCAAATAATCCGATGTGACGTCCCGGAGGCCTTCCGGCACCTGCCTTTTCGAAGGTCTCCTAAGGACGGTTCAGCGATCCACCCAAGCCGGCGCCCACTCCGCCGGGGCAGCGGGCGCGACGCCTTCCGGGGAGGACGCGACCAGCGGATAACGGAACAAGCGCCCCTCATAATTGCGGAGGATTATACCGTCGTCCCGAACCTCTTCGACATAGTCGGGGTTGATCGGGACCTTGCCTCCGCCTCCTGGGGCATCGATCACAAATTGAGGAACCGCGTAGCCAGTGGTGTGGCCGCGCAGCGCCCGGATGATCTCGATCCCTTTCCTCACGTCGGCCTTGAAGTGGGCGCCGCCCGTGATGAGGTCCATCTGGTAGAGGTAGTAAGGCCGAACCCGCATGCGGAGCAGGCGGTGCATGAGGGCCTTCATCACATCCACATCATCGTTGATGCCGCGCAGCAGCACACTCTGGTTGCCCAACGGCACGCCGGCGAACGACAGCCGCTCGCAGGCGGCCTTCAGTTCCGCGGTGCACTCCCGCGGGTGGTTCACATGGATGCTCATCCAGACGGGTCCATGCCGGCGGAAGATGTCGCACAGCTCCGTCGTGATGCGCTGGGGCAGGAAGACCGGGATGCGCGAGCCGATCCGGATGAACTCGACGTGCGGGATCGCGCGCAGTCGCGCGATGAGGTGCTCCAACTTGCGGTCGGAGAGCAGCAGCGGATCACCACCCGAGAGCAGCACATCGCGCACCTCGGGGTGTTCCTCGATGTAGCGCAGGCCCTGCTCGTACTCGGGGTGGAAATTGTAGTCCTGCGCGTTGGAAACCAGCCGGCTACGGGTGCAATAGCGGCAATAGGCCGCGCAGCGGTCGGTCACGAGAAACAGCACACGGTCCGGATAGCGGTGCACCAACCCCGGCACCGGTGAGTGCTCATCCTCCCCGAGGGAATCCAGCATCTCTCCTTCCGCGACGACCATCTCGTTGATTCTGGGCACCACCTGCTTGCGGATCGGGCAATCCGGGTCCTCGCGGTCGATCAGGTTGAAAAAGTGCGGCGTGATCGCCAGGGCCAGCTTGTGGTTGGCCTGCTCGCAGCCGGCTTTCTCCGCCGGGGTCAGCGTCATCAGCCCCTCCAGCTGCGCCACGCTCGTGATCCGGTTCTGCAACTGCCAGGTCCAGTCGTTCCATTTGCCCTCCGGGATGTGTTGCCAGAGACCCTGGCCCTCGGGCCAGGCGGCGCGGTCTTCGGAGTACGGCATTGTCGGGCGCAAACCCTTGGGGATCAGGCGTACGGTGTCAAACGGAGGTCCGGAAAATCAATTCGTCGGAACGGTCCAAGCCGGCGAACAAGAGCAAACCGAGGGAACGGAGGACCGGACGAGTCTGAAAATCAGCATCCCGACTAACGGCGGTTCCATCGCGACAGAGTCATTTCTTCTCTCGTGTCCCGCGTCATCCGACCGGGCGTGTTTCGAGGCCAGATTTTATGTTCAGTGTCTTGAGCACCTACCCTCAGTTGCAACTTGGACGAAGGAGGGCGTTCCGTGGAACACCCGGCTCGGTTTCGAGCACTTGGTCCATTTTGTGGGCCCCTCCCTCACTCCACCTCACTTTTCCTCGTCCCTCGCGGAGCGGCGAAAACGCACCGCGCCAATTAACCTCTTGGCAGAGGTCAACCGACGCATTTTCGTCCGGCTTTAATGTCTTCTTCCAAGCCCGCCATTCTCGCCCTCGAAGACGGCTCGATCTTCCGGGGTCGGGCCTTCGGCAGCTCTGTCACCGTCTCGGGTGAATGCGTGTTCAACACGTCGATGACCGGCTACCAGGAGATCCTCACGGATCCCTCCTACTTCGGCCAGATCGTCACCATGACCGCGGTGCAGATCGGCAATTACGGCATCAACGAAGCCGACAACGAGGCGGCCGCCCCCAAGGCCAGCGGCTTCGTGGTGCGCGAACTGTCCCCGGTGGTGAGCAACTGGCGCAGCCGGCTTTCGCTGCACGACTATCTCGCCCGCCACGGCATCCCGGGGATCAGCGAGATCGACACCCGCGCGCTCACCAAGAAACTGCGCGTCGACGGTGCGATGAAGAGCTGCCTCAGCACCCTGCCGATCAGCGACGAGGAGGCCCTGCGACTGGCCCGTTCCTGGCGCGACATGGCCGGCTCGGACTACGTGCGGGAAGTCACGACTCGGGAGCCCTACCTCTGGAAGGCGGATGAGCCCGCCAACCACAACACGCCCTACCTGCCGGTGGGCACGACGATGAACGCGCCCGGCGTTCCCGCGCGGAAGTTCCGCGTGGCGGCCTTCGACTACGGCGCCAAGTACAGCATCTATCGCAAGCTGGTGAACCACGGCTTCGAGGTGCAGGTCTTTCCCGCCACCGCCGAGGCGGCGCAGATCCGCGAACACCGCCCTGACGCCGTCTTCCTTTCCAACGGCCCGGGGGATCCTTCCGCGCTGCCGTACATTCACCGCACCGTGACCAACCTGCTGCCGGACTTCCCGATGTTCGGCATCTGCCTTGGACATCAGATGCTCACGCACGCGCTGGGCGGCAAAACGTTCAAGCTGAAGTTCGGGCACCGGGGCGGAAACCAGCCGGTGAAAAATCTCGAGACAGGCCGCGTCTCAATCACCGCCCAGAACCACGGCTTCGCGACGGATCCGAAATCCCTCGAGCAGCGGAGCGCGCGCATCACCGAGATCAATCTCAACGACCAGACGGTCGAGGGCCTGCGCCATAACGAGCTCCCGGTTTTCAGCGTGCAGTACCATCCGGAGGCGGCTCCGGGGCCCAACGACGCTGACGCGCTCTTCGTTGATTTCTACCGGATGGTCGAGGCCCGGCACGCCGGAAAAATCTGACGCCACCCGCGCGGTCAGTCAGCCGGGGCTAAGTCAGCGACCGAGCCACTCCTCGAACTTCACGGCGTCCTCCGGCGTATCGACGCCGATGGTCGGATCAGCGGTGATACCGCAGGCGATCTCCATGCCGTTCTCCAGTACCCGCAGCTGTTCGAGCTTCTCGATCTGCTCAAGGCGCCCCGGCGGCAACGAGGCGAACCGCTCCAGCAAATCCGCCCGGTAGCCATAGAGACCGAGATGCTTGAAGCAGGGGTTCGCCGCCACCCACGCGTCGTCCACCTTGCCCTGCCGGTCGCGCGCGTAAGGCATCGGGGATCGGGAGAAATAGAGCGCCCGCCGTGCCGCCGGCGCGAGGACCACCTTCACCTGGTTCGGATTCTGGAAGTCGGCCGCGGTGCGGAAGGGCGTCCCCAGTGTGGCCATCGGCACACCGTCCGCCAACAGGGATGCCAGGGCGCGGATCTGCGCGCCGGAGACCAAGGGCTCGTCGGCCTGCACGTTGATCACCTGATCGGCGCTCACGGTGCGGTTGGCCTCGGCGAGGCGGTCGGTCCCGCTCTGGTGCGCGACGCTGGTGAGGATCGCCCGAAACCCGGCCCCCTCCACGCAAGTGCGGAGCAGCGGGTCATCCACCGCGAACCACAACGGAAACTCCGGCGCCTCCCGCGCGATGCGCTCAGCCACCCACAGCAGCAGCGGCTTGCCCCGGATGGGGTGCAGCAGTTTGCGCGGGAACCGCGTCGATTCGAGACGGCACGGGACGATGATGGCGACCTTCGGCATCGCCGCGCAGCGTGTCGTCCGGTTTTTGGGTTGCAAGCCGCCGGCGCGGAACGGACTTTCCCCGGCTGCTTCCACCGATATGAGCAAAAGCGAGGCCACCGCGAACTCCCAGACCCTTACCCGGGAGCTTGTGGTGCAGAACAAAATGGGGATTCACGCCCGACCGGCCGCAATGGTGGTGCGGATCACCAACAAGTTCAAAGCCGAGGTACTGGTGGAGAAGGACGAGGAGCAGGTTAATGGCAAAAGCATCATGGGGCTGATGATGCTGGCCGCCGCCAAGGGCTCGAAGGTCAAGTTCATCGCAAGCGGCGACGACGCCGCCGTGATGCTGGCCGAGCTTGAGGGGCTGTTCGCCCGCAAGTTCGACGAGGCCTGAAGCGGACGGGTGGCGTTGACGCCATCCGGTGGCCGTCCTCCCCTCGTCGCGTGCTCCCGCTCAAGCATCGGGCCGTGTTCTGCCGGACCCTCGCGGTCCAGCTGGCCGCTGGTGCGGACCCGGTCTCGGCCGCCCAGACCGCCGCCGCCATCGTGCCTTCGGGCCGCGGGCCGGCCGGTGAGCATCTCGTTGCGGCAATCTCCCGCGGGGAAAGCTTCAGCCGCTCGCTCGGGCATGCCGCTCTGTTACCGCCCGCGGAACTCGAGCTGATCGCAATCGGCGAGCGCAGCGGCGCAATCGACGAGGTGCTTCGCGAGCTCGCGGATTTCGCGGAGGAGAAGATCGCGATCAGCCGGCACATCATGGGGGGAATCGCCTTGCCCGCCTTTAACCTGACCGCGGCTTGTTTCATCGTCCCGTTGCCATCCCTGGTCGCACGCGGCGACACGCTTGGCTACCTGTTCGCCGCCGGCACTCCCCTCGTCTTGATCATCGCCGGCGGCCTCGGACTCCGACGGTGGTTGCGCCACGCCTCCGGGCGCTCACTCGACCGCTGGATTCGGCCCCTGCCGCTGGTCGGCGCCGCCTGGCATGAAATCGATTGCTGGCGCTTCTTCCGGACGCTCGCGCTCCTTTCCCGCACCAGTCTCGGGCTGATTGAATCCGTGCGGCTTGCCTCCCGCACCTGCCGCAGCGCAAGCCTCCGGGAAGCCTTTGAGGGTGCGGCCGAAGCTGCGGAGGCGCGGGGCACTACCGTCGGTCCTCTGCTGGAACGACGCGGGGTGCTCCCGCCGGATGTCATGGCCGAATGGAAGACCGGCGAACGGACCGGGCAGCTGGAATCCGCCTTACGCCGCATCAGCGCTCGGTATGGGGAGACCAGCCGACAACGGCTGCGCAGCCTCGCGGAATGGACGCCGCGCGTCGTATATCTCGTGGTGCTCGCGGTGATGGCGTGGCAGGTATTTCGCCTCGCCGCCGCCTATCTCGACAGCCTCTCACGCGCCGCAGGCGGTTAAGCCGCCCAGTTGGACCGCCCCCATCAAGGGTCGCCCAGCTCGCCGGCGATGATAAGCCGCAGCGCGTCCAAACGCAGGCGGGACTCCCGTACCGCCCTCACGGTCTGTTCCTGCTGCTGCCGGGCGAGCGCGATCTCCTCGGGACGGATATGGTCGTTAATGCGCTGCAAGGCCGCGAGGCGGGAGATATCCTCCCCTAAGGCTTTCTCCGCGGCCGTGCGCGCCGCCGCCCGGACCGCCGCGGCGCGTGCCTCAGCGACCGTGGATGCCGAGGCCAGCATCTCCTTCAGCTGGGCGGCACCGAAAGCTCCCGCCTCAAGGAAGCGGTGCGGATCGACGTCCTCGAAGCCAGCCGCGATCGCGGTTACGCCGTAACGATCACCCGCGTCGTCCCCCCGTAGGTTGACAATCACCCGCACCGGAGTGGGCGGCAAAAAACGGTCCACGTGCCACCGCGCATCGGCCAGCGGCTCTAGGACGAACACCGCCTCCAGCAGCAGATCCGGTTCGTCCGCCGGTATGTTCCCGAGCGCCGTGGTACCCGCTTTCGAGTCAACGAGAAGATCGATGGCGTCCTGGAGCAGCGCGTGGTCCGCGGAAAGGAATCGGATGTCTTCACGCACGATCGCCCGCGCGCGGCTGAAGGTGGCCAGCATGCCATCGGCCGGAATCGAAGGGAACGACTCGATGTAGGCGTGGCTGGGATCGAGAAAGAGATCCCCATCCTCATGCTCGCGCACCCCCACGCCAAAATGGTCTAGCAATTGGAGCAGGAGCTCGCGCGGCAAGGGATCAGCGTCGGCCGCTCGCACGCGCGCCAGCACCGCCTCCGCCGCCTCGCGATGGAAGGAGTTGAGTTCCAGCAGACGGTCACGCCCCCGGCGCAGCCGATCAGCCAGCTCCGCCCGGAAGGTCGCCGCTTCCTCCACCAAAGACTCGAGAGCTCGCCGCGCTTTTTCCGAACCCGCGGGGGCGGACGTGGCCAGGTCGAGCACGCGTTCGCGGAAACGTCCCTCGAACTCGGAGCCGCCGTGCAGGGGATGTTCAAACGCGTCGAGACCACGGTGGTACCACGCGAAAACCACCCCGTCCGCCCCTCCCTCCAGATGGGGCACGTGGATGCGGATGGTTTCGGTCTGTCCGATCCGGTCTAACCGGCCGATCCGCTGCTCAAGCAACCCGGGGTTCAACGGCAGATCAAAGAGCACGAGATGATGCGCGAACTGGAAGTTGCGCCCCTCGCTGCCGATCTCGGAGCAGAGGAGCAAACGGGCGCCCTCCGGCTCCGCGAACCAAGCCGCCTGCCGGTCGCGCTGTACGAGGGGAAGCCCCTCGTGGAACTGCCCGAAGTTGAGGTTGATCCTTTCCTGGATCGCGGCGGCCAGCGCCGCCACCTTGCGCTGGGAGCGGCAAATCAACAGGACCTTTGCCTTCCGCTCTTTGCGAAGGAAGTCGACGAGCCAGAGCAAACGAGGGTCGTCCTTGAAGGAGTATCTCACGCCCGCCTCGCCCCCCGTTTCCTCCGCCCGCAACTCCCGCGCGATTCGCGCGTGGAGCGTCGGATCTTCCGAGCTCACCGGGACCGGACAAAGCCGGCGCCGTGGAAACCCGGTCATAGCGGCGCGCGTGTTGCGGAACATCACTCTCCCCGTGCCGTGCTGATCGAGCAACGTGCGCAGGAGCGCCTCACGGGCTCCAGGGCGGCCATTCTCCAAGTCCCCGAGATGACGCGCCAAACCCTCCGCATCGCGGGTGAAGATGCGCTTCAGCGCCGCCTGATCCTTCGCGGTGAGCAACTTGCCCTCGATGATCTTGCCCGCCACGTCGGCCACCGCGCCATAGCCCTCCGCCTCCTGCTGGAACCTGCCGAAGTCGGAATAGCGATCTGGGTCCAACAAACGCAGGCGCGCAAAATGCCCCGCCAAGCCGAGCTGGGTGGGTGTCGCCGTGAGTAGGAGCAGCCCGGCCGAACGCCGCGCCAACTCCTCCACAAGCAGGTACTCCGGGCTAGCTTGTTCCGGCGCCCAGCCGAGGTGGTGAGCCTCGTCCACCACCACCAGATCCCAGCCCGCCGCTACCGCCTGCTCACGACGCGCCGCGTTGCCGCCGAGGTGGCCCACACCGGCCAGTACCATTTGTGCGGTGAGGAAGGGATTCACACCCGGATCGCTTTGCTCGCTCGCGAGGCAACGCTCCTCGTCGTAAATCCCGAACCAAAGGTTGAAGCGCCGCAGCAGCTCGACGAACCACTGGTGCGTGAGCGTCTCCGGCACGAGCACCAGTACCCGACGAGCCTGCCCCACCGCCAACAGCCGCTGGATGATCAGACAGGCCTCGATCGTTTTTCCCAAACCCACTTCATCCGCAAGTAACACCCGCGGCAATCGACGCTCGGAGACCTGCTGCAGGATGAAAAACTGATGCGGGATCAGATCAATCCGCCCCCCCAGAAATCCACGCACCGGAGATCGACGGAAGCGCTCCTGCGCCTGCCAGGCGCGCAGCCGCAGATCAAATACCTCCCCAGGATCCGTCTGCGCCGACAGCAAACGCTTGTCCGGCAAATCAACGCTGGTGACGTCCGAGACGGCATCCTCCCGCAAACGGCGCCCCGCGCCGGCATAAGTTAGAAGGCCATCCTTTTCCTCCACCGCCTCGACGATGAAGGACGATCCCTCCCGGTCCGCCACGGATTCGCCTTCGCGGAAGCGCACCCTTTTCAGCACGGAGGTGCCGAGCGCGTAGAGCCGCTTCTCTCCGGTGGCCGGAAATGAAACGGACACCCGCTTCGCCGCCGGATCCACGGAAGCGACGACTCCGAGGCCCAGTTCAGGCTCCCTTTCACTCACCCAACGTTGTCCGACGATCTGCGGCGACATCCCGATCACACTGGCGGATGACCCGAACACGCCAAGCGATTCCCCGCGAATGAGGACCTCCACCCTGTGCTCTTGCGAGGTCCGCGTGAGGACACAAAGTCCGCGGCAACACACCTGATCCTCATGAAAATACGCTTCATCGGCCTTTTCCTGCTACTGCTGGTACGTTCGGCTTTGGCCGCTGCGCCCGGAGTGGATGGCGTGGAATACGTCCGTACCGTGGCCGGAATCTCGGAATACAGGCTCCCCGGCAACGACCTGAACGTCCTCCTGCTCGAGGATCGCTCCGCGCCGGTGCTCACGTTCATGGTCACCTACCGGGTCGGATCCCGCAATGAGGTCACCGGCACAACCGGCGCCACCCACCTGCTTGAGCATCTGATGTTCAAGGGCTCGAAAAACTTTCATCCCGGCATCGGAAAAGGCTTCGACACCCTGATGGACCGGGTCGGCGGCATCAACAACGCCACCACCTGGCTGGACCGCACCAATTACTACGAGAACCTGCCAAGCGACCATCTTGAGCTGGCAGTCGAACTCGAGGCCGATCGCATGCGGAATCTGCTCCTGAGAGAAGAGGATCGTAAACCGGAGATGACCGTGGTCCGTAACGAGTTTGAGCGCGGCGAGAACGATCCTGCTTCGGCTCTCGATAAGGAGGTGACCGCGGCCGCGATCATCGCCCACCCGTACCACCACTCCACCATCGGATGGCGGAGTGATATCGAGCGGGTCCCGATCGAGAAGCTGCGGGAGTTCTACGATACCTACTACTGGCCGAATAACGCTACGGTCACAGTGATCGGAGACTTTCAAACAGCACAGGCCTTGCAGCTGATCCGGAAACATTTCGGCGCAATCCCCCGTTCCCCGAAACCAATCCCGGAGGTCTACACCGAAGAACCGGCCCAAACCGGCCCTCGACGCGTGGTCGTTAAGCGCCCCGGTGAGGTCGGGGTGGTCCAAATCGCCCATAAAACTCCCTCCGCCACTCATCCCGATCACGCCGCTCTGGAGGTGCTTTCGGCCATTCTCAGCACGGGTAAGACCAGCCGTCTCTACCGGGCGCTCATCGACAAGAACCTCGCCATAAGCGCGGAAGCCGCGAAGGGCTTTTTTCGCGATGCAGCGCTGTTCAGCACGACCGTGCTACTTGCGCCGGGGGTCACCCATGAGCAGGCAGAAAAGGCTGTGCTGGAGGAACTTGAGCGCATAAAGGCCAACGGCGTCTCCGAAACGGAAACCTCCACTGCGATTAACAAGATCTTAGCCGGAATAGCCTACGGCAGAGACGGTTCTTTCGCGATTGCCGGGCAACTCAACGAGGCGATCGCAGTGGGGGATTGGACCATTTACGCGTCGCTCCTGGAAAAAATCTCGGCTGTGAAGCCGGCGGACATTCAACGGGTCGCTAAGGAATATTTGCTCGAGGATCAAAGTACGACCGGGTGGTTCGTACCTCAGCAGGCGAAAGTTGCTGTCAAAGAGGGGACTTCCTCGCCGGCGGAGATCGGAAAACACGCGGCTCGGTCTCTACATAACTCGCCGCGATTCTACCGTGATCCAGAGGCTCCCGGTACCGTTTCTTCCAAGTTTTCAAGTCGCGAAGCCGCGGCTACAGCCGGAGCGCCCGAATCACGTTCGACCTCGGTCGCAAAGCAAGTGAACCGCCGGACGATCGAGGGAATTGACCTCACAATGCTCAAGACGGGCATTCAGGACGTGGTCACGATCCGCGGCTCGCTGGGGGCAGGCGATGTATTTAACCCTCCTTCCAACCCGGCAATCGCGGACCTCACCGCCAGCATGCTCGATAAGGGTACCCTCCAAAAGGATAAATTCGCGGTCGCCGAGCTGCTGGAGCAGACTGGCGCCACCCTCAGCTTCAGCACGGGTTCGCACACCCTGAACTTCAGTGCGAAATGCCTGCGTAAAGACTTACCAAAGGTCATCGCGCTTCTCGCTGAACAGCTCCGGACGCCACGCTTTGACGCAGAGGAGTTTTCGAAGGTAAAGCGGCAATTAGTCGGGAGGTTCAAAAGGAGCCTCGAGGACACCGACTTCCGGGCTGATCATGCGTTTAATCGAGCGGCTTTCCCGGAGGGCCATCCAAATTGTCCCCCGTCAAGCGAGGGCTACCTTGCCGGACTTGAGGGTGCGTCTTTGGGGGAAGTTAAGGAGTTTCACACCTCTCATTACGGTCCTCTCTCGATGCGAATCGTGGCGGTCGGTGATGTGGATGCGGCTGTGCTCGCCAATGCCGTAAGCCAGGCCTTCAGCGGATGGCGCGGCGGCAAGGAATACCAAGCGGTTTCTCGCGCGCCCAAGTCTTCCTCCGCTCGCACCGAGAAGGTGAGGATTCCCGGTAAAACGAGTGTGTCGGTCGTAATCGGCCAAGCTTCAGGATTGCGGCATGGTGATCCCGACCATCTGCCCTTCAACATGGCCACCTCGATTTTCGGCAGCGGGTTTTTCTCCGCAAGGCTCTTGGACATCATACGGAACCGCGAGGGCCTGACGTACGGGATTGGGGCGACACTTTCAGCCGACTCGTTCGCCGACGGATCTTGGTCAATCCGCGGAACCTTCGCGCCTGAACTTCTTGAAAAAGGTCTTTCGTCGATCCGACGGGAATTAACTCGGTTTTTTGAAAGTGGCGTCACTGCAGAGGAGCTTGAAAACTTCAAAGTGACCCTGGCTGGTGCCCACAAAGTAGGTCTCGCGACTACCTCGGGGATGGCATCGGCGATACTTAACGCTTTGCAACGCGGCTACGGGCCCGAATGGATAGACGAATACCCGGTTCGCATTCGTGAGCTAAGCTTGGAGCAAATAAATGCTACCGTGCGGTCCAAAATCGCGCCTGAGACCATGATAACCGTCTTGTCGGGCAGTCTCCCTTGAGTTTCAGCTCGCAGCGAAGATAGAGCGACGAACACCCCGACGGTAAAAAAAAGCCCGGTTTCTCCTTTTGAGAAACCGGGCTATAATCCTGGCAACAACCTACTCTCGCGGGACCTAACGTCCTACTACCATTGGCTGCTCGGGGCTTAACGGCCGTGTTCGGGATGGGAACGGGTGGGACCCCCGGCATATGGTCACCAGAAAGTGAATCTTAAGCACAGAGGCTTAAGGAAAGATCAGGGATTCCAAAGAAGAAGGTAAGATAAACGCCTAGAAAAATGAGGCGAGGATGCATAAACCGGAAGGGTCATTAGTAACAGTAAACTCAACAGATTACTCTGCTTACATTTCTGTCCTATCAACCGGGTGGTCTACCCGGACCCTTCACCCCTTGCGGGGATTGTGATCTTATCTTGGGATGGGCTTGGCGCTTAGATGCTTTCAGCGCTTATCCCTTCCGAACATAGCTACCCGGCGCTGCCGCTGACGCGACAACCGGAACACCAGAGGTTCGTCATTCTCGGTCCTCTCGTACTAGAGAATGAACCCCTCAAATCACAGACGCCCACAGCGGATAGAGGACCGAACTGTCTCACGACGTTCTGAACCCAACTCGCGTACCACTTTAATCGGCGAACAGCCGAACCCTTGGGACCTTCTCCAGCCCCAGGATGTGATGAGTCGACATCGAGGTGCCAAACCGCGCCGTCGCTGTGAACGCTTGGGCGCGATCAGCCTGTTATCCCTAGCGTACCTTTTGTCCTATGAGCGATGGCGATTCCACATTCAACCACCGGATCACTTGAACCTGCTTTCGCAACTGCTCGACTTGTTGGTCTCACAGTAAAGCTCCCTTATACTCATGCGCTCTATAGCCCGATTACCGACCGGGCCGAGGGAACCTTCGTAATCCTCCGTTACTTTTTGGGAGGATTCCGCCCCAGAAAAACTGACCTGCTATCACTGTCCCACGACCAGTTGATGGTACGAGGTTAGACGCCTAACCAACAAAAAGTGGTATTTCACGTTGTGACTCAGCCCGATCCTGGAACCGGGCTTCGAAGTCTCCCACCTATTCTACGTATTGAAAGTCAAGCGACAATAACAGCTTACAGTAAAGGTGCATAGGGTCTTTCCGTCCTGCTGCGGGTAGGCGGCATCTTCACCGCCACTACAATTTCACCAGGCCTCTCTCCGAGACAGTCGTCAACTCGTTACACGATTCGTGCGGGTCGGAACTTACCCGACAAGGAATTTCGCTACCTTAGGACCGTTATAGTTACGGCCGACATTCACGGGGGCTTAGATCCTGAGCTTGCACCCAAGACTTTCACCTTTCCGCATTGGTCACGTGTCACACCCTATACGTCGTCTTGCGACTTAGCAGAGTGCTGTGTTTTTGCTAAACAGTCGGTTGACGCAATTAACTGCGGCCCCTTGCGGGGCACCCCTTATACCGAAGATACGGGGTTAATTTGCCGAGTTCCTTAGAGAGATTTAACCTGCGCGCCTTAGAATACTCATCTATCCCACCTGTGTCGGTTTACGGTACGGGCACCTGACATGCTAACCACGAAGCTTTTCTCGGAAGCTGAGTATCAGGCAATCCCCATCGGCCGTGGCCTCAAGGTCCCATCGTTTTTCGGCTTTATTCGGTCTTTTATCCCCGAACAGCCTACGAACTTGGACGACGATTCAACACGTCGCTACCCTAACTTTCTCCGTCACTCCATGGGTCAAACGCATGCCAAGTGGTGCAGGAATATTAAACCTGCTTGGCATCGACTACTCCTTACGGCCTCATCTTAGCACCCGACTAACCCTGGGCG
>Ga0255204_1000347_pt1 | contig 14334 bp, 19 predicted proteins | sample Miss_Colum_RepC__2_FD_188418 | JGI IMG/M metagenome (GOLD analysis project Ga0255204, IMG submission 188418) | Freshwater microbial communities from Mississippi River, Louisiana, United States - Miss_Colum_RepC_8h | ecosystem: Environmental > Aquatic > Freshwater > River | place: USA: Louisiana... | reverse complement strand
ACGAGGGCTTTCAGGCCGGGAACACGCCTGTGGACAAATAGCGGTCACCCCGGTCACACACCACAAACACAATGGTAGCGTCCTCTACCGTCTTGGCAATTTGCTGCGCCACCCAGCAGGCACCCGCCGCTGAGATGCCCGCAAAAATGCCCTCCTTGCGGGCCAGGTCGCGGCACATGTCCTCGGCATCGTCTTGCGACACATACACCAGCTCGTCCACGCCACTGGGGTCGTAAATTTTGGGCAAGTATTCCTGCGGCCACTTGCGAATGCCGGGAATACGCGAGCCTTCGCTAGGCTGCGCACCGATGATGCGAATAGCCGGGTTCTTTTCCTTGAGGAATCGCGAAACGCCGGTGATGGTGCCGGTGGTGCCCATGGCGCTCACGAAGTGGGTGATGCGCCCTCCCGTCTGCTCCCAGATTTCGGGGCCCGTGGTTTCGTAATGAATGCGCGGGTTGTCCGGGTTGGCAAACTGGTCCAGCACGCGGCCCTTTCCTTGCGCCACCAGCTCGTCAGCCAGGTCGCGCGCGTATTCCATGCCGCCGCTCTTGGGCGTGAGGATCAGCTCAGCGCCAAAGGCCTTCATGGTCTGCGCACGCTCGATCGACAGGTCCTCGGGCATGATCAAAATCATGCGGTATCCCTTGATGGCTGCAGCCATGGCCAGCGCAATGCCGGTGTTGCCAGAAGTGGCCTCAATCAGGGTGTCGCCCGGCTTGATCTCACCGCGCTCTTCGGCGCGTCGAATCATTGACAAGGCAGGCCTGTCCTTGACCGAACCGGCCGGGTTGTTGCCCTCGAGCTTGCCCAAAATCACATTGCGTCGGGGCTGCCAGACTTCAGCGCCCAAGCGCTGCAGAGCGACCAGCGGTGTTTTGCCAATGGCATCTTCAATGGTGGGATAAATCATGGTGTTAATGTGCCATAATTTGGCCCTTCACACAGAACCCTGCCCGGGTGGTGAAATTGGTAGACGCAGGGGACTCAAAATCCCCCGCCGCAAGGCGTGCCGGTTCGATTCCGGCCCCGGGCACCACAGTCAAGAACCCAGCAACCATGCGGGTTACAGACGAATCAAGGCCAATCCTCACGGGTTGGCCTTTTTTCTTGTCTGACGCTTTTACAGACTGTTTACAGACTTCGGCACACGGTTTTGGTGTGGTTCTGTTGGGTAGCAACTGCGTGGCGCAGCTCGACTTGCTTGTTGTTCTCATCTACAAAAACCAACTGGGGTTCATGTTGACTTATGTGGTCTTCATGCACTTGTGCGAAAGCCGCAATGATCAGAAGGTCACCAACACTGGCACGACGAGCAGCAGAGCTCCGCCTGAATGGCGAAACCCATGTCAGCTGACTCTACTTTTCTCTTCAGTGACGCATTTCATCCCTAGGCGATCAAGTAAATCTCTGTCTTTTTGCGCTTGAGGGTTGGTCGTTGTCAGAAGTTTGTCACCATAAAAAATGCTGTTGGCCCCAGCCAAGAAACACAAAGATTGCATTGCTTCGGGCATGTCCTCTCGACCAGCAGAAAGCCGGACCATGGTTCGCGGCATGCAAATTCGGGCAACGGCAATCATCCGAACAAACTCAAATGGATCGAGCTGCTGAGTTCCCGCCAATGGCGTACCTTGAACTTGCACTAAGTTGTTAATTGGGACAGATTCCGGGTAGGGTGAAAGATTTGCTAGTTGCACCAACAATCCCGCGCGCTCACGGCGTGATTCTCCCATGCCAACGATCCCTCCAGAACAAACCTTAAGACCCACTTCACGAACACAATCCAAGGTGTCAAGTCGATCCTGATAGGTGCGCGTAGTGATGATCTTTCCGTAAAATTCTGGTGAGGTGTCTAGATTGTGGTTGTAGTAATCCAAGCCAGCATCATGTAGTCGTTGTGCCTGGACATCTGACAGCATGCCTGCAGTCAAGCAAGTTTCCAGACCAAGTGCTTTAACCTTCCCAATCATTTCGACAATTTGTTCAATGTGGCGCTCTTTCGGAGACCGCCATGCAGCTCCCATGCAAAAACGAGTTGCACCGTTGGACTTCGCAGCATGTGCGGCGTGTAAGACCTCTTCGATGGGGAGCAGTTTGTCTGCTTTCAGTCCGGTGTCGAAGTGGGCAGATTGCGGGCAATATTTGCAATCCTCTTCGCAACCACCAGTCTTGATCGACAGTAGTGTTGAAAGTTGAATCGCGTTGGGGTCAAAATTTTCGCGATGCGTCTGCTGTGCACGAAAAAGCAAATCATTGAATGGCAATTCGAACAAAGCATTTACTTCGTCAACAGACCACGGTCTGGATTGCATGCGCTGTTCATCACCAGTAGGTGTCTTGGTTTCGATTTGATTGATTTTCATAAGAGATCCAGGCCTGTCCTAGGCGGTGAGTCATTTACTGCTAGGTGATGCTTGGGTAGCAACTGCGTGGCGCAGCTCGACTTGCTTGTTGTTCTCATCTACAAAAACCAACTGGGGTTCATGTTGACTTATGTGGTCTTCATGCACTTGTGCGAAAGCCGCAATGATCAGAAGGTCACCAACACTGGCACGACGAGCAGCAGAGCCGTTAACGGAGACCATGCCTGATCCACGCTCACCTTTGATGGCATAAGTGATAAAGCGCTCACCGTTGTTGATGTTCCAGATATGAATTTGCTCGTTCTCGCAGATATTGGCTGCGTCAAGCAAGTTTTCGTCAATCGCGCAAGAACCCTCGTAGTGAAGTTCGCATTGGGTTGTCTTGACGCGATGAATTTTAGATTTGAGTAATGAGCGAAACATATGCAATTTATGGAGAAGCAATAGCACCGGATTCTCTCAAAATTTCACATCTCAGTCGTGATCTCGTGGGATGAGAAAATGCGCTATGACTTACAGTGTGAAAGAAATTTTTTACACCCTTCAGGGTGAAGGTTTGCAAGCAGGCCGGGCAGCTGTTTTCTGTCGCTTCTCAGGATGCAACTTGTGGAGCGGTCGAGAGGAAGACAGGAACAGTGCACTTTGCCGTTTTTGCGATACCGATTTTGTGGGAACAGATGGCACGTGCGGTGGCAAATATTCCAATGCGCAAGCTCTGGCACAGGCCATTGCCCAACATTGGCCTGCGGGACAATCACACCGCTTTGTCGTGCTCACGGGCGGTGAGCCGCTGCTACAGGTTGATACGCCACTAATTGTTGCATTGCATGCGTTGGATTTTGAGATCGCAGTCGAAACCAATGGGACTGTGTTACCACCCAAAGGCATTGATTGGCTATGCATGAGCCCCAAAGCAGGCAGTCAACATCTAGTAACGCAAGGACAAGAGTTAAAGCTCGTGTTTCCACAAGAAGGCTTAGACCCAGCGCAGTTTGAGGGGTTGAAGTTTCAGTACTGGTGCCTTCAACCGATGGATGGGCCAATGATTGAGCAAAATATCCAAGCAGCTGTCGCCTATTGCCAAACACACCCTCTCTGGAGATTGAGTGTGCAAACCCACAAATGGATCGGAATTCGATGAAATACGAACTCAGTCAGCGCTTCTTCTTTGACGCGGCCCACACCTTGAACCGTAAGATTGAGGCTGAAGGCAGCAGGCGTATTCATGGGCATACCTATCATGCTGAGATCACTTTGTCAGGACTGCCTGATCCACAAACCGGCATGATGCTGGACTTGGGAATCCTGCGCTTGGAAGTCGATCGTGTGCGAAAGCAGTTGGATCACCATTTTCTGGATGAGGTGGAGGGCATCGGACCAGCCACATTGGAAAACTTGTGTGCGTATATTTACCGCCAACTCAAGGATCGATTGCCAGAAATTTCCTGCATCACGGTCGAGCGCCAGGCAGGGGGCGATCGTTGCCGGCTCTTCCCCAATGTGGATTAGGGGTGCACAGCGTTATGTCTCGAAACGATTGTGCAAATTCTTTAGCTTCTTTGCCCGTAGTAGTTGTTGGCGCGGGATTGGCAGGGTTGACGGTGGCGTTGCAATTGGCGCAACAAGGTCAATCGGTACTGGTCCTGGCTAAGCGTCAAATGCAAGAAAGCGCTACTGCATGGGCACAGGGTGGGATTGTTGGAGTACTGGGCTCAGACGATAGTGTGGCCTCACATGTGCGCGATACACAAGACGCCGGAGCAGGGTTGGTTGACGAGAAGACTGCCCGTTTTATTGCCGAGAACAGCGCTGCTGCGATTGACTGGCTAGTCCAACAAGGCGTACCTTTTACTCCTGATCCTGATGGCCCAATGGGCTTGCATTTGACCCGTGAAGGTGGGCATGCAGTGCGACGCATTGCCCATGCTGCAGATGCTACGGGTTGGGCAATTCACCAAGCCTTATTGGCTCATGCTCAGGCGCATCCGCTCATTGAATTGCGTGAACGCTGGATGGCGGTGGACCTGATCACTCAGCGGCACCTGGCAGGTGATCAGGCACCCCAATGTCATGGTGTCTATGCCCTTGAGATCGAAACTCAAAAGATCCACACACTTGCTGCTCGTGCGGTTGTGCTGGCTACAGGCGGTGTTGGTAAAGTGTATCGTTACACCAGCAATCCGGATACGGCTACTGGTGATGGCATTGCCATGGCTTGGCGCGCAGGGTGTCGTGTTGCTAACATGGAATTCATACAGTTTCATCCCACCTGTCTTTATCATCCACAAGAACGTAGTCTCTTGATTACAGAAGCGCTTCGCGGTGAAGGTGCTGTGCTGCGCCTACCCGATGGCTTACCAGGTGACTTGGGTGGGCAGCGCTTTATGCCGACACATCATGCACTAGCCGAGCTGGCACCGCGTGACATTGTGGCCCGCGCCATTGATTTTGAAATGAAGTGCCACGGGCTGGACCATGTATGGCTAGATGCTCGGCCCATCGTGGCCGAGAAAGGCGAAGCCTTTTTGAAGTCGCATTTTCCTAACATTCATGCTCGCTGCTTAGCCATGGGGATCGATATCGCTCGACAACCCATTCCCGTTGTCCCCGCGGCCCACTACACCTGTGGGGGTGTGGTAACTGACTTGAGCGGTCAGTGTGACTTGCCAGGCTTATACGCAGTAGGGGAGGCGACCTATACAGGTTTGCACGGGGCCAACCGCCTGGCGAGCAATTCTTTACTGGAGTGCGTGGTCATTGGAAAGACCTGTGCAAATGCCATTATCTCGAGAGTCTCAGAAACTTCCTGCGAGTTACCGCCCTGGGATGAAAGCTTGGTGGAGGATGCCGATGAGCAAGTGGTCATTGCCCACAATTGGGATGAATTGCGGCTGTTGATGTGGAATTATGTGGGCATTGTGCGCAGCACACGGAGACTGGAAAGAGCCCTGCACCGCATCGAATTACTGCAAGAGGAGATTGATGAGTACTACGCCAACTTCCGTGTCAATCGAGATTTGCTTGAGCTGCGCAACCTTGTCGACTGTGCTGAATTGATTGTGCGTTCAGGGTTGCTGCGGCACGAAAGCCGAGGCCTTCATTTCAGCCGAGATTATCCGCATACTTTGCCGGTCAGTTTCCCGACTGTGCTCACACGGAAATTGCGCAATCAATTCGCTTGACCCTTAAAGTACCCGCATCGAATAGTCGATGGCCTTGATGTCTTTAGTCAAACGCCCGAGTGAAATGCGGTCCACCCCCGTAGCCGCAATGTCTCGCAGAGCATCCAAGCCAATGCCCCCAGACGCTTCAAGTAAGGCGCGTCCGCGGGTGATATCCACAGCTTCACGCATAAGTGGTACATCGAAGTTATCTAACAGCACGCTGACTGCCCCCGCTTGCAAGGCCTGCTCTAGTTGGCTCAGCGATTCAACCTCAATCTGAATATCCACACCCGCGTTCAGGGCCTGGGCCTGGGCAAGTACCTGTGCTATCCCTCCGGCAGCGGCAATGTGGTTTTCCTTGATCAGGATGCCGTCCCACAAAGCCATGCGCTGGTTGCTGCCGCCGCCAACGCGAACAGCATATTTTTGAGCTTGCCGCAGACCGGGCAAGGTTTTGCGAGTATCCAGAACCACACATCCTCGAGGATTGGTCGAGGCGCCTTCAATGGCCTGAACGTGGGCTCGGGTGGAAGTGGCTACGCCAGAAAGCAGCTGCAAAAAATTCATGGCGGGGCGTTCGGCGCTCAGCAAGGACCGGGCATCGGCTTCGATATCGCACACCACATCGTCTGACTTCATGGCGTCCCCTTCGGCGTAGAACCACCGCACCTGCGCCTGTGGATCTAAATGACTCAGGCAATCGTCAAACCAGTCACGACCGCACAGTACAGCTTCCTCTCTAACGCGCAAAACGGCTTTCACCCGGCGATTGGCCGGTACCAAGAGGCTAGTCCAGTCTTGCTTGCCGAGGTCTTCTTGCAGCGCATCGTGCACATTGCGAAGACGCGCCTGACCCAAGGATTCGTTGTATTCAAACATGGAGTTCCAATCCGACACACTCACACTGCGCCAATCCCACGTACAAAACCTTGTACCTTGGGAGCTAGAGTCTCCGGATGCTTTTGCACAAAATCAAGCATCCGGTCAATGCAGGTTTTTGCCTTCATGCCCAGAGCAGAATCTAGAATGACTTCACCTGTGTTGTTTTCCAGGCAGTGGACCAGACCCTGAAGGCTGTTCATGGCCATCCATGGGCAATGTGCACAGCTTTTACAGCTGGCTGCATGGCCAGCGGTCGGTGCTTCGATAAGAGTCTTCCCAGGCGCAAGCTGGCGCATCCGGTGCATGATCAGGTTATCAGTGGCAACAATATAGATTTGAGCTGCGCCGTTGACAACAGCTTGCAGCATTTGTGCAGTGGAGCCCACCACATCAGCCTGGACCACGACGCTTCGAGGTGACTCTGGGTGAACCAGAACCATGGCCTCCGGATACTGGGCCTTGAGGGCTGCTAGTTCTTCGCCTTTGAATTCTTCGTGCACAATGCAGGCACCCTCCCACAAGAGCATGTCGGCGCCTGTTTCCTCTTGTATATAGCGGCCTAGGTGCCGATCAGGGGCCCAAAGTATCTTGTGCCCTTGTTCTTTAAGGCTACGTACAATACCCAAAGCACATGAGCTGGTCACCATCCAGTCTGCCCGAGCCTTGACGGCGGCGCTGGTGTTGGCATAAACCACGACCTGACGGTCAGGATAAGCGTCGCAGAACTGAGCAAAATCGACCGCTTGGCAGCCGAGATCAAGCGAGCATGTAGCGTCCAGGTCAGGCATCAACACTTTTTTGTACGGCGACAAGATTTTGGCCGACTCACCCATAAACCGCACCCCAGCTACCACCAAGGTTTGCGCGACATGATCGCGACCGAAGCGCGCCATTTCGAGTGAATCAGCAACGCAACCACCTGACTCCAGTGCCAAGTCTTGAAGGTCACCATCCACATAGTAATGGGCGACTAAAACCGCATGATGTTTTCTTAGCAGGTGTGCGGCATGGGATTTGAGGGCAGCTCGTTGGTCAGGGTCCAGGGGCTCAGGCAATTGCGCCCAAGCTTGATTCGTACAGCTGTTGCCACTAGCGTTTTGACGGATGTAGCTAAATAATCGTGAATTCATAATTTGACTAAATCAGCTTGAAAAGCTGCAGTTCAGATTATCGACTCTTTAGGCCAGTGTGCTTTCATGAAGGGCACCGGATCGACACTTTGCCATGGCTTGAGGTGTTTAAAGTCATATGGGTCGTCACATGCGTAGGCCTACGTAAGGCCTGTATCGGTTAAACAAAACAGACTACTCTTGTCCGAATACCTCCCAGGCGCTGGCGGGGATCTCCACAAAAGCCCGGGATATATGGTCATGGGAAGGGGGGGTGCGTCGACTTCGAATCTTGATACGATTAAGAAATCCATACAATCGGCCCCGAAGGGTGTCCCTGACGCTCCCAGAATTGAAGTATTCGTCGAGCCTAGTGCCGCTGGGATAACGGTCCCGCCGAGCATAAGTCCAATGAGGAGTACTTTCCCAGACAGATGAATACTTCTCGTTGCCGACGGTTTCTGGTTGCTTCTTTGTGTTCATGAGAGGCTCTAACATAGGTTATTTTCTTGGCCATCTTGAGTGATCGCATCTTTCATCATGGCTTCCCAATCCTCTTCGGTCATGGTTTCAGGGACCACCAAGATAGCGCCAGTCATGCCTGCCAGCCTGGCCCGCTCAATAGCTTCGTCTGGCGTCTCATGCAGCCCAAACCTAACAACACCACAGGTGGGCTGGCCACCCGCTTGGCCACGCTCCAGCGCAAGCAGGCGCATCTTAAGTTTTCTTAAGTTCTTACCCAAGTAACCCCTCTCGGTTTGTATGCGTGGTTTCTAGTTTTTCGATGCGAGTAATCAGTTCGTCAATTTCAGCCACACGGGCTAGGGCGCCAATCGCACCCAGCAGTGATGCACCCTGACTGGGAGCCAATTCACCAGCAGCGATTGCTGCTAGCACCGCCCGACCTTGGTCGGTTAGCGTTCCATTGGGCAGGGTCAATGCCTGAGCTGGTTCGACGGCCCGCAATGGTGCAATGGTCCGTTCCAGCAGCAGGCGAGCCGCCCCCACGTCCCCATGGATGGCTTTGGCAACGAGGGCTTGGAGCAACTCGGGAATATGCTCAGCGATGGATGCGCGCACCTGAGCCACCTTGCCGGTGCCTGTAGGTCGCCCCTTGGGATTTCCGCTCTCGCCAGCTTTCCAGCGGCCTGGGCGTTCTTTCTTGACGGGTTCGGTCATTGTTTCGCCTCTGTTAAATCAAGGACGCTTGGCCGTTTTCCTTGGCGCCATTACCATGCCTCGGTTCTGGCTGCGGCACATCGTTGGATGGTTCGTCTTCGTCAGGCAAGTCCGAACAGAACGCATCGGCCATTTCCGTTAGAGCAATAGCTTTCGCCAGTTCGAAGCTCAGGTCGGCATGCTTGTGGTCCGAATGGTTTTTGATGTAGTCGTATAGGATGTCAATGTGGAAGGCAAGCGTGCGTAACCTGTTGGTCAGGGTCTTCACTGGGCGGGTAGTCATCCAGTCGACCGGTTCCATACCAGAGAAGCGCTCAGCAAAGTGGCGAAGTTGTAGCGGATGCATCAGGATCGCACTGAGCTCATCTGCTTTGCCCGGCTGGGTAAATAGAACGATCTGCTCGTGTTCGCGCATCAGCAGTTCGGCGGTCACGTGGGGGAAGGTTTCTTTGATGGCCATGGTGTTCCAAATGGTTCGGTGTTGATTGGGTGAGTTCATGTAGCTGGTGAGCTGATGCTGACCAGCTTGCTGTCGGGGTGGTAACCAACAGCGGCCCATAGGTCAGTGAGGGTGTCGATGACTGGATCTTCAACAGTGCCTAAAGATGCTTTGGGCGCAGAGTCAAGGGTGGTGGGGCGGACAAGCCCTACACAGGATAGGGCTTGGGTTTGTCGCCTCTGTATTTGAAGCCCTATAGCCCTTGGTTCAAGCCCTATGGGAGTTAATTGAAGCCCTATTGGGCTTGGTACAAGGGAGCTGTCAAATTGAAGCACGTTCATGTCAATGCCCAATGCCTGTACCTGGGGCGTCGGGTCGTGTTCGATGGATGATATGTAGTTCTCCCACAGGGGGCCCATGACGGTGGGCAGTCCCATGTCCTTGCAGCGAGCCAACACGGCAGAAATAGCCCATTGCTTGACTATGCCGCGCACCTTTGCACCATCCCGCTTTAGACCCGCCGGCCCGGCCACTTGCGAGAAGAATGACTCACGCAAGCGCTTCAGATTGGGCCTGGTGTTCAATGCTCCACCAACGTGCTTTCCGTCTTTCACGGGTAGCAACAGAGCGTGCATGTGGGGTGCAGCTTCATCACGGTGCAAGGTGGCAAGTAGCACGGGGAGCGGCACCGCCACACGTAGCCACTCCAAGCAACGGTTGAAATAGTCCTGTGGTTCAACTGGTGTGCCAGGGGCCAAACTGAAGACCACCTCAAGAGCTTGAACGTGGTCACGTTTAAGTTTCGATGTATCCACCAGCGCCAGCAGTCCATCAGCCAAGGTCTTAACTTCTGCAGCAGTGGCAGGCCCAACCAAAATGGTGTTGTCTGCCATCCGGCGCGGATCTATGTGCCCAGCGGCTCCCAGTTCGGCTTGAATTTCCCGCAGGTTGTGGCGTGCGGCATTCATCAGCGTGCAGGGCTTGCGTCCGTTGACAGTACTCAGCCCAATGGTCTTGAGGGCGAAGTGCATGACTATTTGCATTTCAAGCGACCTCCAAAACAGCACGGATGCCTGCCACGGGCCAGCCCAATCGTCCATTGATGCGCACAGGACGCAGGCCATCTGGAAAAGTGCCCGAACAGGCCCACCCCCTTAGTGTCTGGGGTCGACGCAACAGATAATGCGCTGCTTGTTCCGTCGGGACCGTTGGGCGGGTGACTTGTTCCAGTGGAGGGAACAAATGTGCTTCGGAAGTAGCGCGTCTGGTTTCTGCACTGTGTAGCGTTTCGATTTTCATTTTTCTCCTTTCCAACACGTTGATTCGTGTCGTAAGGTGAATCAGAAAAGAAAGGGAGCGAACAGGAGAAACCGGGAATCACTTTGGGCAGTCGCTCCCTCTGAGAACGGGAATCAGGACGGGAGAAAACGGGAATTGATTATCTTTTTCCTAGCCCATCAAGTGGACCAGCCCGCTTGGCATCACGCTCGTTTTCGGCCGCTTCTCTCAAATCATTGCGAATGGTTTTTTCATCACTTCGCTTGCGCCCTTCACTTTTCTCCCATTTCACTAGGGCGGCTATTCCCTCGAATCTCCACTCCCCGCGTTTTAGTCTTGCGCTCCCGCCCAGTGAGCGCAAACGGACTAGGCGACGATCTTGGTCTTGTGGTATGGCGTTGCTTTCGCTGCACGCGGCGGTCGATTGGTTGTGTGTCTCTGCATTCGTGGTTTCAGCGAATAGATACAGACTCTTAGTACCGACCTGATCTACCCAACGTGCCAGTACAGATCGTGAGAAATGTTGATGATCAAATTCTGATTCGCCGGTGAACAGTCGTTCCATCCGTCGATGAAAAATGATAGAGCGCGCCACATCCGAGGTCGCAGCATCAATGCTTGAAAGCGCTTGCTGTAATTCGGTTGATGGCAAGGGGTTCTGCGGATCTGGAATTTTGAGCACTCGAGGCAGGGGGGGGAGATTCATGCGTTCAGTTTCCAGCCAATTCTGATGAATCTTGACTCGCTCTCTGTTCGAAGTCGCCTTGGTAATACGAATTGCCTTTTGCGGCAAGGCAATGGGTGATGGCAATGGAATCTGCGGGGCGGGTTTCATCAACACATGTTTTGCAGGGGCAATTTCCCAGAAGTCTGGGCCAGCGGAAAACCATTGAAGTGTGTCTTCGTAAGACTGGCGCATTCGCTCCAGCACAGGCAAGGTTTTGACAAGAGTTTTAGGGTCATCGCTTGGCGGTTCGCCCACGATTGCTAGGGCAGCTTGTTGCGCGGTGAATTCGTGCACTTGGTCCCAGCAGATCAGTTCATCACGCATGACTCTCTTCCGTTCGAATTTTTTAGTCAAGTTGCTTCAATGCTCGACGCTGCTCGGGTGTTAATGGCGGTCGGGTCCATGGCATCAGATACCACTTGATACGACCGCGCAGCGTCGCTGGCGGCAGTAGCAACTGAACATCAGGCCTGCGACAACAAATAATCGCCACGCTTTTGCCTAGGTGTGCGGGGTTGTGCATATTCAGGCGTGTTCTGTGTCATGAACAGCAGGGGCTACGCTCAGGCGAAGGCCGATGGATTGCAGCACCTTGTTCACGGTGTCCAGTGTCGGGTTGCCGTTTTCGTTCAACGCTTTGAACAACGACTTGTCACCCAATTCGGCGCGGCGGGTCACTTCGGCCATGCCATGCGCCTTCACCACATGGCGCAGCGCCACCAACACGGCGGCAGGCTCGCCAAGTTCCATCACGGCATCCAGGTAGGCGGCAGCTTCGACCGGGTCAGTCAGTGCCTTGTTGATTGAGTCAGCATAACTCTTGTCGCGTGGTGCGTTCATGGTTTACCCCTTTGCTTCCAGTCGTTCAGGTAGGCAATTGCCTTACCTATTTCTCGGTCTTGTGCGCCCTTGTCACTGCCACACAGCAGCAAGACCAGCACAGAACCCATGCGGCTCAGGTACACGCGATAACCCGGGCCGTGGTCAATCCGCAGCTCTTGGACTCCTTCGCGCAATGGCTTGCAGTCGCCAAAGTTGCCCGCCTGAACTCTCGCCAGTCTGGCTCGGATTTTGGCCCTTGCCATCCGGTCAGGCAGTGCCTGAAGCCAATACTCGAAAGGTGCATGACCTTCAGTGTCGGTGTAGATCCGAATTTCCATCATGGTATCTTAAAGAATACTGTCATGCAACAACCCTCGATGCAATGTGGACCACGCTGGCGCGGGTCTCCGTCAGGAAGCGGTGCAGCGTCTCCAGGGCTTCCCGCTTTTGCGGTGCGTAATCGTGCCCGTCATAGCTGGCCGCCTGCACACCTGTGACGCCATGGCTCAGCAAGTGCCCCCGGGTTTCCTGACTGACTCGCAGGCTGGCCAATGCGGTTTCCACGCCAGAACGAACGCGCTTTGCCTGAAACTGGCCCACGGGCTTATCGGTCGGCAACCATTCCAACCCAACTGCAGCGTCCTTGGCCCAATCTGCAATCGCTTTGGCGCTCACAGGCGACTTGCCACCGTCCACTGACAAAGGAAACTCACCGGAGTTGAGAGCCAGCAAGTCGTCCAGTGCTTCACGAGCGGCAGGCAGCAGCGGGATGCTGTGCAGCCTTGCCCCACGGCCTGTACGCCCTTTGGCATCCAGCAAGGTGATAGCCCCCTCCCCCACATTGGACCGGACCAATTGGCGCAATTGCTCAATGCGCTGCCCGCCGGTCAACAGGTGCAGGCGTAGCACGGCACCACGGACACCTTGCAGCGTCTCAATGGCCTGCCAATACTGGCGCAGGTGCACGGGCATCAAAGGGTTTTTGTCGGGCACCAACTTGATAGCTACCGTCTCGGCGGCCGGATTGTGCTGCACCCCGTAGCTCTTGAAGTGCACGGGCACCTGGAGGTTCAGCTTGGATGTTCGGGCCATCTCAAAGGCGGCGCGGCAGTAGCTTCGGACCTTCCCAGCGGTGCGCTCTTTGCCTGCCTCGCTCAGGCCACGCAGCAGGTCGGCTACTTGCTCAGCAGTCACCAATGCGGCGGCGGTGTTTGCAAGCTTTGGTGCGCCTTCATTCAGGTGCAGCTTGAATATGCCTCGGACCTTGGTGTGTGAGGTCTTGCCCTGGCGCTCCAGCTCGTTGGCGTAATCGGTCATCAATGCCCCGAGGGTGAATTTGGCGGCCCGTTCTTTTTCGGCTTGGGCTTGAGCTTTGGCCGCTTTCTCCAGCGCCTCCCCGGCCCTTGGGTCAATGCCTTGCTCAGCCAAGCCACGCAAGCGGTGTGCCTCTTTCCTTGCCACATCCAGCCCCACAGCGGGCCACTCGCCCAGCGCACGCGTGAAAAGCCTTCCCTTGATGCGGGTCTCAAACTGCCAATGCTTGCCCCCGGCTTTGGTCACTCGCAGACGAAGACCTTTTTTGACTGCGTCTCGCAACAAAACGAAGGCCACGCCATTAGGACAGGCAGCACGGTCAAGCAAACCATGCGTCAGGTCGTGGGCGGCGGTGTAGTCAATCGCTGCTGTCTTGCTTGGTCTCACCATGTTGGCCTCTGTTTGATTTACAGACTTTTTACAGACTGGACATCCCTATTTTGTGGAATATCAATCAACAATTGAGGCTGTAATTTTATCCAGCCAAACTGTGTAAGTTGTTGATCTTTATTGATTATATCCACATCAATCAACACAGCAAAATGAATACCAAAGGGGACTCAAAATCCCCCGCCGCAAGGCGTGCCGGTTCGATTCCGGCCCCGGGCACCACTTGAGACTGAGTCAAGATTCAGTTCATGATCAAAAGGCCTCTCTTTGAGAGGCCTTTTTTGATGCAAGACTGCACCCCAACTTTCTCTGCGATGCTCTTGTCATGAACCGCATCACCCTGCCCAACGGTCGCCAACTCAGCCAGATGGCCTACGGCGTCTGGCGCCTGTCTGAAGCCAGCGACACCAGCGTCAACGCCAACCTGGCGCGCATCGACGCTTGCCTGGCCCAAGGCATCACCACCTTTGACCACGCCGACATTTACGGCGACTACCGCTGCGAAGCGCTGTTTGGCGAGGCCATCAAGGCCCGCCCCGCCCTGCGCGATCAGATCGAGATCGTCACCAAAACCGACATCATGCTGCTGTCGCAGCAGTGGCCCAGCACCCGCGTCAAACACTACGACACCTCACCGGCGCACGTCACCGCCAGCGTGGACCGCTCG
>Ga0255204_1000346_pt1 | contig 14357 bp, 9 predicted proteins | sample Miss_Colum_RepC__2_FD_188418 | JGI IMG/M metagenome (GOLD analysis project Ga0255204, IMG submission 188418) | Freshwater microbial communities from Mississippi River, Louisiana, United States - Miss_Colum_RepC_8h | ecosystem: Environmental > Aquatic > Freshwater > River | place: USA: Louisiana... | reverse complement strand
GCGCTGAAGCCGCCGCAGTCCAGACGCTTCGCGCCGCACGGGGACCTCGCTGGGTCGCGCCAGCGTTTGGACTGCGGTGGCTTCAGCACCGCTTTTGCGCCTGCCCAGCCCCCAAGCCCGCTCCGAGGTTCATGAGTAGGGAGTGGCCGGAACCCGCCTCAACGCGTGCCGGTTTTCATGGGCGATTAGCATGACGTCCGTTCTCTCGCCCTTGCAGCGGGGGTGGTTTTTCGCGGGGCATCGCTGCGTTCAGCTTTGGGCTGGATTCTGGTGCCCCGTTGGGCCGCAGCTGAAAGGAAAGTGCCGCAGGACCACGGCGGCGGCTCGGCTGCGCATCCGGGGCGCTCTCAAAGACAGGTCCGGCCGGGTTGCCTGTGTCCGCGCCAATTCGCGGCTGGCAATTCCCGGCTCGCTCCGGAAGATGCGCGCATGAACTTCCATGGCCTGAAACCCGCCTACGATCGCGATGGCTTTGTCCTCGTGCGGCAGTTGCTTCCGGCGGCCGAGTTCGCCGAACTGACGCAGAATCTTGACCGCTACATTCGCGACGTGGTGCCGCAGGTTCCGCCGACGGACGCCTTTTACGACGTCGATGCGGCGCACCCCGAGTCGCTCCGGCAATTGCACCGCCTGAACCAGTACGCGTTCTTCGAGCATTACCGCCGGCATCCGGTGTGGACCGCACTCGCCGAGGCGCTCGTTGGCGAGCCTGTCATGGCGGCGGAACCGGAGTGGTTCAACAAGCCGCCGCTCTCGACCAAGGGCACGCCGCCGCACCAGGACAACTTCTATTTCTCCCTCGTGCCCTGCAACGTGGTCACGCTGTGGATGGCGCTCGACCCGGTGGATGAGGAGAACGCCTGCGTGCGTTACGTGCCCGGCTCGCATCGCCTGCCCACGCGGCCACATGCGCGTTCTGGCGTGCTCGGGTTTTCGCAGGGCATCAGCGATTACGGTCCGGCGGATGCACAGCAGGAAGTGCCCACCCGCCTTCAGCCTGGCGACGTGACGGCGCACCACGGCAACACCATCCACCTGGCTGGGGCCAACCGCTCGGCCACGCGGCATCGCCGGGCTTTTGCGATGGTGTTCCGGGGCGTGAGCTGCCAGCGCGATGAGGCGGCCTTTGTCCGCTATCAGGCGGCGGTGAAGGCCCAGCAAACCGCCTTGGGCATTCAGGCCTGAACAGTCGGTTCTCAAAGCGCCTTGGAATGAAGCCATCCGAGCCCAACGATCCGCTGCCCATCCTCGCCACCGCTGTCGTGCCGTGGACGCAGGATTTTCAGTTCGATGGCGAACGGTTCCGCCGGCAGGTGCAAACGATCGCGCACGGGCTGACCCGGCACATTTATCTCTTCGGCACGGCGGGTGAAGGACACGCCGTCAGTGACGCGCAGTTCGACGAAATCGCCGCCGCCTTCCGCACGGTCGCGGCGGAGGAACAGGTTCAGCCGATGCTCGGGGTGATTTCCCTGTCGCTGCCGACCCTCATCAGGCGCATCGAGCGCGGCCATGCGCTCGGCTTCCGCGAGTTTCAAATCTCCCTGCCTGCCTGGGGCGCCCTCAACGATACGGAACTGGACACGTTCTTCGCGGAAACTTGCGGACGATTTCCCGGCTGCCGGTTCCTGCACTACAATCTGGCCCGCACCAAGCGCCTGCTCGTGCCCAACGACTACTCGCGCCTGGCCGCCGCGCATCCCAATCTCATCGCGGTGAAGATGAGCACCGACGATGCGGCGTTGGTCGCGGAGCTGCTCGCCGCCGCACCCCGGCTGCGCTTTTATTTCACGGAGTTCGGTTACGTTCACGCCCGACAGCTTGGCAAGGCCTGCGGTCTTTTGATTTCACTGGCTGCGGCGAACTATGCGCAGGCGCACCAGTTTATCCACGGAGACAATGCGCACCGGGCGGAGTGCGTGGCGGATTTTCGGGCCATGGTCGGCACCTTGCTCGCGCTGGGGAAGGACCGCTTTCACATGGACGGGGCGTTCGACAAGCTGCTCCATCGGCTACACGACCCGGAATTTCCCCTGCGATTGCTGCCGCCTTATGCGAGCGCGACCGAGGTGGATTTCATGCGCTTTCGCGAGACCCTGCCGCCGCGCTGGCGGACTTAGCGCGCGGACTTACTCATCCTCCCGCGTCTGCTGGCCCAGCACCAGACCGCGCTGTTTGGCCGGGTCTGGTGCCGGTTCCAAGAGGCTGACCACATAGCCCACGGCCATCGTGGTGAGACAGCCCGTCATCGAATACCACAGGAAGGAAATCTTGGTGCCGAAGCAGACATACAAGGTCGCGGCCAGTCCCGCGATCCAGCCCACCAGCGCGCCCCGGGCGGTCGCGCGCCGGACTAGGATGCCCAGCAAAAAAAGGCCGACCATAGGCCCGCCAATCAGTCCGATGACCTTGTTGGTCGCCTCCAGCAACGTGCCCAAGCGGTTCACGAGGAACGCTAGCACCACCACTGCGGTGCCGTAGCCAAAGGTCAGCCAGCGCGCGATGCGGAGCTGGTTCTGCTCGGACAAGTCGGGCCGCCGCCAGAGCCGCTGGTAGAAGTCCACCAGGCTGGCCGAGGTGAGCGAGTTGATGCCTGCCGAGATGGTGGACATGCTGGCCGCGTAAATGGCTGCGATGAACAATCCGGGAAACCCACGTGGCAGCTCGGTCACCACGAAGTAAGGCAGGATTTGGTCAGCCTTCTGGATCTTGCCGGCGGCCAGCGGATCGCCGTGGGTCTGATAGAACGCGAACAGGATCAGGCCGGTGCCGTAAAACGTGGCCGTGACTGGCAGGGTGAACAGCAGCTTCAGCCACAATCCGCGCTGAGCCGCCTTGAGGCTGGTGGCGGAGAGGTAACGCTGCACGGACACCTGGTCGGTGGCCATCTGCACGAGGTGCATGAAGGTGGCTCCGATGATCAGCCCCCAGAGCGTCAGCCGCACGGTTGGGTCCGGGCTGAGGCTGAGCGTCAAGCGTCCGCCTTGCTGGCCCAGCTCCAGCACGCGGCCCAGTCCGCCCGGCACCTGCGTGAGCGCGACCCACGCAATGGCCAGTTGCCCGCCGAACAGGACCACCAGTTGCATCACGTCGGTCCAGATCACCGCCCGCATGCCGCCGCAGGTCGTGTAAAGCGTGGTCAGCGCGCCCGTGCACAGGATGGTGAACCACAGCGGCAGCCCGGTGACTTGTTCGAGCGCGAGTGCGGGCGCGTAGGTGGCGGCGGCCAGCCACAGCAGGACCCGCACGATGAACGAAGCCGATGCCAGCGTGCGCAGATGCACTGAGAAGCGGGCTTCAAGATACTGGTAGGCGGTGAAGAACTTCGCCTTGTAGTAGAACGGGAGGAACACAAGGATCGTGATCGGCGTGGCCAGGAAGAAGGCCAGGTTGGCCAGGAAGAAAATCGGGCCATGCGCATAACCTTCGCTGGGGGCGGCTAGGAAGCTGATGCCGGAAAACAATGCCGCCAGCATGGTCATTGCCACCACGGCGCTGCCCATGCTCCGGCCCGCGAGGAAATACTCGTTCAGATCCCGCTGGCCCTTGGTGAACCACATGCCGAGGCCGACGGTGAGGAGGAGGTAGCCGCCGAAGATGGCATAATCGAGCCAGGAAAAGTGGGTGGATAATTGGGCCATGGGCGCGTAGGCGGCGGAGATTTTGACTGAGCCTAGGGGCTGGAACAGCCTTTGCAATCATCCGTTCAAACCGCACTGTCGCTTCCTGCCATGCCGCTCCAGCTCATCACCGAACTGACGCCCGCCGAACACCGGCTGGTGGCCCGCGCCGTGGATGGCTTCGTGCCGGCTGCGGTCTTTGACATTCACGCCCATCTTACCCACGCGCGCCACTTTGCGGCGGGCAACCGGCCAGCCTTTCTCCCGCCGGACACAGCGGTCGGGCTGGCTGCGTATCGCGCCGCGCTCGGACGCTGGCTGCCCGGAAGGGCGGTGGACGGACTCTTCTTCGGCTTTCCGAGCGCGGGCAATGACCGGACTGGTGAGAACAGTTTCGTCGCGGCGGAGGTGACGCCGTTGCGCGACCAGACCAACAGCCGGGCGCTGGCGTTGGTCGCGCCTGAGGACGATCCCGTCGCCGTGCGTGAGTTCGTGACTGCGCATCACTTTGTCGGGCTCAAGCCCTACCGGCTCTATGCGCCCGTGGCTGACACCGCGCAGGCGCAGTTGGAGGAGTTCGTGCCCCGCTGGATGTGGCAGCTCTGCCATGAATTGGAGGGCGTGCTGATGATCCACCTGGTCCGCAGCGCCGGGATCGCCGACCCCGGGAATCTGGAGGCGTTGCGCCGGCTCTGCCGCGAATTTCCCCGCTGCCGCGTGGTGCTGGCGCACGTCGCGCGCTCGTTCAACTACCGCAACGCCCTCGATGCCCTCCGCGAACTCGCCGCGCTCGACAACGTGGTGGTGGACACCTCGGCCATCACCGAGACCGCGGCGATGCGCGCCGCGCTGGATTTGCTGGGACCACGCCGCGTCCTGTTCGGCTCCGACTTCATGGTCAGCGAACTGCGCGGCAAGTGCTTCACCATGGGCGATGGCTTTGCGTGGGTTTATGCCGATGCCCTGCCGTCGCCGGCGGTGACCGCTTTCGAGAACTTCGCGCCGGTCGGGGTGGAGTCGTTGCTGTGCCTGCGCGAGGCTTGCGAGAGCACCGGGTGCAGCTCGGCGGATGTCACCGACATTTTCCGTCATAATGCCCTCCGCCTGCTTGCGCCGCATCTGCGACCAGAATCAGTGCCGCCAGCGCCACGCGGCCCGGAACTCTGGAGCGCGGCCCGGGGCAAAATCTCCGGTGGCACCGGCCTGCTGTCCAAGCGCGCGGAGATGTTCGATCCCGCCACGTGGCCGAGTTACTTCTCGCGCTGCTCCGGCGCGCACATCTGGGACACGAACGGCCGCCGCTATCTGGACTTCACCGGTGGCGTGGGAGCCATCCTGCTTGGGCATGCAGATCCGGAGGTGAACGCCGCCGTGCATCGGCGCGTGAGCCTGGGCAGCTACTGCACCCTGGCCTCGCCGGATGAAGTGGCGCTGGCCGACCTGCTCCTGGACTTGCACCCATGGGCGCAACGCGTCCGCTACGCGCGTGGCGGTGGCGAGTCGCTGGCGCTCGCGGTGCGCATTGCCCGGGCCGCGACTGGCCGCAGCGGCATCGCCTTCTGCGGCTACCATGGCTGGAGCGACTGGTATCTGGCCGCCAACCTGGGCGCCACCACGGCGCTGGATGGCCATCTGCTGCCGGGACTAGAGCCGCACGGCGTGCCCCGCGAACTCGCCGGCACCGCCGTGCCGTTCAAATACAACGACCTTGCCGCGTTCGACCGTGCGCTGGCGCAGTTGGACGGCAATCTCGCCGCCGTGGTGATGGAGCCATTTCGCGCTGAACTGCCGCGCGATCATTTCGTGGAAACGGTGGCCGCGCGTTGCCGTGCGGCGGGTGCGGTCTGGGTGGTGGATGAGGTCACCGCCGGCTGGCGGTTTGGGTTTCCCGGTGGCTGCGCGCGACTGGGGCTCGCGCCGGACCTCGCCGTGTATGCCAAGGCGATGAGCAACGGCTATCCCTGCGGAGCCGTGGTGGGACGCGACAGCGTGATGGACGCCGCGAACAAAAGCTTCGTCTCCAGCAGCTATTGGACGGATGGCATCGGTCCGGCTGCCGCGCTCGCCTGCGTGGAGAAGCTGCGCCGCACCGGCACCACGGCCCGGGTGCAGGCGCTGGGTGAACGACTGCAACGCGGACTTCGCGAAGCCGCCGCCGCACATCCGGCCTTGGGCCTGCAAGTGGGCGGACAGGCCCCCGCGCCGTCACTCGCCTTTGCGCTCGGGCAGGATGCCTCCGCCGCCAAGACCCTTTGCATCCGGGGCATGCTGGCGCGTGGTTTCATGGTTTCCGGCCAGCTTTACCTCATGGCCGCGCACACCGAGGCGCATCTTGATTCCGTGCTGGATGCCTTGAACGAGGTGTTGGACGAACTCGCTGTCTGGCAGGTGGCTGGCCGGTTGCAAGCCGAGGCGGGAGGAATACCCGGGACTGCCGGGTTTGCCCGCTTGGCGTGAGCTTCGGTGCTCGCTACGCTGCCGCCATGATCTCCGCAACCGCCGGTCGCGACCACGCCTTCACCTCCACCGCGCTGCTGCTCTCACTCTGCCTGAACCTCGCCATGAACACCTCGACCGCCGCCACTTGGGAACCACTTGCCCCGCTGCCTGAACCGAACGGCGGGTTTGTCTGCGGAGCGATCGGCGACAGTGTGGTGGTCGCCGGCGGCACGAATTGGAAGGACGGCAGCAAGCACTGGCTGGATCGCATCTGGGTTTACGAGCCCGCGCGGAAGGCGTGGCGCGAGGCGGGCCGCCTGCCCGTGGCGCTGGCTTATGGCGTCGCCGGACAAACGCCCGGGGCGTTTTGGTTTGCGGGCGGCAGTGACGGGAAGGAAACGCACGCTCAACTCTGGCGGATGGATCCGAAATTCGCCGTGACGGCCATCGCGAAGATTGAGCCCCGGCTGGTTTATGCCAGCGGCGCGGTGCTGGACGGTCGGTTGCACGCCGTTGCCGGTGCGGCAGATCAGGCCAAGGTGGACACGCTCACCAACGCCGCATTTGCCTTCGACCTGAAGTCCGGAGCCACTCAGCGCCTCGCGGATCTGCCCTCCGCCGGCATCATCACCGGCACGGCGGCGGCCTGCGGCGGACGCTTGTTCGTGTTCAGCGGGGCGCACTGGGACTCGGCGGCCAAGACGGTCGTCAACACCGCGGCGGCCTTCGCCCTTTCGCCCAAGTCGGGTCGGTGGGACAAACTCGCGCCGGTGCCCTTCCCGGTGCGGGGGTTGACCGCTGTGGCGCTGGATGAACGTCATCTTTACCTCGCCGGCGGCTACAAGAATGAAGCGGAGGCTTTCACCGCCGAGGCCTTCATCTACGACACGCAGACGGACAAGTATCATCCCTCCACGGCACTGCCTTACCGGGCGATGGTCGGACTGGTGGTGGCGGGGGAATGGCTCTACTGCCTCGGCGGCGAGGACCGGATGAAGCACCGCTCCGACGCCGCGTTCCGGCTCCGCTGGAAGTCGCTGCTCAACGCCGGCAAGTAGCTCGACATTCCGATGTCGAGCCGGACGTGTGTTTCTGGCCCGCCCCAACTCGACATCGGAATGTCGAGCTACCTACGTCGCGGCTCGGTGGTCCTTTCGCCGGTATTACCGCAGCGCCTTGCCCACCGGCCGGTAGCCGTGCTCGTTGAGCAGGGCAATGACCCCGCGGTCACTGGCGTCGCGGGCCACGTCGGCATGGGCGTTCAGTGCGTTGTAAATGGCCTCCAGTGCGGCGTCGGCGGCATCGGCGCGGGCGTCCGGCTTGTTCTGCGCGGTGGCGACGCCGGCATTGCCCAGCGCTTCCAACGCCGTGCAGTAGTGCAGCGCGAACTCGAACCGCTTCGCGTGGTAAAGGATGTAAGGCCGCGCCCCGCCCCGGGCCCGGGTGTTGCCGCGATACATCTCGTTCATCGCGTCGGCGTAGAGTGATTTCACCTTGGTCAACCAGGCGGGCGGCGCGGTCTTCGCGTTGAGATGGCGCAGCAGCACTTGCGGCGCGGGCACGCCCAGCGCCGGATCGTTGGCGGCGATGAATTTGGCGGCCTGCTCCAAGTGCTCGAAGCCCAGCCAAAGCCGCTCGGAAACGCCGTCGCCGCAGATGGGCGTGACCAGCTCATCCAGAGACCGTCGGGCGGTCAGCGTGGCATCAAAGGCGGCGCGGCTGACGAAGTAAGCGGCGGCGTTCAAGTCGCCGGGCATCACCGCGCTGGCGACGAAGCCGGCAGCCTTCGCGCTGCGCAGGGCGTTGAAGTCCGTCGCCAACTGGCTCAGTGCGAACTGCGGCAGCACCGAGGCGTTCGCGGCACCCAGGGGCAGTGGTCGCAGTTCGGCCGGGGCTTGTGCCAGCACCGCGAGGCCATGCTCGCGGGCGCTGCGGGCGAGCGCTTCCGCCAGGCCAGATTCGGCGGGCGCGGCAAATGACTTCGCTCCCTTGAAGGCGGCTCGTCCGCCAGTGTCGCCATCCACCGCGATGGGCGGAAACGCGGCGAGCTGGGCGGGCACAATCAAGTGCGTGAACTTGAGCCGGGCCAGTTGCGTGATGAGTCGTTGCTGGTCCGCCAGCGGCCAGGATTCGGTGCCGTGCGGTTGTCCGAGGAAGGCGCTCCAAGCGCGGATGCGCGGGCCGGGCTCCAGCACGACATTGAAGCCGCCCAGTTTCAATTCCGGCTTCACGATGGGCGGGGCATCGCCGTGCAGGAGCGGCCGGATGCCAAGGCGCTGGGCCAGTTCGCTGGCCGCCCACAGCGTGGCCACGGGACTTCCCCCGCCGACGATGAGCCCGGCGGGCGTGCTGCGGAGCACGTGGCCTTGATCGGAAACAGCGGGCCAGGTGGATCGCGGAATCGCGGGGTTGGTCTGCGGGCTGCCGAGCAGGATCGTGTGTGCGGCCCCGGCCGGAGCGCTCGTGCGAACGGCGGCTTCCACGGCGAACAGGGCGCGCAAATCCGCAGCCAGACGCTCTGCGGCAAGTTTCTCAAGGGCCGGTGCCTTGCCGCCAATGATCACGGCGACTTGAGTCGCAGCCGTGAGATTAAGTCCGGCCCAGCAAACCGTGACCGAGAACAGGAGAGCTCGCAGCATAAGGGAAATCAGGGTTTGGAAGACTGCGCGGAGACGCAGATGAGGCTTTCGCGGGTGCGCACAAAGAGCCGGCCATCCGCGATGGCGGGCGTCGCGATGATCTCCTCGCCGAGATCGTTGCGGCCTAGCACGCGCAGCTCCGGCCCGTCTTGCAGCACTACAATGAAGCCGTTGCGACCGGCGATGAAGACCTTGCCGTCGGCGGCGATGGGCGAGGCGTAGTAGTCACCGAGATTGCCCAGCCGGGTGCGCTCCCAAAGCACCTTGCCGTCTCGCGCGTCGTAGCAACTGGAGAGCCCGCCGCTCTTCACCAGATAGAGGCGCTGGTTGTAGAGCAGGGGAGAGGAGAGGTTCGACGGCGTCTTCTGGTCGAGGTTCCAGAGCACATGGGTCTTGGTCACATCACCGCTGCCGCCGCCGCGCACGGCCTGGATGATGTTGCCGCCGGCGGCCTGGTTGGCGGGACTTTGGAAAGCAGTGTCAATCTCCTCCGGGCCGATGCGGCCGTCCTTGTTCTTGTCCGAGGTGTCGAAGCGTTCGTGAAATTCCTTGGGCACCTCGGCGCGCGCGAGGATGCCGTCCTGGTTGGTGTCCAACCACTGGAGCAGGGCGTGCTTCAGCGTCCGCGTCGAGTCGCCGTAGCTTTGCACCGCGAGATAAATTACGCCGTCCCGCACCACGGGCGAGGTCATGATGGTGCGCAGCAGGGTGTTACAGGTCCACCTTTCCTTGCCGGTGGCGGGGTCGTAGCCCTTGAGCTTGCCGCTGCCGGCGATGACGAGATCCGTGCGGCCGCCCGCCTCGCACAGCACCGGCACGGCGTAGCCCGCCAGCATGTCGTCGCGCCGCGTCTTCCACCGTTCCTTGCCGGTGCGCGCGTCCACGGCGACCAGGAACGGCGCGAGGTCGTCGTCCTGGCAGAAGATGACGGAGTCGCCGAAGACGATCGGTGAGGCCGCCGCGCCCCAGTCCATGAGATAGGCGGGCTTGGGCATGGCGTAACGCCACTCCTCCTTGCCCGAGGTTGCGTTGAAGGCCAGCAGGCCCACGGTGCTGAAGTGGACATACACGCGCTCGCCATCGGCGGCGGGCGTGGAGGAGGCGTGGCTGTTGGGCGGAGTGATGCGCGGCAGCGCGCCGGTGGCGAATTCCGTGCGCCACAACTGGCGGCCGCTGGCGGTGTCCAGCGCGAAGAGGGCGCACTTTTGCTCGCCCACCATCGCCGTGCTGAACACCTTGCCCCGCATCACCACGGGCGAGCCGATGCCGTCGCCCAGTTTCGCGCGCCAGGCCACATGCCGGTCTGCCGAGAAGTCCAAGGGCAGGCCCTTGCTGCTGGAAATGCCTGATGCGTTGCCGCCCCGGAACTGCGGCCAGTCCTCCGCATGCAGGCACGACGCAACCAGCAGGAGCGAGAGGATAACGGGTGAGTTCACGACCGGAGACTAAGCCGGCGATGGATCCCGTCAATCGCAGTTCTTGCCGCGAGTTGAAACGGGTCGCATGTGGATTCCTCCCATGGCTTCAAACTGCTGATGCCCACGGACGGCGGTTGCAAACCGCCGGCTCGGGGCCACGTCGCTTTGGAGTGCGGTGACTTGTCACCGCTTTCCGCAGGCGACTCGTCGCCGTCGAAGTCGGACGCGCGCCCGCTCGCCTAGGCCGCCCCAGCTCGCGCCAGCCGGAAACCACCGGTAAATCCCAAATCCCTGTGCCCTCGACGGCGACGAGTCGCCTCGCGAAAGCGGCGAGAACTCGCCGCACTCTATAGCGCGCGTCGTGCTCCGGTCAGCGTCGAGCTGTGCCCGCCGAAACGGGCTGCATCGTCCCGCCCTCAGGGCAGCGGCTTCACGAAGATGTTCTTGTAGTGAACCTCGCTGCCGGGGTCATGCCCTTGGAGGGCGAAGGTGCCGGTGCCGATGAGCCGGCCCGGGTTGCCCTTCCGCTGCGGTTGCTCCTCTTCGGTGTAGTCCACAATCACCTTGCCGTTGACGCTGGTGGTGACGTGCTTGCCGACCACCTTGATGGTCATGGTGAACCACTCGCCATCCTTCGCGGGGGCTTCCAGATTGTCTTTCACGCCGTAGAGGCCGGCCGTCTTCTTCGGGTCGCCGTGGGTGTTGTTGACCTGCACCTCGTAGCCCTTCGCCGGCCAGCCGTCCTTCTGGAACTCGGTGTGGAAATAGACGCCGGAGTTCGCCTTGGCGCGGGTGCTGATATCGAGCTTCAGCTCGAAGTTCTTGAACTTCCCGGCGTTCACGTCACCCACGTAGAACAGGTGCGCGCGCGGGCCTTTCACGATCAGCTCGCCATTCTCGACCTTGAAGGTGTCGGGGTTCTCGTTCGCCTTCCAGCCGGCGAGTGACTTGCCATCGAAGAGGGAAATCCAGCCGTCCTTGTCCGCCGCAGTGGCGACGCAGGCAAGGGCGAGGAACAACGTGAGCAGGGACTTTTTCATGAAATGATTGCTTTGAAACGGGTGAACTACCCGGCCAACGTAGTCGGACCATCAAGACGGCGTCAACCGCGCTCCCGTCCGCGCGCTGAGTCGCTGAAACAAACCGACCCTGACACACGTCCAACGCCCCGATTAACGACCATGGCCACGCACGCAACCCTCCTCGCCCTCCTGACCGGCGCGTCGCTCACGCTCACGGCGGCTGAAGCTAAGCGAGCCCCGCTCGACCTGAGCAAGCTCCCGCCCGCCGCCAGCGGTCCGGTGGATTTCGCGCGCGACATCCAACCGCTTTTCGCCGCGAAGTGCTACTCCTGCCACGGCGCCGAGAAGCAGAAGGGCGGCCTGCGCCTCGACATCAAGGTTGCCGCGCTTGAAGGCGGCGACAACGGCAAGGTCTTCCTCCCCGGCAAGAGCGCCGACAGCAAGCTGGTCCACGCACTCGCGGGCATTGGCGAGCAGGGCATCATGCCGCCCAAGGAGAAGCCGCTAACGGCTGCTGAGATCGGCAAGGTCCGCGCGTGGATTGATGCGGGCGCGATTTGGCCTGATGACGGCAAGGTGGCCGTGAAGAAGTCAGACCACTGGGCGTATCAGCCGGTGAAGCGGCCGGCTGTTCCTGCCACCGGTAACTCCATCGACGCCTTTGTCCGCGCCCGTCTTGCGCAAGAGAAGCTCGCCCCCTCCCCCGAAGCCGATCGCCCCACGCTCATCCGCCGTCTCTCGCTCGACTTGCTCGGCTTGCCGCCCAAGCCGGAGGAAGTCCGCGCGTTCGTGAACGACAAGTCACCCGACGCCTACGAGAAGCTCGTGGACCGCCTGCTCGCCTCGCCGCACTTCGGTGAACGCTGGGCGCGTCACTGGCTCGACCTTGCGCGTTACGCGGACAGCGACGGCTACGAGAAGGACAAGCCCCGCCCGTTCGCCTACACGTTCCGCGACTGGGTCATCTCCGCCATCAACAGCGACCTGCCCTTCGACCAGTTCAGCATCCAGCAGCTCGCCGGCGACCTGCTGCCGAATGCGACCCAATCGCAGAAAGTTGCCACCGGCTTCCATCGCCAGACGCTTACGAACACTGAAGGTGGAACGGACCAGGAGGAGTTTCGCTGCAAAGCCGTCGTGGATCGCGTGAGCACGACCGCGACCGTCTGGCTCGGCACGACGATGGGCTGCGCTGAGTGCCACTCGCACAAATACGACCCCTTCACGCAGCGCGAGTTTTATTCGCTGTTCGCCTTCTTCAACAACGCGAACGAGAAGGCCATTCCCGCGCCCACGCCGGACGAGCAGGGCGTCCTTAAAAAATGGCAGGACGAAAAAACCCGGCTCAAGCGTGAGCTGGACACCTACGAGGAGGCCGGCTTCTTCAAGCACCGCGATGAGTGGATACAGGCCAGCGCACCACGAGCGACGCTGTGGCGGACAATCGCACCGGAGCAGCTCAGCGCGGCTCAGGGCACCACGTTGAAAGCGATCAAGGACGGCACCATCACCGCCACCGGCAAGGAGCCGGACAAGGAAACCTACATCGTCGAGGGTCCGACCGATCTCCGGCAGTTCACCGGCCTCCGCCTCGAAGTGCTGCAGCTCGGTGCCCAATTCTCCCCCGGACGGGCGAAGGACACCAACTTCGTGCTGACGAAGATTTCCGTCGCCGCGCGGCTGCCGGGCACGGACCGCTGGCAGGAAATCCCGCTGCATGAGGCGAAGGCGGATTTTTCGCAGGCCAAGTTCCCTGTGGCCAACGCGTTGCTTGGCCGGGAGGACACCGGCTGGGCCATTGCGCCGCAGCAGCACACCTCGCACGCCGCCGTTTTTGCTGTCCGCGATCCGCTGACCTTGCCGGCGGGTTCGCGACTCAAGGTCACACTTGACCAGCAATACAAGGCCGGTTTCACCCTCGGGACTTTTCGGATTTCTGCCACCGACGCTCCCGGCCCCTTCCAGCCGATGCTGATGCCAGAGGCCGTGGCCGTGGCGCTGCGCACCGCGCCCAACCTGCGCACCGAGGCCCAACGCGAAGCGCTCACGGCGTATTACCGGGCAAATGTTGATGTGGAGTTCCAGCGCCGTCGGGCCGCCTTCTTGGACCACTCCAAGAAGGAGCCGTCCGCCACCACCGCCGCCGTCCTCGCCGAGGAACCCGGCGTCCGGAAGACGTTCACCCACGTGCGCGGCAACTTCCTCGACAAGGGCGTCGAGGTCCGCGCCGCCGTGCCCGCCGTGTTGCACCCGCTCAAGCCCCGCGCCGCGCAGCCCGACCGGCTCGACCTCGCGCAGTGGCTGTTCGCGCCCGAGAACCCGCTCACCGCGCGCGTCTCGGTGAACCACATCTGGAAAAACCTTTTCGGCCGCGGCCTCGTCGCGACGGTCGAGGACTTCGGGAAGCAGGGCGAAAAGCCTTCGCACCCGGAGCTGCTTGACTGGCTGGCATCGGAGTTCCCGCGTCTCGGCTGGAGCCGCAAGGCGCTTATCAAGACCATCGTCACCAGCGCGACTTACAAACAGTCCTCGGTGAATCGTCCCGAACTCCAAGAGCGCGACCCGAACAACCTTCTCCTCGCCCGCCAGAACCGCCTGCGCCTCGAAGCCGAGACCGTCCGCGATGCTTACCTTGCCGCCAGCGGCCTGCTCAACCCGAAGATTGGCGGCCCGAGCATCCGCCCGCCGTTGCCTGCGGACATTGCCGCGCTCGGCTATGCGAACTCGGTGAAGTGGACCGAGAGCAAAGGCGAAGAGAAGAACCGGCGCGGCCTCTACATCTTCTTTCAGCGCACGGTGCCGTATCCGATGCTGATGACCTTCGACGCGCCCGACTCGAACTCGACTTGCGCCCGCCGCGAGCGCAGCAACACGCCGCTCCAAGCACTCACGTTGCTCAACGACCCGGTCTTCTTCGAGTGCGCGCAGCAGCTTGGCGCGCGCATGGCCGAGGTGCCCACCGCCGACGCCGCCGAGCGCATCCGTCACGGCTTCGAGCGCGCCTTCGCCCGCCCGCCGAGCGCGGAGGAGCTGAGCCGCTTGCTGAAACTCTACGAAGCCCAGCTCAAGCTCGCGCAGGCGAACGCCGACGGCGCGGCCAAGATTGCCGGCGCCGCCAAGCCCGCGCCCGAGGTCGCTGAGAAGGCCACGCTCGTCGCGCTGGGCCGGGTGATGCTGAACCTCGATGAATTCTTCACGCGCGATTGAGCCGTTGAGCCG
>Ga0255204_1000342_pt1 | contig 14419 bp, 11 predicted proteins | sample Miss_Colum_RepC__2_FD_188418 | JGI IMG/M metagenome (GOLD analysis project Ga0255204, IMG submission 188418) | Freshwater microbial communities from Mississippi River, Louisiana, United States - Miss_Colum_RepC_8h | ecosystem: Environmental > Aquatic > Freshwater > River | place: USA: Louisiana... | reverse complement strand
AGGTTGATGCGGCGACAACACCTGCGGCACCGACGACCGCCTCATCAACCTCGTCGCCGAGGGCATCGAGTTCGCGCCGACCACCGAGCACAACCGCTTCTACGACTGGCGGCCGCACATCGTCCGCCTCGGGCTGACGAACCACTTGCAGACCATCGCGGGCATCGAGCTGACCGGCAGCGCGGCGCACTTCAACTCGTTCCCCTTCGAGCCGGTGCCGCTCACGCAGGACGGCGGTGCGCCCGTGTGGAGCCCCGACCCGCGCATCACGGCGGCCACGCTGCGCGACTTCCAGAAGCCCGAGCCGGCGCGGTGGATTCAAATCAACCACCCGGACATGGTCGCAAACTTCACCGACCGCGATGGCGACGGGCGCGCGGACGGCGGCTTCATCGGTCTGCCGCTGATGATTGATGGCGTCGAGACGGAGAACTACAGCATGAGCAGCATCTTGAGCGGCGTGCCGTTCACCGTGACCAAAGACTCCAAGACTGGTCGCGATACCGTGCGTTCGCAGCGCGAGTTTGTCTGGCTGCAACTCCTCAACAAAGGCCACCGCTACGTGGGCGTGGCCGTCTGCGACGCGCACTCGGTTTACGGCAACGGCGTCGGCGGCTGGCGGATGTATATGCCCAGCGCGAGCGACGAACCGGCGAAGATTGACTGGCGCGAGAACAGCCGCCACGCGAAGGAAGGCCGCAGTTACCTCACCACCGGGCCGTTCCTCCAAGTGCAGACCGACGATGGCACGCTCCCCGGCGGCACCGTGCGCGCGACCGGCGGTGTGAAGCTCAAGGTCCGCGTGCAATGCACCGACTGGATCGACATCGACCGCGTGCAAGTGCTGGTGAACGGGCGCGCGGAGCCGAAGCTGAACTTCACGCGTGCGACGCACCCGACGTGGTTCGCGAACGGCGTGGTGAAGTTTGATCGCACGCTCGACGTGCCGCTGGCCGAGGACGCGCACCTGATCGTGGTGGCGGCGGGGGAGAACTTCGACCTCAAGACCGGCTACGGCACGAGCGCGCAGGCCAAGATCAAACCCATCGCCTACCACAACCCGATTTGGTGCGACGTGGACGGCGGCGGCTTCAAGCCCAACGGCGACACGCTTGGCTGGCCGTTGACGACCAAAGTCTCGACCGACGAAGCGCGGGCCTTGCTGGAGAAACACGCGAGCGCGAAGCCCGCCGCAGCCCCGGCAGCGACGACTGAGCCGAAGGCCAAGGCGAAGAAAAAGTAGGCGCTTCCCCGAAGGGCTGCGATGTCTTGGACTGCGGCGGGAAGCGGAGCGCCACGCCGCTTTGACCTCCCGCAGAGCGGCCCGCAGCGTGAACGGGACACTCCTGTCCCCTTTGCTGATTGCCCGTTGCTCCGGAGTAGAAACGCTGGGGGCGGGGAAGGACGCAGTTGGAGCGCGGCGTTCACGCCGCAGAAGGCCCCGATGGACAAAGTGCGCTCGCACCACCCTGGGCCGGTTCACCTTGCTGCGGCCTGAAGGCCGCGCCCTCGTCAGCTCCTGCCCCCCACTTCGGAGCAACGGGATTAGACAAGAACACGGGGACAAGAGTGTCCCCGTCACGGAACGCTTTGCGGGAAGGGAAGCGGTGTCGCCGCTGCACTCTGCCATCGCCGCCCAAGATGCGGCGGAGATGCGGACGATCTCAGCCGAACGATGCGCCGGAAGCCAGCGGGTGCCCGGCGAGAAACTCGGCGGCGGTCATGCGGCGGCTGCCTTCTTTTTGAACTTCGACCAGCCGCAGCGCGCCTTCACGGCAGGCCACGAGAATGCCGGATTTGTCGGCGGAGAGGACTTGGCCGGGTTGCGCGGCGGGCGGCGACTGCAAGTCGCCGGCATGGGCAAGTTCGGCACGCCAGACTTTGAGGAGGAGCGGCTTGGGTTGCGCGGGGAGGAAGGTGAAGGTGCCGGGCCAGGGCGTGAAGGCGCGGAGGCGGTTGTGCAGGACGCTCGCGGGCTGCGACCAGTCGAGGCGGCCGTCGTCCTTGGTGAGCTTGCGCGCGTAGGTGACGCCCTCGGTGGGTTGCGGCTGCGGCGCGAGTTCGCCGCTGACGTAGCGCGGGATGGTTTGCACGAGCAGCTCCGCACCGAGCACGGCGAGGCGGTCGTGAAGCGTTTGCGCGTTGTCGTCGGGAGCGATGGCGGTGGCGCGCGTGGAGAGAATCCCGCCGGTGTCGAGGCCGGCGTCCATGCGCATGATGGTCACACCGGTCTCGGCGTCGCCTGCGAGGATGGCCCACTGGATGGGGGCCGCTCCGCGCCAGCGCGGGAGCAGCGAGGTGTGGACGTTGAGGCAGCCGTGCGGGGGGATGTCGAGCAACGCCTGCGGCAGGATTTGTCCGTAGGCCAGCACGGCGATGAGGTCGGGGCGCAGTTCGCGGAGCTGGGTGATGAAGGCTTCGTGCCTGGCACGTTCGGGCTGGAGGACGGGGAGGCCGAGGCGGAGGGCCAGTTCCTTGACGGGCGGTGGCTGGAGCTTCAGGTCGCGGCCTTTGGGCTTGTCCGGCTGCACGACCACGCCGACGACCTGGAATTCAGGCGTGTTGCAGAGGGCTTGCAGCGTCGGACAGGCGATGTCCGGCGTGCCCATGAAGACGATGCGCAACGGCATGGGTGGAGTGTCGGGGCGCGGGTAGAGGGGGACAAGTTCTATAAGACAAGTAGTCGAGCAGGAGCCAGATGCCCAAGTTAGAACGATTATCTGGCGTTGAGTCGGCGCACGTAAACTACGTTCACGGTGCAACCGCAGAAATTACTCATCAAACGTGATGTCGACGTTCGTATTACTTAGGTCCATGGGGTCTTCAACTTGGCAACAAATGCGAATTACGGACGCAGCAATAAGCGGATTATCAACTGCGAAAACCATGCTTTTCTGTCGCCCTTCGACTGACACCTCCACTCCGTCACGACTTGGGTTCACCGACACGACTTTTTCGAGTAGAATGGTCCTATCCTGACTTCCCCCGTCAAAAATCAACCGCTTGCCTGTTATCGTCAGTGTTCCTGTATCAATTTGAGCCCATTCTTGCGTGCTCGTTGAACGACCGCTTGTCCCACCAACATAAAACCCCTTGGCTACTTTCATGCCGGCGGTGCCAGCCTGGTAATGCCTCACAGCCCTAGTTTCAAATAAATCAGCTCTCGAATTGTAAAATGCTTTTTCACCCTTCTTTAGAATCGCATCAGTAGCCACTGTTTTCAGCGTTTGCTGGGCTTTGATGTCTTCTACAAACAAGCGGGCCTCTGCGAACCAGCGTGCTCGTGTTGCACGCCTGCGTCGTGCATCGGCCACTAATTTGAAAATGCACGCGACCACACCAACTACAGCTAAAGCTCCAAGAAAGTAGAGCGTGGCATTTTGGGTCGCTGTCTCAGTTGCGGTTTTCATATTTGATTGTAGCCCTTAGCCTAAAGACGCTTTGACTACGAGTTTTTGCTCAAGAACTCGCGCTCGTGTAGCGCTTGAGCGCGGTGCGCCAGACGATTTCAGAGGCGACGCAGATCAGCGCGGCGAGGGTGACGAGCAGGAGGATTTCCAGCGGGGAGCCGAGCTTGTCCACCAGCAGCTTCACGGGGACGTTGGAGACGAGCAGCATCGGCAGCACGAAGGTGAAGACCGCCTTGAACGGGCCGCGGAAGGCCTCGTCGGGCAGGCGGGCGATGTTGAAGAGGTTGTAGTAGCCCCAGACGATGCCCTGCGCGCGCACGGTCCAGAAGCTCGTGGCCGAGAGCATGAGCATGAGCGAGTAGTGAATGAGGATGCCGACCACGACGAGCACCGCAAACCCGGCGAACTGCGCGAGCCCGGGCGCGTGGCCGAGCCGTTGCAGCGCGTAGCCGATGACGCAGAGGGCGCTGGCGGCGTTGACGAAGCCGCCGAGGTCCACCTGGCGGAAGGAGATGAGGAAGCGCGAGTTCACCGGCAGCAGGAGCATGAAGTCGAGCTTGCCCGTGCGGATGTGCTCGGAGAGCGCGGTGAGGTTGGTCAGGAAGAGCGCGGTGAAAAGCTGCTGGATGAGGTGGCTGGTGCCGATGAGCGCAACGACCTGCCATTTGGTCCAGGTGCCGATGTGGTCGGTGTGCAGGTAAAGCACGCCGATGAACGTGAGTTGGAGCGCGAACCACAGCGCCTCCACGACGATCCACATGAGGAAGTTCACCTTGAAGCCGAGCTCGCGGATGACGGAGTTGCGCCAGAGCGCGGCGTAGAGGGCGAGGTAATGGCGAATAGGGAATGGGGAATGGGGAATCTCACTTCGGGGGACTGCCGAGGATTCGCCGTTCGGGATTTGCCGCTCGCCGTTCATGTCAGCCTCCGACCGCCGAGTATTTCCGGATGCCCCGGCTCCAGACGAGGCGGGCCAGCGCGTAGGCCGCCACCACCCAGAGGAGTTGCACGAGCACGCCGTGCGGGAGGGCGTCCGCCGGCACCCGGCCCAGCCAGATGCTCACGGGGAAGTAGGTGAGATACGGGAACGGCGTGTAGTCCAGCAGGGCGGCCACGGCGGGCGGCAGGATGTCCAGCGGGAAGAGGTGGCCGCCGGCAAGGTATTCGAAGGCGAAGGCGATGAAGATGAAGGTCGCAACCTCGAGCACCCAAAACGCCAGCAGCGCGAGGGTGAAGCTCATGAGGAATTGCAGGAGCGCGGTGAGCCCCACGGAGACCACGAACCACCCGGCCGTGGTCGCATCGGGTGGCAGGACAAAATCCGCGCGCAGCAGCCAGAGGAAGGCGACGGTCGGGACCAGTGCGACGACGGCATACACGAGCCGGCCCGCGCCGAAGAGGCAGAGCCGGTAGGTCAGGTAGTCCATCGGCTTGAGGAGGAACTGGCTGATGTTGCCGTCCTTGATGTCGGCGGCGATCTGCCAGTCGTCCTCGGTCACGGCGGTGAGCGCGTCCACGATGGTGACGACGAGGTAGTAGGAAACCATCTGCGCGAGCTCGTAGGAGCCTACCCGGCCATCGGCCTTGCCGGCATAAATCGTGCGCCAGACGAAGATGGTGGCCGTGAGGGGGATGAGGCCGAAGGTGGCGCGGAACAGGAAGTTCAGCCGATACACGAGCGTGTTCTGCAATCCGATGTTCAGGACATGCCAGTATTTGCTCATCGACATCTGCTTTTCCCAGCCGGCGGCCGGCGGGGAGCAGGATTAGGATCAGGATCACTGGCACGGGCAAGGAGTTTCCCCGCTTTGACTTGGCCAAGACAGTTGTTAGCCTCCGCGCCCGTCGTCCGCTGTTGCCCATGCCCAGACTTACCATCTTGACTGGCCCGCGCCGGGGGCAGCGCTTTGAGCTGCCGCCGGGCATCGTCACAATCGGGCGGCAACCGGGCAACACCATCGTCCTCGCGGACGAATCCATCGCCAGCAGCCATGTCCTCTTGTCCGTGGACCCGGAGGGCTGCCGCCTGAAGGACCGCAGCGGCGGTGGCACCGCCGTGAATGGGCACCACGTGCCCACGGCATCGCTGAATGACAACGACGTGCTCAAGCTGGGGGAGATCGAGCTGCGTTATGAGCTGACGAACCCCATCCCGCGCCCCGGTCCGGCGGCCGGTCCCCGCCCTGCGCCCGGACCGCCGGCCGCCAAGCCCAAGCAAGTGGGTCCACGCTTCGAGGAAGTGCTGGCGGAGCAGAAGCCCCAGAAGAAAAAGGTCAAGGTGGACATTGACCTGGGACCGATCCTTCTCTGGGGCCTGATGGTGGCGCTGGTCGGGGCCGGAGTCTGGGCCTATCTGAATCCCAAGCCGCCCGCGACCAAGACGAAGAAGAGCAAAGGCACGCAAGGTCTCGTCAATGTGACTTCGGTCCAGAGCACTGCGCCGGTGGTGACCAACAACGTTCCCCAAGTCCCCGTGGGCTTTGCCGTCACGAACGAGATCCCGGCCTTGCCTTACACGCTGCCGGCGGGGGCGGCGCGGGCGGCCACGGGTGACGCCGGCCGGGTCTTCTTCAGTTCACAGGGCGGAGCGCAGGCGGCGGTGGATGCGGCGCAGGCGGGCGATGCCGTGGTGTTTGACGCCCCCGGCGTTGCGCCCGTCATGGTGCGGCGCGCGTTGAAGGACGTGCAGTTCATCGGTGGCAGCGCGGCGTGGGAACTGCACGCGGACCTCACCGATTGTCAGTTCTTCTGGCACACGCCGGCGAGCATGGTGCAGAAGTCCGGCCGGGTGGAGCGCACCGCCTTTTACCAATCCCACGGCCCGGCCACGCAGTTGAACCACACGGATGCGGTGTCGTTCTACTACGGCGGGTCCACGGTGACGGCGGGCGAGTTCGCCTCGCCTCGGCTGGAGCCGCAGTTGTGGCTGCGGGGCTTCGTGCGCGGGGTCACGGTGCACAAGCTCATCGTGGCCCCGCCCGAGGGTGCGCTGCGCTGGGACATGAACTGGGCACCCGTCGTGCGCGTGCAGGCGGAGGCGCTCGACGCGCACGCGCACCACACTTACATCCTCAGCCCGCTGGTGCAGCGGCAGACGGCGTGGACGCCGTTCCACGTGGTGCGGGCCACGGGCCTGGCGATGGCCCAGGCCGCTTCCGATGGCGGCATGTGGGCGGACCCGGTGCTGGAGCTGGACTACGGCATTGACTGCACGCTGCTCTGCACTGCGCTGGGGGGCGGGAGTGACGCTGCCAACGCCGGCTATCTGCGGGCACCGGAGCTGCTCAAATACCACGACCACGAGGAGTTGGGCCACGCCAGCACCAACGCGCCGTTCCGGGGCGCGGCGTTTTATCTGGGCGGGCAGCGCAACCGCCTGCTGGCGCACGACCAGTTGCGGCCCTGGAGTCTGGGCCGCCGGGCGGCCCTGCCGGGGCTGCACTATGCGGACGGCGTGGTGGTCCGGGATCCTTACTTTCAGGAGTGGGGCGTTGAGCCGGGCGGTTTGAACGCCAATTTCGCCGAGCCCCGGAACATTTTTCAGGTGCAGCTCCGTTCCCGGGTGCCGGTTTACAATTCCTCCTCGCGTGATCGCCGGCTGCGCTTCCCGCCGTTTGGGGCCAACCTGCCGACGCCCGTGCTGGTGTCGCTGGGGGACTTGCGCGCGCCGCCACCGTTGTTGTCTGGGAAGCCGTTCACCAACCTGTCGGGACAACCCGCCGCCGCCATCGAGAAGGCGCTGGAAGCCGGGGGCAATATCTTCCTCGGCGCGGGGGAATATGAGCTGACGCGGCCCATCACCAAGGGGCTGGTCTTCGGCGCGGGCATGGACCGCACGATCTTGAGCTGGCCGACGAATGTGGACTGCTCACAGCGGGATTGCCGGGGGTTGGTGAACCTCACGGTGCGCGGCGGGCGTTACGGGCACAATTCGCAGGCGGGGCAGGGCGGGCAGACGAACACTGCCACGGCCTTGTTCCTGCGCGTGCGCTTCGATGGCCAGAGCCACGCGGGCATCACCGTCCACGCCACGCAAAACCAGTCGTATCAGGATTGCGAGTTCGTCAACAGCCGGGTGGGCTTCACGCAGGGCCACGACCGCACGCGGGGCGGCTACACCGGGGAGCGCGGGGAGCGCGGCGGCCTGGCGGTGCTGCGCTTGAACATCGCCAACTGCACCTTCCGCAATCTGACCGAGCGCGCGATTGATCTGCGGCCGGGGCTTTCGCCGTCCGGCGTGTTGGGGGTGCACAACTGCGTGTTCGAGGACATCAAGGAATCAGCGGTGCGCATCCACGGGGGCGAGGCGCATCTGGTGCAGAACTGTGCCTTCCGTCGCGTGGGCCGTGAATCCGGCACCAACGCGGTCGTTGAAATTGTGGCCACTGGCGCGGTGGTGTTGAGTCATCTGGACATCGACAACAAGGACTTTCCCGGCAGCCCGGTGGGCATGTTCGTGGTGGGGCAGGGAGCGGTTTCGCATTGTGTCGTGCGCGGCACCACCCGGGCGCTGGTGGCCCGGCAGGCGATGGTGGTGGACTCGGTGGAAGCGCCGGAGGGCATGCACGATCTGCCGCAGGGCAGCTATGTTTCGCGCTCGGCCTTCCGCAACGCCGATGTGCGCAAGGGCGTGATGCTGGTCCGGGACAGCGGCCAGGCGGAGAGCATTTCCCTGCAAGCCGGCGTGCAGCCGCTGGATGTCACGCCGCCCCCGGCGGTGAAGTTTGTGACGGTGGAAGTCGTGCCGGAAGGTCATCACATCACCTGGCGGCCGGTGGAAGATCCGGAGTCCGGCATCACGGGGTATCTCGTCTTCGCGGGCGAGCAGGTCATCCATCGCACCCCGCTGGCTTACGATCCGGCGGACAATCTGAGCACCCCGTTGCTGGCCCCGCGCGTGGCGAACATTTTCGTGGACCCCAGCCGCGCGACGACCAACTACGTGGTGAAGGCCGTCAACGGGGCCAACCTCCTTTCCGGCGGCGGCCAGGCACCGTTGGAGCGCTGGGGGCCGATGCGGGCGGTGTTTTTGAACCGCAGCACCAACGCGGTGAACATCGCGGAGATCACCTACCGCAACCGCACTCCCGGGATTGTGGATGACCGGGGGCGCAAGCTCACCCCCGCCGATCTCCGGCGCATGGGCGTGCCGGACGAGTGCCGGATCGAGTCGCGGCCACCCGCCGAAGCCCCGTCGGCACCCGCCCGGTGAACCCGCCGCGCTGGTTCCACACTTGCGCCTGCGGCTGACGCTTTCCTATTGTCCCAGCATGAAACGACTGCTCTGCCTGTTGCCGCTGCTTGGCTGCCTGATTTGGCCAGCAACCTCCCCGGCGCAGAACCTGGTGAACGACGCGACCCGGCAGGAGCTGGAGGATCGGCTGCGGCGGGCGGAGCGCGATCTGGAGGCGCTCAAGGAGAGCAACGAATCGCTCCGCCGCAAGCTCACCGCGCTGGACGCCGCGCTCAACGAGATCAGCCGCCTCTCCGCCGAGCGGGACCGGGCGAACAACAACATCCTCAAGCTCACTGCCAGCAAGGAGGAATTGCACCAGTTGGAAAAGGCGCTGAAGGAAAGCGAACACCGGCGGGATGCGGACAAGAAGCTGTTCCTGGAAAAGTTCGAGGAGCTGCGCAAAGTCATCGCCGCCGCCCCGGCGGCCCCGGCCTTCACGCCCCCGGTCTCCAAACCAGGCAAGGAGAAGGGGGAGCCTGCGGGTTCCAGCAAGAAGGGCAGCCCCGCCAATGTTCCGGACACCGGCGTTTATCACACGGTCGGGAAGAACCAGACCGCGCTCGAAATCCTCAAGGCCTACAACGACGATCAGAAGGTCAAGGGCCATGCCGGCAAGATCACTCTTCGCCAGTTGGAAGCCGCCAATCCCGGGGCCGACATGAACAAGCTGCGCGCCGGGCAGAAGCTCTTCATCCCCATTTCCGAAAAGTGAGCCGCGCATGAAGTTCCTCCGGCGCGCCCACCTTTACCTCGGCTGTTTCTTCACGCCGATGCTGCTCTTCTACATTTTGACGGGCTGGTATCAGACCGTGGTCCCCAACCGGCTCAAGCATCCCAGCGAGGCGGAGACGCTGGTGCAAAAGCTGCGCGTGGTGCATTCCGACCAGATTTATCCCAGCGAAGACGAGTTTCAGAAACCATCCTCGCCCAAGCTCTTCACCGTGCTGGTGGTCGTCATGTCCATCGCGGCCACCGTCACTATCGCGCTCGGTCTGGTGCTCTCCTTCAAGCTGCTCAAGCCGGCTTGGCCGGTCTGGGTCTGCCTGGCCGGTGGCATCCTGCTGCCGCTGCTGCTGCTCTGGCTGGGGCAGCGGCGCTGAACGCGCGTCCCGTTGCGGCTGCTTGCAGTCGCCGGCCCGGTCTGGTTATCTCCCCCGCCATGACACACCGCTGTTTTCTCCGCCATCTGCTCGCCACCCTCGTTGCCACCACTGGATTAGGTCTGATCGCTCCCGCCGGAGCCGCGCCCGCGCCGGGCACCAAGTTCCGCGCCTACGTGGGCACCTACAATGGCAAGAAGAGCCAGGGCATCTACACCTTCACCTTCAACGCCCTCACCGGTGAGCTCGGCAAGGTCGAGCTCGCGGGCGAGGCGGTGAATGCCTCCTTCCTCGCCGTGCATCCCGACGGAAAGCACCTTTACGCGGTGGGTGAGGTGGCTCAGGTCGGCGGCAAGAAGGGCGGCGGGGTGAGCGCGTTTGCCATCCAGCCGGACGGCAAGTTAAAGCTCCTCAGCCAGGCCTCGAGCGTCGGCTCCGGCCCGTGCCACCTCACCGTGGACAAGACCGGGCGCACCGTGCTGGCGGCGAACTATGGCGGTGGCAGCGTGGTGGCCCTGCCCATCAAGGCCGATGGCTCCGTGGGGGACCACACCGGCTTCGTGCAGCACGAGGGCAAGAGCGTGACCAAGCGCCAGAGCCAGCCCAACGCGCACTCCGTGAACATTTCCCCGGACAACCGCTTCGCCTTCGTGGCCGACCTCGGGCTCGACAAGGTGCTCAGCTACAAGCTCGATGCGGCCAAGGGCACGATCGTTGCCAACGACCCGGCGTTCACCGCCGTCGCGCCCGGCAGCGGTCCCCGGCACTTCGCCTTCCATCCCGGTGGCAAGTTCGCCTACCTGATCAACGAGATTAACCTCACCATGACCGCCTTCAGCTACGACGCGGCGAAGGGCACCCTGACGGAGCTGCACACCGTCTCCACGCTGCCCGAAGCTGATGGCCCCGGCCCGAAGCCCGGCTGGAGCACGGCGGAGGTGGTGGCGCATCCCAATGGCAAGTTCCTCTACGGCTCCAATCGCGGCCACGACACCATCGCGGTGTTCAGCGTCGCCGACGATGGCAAGCTCAAGCTGGTGCAGAACGCCCCGGCGGAGGTCAAGACGCCGCGCAACTTCAACCTCGACCCGACCGGCCAGTGGCTGTTCACCGAAGGCCAGGGCTCGGACACCATCGCGCTGTTCCGGGTGCATCAGGGCAACGGCACGCTCAAGCCCACCGACCTGCGGCTCGAAGTCGGCACGCCGGTCTGCATCAAGTTCATCCCCTGGAAGTAGAACGCATCCGCTCTCAGGGCGGAGGTTCGCACGACTCAACAGCACGGAGCGCCCGGTTTGCAACCCGGCGCTCCGTTCGCTTTGAAGGGAGACGCTCGCGAATGTGCCACCCGCCCGGCAGGCAGCCCCCCCGGCGGACCTTGCCCTGCCATCTCGCCGAGCGCCGGAGCGAGGGAAGAACGGAATAACTGCGCTACGTCTGCCTACCAGTCGAGCAATGACAATGCTTCGCCGAGGAACTCGACGACCGGCTTCGCCACATCCACCCCGGTGCTGGCAAGTTCACCCAGCCCGTTCCCGACGACCGAAAAGAAGTCCGCGTCGCACGGAAAATCCAGCCCGTCATACCACCTTGAATCGCGGTTCCCCGCCACGGCTTGACGAGATGAACCTGACGCACTCGCGTCGGCCGACGCCAGCTTGTGCTTCCGGCTGTTGGTGATGATCTGCCGCAGCTCGCCCGCGTCGAGCCAAAGGCCCTGACACTTCTCACAGACATCAATCTCAATCCCGTGCAGCCAGCGCGGCGCGAGTTGGTAATGGCAGCACGGACACAGCCGCTGCCGGGCCGGGCCGGGCTTGAGCATGGGCGGCTGGCATTCGGCCTCGTCGAGCTTCTCGGGCCGGTGGTGGGAGGCGAAGGCCTGCTTGAGCGTGTCGCGGGTGATCCACAGGCCGGTGCACTGTGAGCAACTTGCCAGCTTGAATCCGCCGCGCTCCAGCTCGCGCAGCGGGGCGTCGTCAACGGGGCATTTCATGCGGGGACATTGCCGGACACCGGAGCGGCTGCAAGCTGCTGGGAGCCTCGGGGATTCTCTTATTCCTAATCTTATTCCGGCTCTTAATCCCCACCCGCCCCCGTGGGGGAGCAGGATTAAGATTAAGATTAGGATTACGAGTAAGAGCGGAAGCCTACTTCGTCTGGTAGAACTTCTTCGTGTATTCCTGCACCATGCGCCAGGTGCTGAACTGCGGCACCAGCGTGGTCATGGCGCGGCGGACCTTGCCCAGCCACTGGCGCGGGATGCCGGTGGCGTCGCGGTTGTAGAAGCACGGGATGACTTCCTCGGTGAGCACCTTGAAGGTGTTCTCGCTGTCGCGCCGGTCCTGTTCTTCGATGCTCGCGGGATGTGTGTCGTCACCGATGGAGAAGCCGTTGGTGCCGTCGTAGCCCTCGCGCCACCAGCCGTCCATGATGCTCATGTTCAGGCAGCCGTGGGAGCCGCACTTCATGCCGCTGGTGCCGGAGGCCTCGAGGGGACGGCGCGGGTTGTTCAGCCACACATCGCAGCCGGAGACCATCTGGCGAGCGACGTGCACGTCGTAGTTTTCGATGAAGAACAGGTGGCCCTTGAGGTCGCTGAACTTGCTCAGGTGGATGATGTGCTGGATGAAGCGCTTGCCCTCGTCGTCGCGCGGGTGGGCCTTGCCGGCGAAGATGAACTGCACGGGCCGTTGCTTGTCGTGCGCGAGCTTCACGATGTTCTCGAACTGCTGGAAGATGAGCGGCGCGCGCTTGTAGGTGGCGAACCGGCGGGCAAAGCCGATGGTCAGCGCATCCGGGTTCAACATGTGGTCGAAGGTGATGAAGTCGCCCTGCGTGAGGCGCTGGCCTTGAATCAGCAGCCGGCGGCGGGAGAACTCGATCAGCTCGCGGCGCAACCGGTAGCGCAGCGACCACAGCTCTTCGTCGGAGATGAACGCGGGGTCGGCCATGCGCGCCCAGAACTGCGGCTCGTTGATTTCGCGTTCCCAGTCAATGACGGGCTTGCTCTTCCAGAAGCGCGTGGTCTCGGTGGTGGACGTGTCGGGCTGCTCGTGGGCGGTGGCGAGCTTCTTGCGCCAGAAGCGGCGCACCGTGCCCTTCATCCAGCCGGCGACATGCACGCCGTTGGTGACGTGCCCGATGGGCACTTGGTCCACGGACTTGCCCGGATAGAGGCACTGCCACATCTCGCGGCTCACCGCGCCGTGGAGTTCGCTTACACCATTGGCGGCGCGGCTGCCCTTGAGCGCCAGCACGGTCATGCAGAACGGCTCGTGCTCGTCGGCGGGATGCACGCGGCCCAGCCCCATCAGCTCTTGATGGGAGAGCTTGAGGTTGGAGCAGAACTTGTTCGCCGCGAAGCTCATGAGCTCGCTGCTGAACCGGTCGTGGCCGGCCTCGACGGGCGTGTGCGTGGTGAAGAGGCACTGCTGCTTGGTCTCGGCCCACGCCTGTGCGAAGGGCTTGCCCTCGGCCATCTTCTCGCGCGCCAGTTCGAGCGTGAGGAAGGCCGCATGGCCCTCGTTCATATGGAAGGTCGAGGGTTGCAGGCCCAGCTCGCGGAGCAGGCGCACGCCGCCGACGCCCAGCAGGATTTCCTGCATGACACGGGTGGTGCTGTCGCCGCCATAGACGCGCAGTGTGAGATCGCGCTGATGCGGCTCGTTCTCGGGCAGGTTGGCATCGAGCAGATAGACCGGGCAGCGGCCCACGTTGGCGCGCCAGGCTTTGAAGCTCACCGTGCTCGTCGCCACTTTCACGGTGCACACCAGCGGCTCGCCATTGGCATTGAGCACGGGCTCGATGGGCAGGTTTTGCGGCTTGAGATGCGCGTAATACTCGGTCTGCCAGTTGTCCGCGTTGACGGTCTGCTGGAAGTAGCCTTCGCGGTAGAAGAGCGTGATGCCCACAAAGCCCAGGCCCAGGTCGCTCGCCGCCTTGGCGTGGTCGCCTGCCAGCATCCCGAGGCCGCCGGCCGCGATGGGCAGCGTCTCGTGGAAGCCGAACTCGGCGCTGAAGTAGGCGACCGGATGCTTCGACAGCTCCGGGGCGTTCTGCGCGCCCCACGTGTCCTTGCTGTGCAGATAGGCGTCGAAGTTTTTCAGCGCCGTGCGCACCCGGTCAGCGAACTCCGGCTCCTGCAGCCGCATGCGCAACTCGTAATCTGACACCTCGTGCAGGATTGCCACGGCGTTGTGGTAAAGATTCGTCCACCCACGCGGCGAGAGGTCGTGGAAAATCTCCTGCGGTTCCTGATTCCACGTCCACCAGAGGTTGCGCGAGAGCCGGTGAAGGCCGGCGGTGAGTTCTGCAAGTTCAGCGGTGGTCAGGGGCTTATGATTCATATGCGATGGTGTATCGGGGAAGCCGGGCCCGGTTTGGCCAACAGCGTGGGCGACGCTAGACATGCTTGGAATCAAGGGCAAACGAAAAAGCCGGCCGGATCGGAACAACGGCGCAGCTTGCCACGGCCCCCGTAGCGGGCGGAGCGCGGGTCTGCGACCCGCAGTAACGACCCACCCCTCCGCCGCGCTGGCCGGCGCGAACGGCAGCGGGCTACGGGAGTTGCTGCGGGTCGCAGACCCGCGCTCGTGTGCCCGGCAGGGGCATGGTCTATCGGGATGAAACGTTCCCGACGGGGGCTTGTGACGCCAACCGTAGCTGAACCG
>Ga0255204_1000340_pt1 | contig 14444 bp, 12 predicted proteins | sample Miss_Colum_RepC__2_FD_188418 | JGI IMG/M metagenome (GOLD analysis project Ga0255204, IMG submission 188418) | Freshwater microbial communities from Mississippi River, Louisiana, United States - Miss_Colum_RepC_8h | ecosystem: Environmental > Aquatic > Freshwater > River | place: USA: Louisiana... | reverse complement strand
GCGGATTACATCGCCAAGTATCCGCAGGTCGCGGGCAAGGCCGGCCAGCAGACCAACGCCATCTACGCCGCGATGATGGAGAGCATGGACGAGAGCATCGGGCGCATCCTCAAGCAGCTCGACGACCTCAAGCTCGCCGACCACACCTACGTCTTCTTCACCTCGGACAACGGCGGCCTCGCGACGCTCGAAGGCCCGAGCACGCCCGCGACCATCAACTCGCCGCTGCGCGAGGGCAAAGGCTACCTCTACGAAGGCGGCATCCGCGTGCCGTTGCTCGTGCGCGGGCCGGGCATCGCGGCGGGCAGCACGGCGACAAACGCGATGAGCAGCGTGGATTACTTCCCGACGATTCTGGAGCTGGCCGGCCTCGCCGCGCCGAAGCCCGAGGAGAACGTGGACGGCGTCGCCCTCGCAGCGTTGCTCAAGGGCACCGGGGCGCCCGCCGCGCGCCCGCTCTTCTGGCATTACCCGCACTACAGCAACCAGGGCGGCAAGCCTGGCGGCGCGATTCGCGACGGCGACTTCAAGCTCATCGAGTTTTACGAGACGGGCCGTGTGGAACTCTTCGACCTCAAGTCCGGCGAGAACCGCAACCTCGCCGAAGACCCGATGCACACCGCGCGCGTGAAGGCAATGGTGAGCAAGCTCGACACCTGGCGCATCAAGACCGGCGCGCAGATGATGCAGCCCAACCCCGCCTACCGCCCCAGCCCACAAGCCGCCGACGGCACCATCACGATGCTCGGCAAACACGCGGACGTGTTCGGCCCGATGTTGCGCTTCGAGCCGTTGCCGCACAAAAACACGCTCGGCTTCTGGGTGAACCCGACCGACTGGGCGAGCTGGGAGTTCGAGGTGGTGAAGCCCGGCAAGTTCACGATGGAAATCACCTACGGCTGCGGCAACGGCAGCGGCGGCAGCGAAGTGGAGTTCGCCGTCGGCGCGCAGAAGCTGCTGTTCAAGGTCGAGCAGACCGGCGGTTTCCAGGCCTTCGTGAAGCGCGAGATTGGGGAGATGACCTTCGCCCAACCCGGTCGCTACACGCTCACCGTGAAGCCCAAGTCCAAGCCCGGCCCCGCCGTGATGGACTTGCCGCAGGTGGTGTTGAAGGCGGCGAAGTGAACTCCTGGCAAGCGGGCCGAAGGAAGTTTTTGTTGGCATGGCAGCTTTTTTACGGCCACCGTAAATCGTCGCTGCCAACCGATGAACCGCAAGCACGTCAACCGCGAGATGCTGCTCGCCCTTTGGAAGATTCACGTTCTCCACCATGCCGCCGAGGACGCGGGCGGCGTCGTGGGCAACTGGATGCTGGAGGAGTTGCGGCATCACGGCTACGAGGTCAGCCCCGGCACGTTGTATCCCATGCTGGCGCGGATGGAGCGCTTCGGCTGGCTGCGCAGCGACCGCCCGGCGGCCAGCGGGTCGCGCGAACGGCGCAGCTACAAGATCACGGCCGAGGGTCGCAAGGTGCTGGCGCTCGTGCAGCGGCAGCTCGGTGAGTTGCGCGGCGAGATGAAGGTGAAAGGAAAGAAGGAATGAACCTGGTCCGGCTGGCCTTGCGCCGCCCGCTCACGATTGTCGTCGGTGTCCTCGCGGTCGCGCTGGCGGCGTGGATTGGTCTCCAGCGCATGACGCGCGACGTGTTTCCGCCACTGGGCATCCCGACCATTTACGTGGCACAACCGTTCGGCGGCATGGACCCGGCGCAGATGGAGGGCTACATCACCTACTTCTACGAATACCACTTCCTCTACATCACCGGCATCGAGCATGTGGAGTCGAAGTCCATTCAAGGAGCCTCAATCATGAAGCTCCAGTTCCACCCCGGCACGGACATGGCGTCCGCGTTGTCCGAGGTGGTGGCCTACGTGAACCGCTCGCGCGCCTTCATGCCGCCGGGCACGCCGGGGCCGTTCATCACGCGCTTCGACGCCGGCAGCGTGCCGGTGGGCTACCTCGTCTTCTCGACGACCAACGCCAACCGCACGGTCGGCGAAATGCAGAACGCCGCGCTGAACCAGGTGCGCCCGCTCTTCGCGCCGTTGCCGGGCGTGTCCGCGCCGCCGCCGTTCGGTGGCAGCGCGCGGACCATTCTCATCAACCTCAAGCCCGACCGCCTGCGCAGCTACGGCATTTCCGCCGATGAAGTCGTGACCGCGATGGCCGCCGCGAACACGCTCAGCCCGTCCGGCAATCTCCCACTCGGCGACAAGTATCCCTTCGTCCCGGTCAACGCGGTGGTGAAGAACATTCAAGACCTCGCCGCCGTGCCCATCCGCACGGGCACCGGCGTGGGCGGTGGTTCCGTCTTTGTGCGCGACCTCGGCGACGTTGCCGACGGCGCGGACCTCATCACCAGCTACGCGCTGGCGAACGGCAAGCGCACCGTTTACATGCCCGTCACGAAGCGCTCGGACGCGAGCACGCTGTCGGTCGTCGAGCTGGTGAAGAAGAACATCCCGGAGTTCAAGAAGGTGCTGCCCGACGACATTGAGGTTACCTACGAGTTCGACCAGTCGCCCTATGTCGTGCGCGCCATCCGTGACCTCGTGAAGGAAGGCGCGCTCGGTGCCGTGCTGACGGGCCTGATGGTGCTGCTCTTCCTGCGCGACTGGCGCAGCGCGTTCATCGTGGTCATCAACATCCCCATCGCACTGCTGGCCGGGACGTTTGCGCTGTGGGTCAGCGGACAGAACATCAACCTCATGACGCTGGGCGGCCTGGCCCTGGCCGTCGGCATCCTCGTGGACGAGGCGACGGTGGCGATTGAGAACATCCATGTGCATCTCGCCCGCCGTGGTAGCAGCCGACGTAAGGAGGCTCCATCTGAACTCGGAACTCGGAATGCGGAACGTGGAACTGAAAGCCAGAGCCTCGTCACCTCGGCTGCTACGCCGACGTTGGGCCGCGCCGTGCTGGATGCAACCGTCGAGACCACCGCGCCGCGCTTCCTCGCGATGCTCTGCGTGCTGGCGGTGTTCATCCCCGCGTTCTTCATGCAAGGCGCGGCGAAGGCGCTGTTCACGCCGCTCGCGCTGGCCGTGGGTTTCTCAATGGTCGCGAGCTTCGTGCTGTCCAGCACGCTGGTGCCGGTGTTGAGCGTGTGGCTGCTGCGGGGAGCGCACGCTAGTGGGGCAGCCGTCTCGGCTGCCTCCAGTCCTGCAACCGGGACGGTTGCCAGACCCCAGGCAGGCGGGACGCCTGCCCCACTAGCGAGCGCCTACGCCTCCTTCCTCCGCCCGCTCCTCACCGCGCGCTGGCTGTTGGTCCCGCTTTACCTCGCCGCCGCCCTCGGTGGCCTTTGGTTGCTCGCCCCGCGCCTCGGCACCGAGATTTTTCCCAAAGTGGACGCCGGCCAGATTCAGCTCCGACTCCGCGCGGCGCCCGGCACGCAGCTTGAGAAGACCGAGGCCATCGCCCTGCGCGTGCTCGACCTCATCAAGCGCGAGGCAGGCCCGGACAACGTCCAGATGAGCATCGGCCTCGTCGGCGTCCACGCGGCGAACTACCCCGTCAACCTCATCCACCAGTGGAACGCCGGCCCCGAGGAAGGCGTGCTGCAAATCCAGTTCAAGCCCGGCTCCGTCCGCACCGAACCGCTCAAGGAAAAGCTCCGCGCGGTCTTCAAGGCCGAGTTGCCCGACGTGGCCGTCAGCTTCGAGCCCAGCGACATCGTCGAGCGCGTGATGAGCTTCGGCGCGCCCACGCCCATCGAGATTGCCGTGCAAGGCCAGAACCTCGCGACGAGCAAGGAATTCGCCGACAAGCTCCGCGAGCGGCTGGTGAAGATTCCCGCGTTGCGCGACGTGCAATTCGCCCAAGTGCTCGACTACCCGACGCTGGACGTGAACATCAACCGCGAGCGGGCCGGCCTGCTCGGCGTGAAGATGTCCGACGCAACCAAGTCGCTCGTCGCGAGCACCGCGAGCAGCCGCTTCACCGTGCCAAACTACTGGGCCGACCCCGGCAGCGGCATCGCGTTCAGCGTGCAGGTGCAGGTGCCGCAAGGACGAGTGAACTCGGTGGAAGAGTTCAAGAACACGCCCGTCACCACCGCCGGCGGCAAGGCCACGCTGCTCCGCAACATCGCCAGCGTGAGCGAAGGCACCGCGCCTCAGACCTACGAACGCTACAACCTCGTGCGCGTCGTCTCGCTCACCGCGAACATCCACGGCTCCGACCTGGGCACCGTGGCGAAGGCCATCCACGCCGCCATCAAGGAAGCGGGCGCGCCGCCGGCGAAAACGAGCGTGGCCGTGCGCGGGCAGATTCCGCCGATGGAAGAAATGTTCGCCGGCTTGCGCAACGGCCTGCTGCTCGCCGTGGTCGTCATCTTCCTCCTGCTCATGGCGAACTTTCAGTCCGTGCGGCTTGCGGTCGTGGTGGTGTCCACGGTGCCGGCGGTCATCGCGGGTGTTGCGCTGACGCTGCTGCTCACGGGCACGACGCTGAACATCCAAAGTTTCATGGGTGCCATCATGGCCGTGGGCGTGGCCGTGGCGAACGCCATCCTGCTCGTAACCTTCGCCGAGCGCGCCAGAGTAGGACAGGCTTCCAGCCTGTCATCCATTCAGAACTCCCCCGCCCCAGCGGCTGCGGGTAGTGCCGAGAAAAGTCAGAAGTCAGGCAAGATGCCTGACCTACTTGGAGCCGCCCTCGCCGGCGCGACCTCCCGCCTGCGCCCCATCCTGATGACCAGCTTCGCGATGATGGCGGGCATGTTGCCGATGGCGCTCGGGCTCGGCGAAGGCGGCGAGCAAACCGCGCCGCTCGGCCGCGCCGTCATCGGTGGCCTCGCCGCCGCGACGCTCACGACGCTCTTCATCCTCCCATCTGTCTTTGCCGTGGTGATGACCGGCAAGCACACCCGCTCCGCCAGCCTCGACCCCGACGACACGGCCAGCCCGGAGTTCGCCAGTGCAAGCGCACCGAAACCCAGTTAAGTTCCCGCCATGAACAGCCATCTCAAGCGCATCACCATCAACCCCAACCAATGCGGTGGACGCCCGTGCATCCGTGGGATGCGCATCCGCGTGGTGGATGTGCTGGGACTGCTCGCGGCAGGCGAGAGCACCGAGGAAATCCTGGGCGAGTATCCTTACTTGGAGCGCGAGGACATTCTGGCCTGCTTGGAGTTTGCTGCCGGTCATGGCGACCACCCCATCCTGCAAGCCGCCTGACCTGTGAAGTTTCTTGTGGATGCCCAGCTTCCGCCCTCGCTCGCGCAACATCTGCGGAGCTTGGGCCACGCCGCATCCCACGTGGTGGACCACGGTTTGCGTGGCGGCGAAGACCCCGACATTCTTGCGCTGGCCCGCCAGCAAGGCTGCTGTGTCATCACGAAGGACGAGGACTTCCAACTTCACTGGTTGTTCGGCGTGCGCGACGTGCCCATCGTGTGGCTCCGCTGCGGAAATATCTCCAACCGTGATTTGAAGTCCCGCGTGGCCGCGTTGCTCCCGGACATCCTTCAACGCCTCGAAGCTGGCGAAACCTTGATAGAAGTGCGCTAACCCTATGAACCGATTTTCACTCGCTTGCCTGCTGGCTGTCGGCCCGCTCGTCGCGCCCACCGCGCGCGCCCAATACGGCCCCGCTGGCGGTGGTGCTCCCGCCGCCCCCACTGTCCGCGTCGCCACGCCCACGCGCGGCGATGTCCACCGCTTCGTCGCGCAGCCCGGCACCATCCGCCCGCTTCAGCAAGCCACGCTTTATGCGAAAGTCTCCGGCTATCTGAAATCCATCGCCGTGGACAAGGGTGATGCGGTGAAGGCCGGCGCGCTGCTCGCGGAACTGGAAGCGCCGGAGGTGCAGGCCGACATGGCCCGCGCCCAGGCCGAGCTGGCCAAGGCACAGGCCGATTTCGCGCGCGCCGATGCAGATTTGAACCGGTCCGGCGCGGACATTGCCCTGGCCACCGCTGGCGTGGCGAAAGCCCAGGCGGACCACGTGCGCGGGCAGGCCGAGGTGCAGCAGGCCAACAGCGGCGTGGCCAGAGCCCGCGCCGATCTGGCCGTGGCAAAGGCCGAGGTTGCCAAGGCCCAGGCCGAGTTTCCCCGGCAGGCGGCGGAGTTGAAGCTTGCCACGGCGGAACACAACCGGCTCACCCGCGCCCGCCAGCAGGCCCCCGATCTCGTCACGCAGAGCGAACTCGATCAGGCACTGGCCCGGCTGGAGACCACCCGCGCGTTGGAAGCTTCCTTGCAAGCCGGCCTCAAAGTCACCCAGGCCGGAGCGGAAGCTGCCGACACGCGCATTGCTGCCGCGCAATCCGCCGTGGCCGCCGCGCAGGCCGGCCTCGCGGCCACCACGGCGGGAATGCAGGCCGCCGAGGCCCAGCTCGCCGCCGTCCGGGCCAGCCAGCAGGCCGCCGCCTCCAATCGTCAGGCGGCCGCCGCACTTGTCGAGGTTGCGCGTGCCAATGTCGGACGGGTTGCCACCATGGCCGGGTATCTTCGGCTCACCGCCCCGTTTTCCGGCGTGATCACCGCGCGGCAGGTGGACCTTGGCGCGTTCATTCCTGCCGCCACCACTGGCAGCACGCCGCAAAGCGCCGCCGTCCTGACACTCATGGACTTCGACACCGTGCGCGTGCAGGTGCCGGTGACGGAACTGGAAGCCGCGTTCGTCGCCAAGGGCCAGCCGGTGCGAGTCGCGCTCGATGGCCTGCCGGGGAAAGTCTTCGAGGGCACGGTCACGCGCTTCGCCGGCGCGCTGGACGAGACGACGCGCACGATGCTCGTCGAGGCCGAGCTGCCGAATCCCGGCCACGCGTTGCGCCCCGGGATGTATGCCACCGTGCGCGTCGGCGTGGAGAAGCACGCAAACGTGATGCTCGTCCCGAGCGAGGCGCTGGTGATGGAGAAGGCCGCCGCGTTCCTCTTCCTCGCCGACGGCGGCAAGGCGAAGAAGACGCCGGTGAAGATCGGCTTCAACGACGGGGCGAAGGTGGAAGTCGTCTCCGGCCTAGCGGAGACGGCGAAGGTGATTCTCGTCGGGAAGATGGCGCTTGCCGACGGGCAGGCCGTGAACGTGCGGGAGGGCAAGTGAAGGATTCAGTGTTCAGTGTTCAGTGTTCGGTGGGCATGCCGTGCCGGCGGCTTCCAGCCGCCGCCCGTGGTGAGCAGCAGTTCGAGGCAGCCCCGAGCAGCCCACACGCAGCACGGCGACTGCAAGTCGCCGACACGGCTGATGGGACGCGCCGTTCTCCCTCACCCCGGCCCTCTCCCGCTGGGCGAGGGGGAAAGTCAGCCAGCGCTCGAAGTGCTGGAGCATCCGTGGCCACTGCGCGCGGAATGCGCGTCTCCCTCTCCCAGCGGGAGAGGGCTGGGGTGAGGGAGAAGAGCCACCCCGCCAGACCTGCGTGTCCACTCGCAAACTGCCGCAGCATCATACTTTCTGTCGGCCTTGGGCTCGTCGTATCGCTCTCATCGGCCTTCACTTCTTTCGCCGACACCAACGCGCCAGGGCTGGTCGCACGGAAAGCAGCCACTCCGATTCTTGAAAACACCCTCACCAAGACGAATGACGGGTGGATGATTGACCTGCCTGTTGCTTTGCGGCTCGCAGGTGCGCAGAACCTCGATGTGCAAATAGCCCGCGAGCGGTTGCGCGAGGCGGAGGCGCAGCGGGACGCGGCGATTTACAACTTCTTCCCGTGGGTCACTCCCGGCTTGGGCTATCGCCGCCACGACGGGCGCATTCAGGACATCGTCGGCACGGTGTTCGACGCCAGCAAGCAACAGCTCACGCCGGGAGCTACCATCGAGGCCCGATTGGACTTGGGCGACACGTGGTTCAAGGCGCTCGCCGCGAAGCAGCTCGCCAAGGCCGCCGACCATGCCGTCGCCGCGCAGCAGCAAGACACGGTCTCCGCCGCCGCGCTGGGTTACTTCGACCTCGTCAAGGCCCGGGCCATGGGTGATGTCGCGGTGGAGGCGACGCGGGTGGCAGGCGCGTATGCCGAGCAACTCCAGCAAGGCGTCGAGCTGGGTCTCATCTTCAAGGGAGATGCGCTCCGTGCCCGGGGCCAGGCCGAACGGAACAAGCTCGCCCTCCAGCAAGCCCGCGAACAACAACGCATCGCCGCCGCGCGGCTCGCGCAGTTGCTGCGGCTTGATCCAACGGTGAATCTCATCCCGGCCGACAGTGAGCTACTGCCGCTTGCATTGATCGCGACCAACGCCGCGCTCGACACGCTCGTGGCGCAGGCGCTGGGTGCACGGCCCGAGTTGAAGCAGGGCGCGGCGCTCACTGCCGCCGCCGCGAGGCAGCACGATGCCACCACGGTTGGTCCGCTGTTTCCCACCCTTGGCGCTCAGGCATTCGCGGGGGCGTTGGGCGGAGGCCGGAACAACGACCTGGAAACTTTTGGCGGCAGCGCAAACATGGCGCTCACCCTTGGCTGGCGCTTCGGGCCGGGAGGCATTTTCGATTCCGCCCGCGAGCGCAGCGCCGACTCCCGCCTGCGCGCCACCGCGCTCGCCAACGACAAGTTGAAGGACGACATCATCCGCCAGGTGGTCGAGGCGCACACCCGCGTGCATTCGCTGCGTGCTCAGCTCGCGACCTTGAAGCGGGCGCTGGGAACGGCGGAGGAGGGCTTCCGCCTCACGCGAGAGCGCAAGGAGCGTGGGATCGGCGTGGTGATGGAAAACATCTTCGCCGAGCAGGATCTGACCCGCGCCCGCAGCGACTACGTGGCGGCGGTGGCCGAGTTCAACAAGGCCCAGCAGACCTTGCTTCGTGCCATCGGTGGCGGCCAGAACTGACTGTCCAGCAACACGCTTGCCACGGGTTAAACGCCGGTTAGGATTATGCCCGATGAAATCAGCCGACATCTCGCAATTCCTAATCCTTCGTAAAAACCTCCTCGCCGAGCGCGCCCGCCTCCAAGCGCGCCTGCAAGAAATTGCCACCGCCCTTGACGGGGCCGCCGACACCTCCGCCAAGGCAACCCGTGGCGGCAAGCGCGTCTTCAGCGCCGCCACCAAGGCGAAGATGGCCGCCTCGCAGCGCGCCCGTTGGGCGGCCAAGCTGGCCGGCAAATCCCCTGCCCCCGCTGCCGCCGCACCCAAGGCCAAGCGCAGTATCAGCGCCGAGGGCCGCGCGAAAATCATCGCCGCCACCAAGGCCCGCTGGGCCAGAGTGCGCGCCGCCAAGGCCAAGGCGGGCACGGGTGGAAAATAGTTCCACCCGTCCGCGATTCACGCCCTCGCCACAACGGTTCCCCCCCAGTCCATCCATGAAACAGCTCCTCTGGGCCCTGGCGGCGGCGAGCCTCGTGTCGGCAACCGGATCCGCGCAGGAGTGGACCCGCTTTCGCGGCCCCAACGGCACCGGGATCAGCCACACGAAAACCATTCCGGCCAAGCCCGCCGAAACCGACATCAACTGGAAGGTGGCGCTGCCGGGCATCGGCCACTCCTCACCGGTCCTGTGGGGCGAGAAGTTGTTTGTAACGACTTGCGATCCGGCGGGTGGCCTGCGGGTGTTGTGCCACAACGCCCTGACCGGGCAGCAGCTCTGGCGCAAGGACTTCGCGCAAACTCCATTCACGCCGCACAAGTTCAACAACTTTGCCAGCGCGACCCCAACCGTGGATGCCGATCGGGTTTATGTGTTGTGGAATGAGACCGAACACTTCCGGCTGGCCGCGCTGGACCACGCCGGCAAGGTGATTTGGGAGCGGGATTTCGGCCCGTTCGTGAGCCAGCACGGATGTGGCATCTCTCCCATCCTGCACCAGGGCATGGTGATTGTCGGCAATGAGCAGGATGGCCTCGAGGCGGTCAAGGGCAGCACGCGCGCCGGCGAGAGCTTCATCGTCGCGGTGGATGCCCGGAGCGGCTCCACCGTGTGGCAGACGCCCCGCAAGAGCGCCGTCGTCGCCTACTCCACTCCGTGCGTGTATCAACCCAAGGGCCAGCCTGCCGCCCTCATCTTCAACAGCCGGGGGCATGGAATTTACGCCGTGGCTCCCGAGACCGGCAAGGTGCTGTGGGAATACCCGCAAGCCTTCACCATGCGCAGTTGCAGCTCGCCGATCATCGCCGGTGATTTGATTTACGGCTCTTGTGGCAGTGGCGGTGGCGGCAACTATGTCACTGCGGTGCGAGCTGGCGATGCTGCGCAAGGCCGGGCACCCAAGCTGGCGTATGAAATGAAGAAATCCGCGCCCTACGTGCCCACCGGGCTGGCGATGGAGGACAAGGTCTGGCTGTGGAGCGATGGCGGTGTGCTGACCTGCTTGCACGCCCCAACGGGAGACATCCGGTTTCAGGAACGGGTCGGGGGCAACTTTTTTGGCTCGCCGCTCTGGGTGGACGGCCGGCTCTACGCCGTCTCCACTGCCGGCGAACTCGTCGTGACGGTTGCCAGTGATCGCTTTGAACCGCCCCACCGCCTGCCTCTCAGCGAGCTTTGCCATTCCACCCCGGCCGTTGCGTTGGGGCGGATGTTCGTGCATACGGAGAAGCATCTCGTGAGCTTGGGCGGGCCCAAATCCGGCGCGCGAAAGTAGGCGACGCATCGCGATCCGTGGCGGCAGGGCGCGAAGTGGAAGGAGTAGCTCGGCCTGCCGGAGCGCAAACCTCGCGGATGCCCTGCCCCTCCCTGTGAGTTCTGGGGGGCAGAGTGCTGCGCGCCATTCCAATGGGATGACTGCGACGGAAAGCCGCGCAAACCTCGCGCGGGCGAATTTTGCCACTGCCCCCGGAGCGCGGGGGCAGGGGCAAGCTGGCCCACCTCACGCCCAACTGCGGCTGGCGGCTTGCCTTTGGCGCGGAAGAACTTCACGCTTGGCGCACGTTTTCGATTCCGAAAAACTTTCCTCACTGCCAATGAAAACCACCATCGAAGGCGCACCCTCATTCGCCTACCTGCATGTGGACCTCGACCCCGGCGAGAGCGTCGTGGCCGAGTCCGATGCCATGTCCAGCATGGCCGCCGATCTCACGATGCGGGCGAGTTTGAACGGCGGATTCTTCTCCGGCCTGGCCAAGAAGTTCCTCGCGGGCGAATCGCTCTTCATCAAGACCTTCACCAACGCCACCACTGGCCCACGCCGCGTGACGCTGGTCCAGACTACGCCGGGCAACATGCGGCAGGTGCAGCTCAACGGGGAAACCCTCTGCCTCCAGCCCGGCGCATACATCGCCTCCACCGCCGGCCTCAAGCTGGGCCTGCGCTGGGCGGGCCTCGTCAGCGGCTTCGCCCGTGAAGGCTTCTTCAAGCTCACCGTCAGCGGCAACGGCACGCTCTGGTATGGCGCGTATGGCGAGCTGCTGGAGCGACAGGTGGAGGGCGAATACATCGTGGACACCAGCCACCTCGTCGCCTACGAGCCGCAGATGAAGCTCAAACTCCAACTGGCCGGCGGCATCTTCTCCAGCCTCTTCGGCGGCGAGGGCTTCGTGACGCGCGTCGAGGGCAAGGGCAAAATCGTGATTCAAACCCGGAGCCTGAGCGGCCTGGCCAACTGGCTGAACACCCGAATCTGATTCACCCTCATGCAAATCGACCTCCTCTCCCGCCCCGGCAATGCCGCCGCGCGGGTCGTGCTCGCCCCCGGCGAAAACCTCACTTCCGAATCCGGCGCGATGATCGCCATGAGTGACTCCCTCGCGCTCACCACCACGACCCACAAGCGCGACTCCGGCTCCCTCTTCGCCGCCGCCAAGCGCCTGCTCGCCGGCGAGTCGCTCTTCCTCAATCACTTCAGCGCTGCGGGTGCCAGCGGCGAAGTCTTCCTCGCCGCCACCCTGCCCGGCGACATGCTCCGCTACGACCTGCGCGGCGAGAATCTCATCGTCCAATCCGGCTCGTTCGTCGCCTGCGAGAGCAGCGTGGATGTCAATTTCGGCTGGCAGGGCTTCAAGTCGTTCTTCTCCGGCGAGAGCGTCTTCTGGCTGCAACTGCGCGGCACCGGCCCGGTCATCATCTCCAGCTTTGGCGCGATTTACCCCATCGAGGTGGACGGCGAATACATCGTGGACACCGGCCACATCGTCGCCTTTCAAGAGACCTTGAACTTCACCATCACCAAGGCGGGCGGGAGCTGGATGACGGCCATCCTCGGCGGGGAGGGCCTCGTCTGCCGCTTCTCGGGCAAAGGCACGGTCTGGTGCCAGAGCCACAATGCGAGCTCGTTTGGCTACGAACTCGGCCCTGAACTCAAACCGCGCTGATTTGCCCGCGAAACACGCGAATGAACGCGAATCCAATCCCAAGTAGGACAGTGCGTCCCGCCTGTCTCTCCAATTTTCAGTTCCCGCTCAAGCGGGCGGTTTCAAATGGAGGTCAGGCAAGATGCACTGACCTACAACTCGGCATTCGCGCTCCTTCGCGGGCAACCTCTTAATCCCATGCAACTCCACATCTCCCGCAACGGCAGTTCAGAGGGCCCTTTCCCCGTTGAGCAAGTCCGCGCCATGCTCGCGTCCGGCGAATTGAAGCCCACCGATCACGTGTTCCACGAGGGCCTCACGAACTGGGTGCAGGCCAGCCAGTCCCCCGCGCTGGCAACGCCCGGCGGCCCGCCGCCGCTCCCGGTCGCCGCCCCGGCAGCCGCCAGTTCCGGCCTGCTCACCGCCGGCTACAGCACGGACGCCCGCCGGGAATTCGACTACACGGTCGAAGGCCGGCCTGACTTCGCCTTCCTCACCGTGCAGGTCCCCGCGAACCAGACCCTGAAGGTCGAGGCGTCTGCCATGGCAACCATGGACACGAACATGGAGATGAAGACCAAGATGCGCGGTGGCCTTGCGCGCCTGCTCACCGGCGAAAGCATCTTCGTCAACGAGTTCACCGCCGCCAGCGCCCCCGGCAGCATCGGCATCGCCCCCGGCGCGCCCGGTGACCTGGAGCACGTCTATCTCGACGGCGACACCCTCTACCTCCAGAGCAGCGGCTTCGTCGCCAGCGGCATGGGCGTGACGCTCGACAGCAAGTGGCAGGGCTTGAAAGGCTTCTTCACCGGCGAAGGCCTCTTCCTCATCAAGTGCTCCGGCAAGGGCGACCTCTGGTTCAACACCTACGGCGCGATGTTCTGCGTGAACGTGTCGGGCAGCTATGTGGTGGACACCGGCCACATCGTCGCCTTTACCGACGGCCTGCAATACGAAGTCGGCCGGATCGGCGGCTACAAATCACTTTTCTTCTCCGGGGAAGGCTTCGTCTGCCGCTTCCGTGGGCAGGGCAAGGTGTGGATACAAACCCGCAAGCTCGGCGCCTTCGCGAGCTGGGTCTGGCCCTTCCGGCCCGTCGAGCGGAGCAACTAAGCCGGGGCGCGGACACACAGCAGGCTCGGGCCGCGATCCAGTCTTGCCGTGCCGCCCCCGCTACAGCATGCCCGCTTCCTTCATCGCCGCCTCCAGTCCATCCGCCACGCCGTGGCCCCAAGGGCGATCACTCACGTAGCCGCCCTCGCGCCAGACCGCCTCCTTCACCGGCTGGATGGCGTTCGCGGGCGCGACCAGCCAGCACGCGTGCTCGTCCAGCAGCATTGGCAGGTCGTTGAGATGATCTCCCGCCGCAAAGACACACTCGCGGGTCAGGCCGAGCTGACGTGTGATCTCTGCCAGGGCCGTGCCCTTGCTGTAGGCCGCGTGGCTGAAGCGCGCATACACGTCATTGCGCACCACCGTCAGGCTTGCGACCGACTCGCAGTAGTCCTTCAAGTGCGCCTCGATGTCGTCCGCGTCCGTGTTGTTCCCCGCGATCAGGCAGAACGGCGAGTAGGCATCCGAGTAAACGGAAGCATTGAAGCGACCGTTCACCCACTTGAAAAGGCGCGGCAGATCCTTCTCCACCGCAATGAACAGCTCGCGGTGCGCGCGCTCACACTCCCCGTTCCACGGTTGCAGCGGGAAGAAGCGTGGCCCGTCGCGGAAATAAATCTCCCGTTCCACCGTCACCAGCCAGTCCGGCTGGATGCTCAAGTGCGCGCGGCCCAGCCCCTCCATCAGACTGGAGAGGTCGCGTCCCGTGTTGATGACCCACTTCGCGCCCCGCTGCTGCAAGTCCCCGATAAGCTCCTGCAAGCGCAGTGGCACGGGCGGCACCTCGTGGTCCGCGTGCAGAGTGCCGTCGAAGTCGGTTGAGATAAGTTGGATGGGCAAGTCCATCGGCGGGGAAAGTATTCAGTGTTCAGTGTTCAGTTTCCAGTCGGTAGTTTCCTGAGGGCGCACGCGCTCGCCGCCACTGAAAACTGAACACTGCTTACTGAATACTTCCCCTCCCTGACCACCGCCCGCTGATTGCTAACCGCCCCCTCCCCGCCTACTCTGCCCTCAACGATGCCCGACGACCTCCAAGCCCAATACGACGACGCCATGTTCACCTTCAGCCAGGGCGACTACGACACCGCCATCACCGGCCTGCGCGCCGTGCTGGCCGCCGACCCCGCGCACTTCGACGCCCAGCTCTCCCTCGGCATGGCG
>Ga0255204_1000336_pt1 | contig 14509 bp, 16 predicted proteins | sample Miss_Colum_RepC__2_FD_188418 | JGI IMG/M metagenome (GOLD analysis project Ga0255204, IMG submission 188418) | Freshwater microbial communities from Mississippi River, Louisiana, United States - Miss_Colum_RepC_8h | ecosystem: Environmental > Aquatic > Freshwater > River | place: USA: Louisiana... | reverse complement strand
AAAATGACCGTCGGGGATGCGCTGAAGACCTACCGAACAAGGCTGCACGGCGATCGTTCCCTCAAGCCCCGGACCAAGGCCTATCGCGAGGAATGCATCAGCAAGCTGCTGCGAACGTGGCCGAAGCTTGAGGAGCTTGATGTCCGGCTGGTGAACAAGACCGCGTGCCTGGACTGGGCCGCACGGCTGGGCGTGGATGCCTGCCCTTCGGTCTTCAACCATAGCCGATGACAAGCACAGCCGAGCGCAGCAACGCCGCCAACTCCTTGATGTCCCGTTCAGTGAAGATGCGGAGTTCACCCGCCGGCTCACACCAGGCCACAGCCACGGCGAGTTTCATGCGGTGGATTTTGCTCCAATCCCCTCCTGCCTGGGCGATGGTCTTCTGGCTTTCGAGGTCGAGGTAAACGATTGAGGGCTTCATGCTTGTTGTGTGATGACGATTTCTTCTTCCTGAAGGGGGAACGCCTTCACTGTCAGTGTCCGAGGCAATCCGGGTTTTGTGTCCGGGAAGCCTGCCGTTGCCAAAGAGTATCGCAAGCCTTCGCGACCGCCTTGGCCGAAGTTCACAAACACCGTCCCGTCGTTCATACGGTGGTGCCACTGTGCGCGCCGCAGTGGCGTGGCGTGGTCGTGTCCGAACAGCACTAGGCGAGGAGCGTAGTGTTCAACGACATCCATCCACTCAGCGTTTCCAGCGACCGGTCCTGACGGTGCGCTGAGTGGCGTGCCGCAAGGCGGCTCATGCATGAGCCAGAGCGTTCGAAAAGCCGGCCCGTGTTGTTTGGCGAGAGCTGAAAGCCACTTCATGGCTGGACGAGGGACTGGATCGAAGAGGTCTTCCCGCTCGACCATCAGGCAAGGAAATCCCACCAGCACGAGGGGTCCGAACCTGAGCGCTCCGCCGGCCAGCACTTGCGGCACACGCCCAGCCTCCGACCAAGCGTTCAGAAATGGCAGCCAGTCGTCCTGCTCATGGTTTCCGAGTGTGAACACAATGTTTGGACACGCGAGGGAGGCGAGTGCTGCCGCACATTCCGATGGCGATAGTTTCGCCGCATCTGGCTCACCAGCTTCGAGGAAATCGCCGTTCAGGACGACGACGTCAGGGCGATGCTCGTTCACCGCACGACACAAGTCTGCGTAGAGCCGTCGTTGGGCGTGCAAATCCGCCGCAACCAGAACTTGGATGGAAATCCCCATAACTTCAGTCAGACCGTCTCCGCGACGTTCTCATCCGGGGGATTTTGAGCGGAGAGGCAGACCTCAAATTGCATCGCGTAATTCCCGAGGGCCGGCAGTTGCGCTTGGACAGATGATTCGCCCAGCACCGTTACGACCGCCTTCGCTCGACCAGAAATCCCCATGACGAGATGCCGCAACGCGTTGAGTTCTGCTGGGGCGATTCCGGTCGTGAGCTCCGCCCTACGCCGCCAGGGTGTTGCTCCGAAGGCCTGGTTGGCAAGGTTGACCAGATGCACTTCTGGGGGCGGTTGATGTCCTTCATCGCCAACATCTGCCGCACCTTGTCCGCTTCCTAGACTACTCAGAAGATCGTAGCGCATCGATGACCAAAACAGGGTCGCAAGCAGTAGTCCATCCTCCAGCATGTTTTCAGTCGTTGGAATCCACACGCATTGTCGGTCCTCCCAATGCTCTTCTGCATGAGCGAGGTATTCGAAGGGGTGGCAGCGCCAAGCAGGCCTGGAGTTTTCGGAGAGCCAAAGGGCATGGGTCGGAATAATGCCACCGTGGTAAGGATGTCCGGTCCCGATCAGAATCTGCGCAGTTATTGTGCCCATAGCTTTTGTTTTAGTGCATTCCTGACAGCCAAACACCGAGTAGCAACAGCGATACAACCGTGCCTGCGATGAACGCGCGCACTCGGTCCACTTCGGGTTGCTCCAATTGATGACCGCTGAGAACGAGGCATCTCCCGGCCACCCAGTAAACCACTCCAAACACCACGCTCAGGAGAAGCACGGAGATCACCGCCACGACAATAAAAACACCCACGCCATCGAACACACTTCGCATTCTGGCTTCCTGTGTTTTCATGGGTTGCTCGGTGAAGAACCAAAATTCACCACGGTCGCATCCTATCGTCCGGGGCTGGCTTGACGAGCCAAAAATGCGGTCTGAAGCGGATTCGGTGGTTTCCAGAACGATTACCGCCGTCTCCCTCCCCCTCGCAACTTCTGCTCATTCAACCCCTTCATCGCCAGCATCACCCGGGCAACCTCGATGACTTCAGCAGTCAGCGGCTTTGGTGACAGCAAGCCGACAAAACGACCTTGGAACTGCTCCATCGGCAGCCCCTCCCATTCGGTCAGGCCAAAGAATCCACCCGCATCCGTCCTGATGATTTTGAAAACCTTCCGTTGGGTTGTTCCAGCACCTTCGCCCATCACCATGACGACTTCGTGCCGGTCCATCGCTTCAGCGGGACGTTCATCGGGATCCAGCTTCTCACCCTCAGCAGCCATCTTCATCCACGACTCCAGAATCATCACGGCGGCGGGAACTTGGTAGGCGATGCAGATGAGGCGCGCGGTGTCGGCAAAATCATCCTTGGATCGGTCGTCCTGCAATGAATCGGGCGTGAAGAACAGCGGCCCTTTCTTCGTGACGGCCAGCAACGTCGGTGGAGTTTGGCGACCGGAACGAAGATTGAAACCGGCGAAATCAACAGCCATCGCCATCAGATCGTCGAGGTTCTGCGGGTTGTTGGATGGCTGCGGCTTCACGGGCGATTCTGTCGTTCGTTGAAGCAATCTCAAGCCCATCAACGGCGAGGAGGCCCGCTTGGGAACACTCCGATAACTCCAGCCCTCAACCCCGTCGAGGGCGGGCAAAGATGAAGTCCACGTCCGGCCACGGAGCCAGCCGCCGGTCATCGTTCGTGAGGTGCTGCCAGCCTCGCACTGCTGCCTGTGCGCGGATGAAGTAATCCGGCAACACGGGCTGGTCCTTCTTGCTCTTTGGAAACCGTCCAAACGCTTGGCCAGCACGCCAAGCATCCTCCATAAGCAAGTCCACGGGCACAAATCCCTGCAACGCTTCCAGAACCGCCTCGTGTGTGCGGTTTCCAGCCGCGAGCTCGGCGAAAGTCACGGTCGAAACGGCAAGCTGATCCACGGCAGCCGCCCGTTCCAACGCGGCTACACAGACCAAGTGGTGCTCGTGCGCGGAATCGAGCCAAGCGACGATGATGGAGGTGTCGACCAGAATCACGGCCGGGTGCGTTTGAGCAACTCAGCTCCCTTGAAGCCGCGCCACTTGCCGGCCTTTTTCCGCACCTGATCGACCATGGCCTGACGATCTTCCTGGAGTGTGCCAGAGCGAGCTTGCAACAGTCCCTGGACAACCTTGGGAACCCCGGCACGGAGAGCCTGCCGCGTCAGTTCAGACTGGTCGAGCTGGGTTGCCGACACCCCGGCACTTAGCAGCCGGATCAGATCCTCATCCATCCGCACCAAAACATTCGTCATTGGCATAGTGACCACAGATTATGCGAACCATATCGCTTGTCAAACGTCCGGTGGTTGCACAGTGTGGCCATCAAGGCACTTCGGGACTGCTGGCAGCTCAAAACGAAGACAGAGGAACTCCGTCGCTACGCGCGAATCTGCTGCGTGCAGACCGTCATGCGGCCTTACATAGAGTCCTTGATATGGCGGAGAAACTCGAAGCCACGGTGAAGTTGGATCTGATGAACAGCCGCATGAAGGATTTCTACGACATCTGGATTCTCGCGCGAGAGTTTGAGTTCGAGGGCGAGGTCCTGAGCCATGCCATCCACGCCACCTTCGAACGCCGGCAGACCGGGTTGCCGGCCGGACCACAGTATTTGTCGGCTGGTTTCAGTGCCGATTTCGGCAAGCGGCAGCAATGGCAGGCCTTCGTGAAGCGCGGAAAACTACGCCCTGCCGAAAACATCGCTGGCAACGGCGGCGGATGCGATCCGCGACTTTCTGATGCCTCCGATCACAGCGGCAGCCGAGTCAAAAAAGATCTCCGCGCACTGGCCCAAAGGTGGTCCAGCGTGGCGGCAATCCGGACAGAAAATCACCTCCCGAGCTGCGGTCGCTGGCACCCAGTTTGTGAAAAACCGGGCCGGCCAAATCTGATACTGCAATCTGATACTGGTTGCCCCAAAATGGGTCTGCGTGGGGGAACGTGCGTCCCGCCAGATTCGGTTGCAACCAATTGGCTATGAAATAGTTGTCCACGAAAAGGCCGCGCGGTCCACTTGGGGGAAAATAAGGGAAAAAACGCGTTCTTCATTTTCCAGGCGTGTGCCTTAAACCACTCAGCCACCTCTCCAACCGTTTAACTGCAACGACCTACGTCGTTTTTGGAAACCCAATATTGGCCATTTGATACTGCGATCTGATGCTGTTTGCGTGAAATCGCAAAAGCGCAAGCCGGCTGAACCGCCGAGCCGGATGCGGGGCAGAAGACGCCGTATGCATACTTGGTCCGATACGTTCCATCAAAGGAGCATTTTGCGAGGATTCGCGGCGGCGGCAAGCTGATTCGCCAAAGCCTCAAGACCACGACGCTCACGGTGGCCAAGCTTCGCCTCGCCGATTTGGAGAAGGCCGAGCGACTGCTGGCCGAAAATGCCACGGCCGTGGTGGGCGGAAAAATGACCGTCGGGGATGCGCTGAAGACCTACCGAACAAGGCTGCACGGCGATCGTTCCCTCAAGCCCCGGACCAAGGCCTATCGCGAGGAATGCATCGGAAAGCTGCTGCAAACCTGGCCGAAGCTTGAGGAGCTCGATGTCCGGCTGGTGAACAAGACCGCGCGCTTGGACTCGGCCGCACGGCTGGGCATGGATGCCTGCCCTTCGGTCTTCAACCATACCGTCGGCACCCTCAAGCGCATCGTGGAGGTGGCGGTGGGGGCCGGCGCTCACGGAGGACCGCGAGGCGGACAAGCTGATGCTTCTGGTGCTGCGGGACTGCTGGCCGCAGCGCAAAGCGAAGGCGGAGGAACTTCGGCATTACGCGCGAATCTGCCGGGTGGAAAACGTCATGCGGCCTTACATGGAGTCCCGCTCGTCCCCTGCCCCTGCCCGGCGGCCCGGCTGAATCGCCGGAATCTCTCCGCGCCGCAATTGGCGGTCGGTGCTGGCCAACCCCGGTGCATCGCGTCCGCCCCTGCCTGCGGACGTTCCAGTCGGAGACGGCTATGAATGCGATGCTTGCGAAATCACCGGCGGCAAGCGCCACCCGCACCCCGGAGTGGACCGCAGCCGCCTTCGTGCGCCCTCGCCATTTGCTGGTGCCGGTGGACTTCTCGCCCACCTCCGCTCACGCTCTGCGCTATGCCGGGGCTTTGGCGGATTGCTTCAACGCCTCGCTGACGGTGCTGCACGTCGTCGAACCCCCGGTCATGCCGGAATGGGGTTATGCCCATTTGGTCCGGCGCGACCATCTGCTCAAGACCGCCGCACACCGCAAGTTGATCGAGTTCGCCGCCCGGCGGGCTGAAAGCTCTCCTCACCTCACCCGGGTCGTCGTGCGCAGCGGCGAACCTGAACTCCAGATTTTCGAAGCCGCCCGGGAACTCAAGTGCGACCTGATCGTCATCGCCACCCACGGTCATTCGCTCCTGCCGCACTGCTTGCTGGGCAATACCGCGGAACAAGTGGTGCGCCGCGCTCCCTGCCCGGTCTGGACCGTGCGCGGCGAGGGGGCGGAGAGCGACTCCGTTCCGGCCATTCCACCGTTGCGGCACCTGCTCGTGGCGACCGATTTCACCACCGAGGCGCGCAAGGCGCTGAGTTACGGCGTTGCGTTGGCCCGGGAGTTTGGCGCTGCGTTGCACGTGGTCCACGTGGTGCCCTCCATCCTCCCAGCCGATGTGAGCCATCTCAGTGTCCTGGGGCAGGAGAAGGCGCTCCGCGAAGCGGCCGAACGTGAGATGCACCGCCTGCGGACCACGGAAATCCCCGCCGATCTGCCGGTGCACACCACGATCCTGTCCGGCAATCCGTTCGTGGAGATCGGCGAGGAGGCGGAACGGCTCTGTGCCGGACTGATCATCGTCTCCACCCACGGCTACACGGGATTGCGCTACCTGCTGCTGGGCTGCACCGCGCAACGCATCGTGCAACACGCCCGCGTTCCCGTGCTCGTGGTGCGCGAGCACGAAACCGAGTTCATCGCGGATACTGCACCCGGATAAGGAGAACTGCCATGCCTGCCAAAGCCAAAGCCGCCCGCGCCCCGCGCACTGCCGCGTCCGCGCCGCCGGTCTTCATCAAGTGGTTCCGCGAACTCAGCATCGGCGACATCCCGCTCGTCGGCGGCAAGAACGCCTCGCTCGGCGAGATGTTCCGCGAGCTCGCGCCCAAAGGCGTGAAGGTGCCCGACGGCTTCGCCATCACGTCGGATGCCTACCGTCACTTCCTTCGCTCCACCGGCCTCGACGAGGAAATCATTCGCCTCCTCCGCGGCTTGGACACACGCGACATGGACAACCTCCGCGACCGCGGCCAGCGCGTGCGCCACGCCATCCTCGCCGCGCATCTGCCCGCCGACCTGGAAGCCGCCATCGTCGCCGCTTACCGGGAGTTCAGCAGCGACTCCGGCGCACCGACCGATGTCGCCGTCCGCAGCAGCGCGACGGCGGAGGACTTGCCCGATGCGAGCTTCGCTGGCCAGCAGGAGACTTACCTGAACGTGCAGGGCGAGCGCGCCTTGCTGGAGACGTGCAAACGCTGTTTCGCCTCGCTCTTCACCGACCGCGCCATCAGCTACCGCGTGGACAAAGGTTTCGACCACTTCAAGATTGCCCTGAGCATTGGCGTGCAGCGCATGGTGCGCGCGGACCTCGCGGCCAGCGGCGTCATGTTCACGCTCGACACCGAGACCGGCTTCCGCGACGCGGTGCTCATCAACGCCGCCTACGGCCTCGGCGAAAACGTCGTGCAAGGCAGCGTGAACCCGGACGAATACTATGTCTTCAAGCCCACGTTGAAGGCTGGCTTCCGTCCCGTGCTCCAGAAAATCGTCGGCACGAAAGAGTTCAAGATGGTCTATGACGTGGGCGGCGGGCGCATGGTGAAAAACATCCCCGTCGCGCCCGGCGACCGCGTGAAATTCGCCATCACCGACGACGAGATTCTCCAGCTCGCGCGCTGGGCGTGCGTCATCGAGGACCACTACTCGGCGAAGCGCGGCCAGCCCACGCCGATGGACATCGAGTGGGCCAAGGACGGCCGCACCGGCGAGCTGTTCATTGTGCAGGCGCGGCCCGAGACCGTGCAGTCGCGCAAGGCGGCCGAGGTCATCGAGACCTTCAAACTCAAGCAGCGTGGCCGAGTGCTCGTGACCGGCCGCAGCGTGGGCGAGAAAATCGCCGCCGGCCCGGTGCGCGTCATCAAGAGCGCGGAGTTCATCAACCAGTTCAAGGACGGCGAAATCCTCGTCACCGACAAGACTGACCCAGACTGGGAGCCGATCATGAAGAAGGCCGCGGCCATCGTGACGAACCGCGGCGGGCGCACCTGCCACGCGGCCATCGTGAGCCGCGAACTGGGCGTGCCAGCCATCGTCGGCACCGAGCACGGCACCGAGTTGCTCACCGACGGCCAGATGGTCACGGTGAGCTGCGCGGAGGGCGACACGGGCTTCGTCTATGACGGCAAGCTGCCGTTCGACGTGACGCGCACGAGCCTCAAGAACCTCGGCCATCCGCGCACGAAGGTGATGATGAACGTGGGCAATCCCGAGGAAGCCTTCTCGCTCTCGTTCATCCCGAACGACGGCGTGGGACTCGCCCGCGAGGAGTTCATCATCACGACCTACATCAAGGCGCACCCGCTGGCGTTGTTGGACTACGACAAGCAGGACGCCGCGACCAAGGCGCAACTCGCCGCGCTCACCGCCGGCTACGTGGACAAGCCGCAGTTCTTCGTGGACAAGCTCGCGCAGGGCGTCGCGATGATTGCCGCCGCGTTCTATCCGAAGGACGTGATTCTCCGCCTCAGCGACTTCAAGACCAACGAGTATGCCAACCTCATCGGCGGCAAGGCCTACGAGCCGAGCGAGGAGAACCCGATGATTGGTTTCCGCGGCGCGAGCCGTTACTACCACCCGCGCTACCAAGCCGGCTTTGCACTGGAGTGCCGGGCCGTGAAGAAGGTCCGCGAGGAAATGGGCCTGACGAACCTCAAAGTGATGATTCCCTTCTGCCGCACGGTCGAGGAAGGCCGCCGGGTCCAAGCCGAGATGGCGAAGCACGGTCTGAAGCGCGGCGAGAACGGCTTGGAGCTTTACGTCATGTGCGAGATTCCGAGCAACGTCATCCTCGCCGACGAGTTCGCCGACATTTTCGACGGCTTCAGCATTGGCTCGAACGACCTCACGCAACTCACCCTCGGCGTGGACCGTGACAGCGAGATCGTCGCGCCCATCTTCGACGAGCGGAACGCGGCGGTGAAGAAGCTCATCGCGCAGGTCATCGCGGTCTGCCGCCGGCGCGGGCGCAAGATCGGCATCTGCGGCCAGGCCCCGAGCGACTATCCGGAGTTCGCGCAATTCCTCGTCGAGCAGGGCATCCACAGCATCTCGCTCAACCCGGACACGGTGCTGAAGACGACGCTGGCGATAATCGAGAAGGAGCTGGCGCTGGCGCAACAGCCTGGCGCGGCTTGAGCCAGCAGGCCTTTCAAACATCCTCCTGTTCGCCATGCCCATCGGGTTCAAAGACCACTACGCCACGCTGGGTGCCCCGTGCCGCGAGTGACAAGAACATCAAGAAGGCGTTCCGCAAGTTGGCGCACGGGGTTTTCGTGCGGCTTCGACCAAGGGGGGGTCCGTCCGCCGCGTTGCCGCAACGGCCTCGGGCCGCAGCGCCTCGAAGCCGGCGACGACGTCGAAGAGTTCCTCGTCAATGCTGTCCTGCCGCTGCCGCTGGTAGCGCAGTTGAAGCTGCTCCAGCACCTCCTGGATGTTCTTCTCCGCCCGTTGCATGGCGGCGAGCCGGCTGGCGTTCTCGCTCGCGAGCGATTCCGCACAGGCTTGGAACAGGCAGACGAAGAGATACTCGCGGATGAGCGCGGACAACGCCTGCGCCGAAGACGGCAGCACATCGGGGACTTGGCGCGTCGGCCAGGCCTTGGCTTTCAGTTGCGCCAGCCACTCGCGGTCCAGGGGCAGCACCCGTCGGCGAACACCCGTGTAGAGCGCACCGGGCTGGGGCTGGTTGTGATAAACCACGATCTGGGAAAGCTCGCCCCGCGTGTGGAGCGGCTCCAAATCCGAAAGTATCCGGCTGATCAACGGGGGGATGGCCGCGACCGAATCGGGGACGCGGTAACTGGGCTGCACTCGCACCCCCGCCTCCAGCAACTGGTCCTCGACGCGCTCGCCGACCGGCCAGACGAGGCACTCGCCGGGCTGGCGGGCGGCTTCCGACACGAACGTCTTGGCGATATGCTCGTTGAACTGGCCCACGAGTCCTTGGTCGGAGCCGAAGATGATGACGCCCGTCGGCTTCGCGGCCGGGCGCAGCGCCGCTGGGGCCACGGCGGTCACCTCAGTCCCGCGCAGGCAGGCCAGCAGGCCGAGCTCCACTGCGCGGTCGTAGGTTTCCAGCGCTCGGGCGGCCTGTTCGTAGGGACGGATGTTCACCGCCGCGAGGGTCTTCATGGTGCGCACGACCTCCTTGAGTTCCCGCGCGCTGCGGAGCTTACGTTGCAGGCTGCCGAGGGTCTCGATCATGGCGGTCCTTTCGGAAGGGGCGCAAAGCCGCTTCAGCGAGCGACTGGACAACCTGCTTGTCCTCGGCTGAAAACGGCTGGCCTTGCAGCATTCGTTCGCGGATCGCCGTGGGCATCAACCCGACGGCCTCGCGCAGCGCACGCTCGGCGGGCTTCATGCGGTTGGACTCAAGTGCATCGAACAACCCGGCCGCCAGCGCGAGCAGCACGGTGATCTGTTCAGGGACCGAATAGGGGTCGCTCTCGGCCTGGCGCAGGCACTCACGGATGGCGCGACCGTGGGCCAGGGTCTGGCGCGTGGCGTCATCGAGCCGCGTGCCGAAGCGGGAGAAGAGCTCCAGCTCCTCGAATTGGGAGTAGGCGAGCTTCAGGTCGCCGGCCACGGCGCGGAACGCGGGCAACTGCGCCTTGCCGCCGACGCGCGAGACGGACTTGCCCACGTCCACGGCGGGGAGGTTGCCGGTCTGGAACAACGCCGGGGAGAGGTAGAGCTGGCCGTCGGTGATCGAGATGAGGTTGGTCGGGATGTAGGCCGAGATGTTCTGCGCCTCGGTTTCCACGATGGGCAGCGCCGTGAGCGAGCCGCCCCCAAACTCGGGACGCAGATGCGTGGAGCGCTCCAGCAGGCGGGCGTGGATGTAGAAGATGTCGCCGGGAAACGCCTCGCGGCCTGGCGGGCGGTGGAGCAGGAGCGAGAGTTCCCGGTAGGCCCGCGCGTGTTGGGAAAGGTCGTCATACACAATCAGCACCTCCCGGCCCGCGGCCATGAAGTGCTCGGCGATGCTCGTGGCGGCGTAGGGCGCGACATACTTGAGGCCCGGCGGCGTTTCACCCCCGGCGACGATCACGACGGATTGGTCCAGCACCCCGTGCTCGCGCAGGACCGAGATCACCCGCGCCACCGAGTCCCCGCGCTGGCCGATGGCGCAGTAAACGCAGACCACGCCGTTGCCGCGCTGGTTCAACATCGTGTCCAGTGCCACGGCGGTCTTGCCCGTCTGCCGGTCGCCGACGATGAGCTCGCGCTGGCCGCGGCCAATGGGAATGAGCGCGTCAATCACCTTGATGCCGGTTTGCAACGGCACCGTGACCGGGGCGCGGTGCATGATGGGCGGGGCGGGACGCTCGATGGGCAGCCGCTCCTGGAAGCAGAGCGGGCCGCTTTCATCCAGTGGGCTGGCCTTGGCATCAATCACACGACCGAGCAAACCATCGCCGACGGGCACATCCATCACGCGGCCCGTGCGGCGGACTTCCATGCCAGCTTTCAGGTGCTCGCTGTCCCCGAGCAACACCACGCCGAGGCCCTCGGGGTCGAGGTTGAACACGAAGCCCGGCACGCCGCCGGGAAATTCGAGCAACTCCTCGAAGCCCACGCCCGGCAGGCCGGCCACCGTGGCCGTGCCCATCGACACGGACTGGATGACGCCCGTCTCCTGCGCCACGAGTCCGGGGCGGTGGGCGTTAAGGCGCTCGTGCAAGGACCCGAACGCCACGTCCAACACGCCCGCCAAATTGGGTTCAATCGTTTGCATGAGCTTTGGCTGCCTGGTCGAAGAAGGTGTCGAGACTCTGTTCAAGTGCCGCCAGATGCGCCTCGATGCTCCAGCAGACCTTGTGGCCGCCCACCGCCAGTTCCACCCCGCACAGCACCTCCGGCGACGCCTCGAACCGCACCGGGACGGACACCTGCAGTTGGTCGCGGATGGCGCGCTCGACCGGCATCCGCAAGGCGTCCGGCATGGGAAACGCGGAGCGCACGATCGCCGGACCGTCACCCTTGACGAGCGCGGCCGTCAGAGCCTCCTGTTTCTCTCTGGGCAAACTCCCCAACTGCCGGATCAACTGCCACTTCATGGCCTCTTCCAACGAGGCCGAGGCGAGGTCCGTGCAAACCTTCCTTGCGATGGCCAGCACCTCGGCTTGCACCCGTCGCTTCAGGTCGTGGCGCAATTGCTCCCGTTCCCGTGCGACAGCCTCGTGCCATCGGGCTTTGAGCGTCGCCACCTCTTCACGGGCCGCTGCGATGAGTTCCTTGCGCTTCACGTCGGCCTCGGCGGACGCCTGCTTGAACAGGATCGTGCGCTGTCCTTCGAGCGCTTCTTCGTGCTCCCGAAGCGTGGCGAGCCGCACTTCGGACTCGGCTTCCTTGCGCGCGGCAGTTTCCAAGGCGGAGGCGATCTGCTGCTCCCGCGCCGCCATGGATTCGAGGATGGGCCGATACAGGAACCGCCGCATCAACAGCACCAGGACGATGAAGTTGACGAACTGCGCACCGACGGTGAACCAGTCAATCAGCATGGCCTAAGGGGTTGGCTTCGCGATGAAGTGCGTCCAGAACGGGTTGGCAAAGATGAGGATCATCGAGATCACGAAGCAGTAGATCGCGATGGACTCGATCATCGCCAACCCGACGAACAACGTCCGCGTGATGCTGTTCGAGGCGTCTGGTTGTTGGGCGAGCGCGGCGAGGGCCGCATTGATCGCGCGGCCCTCACTGATCGCGGGTGCGATGCCGCCGAGGGTCATGGTCAGGCTGGCGGCCGCGATGGAAGCAACGGCGATAAGGGTGGGGGTGTCCATGTGTTTATCCTCCGATGGTTGGTTTGTTTTTCCGGCTGCGCATCGCCGCCGCCACGTAAACCGTGGCCAGCGTCGAGAAAATGTAGGCCTGAACCACTCCCGTCAGCAGATCGAGGACGCCAATCAGGACGGGGAAGAAGAACGGCGCCACGGACAGGAGAATGCCGACAATCAGCGTGCCGCTCATCGCGTTGCCGAAGAGCCTCACCGCCAGCGCCACCGTCCGCGTGACTTCACCGATGAGGTGAAACGGCAGCAGGATGAAACTCGGCTCCAGATACTCTTTCAGGTAGCCCCGCAGCCCGCAGCCGGCGATCCCGTAGAGCGGCACGGCGATGAACACGGCGAGCGCCAGCGCCGCGGTCGTCGAGAGCGAACCCGTCGGCGGCTCGTAGCCGGGGAAAATCGTGCAGAGGGCCGACACGGCAATGAAGAGAAAGAGCGTGCCGAGGAAATCCAGGTATTTCTCCGGTTGGGCAAGGCCGGCCTCCTTGAGCTGGCCTTGGATTTCGGAGACGACGACTTCGAGGATGTTCTGCCAGCGCGAAATCCGCACGCCCTTGGACAGGTGCCGCGTCACCCACCACGCGCCCACGGTCATGCCGGTCATCAGCACCCAGGTGATCGCGATGGTGGCGTTCACCTTCACGAAGCCGTGCTGCCAGATCACCGTGCTGTCAGGGCTAAGGTGCATGACGCGCTCCTGAGGGTTGGGCGGTGGTCGGGCTGGTCCGCGTGGGCAACCACCGAATGAGCGCGGCCCGCGCCGCGAGGAAGCCGCCCAGCGCAACCGCCAACTGGCCCGCGTGTTCGCGGAAGCACACGAGAAAGATCGCCGCCACGATCGCCAGCCGCACGAAGTAGCTGGCCGGGATCAGCCACACGCCTCGCCTTGCCTCGGTCACTTGCCGGACAGTCCACCAGAGTCCGCCGAAGAAGAGCACGCCGGCAGCAGCCCCGAGCAGCAGGGCGAGGAAGAGTTGGAGCAATTCATTCATGGGGTTGGTTCTCCTTGTCCGGGGTGCCGTGCTTCTCCTCCTGCTCGCGCCGGATCTCGGCCAGTTCGCGGCTCATCCAATACCAGCCGTTGAGACATCCGAGGATCAGGCCCAAGGCAAACAGCATCAGAGTCCAACTGAACATGCGTGGATATTGCGCATCAATCCAGACCCCGACACCCAGGCCGGCGAGCGAGGAGATGACCACTCCCCAGCCCACCAAACCCGTCACGCTGAACCCGAGCCAGAGTGCCTTGTGCTGGTGGCGACGAGCCTCGAGCTTGCGCGCGACCTGCCGCCCAATGTGGCGCTTGAGCCGCGCCTGATCGCCATTCGCTCCCCGCCGATGTTTTCGTTCATTCATGACGGCAAAGCTCCAGAAGCTGGCGGACCAGATGCCCTTCGAGTCGCGCGAGCACGGACCGGACCGATTTCTCGCGCTCGTCGAGTCGGAGGGTCTGCTGTTCGACCGCCTGGGCCAGTTTCGCCAACTCAGCCCCGCCCACCGCGTTCCTGACGGCGACCAGCACCTCCGGTCCGGTCTTCACCAGCACGCCGTCGTCGAGCGCGAGGGCGATTTCACCCTGCCCTTCCGTCTCGTAGAGGAAGATGGCCGGCGTCAACGCGGCGACGCAGTCCAAGCGCTGCGGCAGAATGCCGAAGAAGCCCTGCGCGGTGTGCGCGACGATCCGCCGAACGTCGGCCACGTCGGCGAACACTTTGAAGGGCAGGACAATCTTCAGGTGCATGGTGCGGGGTGGGTGCCGGGAGCCGGGGCCGCTGGCGGTGGCCGAGGCTCGGTGGACTTCGGCTTCACATCGCCAATGGGGCCGATCATGTAGAGTGCGCTCTCCGGGTAGTCCTTGAACTCGTCGTTCAGGATGCGCTCAAAGCCGTCGAGGCTCTGGTCCAGACTTACCGTCTGGCCCTTGATCTCCGTGAAATATTCGGTGGTGAAGAACGGCTGGGTCAGGAACCGTTCGAGCCGCCGCGCCCGAAAGACCAGCGCGCGATCCTCCTGCGACAATTGATCCAGGCCGAGCATCGCGATGATGTCCTTGAGGTCTTCGTAGTGAGCCAGCGTCCGGCGGATGGCCTCGGCGATGCGGTGGTGGCGTTTGCCGACGATGGCCGGCGCGAGCATCTTCGAGTTGGACTGGAGCGGGTCAATCGCCGGGAACAACCCTTC
>Ga0255204_1000335_pt1 | contig 14547 bp, 9 predicted proteins | sample Miss_Colum_RepC__2_FD_188418 | JGI IMG/M metagenome (GOLD analysis project Ga0255204, IMG submission 188418) | Freshwater microbial communities from Mississippi River, Louisiana, United States - Miss_Colum_RepC_8h | ecosystem: Environmental > Aquatic > Freshwater > River | place: USA: Louisiana... | reverse complement strand
CGCGAAATGCCCCGGTTTGTTCCAGAGCAGGTAAAGCTCAAGCGAATTGGGTTCCCGGCCGGTTTCCTTCCGAAACTGGGCCGCCCGGTCCGCCAGGATGCGTTGCGTGACCGACCAGGCCACCTCAGGGTTTTCGTAGTCACGGGAGCGAGTGTAACGGCGCCAGACCTCGGGCATGATTTGGAACCGGCTGATCTCGCCGCTGCCCCCGCGCAAGGCATCTGCCGCGCTGCGCCGCAAGGTGGTCGCTCCCGACTCAAACATGGCCAAGGATTGCCGCAACGTCATGGCTTCGCAGGTGCAACACCCCAGCCAGATGGAGAGCAGCAGAACGCCCGGTATGGTTTTCATGTTAAAATGGAGCCGGGCGACCTGACGGAGCCCGACCGTCGGGTATCCAATCTCATCTGCTAACTCCCGGCAATACTCCATTTTCGCCATGGGATGCTCGCGGTTGCCCCCTCACTTTGGCCATCGAAGGGCTGGAAATGGCCGGTGGCCGCAACCTTTGTTCCTCGGCAATGCGTCTGGACCGGGGATGCGCACCCTATTCCGCCTCCCGACCCTGCTGGCACTCCTGATGCAGGTCGTCCCGGGTGCGCTTGCTGCCGCCAAACCCAACGTCCTCTTCATCATCTCCGACGACCTCACGGCCACTGCGCTCTCGTGCTACGGCAACACCATTTCCAAGACTCCCAACATTGACCGGCTCGCCGCCCAAGGCACGCGGTTCACGCGGGCGCTGTGCCAGGGGACTTACTGCGGGCCGTCGCGGGCGTCGTTCATGTCCGGCTACTACCCGCACGCGACGGGCGTGCTTGGCTACACCAGCCCGCGGCCGGCCATCGGCGAGCGCGCGACGTGGGCACAGCACTTCAAGAACGCCGGTTATTACACCGCGCGCGTCAGCAAGATTTACCACATGGGCGTGCCCGGCGGCATTGAGGAGGGCGGCGACGGCGCGGACGACCCCGCCTCGTGGACGGAGAAGTTCAACAGCCCCGGCCCCGAGTGGAAGGCCAAGGGCGTCGGCGAAACGCTCGAAGGCAACCCCGAAGGCAAGCGCCCCGTCCTGGGCGGCAACACGTTCGTGGTGGTCGAGGCCGAGGGCGATGACCTGGCGCATTCGGATGGCCGGACGGCAGCGAAGGCGGTGGAGTTGATTCAGCAACACGCCGGCAAGCCGTTCTTTCTCGCGGTCGGTTTCGTGCGACCGCATGTGCCGTTCGTCGCGCCGGCGAAGTATTTCGAGCCGTTCAAGCCGTTCGAGAAAATGCCGTTGCCGCCGAAATTTCCCGGCGACTGGGACGACATCCCCAAGGCCGGCATCAACTACAAGACCAGCCTGAACATGAAGATGGACGAGCGCCGCCAGCGCAAGGCCGTCGGTGGTTACTACGCGGCCGTCGCCTACATGGACGCGCAAGTGGGCAAGGTGCTCGCCGCGCTGGAGCAGTCCGGCCAGGCGGACAACACCATCGTCATCTTCACCAGCGACCACGGCTATCACCTCGGCGAGCACGACTTTTGGGCCAAGGTCAGCCTGCGCGACGAGTCCGCGATGGTGCCGCTCATCATCAAGGTGCCGGGGAAGCAACCCGCCGTGTGCCATTCGCTCGTCGAACTGCTCGATCTGTATCCGACCGTTGCGAGCCTTTGCGGCCTCGAAGTGCCCACGGGCCTTCAGGGCAAAAACATCGCCCGTGTGTTCGATGACCCGAAGCGCACCGTGCGCGAAGCCGCTTTCAGCGTCGCGCCGTCCAGCAAGGGCTTCCTCCTGCGCGAGGACAAGTGGGCTTACCTGCAATACGCGGAGGACGCCTCGCTGGGCGTTGAACTCTTCGACACGGCCAAAGACCCGAAGCAGTTCACGAATCTCGCCAGCAAGCCCGAGTTCGCGGGCGTCGTGACGGAATTCAAGGCCAAGCTCGCCGCCAAGCTGCGTGCCGTCCGGGACAATGATCTGGTCCGGAACTAGCGCGCGGCGCGGTGGAATGCTGATGCCCGGAAGTCCTTCCCATGCCTGACGCCGCACTGGACGCTGCACTCAACCTGCGGGAAACTTTCCCACACATGAAAGCAGTGAAATACATCAAGCGAATGGGGACAAACGAATGAAGACCTTTCCAATCCCTATTCGCTTGTCCCCATTCGTTTGACATTCTGCCATGCCGATCACCTGCCCCATCGCCATTCGTGACCTGACGCCCGCCGAGTTCGACGCGGTGGACTCCGTGGTGATGCGGCACGCCTACGACTGTCAGAACGAGCTTGGCCGGTTGTGCGACGAGCGTGCGTATGAGAACGACCTCGCCCTCCGCTTGCACGAAGCCGGTTGCGAGGTGCATACGCGGGTGCCACTTCATGTCGCCCACGAAAACTTCGCCAAGACCTATCGGGTTGACCTTGTCTGCAACCACGGCATCTACGACGCGAAGGCCGTGCTGGCACTGACCGGAGAGCATGACGCGCAGGTGTTGCACTACGCCATGCTGCTGGATGTGCGCCATGTGAAGCTCCTCAATTTCCGTCCGGCCAAGGTGCAGGGCCGGCTGCAATTTAATGCCCTGACCACCGCGAAACGGCTGTGTTTCGAGACCGGCGCCTCACTTTGGCAGCCGCTCTCGGACCACTGCCTCCCCCTCCGCCAGCGCTTTGCTGAACTCCTCGCCGACTGGGGTGCCTTCCTCGACTACCGACTTTACGAGGAGGCGCTCGTTCACTTCTTCGGCGGGGAGATGGCCTGTGTGCGGCGCATCGATCTCACGCGTGATGGAAGCGCCATCGGGACGCACCGCATTCAGCAGCACGCACCCGAACTCTGTTTCCTTGTCTCCGCCGTGACGAAGGACTTGCCCGCCTACCAGTCACACCTACAACGGCTGCTCAAACTGACCGGCCTGCGCGGGATGCAGTGGATGAATCTTTGCCACCACCAAATCCAGCTCATCACCTTGACGGGGGATGGCAAGCGAGTGGGGACAAGCGAATGAAGGCCATTTCAGCTTCCCATTCGTTTGTCCCCATTCGCCTGCCATCCATGCGGCTCCTATTCGCCTCCCTCCTCGTTTGCCTCAACCTTCTGCCCGTTCCCGGCCAGGCCGCGCTGCGCCCGAACATCGTCATGGTGTTCATTGATGACATGGGCTGGGGCGACTTCTCGTGTTTCGGAAACAAGGACGCGAAGACGCCGAACGTGGACCGCCTCGCCGCCGAGGGCATCCGCTTCGAGCAATTCTACGTCAACGCGCCCATCTGCTCGCCGTCGCGGTGCGCGCTCGTGACCGGGCAGTATCCCCAACGCTGGCGTATCACGTCGTTCCTCAACAACCGCGCGGACAACGAACGGCGCGGCGTCGCGCAGTGGCTTGACCCGAAAGCCCCGACGCTCGCTCGCATCCTCAAACAGCACGGCTACGCGACCGGCCATTTCGGCAAGTGGCATCTCGGCGGGCAGCGCGACGTGGCCGATGCGCCGCCCATCACCGATTACGGCTTCGACGAGTCGCTCACCAACTTCGAGGGCATGGGTGCGAAGCTGTTGCCGCTCACGCTCAAGCCCGGCGAGGCACAGCCCGGCCGCATCTGGCAGGACGCCGAGCGCCTCGGCCAGCCCGTGAAGTGGATGCAGCGCTCTGAAATCACCACGGGGTTTGTGGATGCCGCCATCGCGTTCGCCGAAAAGTCGGTGCGCGAGCAGAAGCCATTTTACCTCAACCTCTGGCCCGACGATGTCCACAGTCCCTTTTGGCCGCCCGTGGACAAGTGGCGCGACGGCAAGCGCGGCCTCTACCTTGCCGTGCTGGAGGAGCTGGACCGCCAGCTCGGCAAGCTCTTCGACCACATCCGCGCCACGCCTGCGCTGCGCGAGAACACGCTCATCCTCGTCTGCTCCGACAACGGCCACGAGCCAGGCGCAGGCTCCGCGCCGTTCTGCGGCAGCAAGGCAACACTCTACGAAGGCGGCGTTCGTTCTCCGCTCATCGTGTGGGGGCCGGGCCTGCTGGCGAAGGAAAAGGCTGGAACGAAGAACACTTCTTCGGTGTTCGCCGCATTCGACCTCGCGCCGTCGCTGCTCGGCATCGCGGGCATCACCGCGCCGGCGGAGGTGAAGTTCGATGGCGAAAACCTCGCGCCCGTGTTGCTCGGCAAAAGCGCCGCCTCCCGCACCGCGCCGCTCTTCTGGCGGCGTCCGCCCGACCGCAAGACCGCCTACGGCTCCGGCCCGCTCCCCGACCTCGCCGTGCGCGACGGCGATTGGAAACTCCTGTGCGACTACGACGGCTCCCAGCCGCAGCTCTACAATCTCGCCGCCGACCGCGCGGAAACAAAGAACCTCGTCGCGCAGCACCCGGACATCGTCGCGCGCCTCACGAAATCGCTGCTCGCCTGGCACCAGTCCATGCCGCCGGACAACGGACCCGAACTCGGCGCGCAAGCTCCCGCACCCAAAGGAAACGGAAAGAAGAAGGCCACCAAATGATTCGACCGTCCTCCTTCTGCCGACACGCTCTCGATTTCTCCGCGCTTCTCTGCACCCTCTGCGCCTCTGCGTTGAATCTCTTCGCCACCCCGAAGCCCAACGTCCTCTTGCTCTGCGTTGACGACCTCAAGCCCGCGCTCGGTTGCTACGGCGACAAGCTCGCGCTCTCGCCGAACATTGACCGGCTGGCGGCGCGCGGCGTGCGCTTCGACCTCGCGTATTGCAACCAGTCCGTCTGCGCGCCGTCGCGCAACAACCTGCTCCTTGGCTCGCGCTCGACTTCGCTCGGCATCTACGGCTTGGACCGCAACTTCCGCACCGCTGTCCCCGACGCGGTGACAATGACGCAACACTTCATGCGGCACGGCTACCGCGCTGAGGCCGTCGGGAAAATCCTCCACACCGGCCACGGCAACCGCGATGACGCCGCGTCGTGGAGTGTCCCGACGCGCATTGAGAAAGTTGTCGAGTATCTCGACCCGAAGAATTCCGCCGGCGGCCAGCTCACGCGCGAGGAGGCTTACTTCACCAACCAAAAGCTCGGCGAAATCAAATCGCTCCCGCGCGGCGCGGCCATCGAGACCACTGACGTGCCCGACAGCGCCTACGCCGACGGCCGCATCGCCGATGAGGGCATCCAACGCCTCCGCGCCGCGAAGGAACGCGGCACGCCGTTCTTTCTCGCCCTCGGCTTCGTGAAGCCGCACCTGCCGCTCACCGCACCGAAGAAGTATTTTGACCTGCACGACCCGAAGAAGTTTTCCCTCGCCCCGGACCAGCGCGACCCCGAGGGCGCTCCGAAGTTCGCGGGCAAGGTCGGCGGCGAGATTGTGAACTACGACCCGCTTTCGGTGGAAAATCTCCGCGAGGAAAGGACCCAGCGCGACCTCATCCATGCCTACTACGCCTGCGTCAGCTACATGGACGCGCAGCTTGGCCGCGTGCTCGACGAGTTGGACCGACTCGGCCTCGCGCAGAACACACTCATCGTCCTGTGGGGTGACCACGGCTGGCACCTCGGCGACCACGGTTATTGGACCAAGCACACGAACTACGAGCAGGCCAACCGCATCCCGCTGGTCATCGTCGCGCCCGGTGTGGCGAAGGCGGGCGCGGCCACGAAGCAACTCGCCGAGAGCGTGGACGTGTTCCCCACGCTCGCCGAACTCGCCGGCCTGCCCAAGCCCGCCGGCCCGCAGCCGATGGACGGCGTGAGCCTCGTGCCCGTGCTGCGCGACCCGTCCGCCCGCGTGTGCGACCACGCGACGCATTGCTACCCGCGCGGCGAGCGCATAGGCCGCGCGATTCGCACCGAGCGATACCGGTTGGTCGAGTGGAAGAAGCCCGGTGCTCCGGTGGACACGGCGGAGTTTGAGCTATACGACTACGAGGCAGACCCGCGCGAGACGAAGAACCTCGCCGCGTCGCAACCCGCCGTCGTCACCCAACTCCGCGCACTGCTCGCGAAGCAGCCGGAGGCGGTTTCGCCCGGCGGCTCGCCGAAGCGGTAGTTGGATGCGGAGGCGAGATCCCAAAGGTCTGACAGAAAAATTTGGGACGGAAAAATGAAGGCGGATTTTTCTGTCCTCAATGTTTCTGTCGGGGCCCGCAGGCGCAGTCTTCAACCCGGCGGCCTTGGGGTGTCTTTAGCCCAAAGTTCGGGTCGCCGCTCTGCACTACTTCGACTTCAGCCCCACCGTGTTCACCGCGATGACGCGGTAGGTGTGCGTCTTGCCCGGCTCGGCGGTTTTGTCCGTGTAACTCATCGGCACGAGGGGCAGGGCAGGGGTGTCGCTGTATTGCAGGCCTTGGAAAATCGGGCGGCCGAACGGGTTCTTCGGCTGCTCGGGCAGCTTGGCGATTTCCTTTCCGTCCCGCTCGATGATGAAGCCCGCGAGGCCGCTCTCCAAATCCGCCTCGGCCTGCCACGCGAGCTGGTTGCCGGTCACGCGCAGGTTCGTGGGCGCGGGCGGCGGCGTGGTGTCGGGCAGCGCGGTGTCCTTCACGTAGGCCATCCAAGCTTTGGCAACGGTTTCATTCGGGAGCCAAACGGCCTTGTTCGGTTCGCCGGAAAACTTCGACGCTGCCACGGACTCCTTCGCGAGCAACGGTGCAAGCCACGCTTTGTCTGTGGGCATCGGGTTCAACGGCGCGCCAGCTTGCTTCGGCAAACGCACGGCGAGGCACGCGTCGATCCATGCGATGGCCATGTAACGCTGGTTGCCGCACTCGTGGCTCGTGAGCGGGTCCACGGCCACGCCGACGAGTCCGCCTTTGCCGCGCACCTCGGTGAAGAAGGCCTCGTTCGCGGGCCACACGCCGGCGAAGCGGTTGGTCTTGTCGGTCACGCCTTCCTTGGTGCCGGGATTGCACATGATGGGCACGCGCAGCGCGGCGTCGGGCAGCGTGTGGGCTTTGATGCCGGTGCGTTTGGGATCTTCCTTGAGCAACGGCACGCCGGAGCGCAGCCACGCGGCGGCGACGCGTTCCGGGTGCAACAACGTCATGCCACCCGCCCAGTGTCCACCGCCGCTGTGCCCCCACAGCGCCCACGGCACGCGCGCCAGTTCGGGATGGCCGGACTTCGCGCCGAGGTCGGCAAGGCCCTTCTGGAAGGCGGCACCGGAGCCGTTGCGCGGGTCGCACCACATCTGGCAGTCGGCCTTGTCCGGCTGCTCATAGGAAGGCGAGAGCAGCGCGCAGTCGTGCTTCTTCGCGAGCGCCTGCCAATGCAGGTCGAACGCGCCGGTGAGGCCGGACTTGCAGGAGCCTTCGCCGCAGCCGTGCTGATGCACAATGACGCCGCGCATCGTCTTCACGCCGGGCGGAATCCAGATGGTGTAGTTGACGGGAAAAATCAGCTCGCCTGCCTTCGGCTCCGCAGGTGCTTCGTAGCGCACGCGGAAGTAGGGCGCCTCGGCGGGCGGGAAGACATCGTAAGGCGCTTTCTGCGCGGAGGCGGTGGCGGCGGCGAAGGTCGCGGCGAGCGCGAGGATGTGCAGGACGGAAGCGGCGCGTGGCATGTGCATGGGGGAGGATTTACGGTTGAGTGCAGTTCAGGCAAGCCAACCTTCTTCCTGTCCCCAATTTTTCTGTCAGTTCGCGAATCGGAGGCTGAGCTGACCGGACTTCAGCAACCGGACCACACAGCCGGATCCTCGCTCCATTTGCGGGGCGTTGTTGTCGCAACGTGATTACTTGGCCTGCGGGCCTGAGCTGGCCGGCAGGTTGCGCGCGGCGGCCAGAGCAGCCGCGCCGACGGTGTCCACGTTGTTGGTAAAACCCGGTCCACCAGCGGCGATGTAGCCCTGGCTGGAACCGTTGGCGTCCGGGCTTACCCAGAAGGAATAGAGCGAGCCGTTGGTGAGGTGGAACCGCAGCCGCACCGGCTGGCCCGCCAGTTTCGTCAAGTCAGCGGCTCCGCGCCATTTCAGCTCCACGAGGGTTTGGTCCGTCTTGAGCGGGGTGCAGTTTTCCTGGCTGAACGGAGCGATCACCCGTCCAGCGGAGTCCAGCACTTCCCCGCGCAGTTCGCCCTGCGCTGCGGCGACGTTCACGAACAGGTGCCGGCCGGTGAACCGAACTGGCCGGGTGGTCAGCGCGGCTGGGGTTGCGCCGGCATCCAGCGACGCAAAGCCGTCGCGACGCAAGGTCGCCAGTCCAGTGGCTCCGACATCCGTGGGATGCATCGTCCGGCCGGAGCAGTAGAAATACAGGCGATCACCGACGACCAGACAACCGCCGCCCACGGACTGGACGTTGCCCGCGTTCCACGCCTTGGGATCTTCGCTGACCGGGAGAAACGGTGTGCGATTGGCGCGGTCCCAGTGAAAACCGTCACGGGTGAAGCCGGCCAGCACCTCGTTGCGCTTGTGGAGGTTCAGCGTCTTGCACGTCTCGTTGTCCGGTCCTTGCCAGATGGTGAAGAGCCCCACCAGCAGGCTCTCGTAGGGGAACACATCCAAATTGTAGAGCTGCGGCGGCAGCTTGCTGAAGCGCGGATCGGGATGGCGGGGATCAAGGCGGTCCGCACCCACCCAAGGCTGGAGATCGTTGGGCAGCCCATTGCCCCGGGCGACTTGATCCGTGTGCTGCGTCCAGGCCAGTGCAGCGGCGGCGGTCTTGCCCTCGAAGTAATTCCGCAACCGGTGCACCGGCTCGGGCGCAGTGTGATCGTGCCCGCGCACACTCGCGACCCACACGCGGCGGAATGGATTCCAGAAGAATGTGGTCCGATCCCAGGACGGGCCGGAGACCACGAGCTCCTCCGACCATTGGCGGCCGTCGGGCGAAGTGCGCAGGGCCACGTGGAACGGCGACTTCTGGGTGCGGGCCTCGAAGAGCTTGAACCGCTCCGCCGGGTTGGCGTCGTCGTGGTCCAGCCAGACCGTGGTGGCGTCGCGGTTGGACTTGAGGACGACATTGGTGCCCAGCAGATCGAGCGCCGGGCGAGTCCAGTTCAGCCCGTCCTTGGAGAGCGCCAGACAGGTGCGCACCGAAGCGGAGCGATACCACATCATGAAGGTGCTGTCCTTCGGCTCATACCAGACGCCGTCGCTGAACGGGGCGGCGAAGGCGAACAAAGTGCTCTTTTCCCAAATCATCTCCGGCCGCAGCACCGGCGAGCGGGCGTGATATTCCGGCCGGTGAAACCGGCGGCGCAGCGTGGTGGACTCGATCAGAAAATCGTCCACGAACAACTGGCGGCCCACATCCACGGGAATCACCGCCGGTGGCTGCGTGAGGTAAGGCACGGGCATGGGCTCGCCGGAAGTCATCTGTCTGGCGGTGCGCGGCGGTGGCCACGGGCTGGAAAGCACGATGCCGTTGGAGAGGACTTCGGCTGCCCCAGCCGGGAGGAGGCCGGCAACGAGCAGCAGGGTCAGTGGCAAAGGTAGTTTCACAAATGGTTTTAAGACGAACGCGAAGTGGAGTTGGAAACCGCGCGTGAGTTCAGCGAATGATCGGAGCCGCCCATGCTTCATTGAAGAAGCCCGAAGTCACGATGCTTTCCGCCACCTGCGGGGCAGGTGCGTTCGGTGGGTTGTCGCCGGCTTTCACGATCGCCCAGTCACCCAGGCGGGGAAATACCATGTAGCTGAACCGCAGCTCCGCGTCGTGGTAGGTGTGGCCGCTGTTGAGCACCACGTAGCGGCCAGCGGCACCGGGCAATGGGTTGGGGCAGATGATCTGTGGACCGTGGCTGGCCGCCGGGTGGCGTTCAGTGCCCAGTTGCAGCGTGTCGCGCGTCCATTCGATCGGGAGCTGCGGCAGGATCTGGCTGATCCAGCGGTTGCTGCCCGGGTCGCCGAAGAGGATAAGGTTCTTGTCGCGCACATCAGCTTCCGTCACTTCAGTGTCGTCCTTCACCGGCAGGTAGCCGCGATAGTGCCGCCGCCATTCATCCGCGAAACGCCTCAGACTGGCATCCGCCCACGCGCCCACCGCCGGATTCCACGGCTTGCCTGTGCCTCGGACGCACAGAAACGGACGCGCGAAGGCATCGTCGATGGGGCCTTGAAGACCAGGGCGTTTGCCAGAGAGCGACACCGAGGTCATTGGACCGAGGCATTCCCACTGGCCGCTGCGTTTGTCGAAGACGAGGGAGTCCAGCCGGCCAACCGGCTGGGAGGGCAGGGGAACCTTGGTCCCGCCGACACTGATGGCTTGGACCGTGGCCGTGAGCGCCGGTGCGTGCAGCGCAAACCGGGTGATGTTGCGCGGTTCCTTGATGGTGATCGCGCCGTCGTCGGCAATGTGCGCCTCAACTTCGGCCCGCTGGTAGTGCTCTCCGAGCCCCAGCACTTCAAACCAGTGGCAGCGGGCATACTTCAGCGTCCAGGTCACGAAGCGAAGCTGCTTGGGGAACGGATTAACCCCTTTCGCCGCGTGTGCCCCCAGCAGCCGGAGCTGCTCCTGATAAACCTTCGCCGTGATGCTGTGGCCCGCCCCGCGATCCACTAGACCAACGAAGGGAATGCCTTCTTTGGCAAACGCCCGTTCAATCAGCAAGTGGGACGAGTAGTAAGCGTCCTTGTCCCCCATGGCCGCGACCACCGGCACCATGCCCGCGTTGGCCGTGTAATCAATCGCGTCCACCAGATGCAGCATGGTCTTTTGCCAGGGCGTCAGCGGGTCCAGGCGCACGAAATGTTTCCAAGGCGAGTTGGCAAATTCGAATGTGTCCACCGGACCTGCCGCCGGCCCGATGGCGGCGAAGTGTCCGGGGCGCTTCAACCCAAGCTGCCACGTCCCCACGCCGCCCAGCGAGCTGCCCCGCAGCACGATGCGCGCGCGATCAATCCGGTGCTCGCGACACACCGCCTCGATGGCCTCGTCCACATCCGTCTCGCCTTCAAACCGGTAGGCGTTTTCGCCCAGCCGGCCCATGGGATGCACTTCGATGAACTGGTTGCTGGAGGCTCCGGCGCCCCCCGTATCGCCCATGTCATGCGTGGCGATGAATTGCAATTCCCCCAGCCCCGTGGCACTGCGGCTGCCGTGCAGCACGACATCGAGGCGGCTGGGCTTGGCAGGGTCCAGCCCGGCGGGCACGCCGATGCCGTAAGGCTGCACGGAACCATCCACTGCGGAGCGAAAGCCGCGGACGCTGCGCCCTGGCTTGGCGGTCCAGGGATGCTTTCCGGCAGCGAGGCTCTCCATCCGCTCCTGTGCGCGACGCAGGCTCTTGGTCACCAACTCGCGCTGCTTCGCATCCTGCACCGGACCAAAGTCGAGCGCCCAGACGACGCCCTTGAGGAAAATCTCCGCATCAGCCCGACGATCTGGACTCACTGCCAAGGCGGCCAGCCGAGTCTGAAGTGGCTGCACCTCGGCGCGCAGCGCCGCCCGCTCCGCCTCTGTAAGCGGGCCGTTGAGTGCCTTGGTGGTCGCGGCAGGTTCAGCGGCGTGAAGGACGGCGACGTGCGCGGCCAATATGAGCCAGACGCATGCCTTCGCGGAGAACGGCCGGCGGCTCGGCGAACGTGGTTCGATGTGGTTCATGATCGGGGCATGATTCAATCCAGTGACTGGCGGGACCGGTGCCTTCCCAGTGTCCCGACAGACTGTGGAGCAAGAACCGACGCCAGCGGACGCAGGACCGCTCAATTTTGATGACTCCCAGTGCGCCTCTCGGGCGGTCGCGCGGAGGCGAACCGCATCTCGTCCTGCTCATCTGCGTGGATGACCTCAAGCCCGCGCTCGGCTGCTTTGGCACCCCCGCTCGCCCAGCCGCAACTCACCGCGCGTGGCGGGGACACGCCTGCCCCAAATCGCCTGCGAAGAAAGGCGGTAAACAAGACCGCGACGCCGCGTTCGACACCTGCGACGAAAATAAAGACGGCAAGCTCTCCCGCGAAGAATTCCTCCCCAACCAGCCCGACCCGGACCAAGCCCCCGCCGGGAGAGAATCCACGGTCCGCCAACTGCCGCGATTTGTGGCCCAGAACCCGTGCCGGCGACTTGCAGTCGCCGTGTTGCGGGTGGATTGCTCGAAGCGCCCGCGAACTACAGTTGCCCACGGACGGCGGCTGGAAGCCGCCGGCACAGGTTCATGGGTAGCCGCCACGGACCAAAGCCCGCGCATTGGAACCATGAACCAAAGGCTGAAGACCCAAAGATGAGGGGCGGACAAAGATGGGCTTTGGAATCTTTGTCCGCCCCAAATCTTTGGGTCCTTATCAGGCGGTTCATGGAGAGCCGCCACGGCCCGCAAGCCGCGCATTGGGACCATGAACCCGTGCCGGCGACTTGCAGTCGCCGTGTTGCGGGTGGATTGCTCGAAGCGCCCGCGAACTACAGTTGCCCACGGACGGCGGCTGGAAGCCGCCGGCACAGGTTCATGGAGAGGGCGGGGGCTGAGGGGGGAACGGCCACGCCAATCCAAGCAGTTTGCAAGTAACTGAGCTGCCCCTATGGGATGAAGCACGAAAATGGATTCGACTTTGAAACTGGCTTGCTGAAAGTGGCGGGAAACTCACATGACACATCTGCTCAAAATCAGACTCCTGATCGCACTCGTCTCGGCCGCGACCGCCACCGGCAGCCTTGCCGCAACCTCCGCCAAGGCCAGCTACTACCTGATCGGCAACTCACTGACTTGGGACACGGTCCCTTCGATCCTCTCCGGCGACGTGCAGTGGCACGTGGATTGTGGCACGCACCTCAAGCATGTTCACGGCCATCCGGAGAAGCCCTGTGTGACGAATTCCACGCTTTGGCCCGCCGCCCTGAGCGCCAAGAAATACGACGTCATCTCTGTGCAGCCCCACTACGGCACGACCCTGGCCCAGGATGTGGAAGTCATTTCCGCTTGGATGAAGCTTCAGCCCAAGGCCGTGTTTGTGATCCACTCCGGCTGGGGCCGCCACGCTCAGCACGCGGACGAGTTCGGCGGTTATGCCGGGCCTGAGCAGATGATCCACAGCCCTGGCTACTTCCGCGCCCTGCTCGCCGAACTTCGCCGCCTGCATCCCGGCCGGGAACTCCGCCAGACACTGGCGCAGAACCTCCTCGCGCAGGTCGCCAGCGACATCGCCGCCGGCACCGCCCCGATCAAACAGCTCGTGGATCTGTATCGCGACGACATCCACCTCAAGGCGGACAGCGGAAAATATCTGATGCATAACGCCATGCGCCTTGCGTTGGGCCAGCCAGCCTCAGCCGCTGGTTTCGAGAAGACCGAGCCGGCGATGAAGAAGTATCTCGACGGGGTGCTGGCCCAGCTCAAAACGGCGCCCTCGGACAAGGCATTGCTGGCCCAGATTCTCGCGCCCGCAACCACCACGGATCGCGCCTCGCTCATCGCCAGGATTTCGGACCAGGAACTGCAACGCAAACTCAAGGCGCTTCTGCCGGAGATCATCCGGGCCGTGCAGGCGCGGCCTGAAATCCTCGCGCTCGACGCGGAAATCAAAGAGCTCGGCGGCAAACTCATTCTCACCCCCACCGGCCCGCAATGGCTCTACCTCGCGACCGGCGACACGGGCACGGAGATTTTCGATGTCCCCACGGCCGTCGATCTCTACAACGGCAACAACCCGCTGAAGGGCAAGGGCGGCCGCAACGAGCGCGTGACGGATGCGTGGCTCAAGCGCCTGGCCAACGTCACCACACTGCAAAAAATCGATCTCGCGAACTGCGCCATCCAGGGCGACGGCCTGCAGCACCTCAGCAAGCTCACTGGCTTGCGCGAGCTCAACCTCACCCTCACCCCGGTCAAGGACGACGCCTTGAAGCATCTCGCCGGCCTGACCGAGCTGCGGATTCTCGGGCTGGCCTCGACGCAATGCACGGGCACCGGCTTCGCTCACCTCAAGGCCCTGAGGAAACTGGAGAACGTGAACTTCCACTTCACGCCGCTGAACGACGCCGGCCTGGCGGCCATCGCGGAGGTGCCCATCTCGGATCGGCTGTGGTTTGCCCACAGCAAGTTCACCGACGCCGGGGCCGCCAGCCTCGCGAAGCAAACCCGGCTCAAGCGCGTGGGCATGGGCAGCGCGGACAAGACCAGCTCGGGCGAAGCCGTGGCCGCGCTGACCAAGCTGCCGCTGGAAGACCTCGCTCTGCTTGACCAGCAGGCCACCGCCGTCGGCCTCGCCCACGCCGCGAAGATCGCCACGCTGCGCAAGCTCGACGCCTCTCACGCCCCCACCGTGGGCAATGACACGATGAAACTGGTGGCGCAGATGCCCGCGTTGGAGGAGTTCAAGCTTGGCAGCGCCCAGGTGGACGACGAAGGGCTGCAAGCGCTCGCAGCCGCCAAGTCCCTCAAAAAGCTATCGTTGAGTGGCCTGAAGAAGGTCACACCTGCGGGTGTGGAACGATTGAAGCAGGCCCGCCCCGGCTTGGTGATTGATGCGAAGTGACACGCAGCCAGCGGAGTTGCAGTTCGATGGAGAGGAATTGTCGGCGGTGCTCAAAGGTGGCACGGAGCCGCGCACGGAGCCGGTGTTCTGGGAATACGGTCGCAAGCCCGCATCCGAGGGCAAGTCTGCCATTCGTGCCTTTACGTATCTTCCGGAGCCGGATGCTAAGTCGCCCAATGTCGCCGTGCGCGAGGG
>Ga0255204_1000334_pt1 | contig 14550 bp, 7 predicted proteins | sample Miss_Colum_RepC__2_FD_188418 | JGI IMG/M metagenome (GOLD analysis project Ga0255204, IMG submission 188418) | Freshwater microbial communities from Mississippi River, Louisiana, United States - Miss_Colum_RepC_8h | ecosystem: Environmental > Aquatic > Freshwater > River | place: USA: Louisiana... | reverse complement strand
CCGAGAACGGCAATTTTGTCCTGAGCGAATTTAAGGTCACGGCCCGCCCCCTCGACCCGAAGTCGAAGGCCAAGCCCGTCACGGTCAAGGTCAAGGGCACCGCCGCCAGCTTCGAGCAGAAGAACTTCCCGCTCGCCGCCGTCACGGACAACAAGCGTGGCTCGGGCTGGGCCGTCGCGCCGGAATTCGGCAAGGACCACGCGGCGATTTTCGAAATCGAGGGCGAGCCGGTCGGGTTCGAGGGCGGCACGGAACTGGAGTTTCAGCTCATCTTCAAGGGCTTCTTCGGCCTCGGCAAATTGCGGCTCGGGTTCTGCAACGGCGAGCAGACCCCGGCCTTGACTGATGCGAAGGAAGAACAAGCCTTGCGCGAGTTGAGCACCACGCTGGCCGCGACCGGCGGCTCGCTCAACACCACGAACCGCGCGGCGCTCTTCCGCTGGTTCACGCGCTTCGACGCCGACGCCGAGCGGCTGCAAACCGCCGTCCGCGACCACGACGCGAAGACGCCGAAGCCCGACTTGGTGGCCATCTACTCCACCAAGGCTGGCGGGCAGGATGTCTTCCTGCTCCGGCGCGGCGAGGTGGATGCGAAGGTGGCGAAGGCCGACCCGAACTATTTGCAAGTGCTCAACACCGCCGCCGACGGCGCAAAACGCTGGCTCCCGAAACCCGCGGCCGACCCGCGTGTGGCGCTTGGCGACTGGCTCACGGACGCGCAGCACGGCGCGGGCAGCCTGCTGGCGCGCGTGATGGTGAACCGCGTCTGGCAACACCACTTCGGGCGCGGGTTGGTCGCGACGCCGAACGACTTCGGCGTGCAGGGCAAACCGCCCACGCACCCCGAGTTGCTCGACTGGCTCGCAGGCGAGTTCGTGCGCGGCGGATGGCAGCTCAAGCCGTTGCATCAACTCATCATGGCCAGCGCGGTCTATCAGCAAGGCGCGGAACTGAAGCCGGCGAATCTCAAGGCCGACCCGGAGAACAAACTCTGGTGGCACCGCCCCGCGCGCCGGCTCGAAGCCGAGGCCATCCGCGATGCGCTGTTGAGCGTGGGCGGCAAGCTGGAAGACAAACTCTACGGTCCGAGCGAGACGAATTACGAGTCCCCGCGCCGCAGCGTTTACCTGCGCGTGAAGCGCAGCGAACTCATCCCGTTCCTCACGCTGTTCGACGCACCCGAGCCCGCCGCCAGTGTCGGCGAACGCGGCGCGACAACCCTGCCCACGCAGGCGCTCGCGATGATGAACTCGACGTTCGTCCGCGACATCGCCGGTCGCCTGACCAAGCGTGTCCAGCAACCCGGCGTGGAGCCCGGCACCGCCATCGCCCAGGCCGGTCGCCTTGCGCTTGGCCGCGCATTGACCGCCACCGAGCAGATGCGTTTGGCCAAGTTCTACGAGCAACAGCTTGAACTCCTCGGCCCGCCCTCCGCCGACGCGAAGGCGAAGGAAGCCCAAACCACCCGCGCCCTCACCGAAACTTGTCTCGTCCTGCTCTGCATGAACGAGTTCATCTACGTGGATTGAGGCCACTGATTTTTCTGCCACAGATGACTACAGATTGGACACAGATATGGGAGTCGAGTGCGGAACTGCGCCAACCTGCTTCGAGCATCCGCTCCGTCAGTTGCGTCCGGTTGGGTTCGAGGCATTCCTCCTGGGCCTTCCCATCTGCGTTTCATCTGTGTCGATCTGTGGCTAAATAGTTTTCCGATTTATGTTCGGCCAATACGCCCCCAACGAACTCGTCCTTCCTTCGCGCCGCCGCTTTCTCCAGCGCGCCGGCTTAGGCCTCGGCTCCGTCGCGCTCGGCTCGATGCTGCATGAATCCACCGCCGCGCCGGTGAACCCGCTGGCCGCGCGGCCGCCGCTGTTCACGCCCAAGGCCAAGCGCATCGTGTGGCTCTTCATGACCGGCGCGCCGTCGCAGGTGGACACCTGGGACTACAAGCCCGAGTTGCAGAAGCGCAGCGGCGAACCATTGCCCGGTAGCGACCCCAAGACCGGCTTCTTCACCACGAGCGGCAAGATTCTCAAATCTCCCTTCGGCTGGGCGCAGCACGGGCGGAGCGGTGCGTGGGTTTCGGACATCTTCCCGCACCTCTCGCATCACGTGGACGACATGGCGTTCATCCACTCCATGCACCTGCGCGCGAACAACCACGCCCCCGCCTCGATGGAACTCATGTGCGGCGTGGACCGCCCCGGCCTCCCAAGCGCAGGCGCGTGGGTGACTTACGGACTCGGCGCGGACAACCAGAACCTTCCCGCGTTCGTCGTGCTGCACGAGACGCGCCCACGCGGTGACGACCAGATTTGGAGCGCCGGCTTTTTGCCGAAGACTTATCAGGCGCTCACGCTCGATGCGCGGCGCAAGGAGGTCATTGATAACCTCGCCCGCGCGAAGGACGAGTCGGAGTCGCAGCAGCGCGCCTCGCTCGACCTGCTTGCGTCCCTGAACCGCGAGCACGCCCAGGCCCGCCCGACGCAGGCGGATTTGCTCTCGCGCATCAACTCCTTCGAGCTGGCCTACCGCATGCAGATGGCCGCGCCCGAGGCCATGGACATCGCGAACGAATCCGCTGCCACGCGCCAACTCTATGGTGTGGACCGGAAGGAGACGGAAACCTTCGGCCGGCAATGCCTCATCGCCCGTCGCCTTTTGGAGCGCGGCGTGCGCTTTGTCCAAATCTTCGCCGGCAAGAGCGCGGGCGGCGACGGCAGCGTCAACGACGTGCCTTGGGACGGGCACAACGACATCGAGAAGAACCACCGTTCCTGCGGCGCAGCCACCGACCAGCCGGCCGCCGCGTTGCTGGCCGACCTCAAGGTGCGCGGGATGTTGCAGGACACTCTTGTCGTCTGGGGCGGCGAGTTCGGCCGCACAAGCGATTCGCAGGGCAGCGTGGGCCGCGACCATAACCCAAAGGGCTTTACCATCTGGCTGGCCGGCGGCGGCGTGAAGGGCGGCGTCCACTACGGCGCAACCGACGAGTTCGGCTACAAGGCCGTCGAGAACAAGGTCCACGGCAACGACCTCCACGCCACCATCCTGCACCTGCTCGGCATGGACCACGAGAAGCTCACCTACCGGCACAACGGCCGAGACTATCGACTCACGGATGTCGGCGGGAATGTGATTCGAGAGCTGCTCGCCTGAGGATCTGCCGGAGCCATCAGCGCCCGGGCAGCCGACCGTTCCACTGCGGCATTTACCGCCGGCGGACCCCGTGTCACTTTCCCGCCCATCACTTTCCCCGCAGTCGTTTGTGGGGCGTCCCGATCTAATTCGTTTATGAACATTGGAACCACCTGGTCTCGCGCCCTCACCTTCGCAGGCCTGCTGGCGGCTGCCCTTGCTTCAACCGCCGCACCACCGAGCACCAACGATCACTGGATCGTCCGGCTCGAAGATTACGGCCCCACGCGCACGCCCGCGGAGACCCAGAAAACCTGGGCCGCCGCACGCGAAGCCTTGAAGGACAAGGCCGGCATCATAGTCGTCCCGGCCTCGGTGTGGTCCACGCTCAAGCCGGACTCGCTCCAATCACTGGTCCGCACGCCCCTTGCGCCCGCGCAGACGAAGCAATGGCGGCACGGCTCCGGCACCACCGTGCTCACGGCGGAGCGCGACCGGACGTTGCTCGAAGTGCCGCCGCTCTCGGGCCTCAGGATTGACCGCCAGCTCCGGCTCAACGACGGCGACAGCGTCCCGCACTGGGGCACGCACCCGATGCTCCAGCTCGACAGCCGGCTCGTTTACGGCTCGGTGAGCTATCTGGACTGGATTCAGGCCCCGGTCGCCAAAGGACCGGACCAGCGATTCTACGTTCCCACCGTGCGCGGGCTGGTGCCGGGACAGTTCCTCAATGTTCACGGCCACTCCGGCTACGGGGGCGGCGTGATCCGCGCGTGCATCAAATCCCTTGGTTACGACCCGGAAAAGCAGATGCATTTCTTTGTCGCCGACACGGACATGGATCACCGCGCCGGGGCCATCGCGCACAACAAGAGCAACAACGGCATCCTGCACATGACGCAGACCAGCCACGCGGACAACCAGACCTACGACGTGAAGGTCATCCGCAACCAATACGCGCACGGCGACACCTACATCTACTACTGCGACTTCAACTACATGAGCAGCGTCCACTCGGCGGCGGGCGACGAGAACGGCAATTGTTACGCGGCCTTCATCCGCTCGATGGACAACAACTTCCGCGGAACGGTTGAGTCCGTGGACTGGGCGTCCGCGAAGCTCTCCTTCGCCAACAGCGCGGCGAACGTGGACACGCTCGGCAACTCGCGCCCGCTCATCAATCTCAACCCCGAGAAGCACATCACTGCCGGCAAGGTGCTCATCGTGCCGGGCCGGTCGGAGTTCGACGCGCCCGACACGAAGATGTCTGTGTTTGAAGGCCAGGATTACTCCACCGGCCTGGTCAAAAACCCGATCACCGGCACCACCGAGCGCAAGTTCGGCGGTCTCATCCGCGGCGACAAAGACTGCGGTTGGGACCCCGGCGTGGTGGGCCGGTTCTTTGCCGTGAACGAAAAGTCCGAGAAGACGCCGAAAGGCAATTTCCGCTGGTATCTCATCACCAAGTTCACCGCGCATCCGGACGGCCGGAAGGACATCGAGATCCAGCGCTTCTGGTGGGGGGCCAAAAGCGCGGGCAGCCCGACACTTTACCGCCCGGAGAATTACACCTGGGACGGCCATCTCGCTCCGCTCAGCTACATCATCGCACCGGGCACTTACGTGAATGACGTCTCCCGCGCGGTGCCCGGTGGCGACCGTGGCGGCCAGCGCGTGCTCGGCGTGGCTCCGCACTCGGCGCAGGGGACCAAGTTCGACTTCGCGAAGGGCGACAAGATCGAGCAGGCCATCGGCCCCGACCCCTTCAAGCCGCAGGTCTTCCGCGCCTGGATGTGGGAGGATGTGCCCGGCCAGTTCCCCGCCGCCGTGCTCGACACCGCCAACAACGGCGCGGTATCCCGCTACTCGGTGGTCAGCGTCCGCGGCGGTCCGGCGAACCTGGACGACCTCGGCAAGCGCCATGAGCCCAAGCCCGCCTGGGACAACATCCTGGTGCAGGACAGCGCCGCCACCGTGGGCTTCAACCTCAAGGCGGACTTCGCCAATGCGGCCATCCTATTCCATCAGCCCAACCGCGAGCAGCCCATCAAGTGGCACTACGGCCAGGCCACCAACGCACCCGACGACGCGCCCAAGACCGGCATCACTCGCGCGATTAGCACCCCGCCGACCCCGGTGAAAGTAGCCTCGCTGACGGTGAGCCGCACGACTGGCGAGTTCCAGTTTGCGGGTGGTGGCGTGCAAAGCGGCGGACCCGTCTCCAGCGTCGCCGGCCTCTCCGGCGATGCCCGGCCCGCGCGGAACCTGCGCGGCAAGAACGTGCCGGTCAAGGCCGGTGAGAAGTCGGTCCGCGTCCGCTTCCCGCAAGCCGAGGCCGATGGCGACTACGCGGTGTTCCTCGAACAATCCTGGCTCGGTGCGCGCGCCATCAGTGACAAAGGCCCCGAAGGCTTCACCGTCACCTTCGCCACCGCCGCCCCGGACAAGGCGACGCTGGACTGGATGCTGGTGCGCTAGGCCGGCCTTCGGAGGCGGTCGCGCCGCACATCAGGCGCGGGTGGATTTGAAATATCGGCTGGTGGGCTGGCACGATGGGGGAGCCGTTGCTTTCCCGCAGGCGGGCGGCTTAACTTTCTCCACCTAACTGACACGCCGCATGAAGCACCGTCTCTTCGCCTCGCTCGCCCTGTTCTTCACCATAGCCGCCCTCTCGGCCGCCGAACCGCTCCGCGTGTTCATCCGCGGCGGGCAATCGAATCGCGGCCAGGAAGTCCATGCGCACCCGCGCTTCCTCGGCGAGTGGACCCAACTCCTCACCCAGCGCGGCCTGAAGGTGGACGGCGGCCTGGAGCTGCCCACGCCCGAGCAGCTCGCGAAGACCGACGTGCTCGTGATGTTCGCGCAGGACGGCGGGGCGTTCCCGAAGGGGCCGCTGCGCGATGGCTTCGAGGCCTTCCTCAAGCGCGGCGGCGGCGTGGTGGTGCTGCACACGGCGGCGGTGCCCACGCGCAGCATCGAGGACGGCTCGGACTACTGGAAGTCCGTCATCGGCGGCTCGTGGGTGCATGGGAAGACCAAGTGGCTGGAGGGCAAACTCTCCTTCTACTACGTCAACCGCACGCATCCCATCTCGGTGGGCACGGCGAACTTCGACATCGACGACGAGATTTACTACGACCTCGACATGGACCCGCGCGTGACCGTGCTGGGCGCGGCTTACACGCCGCACATGGCGGAAAATCGCCGCAACCAGAAGAACGCCCAGCCTGCCGCCGGCAAAATCAGCGTGTATGACATCCAGCCGCAGATGTGGGCCTTTGAGAACCAGCGCGAGGGCGGGAAGCCGTATCGTGCATTCACGAGCCTGCTCGGGCACAAGAACGCCACCTTCAACCATCTTGCCTACCGCGCCGTGCTGCTGCGCGGCATCGCGTGGGCCGGCCAGCGCGCAAACCTAGACGAGTTCGCGAAGCCCGAGGAAATCGCCGCGCTGCGTTACCCCGAGGGCGGCACGCCGAAGCCGGCGGATATTCTCCCCACGCTCGATGTCCATCCCGCGTTCCGGGTCTCGCTCGTCGCGAGCGAACCGCTCTTCAACAAGGCGATGAACATTGATTGGGACCCGGCGGGCCGCATGTGGGTTTGCGAAACGCCCGAGTATCCCGACGGCCGTTACGCGCCCGCGCCGAGCGATTACGTGCAGCGCTGGCAGCCCGAGGCGAAAATCAATGCCGAGGGCCGCTACGAACGCCCGGCCTACGACCGCATTTCCATCCTCACCGACACGAACGGCGACGGCGTGATGGACAAGAAGGAGGTGTTTTTCGACGGCCTCGAACTGGTCACGAGCTTCGTCTTCCACCGCGACGGCGTCATCGTCGCACAGCCGCCGGACGTGCTGTTCATCCGCGACACCAACGGGGACGGCAAGGGCGACAAGGTCGAGAAGCTCTACACGAACCTCGGCACCCGCGACACGCACGCCGTGCTCAACAACCTGCGCTGGGGCTTCGACGGCTGGATTTACGGCACGCACGGTTACAGCGGCACAAGCAGCGTGAAGAGCGGCGACGGCTCGAAGGACTTCGGCGGCTGCGGCTCCGGCGTGGTGCGCTTCAAGCCGGACGGCTCCGCGTTTGAGCAGTATTCCTCGAAGGGCGGCAACACCTGGGGCCTGCAAATCGCGTGGGACAACGAAGTGTTCTGGACCCAGCCCACCAGCGGCAGCCTCGTGATGCACACGGTGATGGCCGAGAGCCAGCTCGCGAAGCCCGGCGTGAAGGGCCTGCCCAGTTTCAGCGTGGTGAGGCCCAGCCCGAAGAGCTACCCGCTGATTCCCTACGACTCGCTGCCGTATGTGCAGATTGACTGGGTGGGCAGCTTCACGGCGGCGGCGGGCTGCGTGATTTACGACGGCGGCACCTGGCCGGCGCAGTGGAACTACAGCTACTTCACCACCGAGCCGACCATCAACCTGCTGCACCACGAGTTCGTGAAGCCCGCCGGCGCGAGCTACTTGGGCACGAAGGAAGCCGCGCGCGAGGAGATGGAATTCATCGCCGGCCGGAATCTCTGGTTCCGCCCCATCGAAGTCCGCACCGGCCCGGACGGCGCGATGTATGTCGTGGACTTCTGCAACCAGGCCATCATCCACAACGATACGCGCGGCCCCAAGCACGGCCCCCGCAACGCCGCCATCCGCCCCGACCGCGACCACTACTACGGCCGCATCTGGCGCGTGGACCACAAGCAGGCGAAGAAGCTCGAGGTGCCGAATCTCGCGAAAGCTGCTCCCGCCGACCTCGTGAAGGCGCTCGAAAGTGTGAACGACCACACCCGCGCCACCGCCCTGCGCCTGCTCGCTGAAGCGAACAAGGCGGAAGCCGGCCCCGCGCTCAAGCAGCTCATCGCGTCGCCGAAAGCGCCGCAGGCCCGCGTCGCCGCACTCTACGCGCTCAGCCGCATCGGCCAGCTCGATGCCGCGACCCTTACCGTCGCGGCGAATGACAAGGACGAAGCTGTCCGCAAGAACGCCGTGCGCGTCGCTGCCGCCGTCACCGCGCCGAACAGCAAGGCCACCGCGCTCAAGCTCGTTCAGGACGGCAACGCCCGCGTCCGTCTCGAAGCGCTCAACGCCCTCGCCGCGCAGGACGTGGATGCTGCCACCGCCGCCGCGCTCGTCGCCGCGTATCCGTCGCTTGATGACAACTGGTCCAAGGCCGCGTTCCTCATCATCGCCGCGAAGGCGCCCGAGCTGTTCCTCGAAGCCGCGTTCAACAGCGGCAACGTCGCCGGCCTCACGCCGCTGCTCACCGCGCTCACCGACCGCCTCGGCGCGGGCAGCCCCGAGGGCGCAGCCAAGCTTGTCATCTCGCTCGCCGCACGCCCCGCGTCCGCCGACGCGCTCAAGGTCTCGATGCTCAACGCCCTCGCCGCCGCGTCGAAGGCCAGCCCCGCCACCAACGCCCCGCTCTCCGCCGCGCTGAAGACGCTGCTCACCTCGGCGAACGCCCGTGTCGCCGCCGCCACGCTGCCGCTCGCCGTGCGTTGGGATGCGAACGCGCTCGCGAACGAAGTGAAGTCCGTCGGCGCATCGCTCGTGGCGAAGCTTGCGGACAAGGCGCAGTCCGATGACGCCCGTGCGGAAATTGCCACCACGCTCCTCACCGTCCGCAGCGCCGTGCCTGCCGCGCAGGCCGGGCTCTTCAACCTGCTCGCCTCCGGCCCGAGCGCGGGCTTGCAGACCCGCGTGGTCGAAGCCATCGGCGAGCAGACCGACGCCGCGCTTGCCACCGAGTTGGCGAAAGTCCTACCGAAGCTCGCGGGGGAAGCGCAGTCCGCCGCGTTGAACCAGTTGCTCAAGCGCACCGCCTGGGCCACGGCGCTGCTCACCGCGTTGGAGACCGATGTCGTCCCGCCCGCGCTGCTCGGGCCGGCGAACATTCACCGCCTCCGCGTCCATCCCGACCCCGCCGTCTCGAAGCGCGCGAACGCGCTGATGGACAAGCTCCGCGGCCCGGCGGCGAAGGAGAAGGCCGACTTGATTGCGAAGTTCACCCCCGAGGTGCAAAAGCCCGGCAACGCCGCAAAGGGCAAGGAGCTCTTCACGCAGAACTGCGCGACCTGCCACCTGCTCGGCCAGCTCGGCAACAACGTCGGCCCCAACCTGACCGGCATGGGCGCGCACGGCCCGGCGGAATTGCTCGGCCAGATTCTCGACCCCAACAAGGAAGTGGACATCGCCTACGTCGCCATCAGCATCGAGACCAAGGACGGCGAACTGACCGATGGCATCGTGGTCCGCGAGAACCAGACCATCGTCGCCCTCCGCAACGCGACCGGCGAAAAGGAAATCAAGAAGTCCGACATCAAGACCCGCCGCAACACCGGCCGCTCGCTCATGCCCGAGGGCTTCGAGGCGCTCGGGGCCGAGGGTCTGCGCGACCTGCTCGCTTACATCGCCGGCTCGGAGACCCGTTTCCGTTTCATTGACCTGAGCAGCGCCTTCACGGCGAGCACGCGCGACGGACTTTATGCCGGGCCAGAGCCGCACCAAGGCTCGTTGCCGCTGGTGAAGACCGGCGCGGTGAATGCCTACGGCGTGCCCTTCAACGTCGTTGACCCCGCCAAGCTCCCGAAGAACGTGATGGTGCTCAAGGGCGGCCCGGCGAATGTTTACGCCCAAAAGACCTTCCCGCAGACCGTCGAGGCGAAGGTCGGCTTTGCCGCGAAGCAGTTGCACATTCTCGGCAACGTAGGCGGCTGGGCCTTCCCGTATGGGCAGGCCGCCGAGGAGTCGCTGAAAATCACCGTCCACTACGCGGGCGGGAAGACCGAGGTGCTCGCCTTCAGGAACGGCGAGGAAATCGCCGACTACATCCGCGAAGTGGACGTGGCGAAATCCAAGCTCGTGCGCGGCGTCACCGGCAACGGCAGCCAAGTCCGCTACGCCAGCCGCAAACTCACCGGCGAGGGCGTCATCGAGAAGCTCACGTTCACCAGCGCCGGCAACATTGTTGCGCCCACCACTCTGGCCGTCACCGCCGACCTCAGTGCCGAGCCCGCCCCGGGCGCGAACACCCCGCCGCCCGCGCCCGCCGGGCAGAACGAAGGCAAGAAGGCCAAGAAAGCTGCCCCCGCACCGCCGCAACGCGCGGAGAAAATCGAGTGGGGCACCGGCACCAAGGTGCTCCTCATCGGCGGCGGCAGCTCGCACGACTTCCAGCGCTTCTTCAACCTCGCCGACGTCGCGATGCTCAAGGCCGCCAAGTTCTCCGTGAACTACACCGAAAGCCCGCTCGACTTCGTGGACCACGTGAAGACCGTGGACGTGCTCGTCCTCAGCGTGAACACGCCGGCCTTCACCACGCCCGCCGCGCGCAAAGCGCTTTTCGACCATGTGAACGCCGGCAAGGGTGTCGTGCTCCTGCACGCCGGCGTCTGGTATAACTACGCCGACTGGCCGGAATACAACCGCGAGCTGGCCGGCGGCGGCTCGCGCGGCCACGACCGCCTCGGCGAATACGAGGTGAAGGCCACGAACCCCGCGCACCCCATCATGAAGGGCGTCCCCGCCAGCTTCCGCATCACGGACGAGCTCTACTACTACACGCCGGACACCGCCGGCACGCCCATCGAAGTCCTCGCCACGGCGACCTCCACCGCGAAGCCCGGCACCTACCCGCAAGTCTTCGTGGTGAAGCACCCGAAAGCCCGCATCGCCGGCCTCACCCTCGGCCACGACGCCCGCGCGCATGATTTGCCGGAGTTTAAGACCCTGCTGGTGAACGCGATTGAGTGGGTGAAGAGGTAGGCGTCGGACTAACTCACGGGCTGGCGCTGAACTCGCTTGGTCGTCGGCCTTTTGCCAGCCTTGTCAGCCGCATCAAGGGTCACGCTGCTTACACCGCTCCGCGAGGCGACTCTGGCCTTGCGCGTCGGCGACTGAATCCTAATCTCCAATCCCATGAGAACCACTCTGATTGCCGCGCTCCTCTGCGTTGCCAGTCTGGTTTCACCGAACGCTACTGCCGAGCAAGCCGAAGAACTCCGCCAGCAGGTATTGCTGCACAAGGCCCAAGCCGAGAAGGGCGAAGCCCGAGCGCAAAGTAGCCTGGGCGTCTGCTTTAAGAAGGGGCTTGGAGTAGAGAGGGACTATGCGGAAGCAGTGAAGTGGTTTCGCATGGCCGCCGAGCAGAACGATGCCGATGCTCAATTCCAACTGCGCCTCTGCTACGTGGATGGCCACGGCGTGGCTGTGGATAATGGGCAAGTCGTTCTGTGGTGGCGCAAGGCAGCCAACCAGAACCATGCCATGGCCCAATCTGGGCTGGGGGTTTGCTACGCCAACGGCCAAGGCGTTGCGAAAGACTACGCAGAAGCCGTGAAGTGGTATCGAAAAGCTGCGGAACAGGGCGAAGCCGCAGCCCAATACAATCTAGGAGGCTGCTACCAGCGTGGCGAGGGCGTGGAGAAGGACCATGCAGAAGCCGTGAAATGGTGGCAAAGAGCAGCCGACCAGAATTTCGCCAAGGCTCAATCCAGTCTGGGTGCCAGCTACGCCAAGGGCCAAGGCGTGGAGGAGAATTACGCAGAAGCCATGAAGTGGTATCGGAAGGCCGCCGAGCAGAATCTGGCCGAGGCCCAATCCATTCTGGGTGCCTGCTACGCAAATGGCGTGGGCGTGGCGAAAGACCATGCGGAAGCCGTGTTGTGGTATCGCAAGGCTGCGGAGCAAAATTACCCAGCAGCGCAATACTTTCTGGGTGCTTGCTTCGCGAAGGGCGAAGGCGTCGGGAGGGACTACTCAGAGGCGTATGCGTGGCTGAATCTTGCCGCCAAGACAATCGAACGAGCAGGAAAGGAACGCGATGCCTTGGAGAAGACGATGCCCTCACAACAAGTAGCTGACGCCCAAAAGCGCACGAGACAATTGAAGGCGCAAATCGAGGCCAAGTTAATGAAGGGCGGCAAATGAAACCGATTTTTGCGTTCCAGCCGCTCCATCGGCAGGCGCGCCTCCAAGTTGCTTCGACCCTCACTCCGAAATGAGCGGAAATCAAATTGACCATGCCGGCCTGATTGGAGCCAGTTCAGCAGAAGAGGTCTACCGCTTGGTCGGCCAATGGACCGGCGGGCTCAGTGAACGTCAGCACTTGGTGCGCTCAATCATCCTCGACCTCGACGCCCATCTTGAACAGCGACTCCATGAGATACTCGACGCCCAGCTTTCTCGGCTCGTTTGGGGAACCGATGAAAAACATCGCCAGCAACTCTCGAAGCACATCGGACGCATGAGTTTTCACCAAGTCTTCGGTCTGCTGAAGCCAGCTTTCGACGCCTTCGACGAATCGGTAGCCGTAAACTTAACCGAGATTCATGCACTCCGTTGCAGGCCGGCCCATGGCGACATGACTGCCCTCACCTACCGCGGGCGTGACCTCGTAACCGACCACCAGGCGCTTGCTGAACTCTATGTGCAGTGGTGGTCGCTCAGGAAAGAGCTCAACAAATTTGCCGAGATGACGATTGACGCCTCCAAGGAGTTTGAGCGTGTCGGCCGCAGCGGCTAGCCTGACAACCCAAAACAAATGAAAAACGACCGAACTTCAGCTCTTGGTCAGAAGGGAACACGCCTTTTCATCGCACTGCTCTGTGCCGCATGCTTCTCCCTTACGTGCGCCTGTCACCAGAAGGCCGAACTGCCGCAGAAGTCAGAGCAGACGCTGTTCGCCGAAAATCAGGCTATGGCCGAAAAAGGCGACGCCAAGGCTCAATCTTATCTGGGCTGGTGTTTTGACACCGGCCAGGGCGTGGAGAAGGACTACGTGGAAGCCGTGAAGTGGTATCGCAAGGCCGCCGAGCAGAACGAAGCCCAGGCTCAATCCAATCTGGGTCTCAGCTACTACAATGGCCAAGGCGTGGAGAAGGACTACGCGGAAGCCGTGAAGTGGTATCGCAAGGCCGCCGAGCAGAACTACGCCCCGGCTCAATCCAATCTGGGCGTCTGCTACGAAAAGGGCCTAGGCGTTGAGAAGGACTACGCGGAAGCGGTGAGGTGGTTTCGTAAGGCTGCCGCGCAGAGTTACGCCCTGGCTCAATACCATCTGGGCGTTCATTTCCACTACGGCGAAGGGGTGGAAAAGGATTACGTTGAGGCCATGAGGTGGTTTCTCAAAGCTGCGGAGCAGAACCACGATGGGTCTCAAGCCTTCATGGGAGTCTCCTACGCGGAAGGCAAGGGGGTGGAAAAGGACTATGTGGAGGCGTATGCGTGGTATAACCTAGCGGCCAAAACGTTCGAAGTGGCAGCAGAAGGCCGTGATGGCTTGGAGAAACAGATGTCCCCGCAGCAAGTCGCCGCCGCCCAGAGGCGAACGAAGGAACTGCGGACGCAAATCGAGGCTAAGCTCAAGAGCGGTGGCAAATAAGTCCCGTCTCATCCGCTTCCTTCGGCCCTCACCCCCAATACTGGCAGTTCACGTCGGAGAAGAGGTTGTCCAGCCACTCGTTGAGCGCGAGCCAAAATAAACGTGCAAGACGCGGGCACTCGACCAGCACCGCCACTCTTGTATTCGCACGCCAAAGAGCGGCGCGGTGAGGACACCGCGCCCTACCTGACGGCGGAACACACGCACGCACGCTGACTTCACTTACTCCTTCAGCTTCGATGTCGCGTTGGCAATTTGCTTGGTGAGGCGTTCTAGCGCGGCGGCGGTGTGGGAGATTTGCTCCTGGGTTTCGGTCCACTTGCGCTCCTCAAGACCCTCGCGGACGCCGGGGATGGTCTTCACGCCGTAGCCGGTGTAGAAGCCCGGCGCGTAAATCTGGTGCCGGAACCACGGGCGTCGCGGCAGGCCCGCCTCGTGAATGAGCGCGCGCTCGGTCTGGTAGATGAGCTGGTTGAGTTGCTCGATTTCACCGGTGCCGAGCAGGCGGTTTGCCGCGTGGAACTGCTCCAAGGCCTTGTGAAAGGCGGCGGCTCCGTCCTTCAGGCTTTTCCCCGCATTGAGCAGCGGCGCAAAGTTCAGGTGTGGCACCGGGTCCTTGCGCGCGGGCGGGACGAACGTCTCCTTCGGGTCGGCGGCGAGACGGAAGCGGTCGTCGGCAACCAGCCGGTTGTGCGTCTCGGTCGCCTCGCGCAGCGTGTCGGCCAGCTTCACAAGGTCGGCGATGTAGCGGTTGAGGGTTTCGGCCTGCGCATTGAAGTCGAACGGTAGGATGTCTGCGTCCGCGAGCCGTAGCGTGATGCGCCCGCAGACCTTGGCGAGCGCGACGCCGTAGCCGAAGTCAGGGTCACCGTATTTGGCGTAGTGATCGAAAGTGTCGAAGCAGGTGTGGTATTCGCCGCCGCGCCCCTCGCCGCGAAATCCTATATAGTAGGAGGCGATGCCGAGATGTTGCAGGAAGACCGAGTAGTCGGAGCCGGAGCCGAGCGCGTCAATGCGC
>Ga0255204_1000326_pt1 | contig 14802 bp, 11 predicted proteins | sample Miss_Colum_RepC__2_FD_188418 | JGI IMG/M metagenome (GOLD analysis project Ga0255204, IMG submission 188418) | Freshwater microbial communities from Mississippi River, Louisiana, United States - Miss_Colum_RepC_8h | ecosystem: Environmental > Aquatic > Freshwater > River | place: USA: Louisiana... | reverse complement strand
GATGACTTCGACTTTCGAGACACCGGCGGAGTCGAGCGATAGGCGCAAAAGCCCCTTCTTCTCCCGCGCCAGCGTGAGCCGGCCCTGCGGGTCGAAAGCCAACGCAATCCACGAGCCTTCCTCCGGCAGCGCGCTGCGGACCAGCTCAGCCTTGAAACCTGGCGGGAGCGTGAAGGTGGCCGGGTCCGTGGCGGCGGTGCCGGCGCGGGCGAGCTTCCAACTGTTGTAGGCGTCGAGTGCCTTGTCGGGCGTGAAGGGATTCGCCTTCGGGTCCGCATCCACGCGGCCGAGGCTGCGGACTGGAGGCGGAAGGTCCTTTGTCCCCAAAAGCCAAGTTTGCCAGTTCGTGTCCGAGATAATCCACTGCTGCCGCGCGAGGTCGGCGTTGAGCTCGAGCAGCACGGCGACCTTGGCCAGACCGGTGGGGTTCACGGCGAGCAGCACGAGGACATTGGTTCCCGCGCGCAAGTGACCGGTCACATCGAAGCCCGTGGCATTCGTCGTGCCGGAGATTGTGCCGACACGCTTGTCATTGAGCACGACTTCCATCCGCCCCTCGCACGCGCCGAGCAGCACGGACTTCAGCAGCGGAGTCGGTGCGGTGAACGTGCGGTAGAAGTAGACGTGCTGGTTCGTCTGCGCGCGTGGATCGGAAACCCACTCGGGCACCGGCGGACGGTTGACGACTTGCGCGGAGGCCGGGGAGAGCCAGGCGCAGGCCAGCCAAGCGATCAGGCGGAGGGAGAGAAAAGAAGATCCAAGAACTCCCGCGATCTCCGGGCGCGAACCCGTGCCGGCGGCTTCCAGCCGCCGCTTTGCGGGTTGGCAAACCGACGCTGCTTCGAACTGCTGCGGCCCACAGACGGCGACTGGAAGTCGCCGGCACGGGATCATGGAGAGGACGGGCTTCACGCCCGCAGTAAATCCGCCCCGGAACCGCCCGTCAACGGGCGCGCCTTGCCAGGCCGTTCAATTCATCACCAAGCCGCGCCGCACGAAGGTGGGCACGTCGAGGTTCACGCCGTTGCGCAAGGTGGGCTCGCTGGATTCGAAGGGGCCTTTGGCGACCACTTCGAGCTGCAGTTCCGGATGGCTGACCTTGGCCTTCTTGCGTGACCGCCAGGAGCCGGAGACGGGGGCGGGAGGCGGGGGCACGACGAGCGGAGGTGTGGTTGCCGTCCCGGCGGTGGCGGTGGTCCGGTCCGGTTCCGCAGGGGCGACGGGCGCGGAGCGGGAGACCGGCTTCGTGACGATCGCTGCGCCGAGCAGATCGAAGTCAGTGCCTTCACGCGGGGCGGGCGGTGGTTCAGTCGCCACCGTGGCGACCTGGGGCGGTTGAGCCGGCTGCGTGGGCCGCCGGGAGGCGACGAGGGTGATGGTCAGGCGGTCGCCGAGGGATTCTTCGATGGCGGTGCCCATCGTGATTTGGGCCGTCTCGCAGTGGCGGTTGACCGGGGCCATCACGCGGTTGACTTCCGCCATGGTGAGGCTGGGGCCGCTCATGATGCTGACCACCACGGCGTCGGCTTCGCTCAGAACGGTGCCGTCATCCAGCAACGGGTTGGCGAGCAGCTTCTCCACCACTTCCGTGGCCCGCTGGGGTCCGCTGGCCTGGGCGTGGGCGAAGGTGCTTTCGGAATGACGGTTGCGCACGACGGAGCAGAGGTCCGCGAAGTCGAGGTTGATGAAGCCGGGGCGCGTCACCAACTGGCCAATGCCCCGCACCCCCTGGGCGAGCAGTTCGTTCGTGGCGGCAAAGGTCTCGATGACACTGGTGTTCTCGTCGATCAGCTTGAACACCTTTTGGTTGGGCAGGCAGATCACCCCGTCCACGGCGGACTTGAATTCGTCGAGGCCCAGCCGTGCCTGCTGCATCCGCTTGGGGCCTTCGCAGTCGAAGGGCAGGGTGACGAAAGCGAGGGTCAGGGCCCCGCACTCCTTGGCGATGCGGCCAGCGACCGGCCCCGCACCAGTGCCGGTGCCGCCACCCAGGCCGGCGCAGATGAACACCATGTCCACGCCGGTGCAGAGGTCGCGCAGGCGGGCTTCGTCCTCTTCCGCCGCCGCCTTGCCGCGCTCGGGGTCGCCGCCGGCACCGAGGCCGCCGTTGAGGCGGAGGCCGAGGTTGAACTTGTGGGGCAGCGGGCACTGGGCCAGCGCCTGCGCGTCGGTGTTCAGCGAAATGAGCTGCGCGCCCGTGAACCCGTCACGGTGCATCTGGGCGACGATGTTGCCGCCGCAACCACCGATGCCGAGCACCTTGATGGTGAGCTGTTTCTTGGCTGCGGGCACGGCAGTGAGGGGGTCTGGGGTGGTCATGACGCAGGGGGAGTTGTCCAAGTGAGGAGGCGAAAGCGGGAGACAAGAGCGCAAGCACCGGCTGAACCAGCCGCGCGCCGCGCGCGCCCGGCTGGTCCGATCGAGTCATGCAGCTCGGGTTTCATCAGAACAGGCGCAAGGCACCGGCAAGGTTCTTGATCCGGCCGACCAGGCCCGCCTGGCGTTTCCCCTTCTGGCGCATCGCCCCGTATTTCACGAGGCCCACCGCCGTCGCCAGCTCGGGGTCGTCCGTGGCAGACTTGATGCCGCCGATGGCGTCCGCGCGGCCAATGCGGGTGTTCAGCTCGAAGACATTCTCAGCCAGCTTTTCGATGCCCGCGATGCGCGCCCCGCCGCCGCAGAGGTTCACGCCGGCGCGCAGTTGGTCGTGAAAGCCGCGCTCCCCGATGTCGTTGGCGATGAGCTCGAAGGTTTCCTCCAGCCGCGCCATCATGATGCGGCGCAGGTGCTCGACGTTCACGCGGCGGGTTTGAAGGCCGTTTTCGTTGGGCAGGGTCAGGCTTTGACCGACGGCCCCGTCCATGCTGGCGGCCCCCTGTTCGCGCTTGAGGATCTCGGCGCGGGCGGTGGCCATGCGCAGCCCATAGGACAAGTCGCTGGTGACGTGGTTGCCGCCGACCGCGAGCACGCCGGTGTGTTGAATCACCCCGTCGGCATACACGACGTATTCGGTGGTGCCGGCTCCCATGTCCACGACGAGCACGCCCATCTGCTTCTGATCACTGTCGGTCATGGCGAGGGCGGAGCAGAGGCCGCTGAAGACCATCTCTTCCACCTCCACGCCCAGCCCGCCCAGCACGCGGGTGTGGTTGTGCAACCGGGTGGTGACGCCGTGGATCACGTGCATGTCCACTTCGAGCCGCTCGCCAAGCATGCCGACGGGATCGACGATGCCGGCCTGGCCGTTGACGGTGAAGCGCTGGCGCAGCGTTTGCAGCACGTGGTTTTCCGACGGGCGGTTGAAGACCTTCGCGTTGGCGAGGACTTCCTTCACGTCCTGCGGAGTGATTTCGTGGTCGAATGAGGCGGAGGTGAAGATGCCGCGCGTGTTGAGGCTGCTGAGGTGGGCGCCGGTCGCGGACAGATAGACGCTGGCGATCTCGACGTCGGCAGAGCGCTCCGCCTCGACGATGGCGTTGCGCACGTCCTCGGCGGCCTGATCGTGGTTCACGATCTCGCCCTTGCGCACGCCGCGGGACGGGCACTGGCCGATGCCGATGATGTTGAGCGTGCCGGTGTCATGGACTTCGCCGACGACGGCGACGACCTTGGAGGTGCCGATGTCGAGGCCGACGATGACGGTGCTTTTCTCCGGGAACAGCAGGTTAAGCATTTTTCCTCCGATAAGGTGCGGGTTTGACGGGCTTGGCCGGGGGAGCCGGGACGGTGGATGCCTCGACCCAACGGGCGGGCAGATTTTGCGAGATGGAAACGTCCAGGGTGGCGATGGCCTTGCCCTGCTGGGTGGCCACATCCTGCACGGCGCGCCAGCGACGCAACTGAGTGTCAAAGTCCCGCTGGGCGGCGAAGGTGATCTCGCTGCCGGTGGAAGTGGTGGCGACGAGAATCTCCGGGGTGGAGACATCCACCCGGCGGAGGTCGGCCCGGCTGAACATGCCGGAACGCTCGAAGTGGCTCAGCAGCTTCATGGCGGCGCGGACCTGGGTGGATTCGACCGGCCGGCCCAGCACGAGATCCACATCGTTGACGCCACGCAGTTCCGGGAGCCAGTCCAGTTGCAGCGACTTCGGATCGGCCACCATCGTGCGGTCGGGCGGGAGCATCACATGGCCGCTGGCATCGAGCAGGTGCAGCACCGGGGTGTAGCCGCCGCCGGTGCGAGGCCGGAGCACGGGCACCTGGGCCATGGGCACGCGCTCGGTGACGCGGATGCGCAGCGTGTCCGGCAGGGCGCGCTCCACGGCGACGGACTGGATGAGCGGCACCAGCTCCAGCTCCCGCTTGATGCGGGTGAGGTCAAAGCGCATGAGGTTTTCACCGACATGGACGCCCGCCCAGCGGCGCAGGGCCTCAGTGGTGAGCACGCCGTCGGTCTGCAAATCAATGGTCTTCGTGACGAAGGCCGGGTTCTCGGTGACAAATTCCTTCACTGCCCAGTCCACTCCGCGCCAGCCGATAAAGAGCAGGGCCGCGCCGCTGAGGAACACGGTCAGCACCTGAGCGGCAAAGCGCGTGCGGGCACGGCGCAATTCGTCCGTGCGCAATTTCACCCGCAGGACGTTGGAGTTCTCGCGGTGCCGGCGACGGTTGCCGACCCGGAAGAGGTGCTGGAGTTGCGTGAGCATGGGATTGCTGGCTAACGATGCCGGCGCAAGGCGAGGTCCACCATCATCTGGCAGAGTTCCCCGTAGCTCAGGCCGGCGGCGGCGGCGGCCTTGGGCAGGAGGCTGGTCTCCGTCATGCCGGGCAGGGTGTTCACTTCGAGGACCACGGGCTCCCCGTTCGCGCGGACCATCACGTCCACGCGTGCGTAGTCACGACCACCGATGGCGTTGAAAGCCGCATAGGCGGCGTCCTGGATGCGTGCGGTGGTGTTCGCGTCGAAATCGGCGGGGCAGAAGTATTCCGTCGCGCCGGCGGTGTATTTGTTCTGGTAGTCGTAGGAGCCCTGCTTCGGGCGCACTTCGACGATGGGCAGGGCGCGGCCGGCGAGGAGGCCCACGGTGGTTTCGCGGCCGAGGATGCGCTCCTCCATCAGGACTTCGCGGTCAAACTTGAGCGCTTCCGCCAGTTTCGCGGGAAATTCCGCGATGGAGTCCACGAATTGCAGACCCACGCTGCTGCCCTGGCGGACCGGTTTGAGCACCACGGGCGGCTGCCAGCCGGCGGGCCAGGGCGCTTCCGCCGAGTGGAAGGTCAGGGATTTCGCGGTCGGCACGTCGAAGGCGGCGCACTTCTGTTTGGTCAGGACCTTGTCAAAGGCCAGCCGGCTCGCCTCCGGATCGCAGCCGGTGTAGGGCATGCGCAACGCATCGAGCTCCCGCTGCACGGTGCCGTCCTCGCCGTAAGTGCCGTGCAGGGCGAGGAACACCACCTCCGTGCCGGCGGGCAGGGTCCACTGGCCTGCGCCCTGCGGGTCGAGTTCATGGACAGTGTGGCCCCGGGCGCGCAGGGCGGCGGCCACGGCCGCGCCGGAGCGCAACGAAACTTCCCGCTCGGCGGAAGGTCCGCCCCGCATCACGGTGATGGTGAGATGCTCGGTCATGATTCAGTCCTCGCCGATGATTTCCACTTCGGTCTCCAGTTCGATGCCCCGCTGCGCTCGTGCCGTGCGGCGGACGAGGTCCAGCAGCGCGAGCACGTCGCGCGCCGTGGCTCCCTGGTCGTTGACGATGAAATTGCCGTGAACGGGCGAGACCATCGCCCCGCCCACGCGTGTGCCCTTGAGGCCGAGCTCTTCCACGAGCTTGCCGGCGGGGATGGTTGGCGGGTTCTTGAACATGCAGCCGGCGCTGGGTTCCTTGGGCTGCGAGGTCCAGCGCTTCTTCTGACACTCCGCAAGCCGGGCTTCGATTTGGTCCGGCGGCGTGGTCGTGCCGTGTAAGGTGGCTCCGAGCGCAATCGCGTTCTTGAGCAGCGGGCAACTGCGGTAGGTCGTGGGCACTTCGCTGGCGGCCCGCTGATGAACCTGCCCGGTGTAGTCCATGAACCGGAGCGACTCGACCGCGTCGAAGGTCCACCCGTTCATGGCCCCGGCGTTCATGCGCAGCGCGCCGCCGAGGTTGCCCGGAATGCCTTCCAAAAACTCCAGCCCGCCCAGCCCGTGCCGTTTCGCGGTGAGCGCGATGTCCCTCAACTTCGCGCCCGCTCCACAGCGCAACCGTCCGTCCGCCAGATCGATTTGCGAGAAGGCCGGCGCGCCGAGGTGGATGACCACGCCCCGGATGCCACCGTCGCGGATGAGCAGGTTCGAGCCGCGGCCCAGCACAAAGAACGGAACACCGTTGGCGTGGCAGAAGCGCAGCACCACGGAGAGTTCGGCCTCGCTGGCGGGCTCCACGAATACTTCCGCCGGACCGCCGACCCGCAGCGTCGTGCGTTTGGCCAGCGGCTCGTTGCGCCGCAACACCGTGGCCGGAGAGAGCAACGCACCCAGCTTCTCCGCGAGGCGGGCGGCGGGCGTGACGGGCTCTGGAGCGAGGGCGGTCATGGGATGGCCGAGTGATGCTGGCCGAGTGCCGATTGCAATGAGCCTGCGTCCGCCGCGTTGGTTCCGCGCTGGCGCTGCTGGACAGCCTTTGCGAAACGCGCGGGCGGTTGCCACTCGGCTTCGGCCGGAGTGGCGAGCGCCACGGGCAGCCCGCAAGTGGCGAGCATCCGCTCCGCGATGTCGGCGGCGGCGGTGGGCTGATGCCAGCGGGCGAGGGCGGTCTGCATGCGCGCACGCGCGCTGTCGTCCGCGAGCAATCCGGAGACAAGCGCGGCGCACTGCGCCGGTGAGGTGGTGCGCTGGTTCAGCCGGTGCGCGGCCCCGCTGTCAGTGAAGGCGCGGGCGTTGTGGAGCTGGTGATCGTCGGCTGAGGTTGGCAGCGGCACGAGCACGGACGGCACGCGCATCGCGGCGAGTTCGGCGAGCGAGGATGCTCCTGCGCGGCTGATCACGAGGGTGGCTGCGCCGAGGGCGAGTTCCATCTCGGTGAGGAAGGGTTGCACCCGGGCGCGGGCTTTGACATTGCGGTAAGCAGTCTGCGCGTTGGCCACGTCGCTCGCACCAGTGAGATGAAGGAACTGAAGTTCGGGATGGCGCGCGGTCAGTTCCGGCAGTGCGGCCAGGACGAGGTCGTTCAAGCCGGTCGCTCCCTGGCTGCCGCCGGTGATGACGAGTGTGGGACGTTTCGGATCGAGACCGAGCGCCAGACGGCAACTGGCGGCATCTGCAGGCGCGAACTGCTCGCGCACCGGCGTGCCAGTGACGGCATGGCGCTGAATCCACAAGCGCTGCGCGGCCTCCGGGAAGCCGACAAAGGCCTCATCCACAAAGTGCGCCAGCCAGCGGTTCGCCCGGCCCGGAATGGTGTTGGACTCGTGGAGAAAAGTCTTGGCCCCGCAGCTCCGCGCCGCCAGCACCGGGGGAGCGCTGGTGAAGCCACCCATGGCCAGCACCGCCCGGGGCGCACGGGTGGCGAACAGACGCTTGGCCGCGCGCAGGGAGGCCAGTGAAGCGCGGACGAAGGCGAACAGGTTGCCTTGCAAGGCCACGGCGGGCAGCGTGGCGACGGTCAGTTCCGGCGTGGCCCGGACCGCCTGTTGATCGACTTCCTTGGGCGAGATCAACAGCAGCACGTCGCAGTTCCGGCGTTGCAACTCCTGCGCGATGGCGAGCCCGGGGAACAGATGACCACCGGTGCCGCCACAGGCGATGGCGACCAGAGGCATGGGCGCGGCGGGATGCATCAGGTGGTGCGGGTGCGGGGTCCGACCGAGAAGGGGTTGTCCTCCAGCACGGTGGAGGCGACAAACTGCGCCGGCACCGCGCGGCGGGCGACGCTGAGGATCAAACCGGCGGAAGTCAGCAGCATGACCAGGTTGGAGCCGCCGTAGCTGATGAAGGGCAGGGAGAGGCCTTTGTTGGGCAGCACCATGGTGACCACGCCGATGTTGATGAAGACCTGCACGCCGATGAGAAAGGTGAGACCGATGACGAGCAGTTGGCCGAAGAGATCGCTCGCGCGCCAGGCGATGCTCAGGCCGCACCAGCACAACAAGCCGTAGGTCACCAGCAGGCCGAGCGTGGCCGCGAGGCCGAGTTCTTCGCCGAGGATGGAGAAGATGAAATCAGTGGGATGTTCCGGGACAAAGCCGGTTTTCTGGCGGCCGTTGCCCAGGCCCAAGCCCGCCGTGCCACCAATGCCGAGGGCGTATTTCGCCTGAAGCTGCTGGTGGGCGATGGTCCGCTCGTATTTTTCCGGATGCAGCCAGGCGTCGATGCGCGTGCGCCGGTTTTCATTGCCCATCAAGAGCACGCAGATGACCGCGAAGCCTGCGAGGCCGAGCGGCACCAGATGCATCGGCCGGGCACCAGCGATCAACAGCATGATCCAGACGACGAGCCCCAGCAGCATGGTTGTGCCGAAGTCCTTGCCCGCCAGCACGAGGCCCATGGCGCAACCGGCGAGCACGCCGGGGACCACGACGCCGCGCCAGAACTCGTGCATGCGCTCCCGGTGGAGGCAGGCGTAGTGGGCCAGCATCGCGATGACGACCACCTTGGCCAGTTCCGAGGGCTGAAAGGTGAAGCCACCAAATTCGAGCCACCGGCGCGCACCGTTGATTTCACGGCCCTTCCACGCGGTAAAGGCCAGGAGCAGGCAGACCACGATCAGGCCGGGCCAAACAAATTTGCGGAGCCGGCGGTAGTCCATCGACGCCGCACTGAAGCAGGCCACGAGGCCGATGGCGGCGAAGATGGACTGCTTGATGAGCAGCTTTTCGCCCTCCTGCGTCATGCTCGCGCTGTAAAGCATCACCAAGCCCAGCCCGAGCAGGCTGGCCACGCAGATGGTGAAAATCGTGGCGGTGTTTTTCATGCGGAGGGACGAGCTGATACGCGTTGGCGGTGTGCGCCAAACATCAAAACGCGCCCGCCGACAGGCCACGGGGAGGTGCCGCGAGGTCTGGCCTCGCGCACCGCTCGCCCGTGTTCGCCTGTCAGCCGGCGCATGATTGGAGGAGGTTGGGTGGCGACGATCCGCTCAGAACTGGCCCGGAGGCTTGGGGGCCGGTTCGCCCAGCGGCGGCAGCGCCGGCGGGGTCAAGGGCACGGGCTCGGTGCGGGGCAGCGAAGTGCCCGTGGCCGCAGGTGGCAACGGAGTGGTGGGTTCCGCCGTCTTCTTGCTGCTGCCGTTCGGGAGCTTCAGCTTCTGGCCGACCTTGATCTGGTCGGTCTTGAGGCCGTTGGCTTCGCGGAGCTTGGCAACCGTGGTGCCGTGGCTCTTGGCGATCTTGCCGAGGTTGTCGCCGGACTTGACGGTGTAGGTGCCGCTTTCGGCAACGGCGGTTCCGGACTTGGTGCCACCGGCGGTGCTCGCGGCTTTCGGAGCGGCCGCGGGGATGTTGATCTTCTGACCGATCTTCAAGCGGGTGGAATCCACGCCGGGGTTTGCGGCCTCGATGGCCTTCATGCCCACGCCGTATTTCTTGGACATGGTGTAGAAGGAATCATTCTTGGCAACGACGTGAACCTTCGCCTCACCAGCGGGCGCGGGCGGTGCGGGTTCAGGCGCGGGGGTCGGGGCGGGAGGGATCGGAGTCGTGGGCACCGGCAGCGCGGGCACGGGGACCGGGGCGGGAGTGAGTGGCGCGGGCGCGGGAGGCGCAGCCACTGCGCCGGGCGCGGGCGTCACGGGCGTGCCGGCCGGCGGGAGGGGGGACAGCGGGGCGAGCGTGCCAGCTCCACCGGGCGTCGCGGCACCGCCGATGGGGGGCACCGGCGCAGGCGTCACCGGGCTGCCGGTGTCTGGCGGGGTGATGGGCGGGAGGGGCGGCTCCGGAGCCCGCTTGGCGACCGGCGGGTCTTCGCGTTTGCAGCCTGACATGAGGATGCCGCCGAGGACCACGGCGTGAATGCCGAGGAAGATGCCCACGACGAGGGGCAGGTTGGTTTTGCGCTTGGATTTTTGCTCGAGGAGCGAGCCCTGATTGGGTAACTGATTTTGAGTGCTCATGGTGATGCTTGCGTGATGCTGGGTGGCGGCTTGGTTCGGCTCGCCAGAGCTGGCCAAGCCCCGGCGAAATTTTTTGGTTAATTCAGTGACTATTTTTCAGTACTGGCATTTTACCGACAAATTCAACTGGCACTGCTGGATTCCGCGCCCCCATTCGTGGGGCTGGCAGCCGCGGCAACGCCATTAGTTGTGCGTTGCAACTGCGCCACTGCTTGTCGAAACACTTCACCCCGATGGCGGTAATCTCGGAACAGGTCGAAGCTCGCACAGGCCGGGGAAAGCAAAACAACGTCGCCGGGTGCCGCAATTCTGACGGCTTCGTTGACCGCTTCTAACAATGAATCTGCGAGGGTGCAAGGGGTAAAGAGGCTCCACGAGGCGCGGAGCTTTTCGCGCGTCTCGCCGAGCAGGATTGCGTGCTTGACGCGCTGGGCCAGCAGCGGTCCCAGATCGTGATAATCCAGCCCCTTGTCGCGCCCGCCGGCGATGAGCAGGACGTTCGGCTCGCCCGGTTGCGAGGCGGGCATGGTCTGCAGCGCCTTCGATACAGCATCAAGGTTCGTGGCCTTTGAATCGTTGACGAACTGGACGCCGTTGATCTCGGCGATAAACTCGCAGCGATGCGCCCCGGGCTGAAAGCTGGTGATGGCCGCCACCATCTCCTCCAGCGGCAGGCGCAGCACGCGTCCGATGGCCAGCGCGGCCATGACGTTCTCGGCGTTGTGCGGGCCGCGCAGCCGGGTCTTCTCCAGGTCCAGCAACGGCCCCACCCAGCCTTCGATGCGGCTGATGAGCAGCGAGCGGTCCAGATGAATGTCCGCGCGGCGGTTGTGGGCGCTGAACGTGATGAGCTTCGAGGGAAGCTTCACGCCGAACGTGCGCAGCATCGCCAGCGCCTCGCTCTGCACGATGGCCCAGTCGAACGGCTGCTGGTTCTCAAAGATGCGCGCCTTGGCCCGCGCGTAGTCGGCCATGGTGTGATGGCGATCCAGGTGGTCGGGCGTGATGTTCAACAGCACCGCAATTGCGGGGCGGAAGAAGCGGATGGTCTCCAGTTGGAAGGAACTCACTTCCAGCGTGAGGTAATCCAGTTGCCGGGTGGCCTCGGTCACGGAGGAAACCGGCCGGCCGATGTTGCCTGCGGCCAGCGTGCGCTTGTGACAGTGCGTGAGCAGATGCTCGACGAGTTCCGTGGTGGTCGTTTTGCCGTTGGTGCCGGTGACGGAAATGTTCAGGCAGACGGCTTGCTGCCAGCCGAGTTCCAGCTCGCCGATGACGGGGATTTCCCGCTGGCGTAGTTCCTTCACGAGGGGCGAGTCCAGCGCCACTCCGGGACTGACCACTGCAAAATCAAACTGTCCGGCGGGTGGCAGCCGGAGGTCGAGCTCCACGCGCACGCCAAGATCACGCAGCTCCACCGCCTCCTGCCGCAGTGCGGGCGTGTCGGAGTTGTCCATTGCCGTCACGCGCGCCCCCCGCGAGATGAGCAGGCGCGCCGCCGCCGTCCCGCTAAGGCCGAGGCCGATGACCAGCACGTCTTTGTCTTGGAGTCGGAACATGGTTCAGACAGCGGCGAAGTGATCGAGCGTTGAAGGGGCGGAGAGTGGAGCGGCATCCGGGCACCGCTCCGCCGCGCCATCCTTTCGCCGCTTCATTGCTTCGCACTCAGTCATGTTGATTCGTTTTCGCCCGTCGGTTCACCGCAGCTTCAGGGTCGCCAGCGCGAGCACCGCGCACAAGATGCACAGGACATAAAACCGGGTGACAACTTGTGATTCATACCAGCCCAGTTTTTGAAAATGGTGATGCAGGGGGGCCATGAGAAACACGCGCCGTCCCTCGCCGAACCGCCGCTTGGTGTATTTGAACCAGCCGCGCTGAATCATCACCGAGACGATTTCCAGCACGAACACCCCGCCCGCCACGACCAGCACGAACGGCTGGTGAATCAGCACCGCCATGATGCCCAGCACGCCGCCCAGCGCCAGCGAGCCGGTGTCGCCCATGAAGACCTGCGCGGGATGGCAGTTGAACCAAAGGAAGCCCAGGCTCGCGCCAATCAGCGCGGCGCAGAACACGGTCAGCTCCCCGGCTCCGGGCACGAAGGGCACAAACAGGTAGCGCGCGAGCACCGCGTTGCCGGCGATGTAGGTGAAGATCAGGAACACCGCCGTGACGATGAGCGTGCAGCCGATGGCCAGCCCGTCCAGCCCGTCCGTGATGTTCACCGCGTTGCTGCTGCCCACGATCGCAAACATCGTGACCAGCCCGCCCACCCAGGCTGCGTCGGTGAGCACGGCCTGCTTGAAAAAGGGCACTTGAATCTCGCTGATGAGCGGCCGGGTTTCCGGCATCAGCCACAAGGTGAAGGCGATGCCTCCGGCCAGCGTGAACTGCACCACGAGCTTCAAGTTCTCCGCCGCGCCCGCGCTCTTCTGCTCGGTCAGCTTCTTGTAATCGTCGTAAAAACCCAGCGCCGCCAGCACGAGCAGCGAGACGAGGGTCAGCACGATGAACTCGTTCCACTGCGCCCACATCAGCGCGGTCAGATCCACCACCAGCACGATCAGGATGCCGCCCATGCCCGGCACGCCCTTCTTTGTGAACTGCTGGTTCTTGTCGGTGCCTGCTTCCTGCGCCTTGTCCAGATACTCCTGGCCAAACTTGAGCTCCTTCAACCACGCGATCACCAGCGGTCCGAGCCAGAGGCTCAGCGCCAGCGCGGACACGGCCGCGCCCGCGCTCCGCACCGTGAGGTAGCGGAACACGCGCAGCGCGGACAAGGGATCGGCCCAGGCGGTCCCGGCGGCCTGATCCAGTATCCATTGGCTGAGGTAGAGGAGCATTCAAGACAACGGAGTGAGCGTCTGGCCCACCAGCGGTGAACCGGCGAGCAGCGCCAGCCCGGCCCGGTGCGGGCGGTGGTTGCGCGAGTTTGGGTGGCGGGTGGGCATTTCAGTCTTGCAGGTAGTGCCGGGTGATCGAATTGGAGCGATCCCGGCGGTGCTCCCAAAGGCAGAGCCGCAGGAGAACGCCGGGCGACTGGCGCTGCCGCTGGAGTTCCTTTGCCAGTTGCTTTGCCGCACGTCGCTGTGGTCGATCCATTTTCAAGCTCATGGCATGTCAGTTCATTTGGGCGGTGGGCGGATTCAGCTTTCCGCTGGCGCCAGTTCCATTGCGAATCACCTCGCCGACGCGCTCCAGACGCGTCGAGCGGGAGGCCTTCAAGAGCACCACGTCACCCGGCTGTAGTTCGCTCCGCACCGCTTCACCTGCGCCGGCGACTTCGGTAATCTCCGTGACCGCGCTCAGGCCGGCGGCCCGTGCGGCACCGGCGAGATGACCTGCCATCTTGCCCACGGCGAAGAGGCGGTTCACGCCCAGTTCCGCCGCGCGGCGACCCACCTCGACGTGCGCTGCGATGCTGTGCGCGCCCAGTTCCGCCATGTCGCCGAGCACCGCCACGCGCCGGCCTGCGCACGGCAGGTCGTGGAGCGTTTGCAGCGCGGCGAGCATGGAATCCGCGTTGGCGTTGTAGGCGTCGTCGAGCACGCGCACGCCGTTCGCCTCCCAAAGTTGCAGGCGCATCTTTGGCGGGGTGCATCCCGCCAAAGCGCGCCCAACCTGCTCGCGGGTCAGGCCGACCTCGGCCCCGACCGCTGCTGCGAGCAAAGCATTCAAAACTTGATGCCGTCCCAGCAGCCCGATGCGATGCGCGCCGGAAAAGGCTGCATAAGGGCTGTGGACTTCAAACGCGACGCCGCTGGCCTCGAAGCGCACCTCGCTCGCGCGCCAGTCGTTGCGCGGCCCAAAGCCCACGCGCACCACGCGGGCCCGGGTGCGCGCGGCGATGGCGTCCATCTCCGGGCAGTCCCCGTTCACAAAGAGAATTCCGTCCGCCGGCAGCAGCTCGGCCAGCCAGCCCTCCTCTTGCGCAACGCCGTTCACGTCGCCGAAAAACTCCAGATGCTCACGGCCGATGCTGGTGATGACGCCGAAGCGCGGCGCGATGAGCCGCACCAGTGGAGCAAGCTCGCCGGGGTGGTTCGTGCCGACTTCAAACACCGCGCTCGTGTGCTGCTTCTCCAGGCGAAGCAACGTATGCGGAACACCAATGTCGTTGTTGAAACTGGCCTCGCTCCACAACGCCGGGCCGCGTTCCCGCAGCACGGCGGCAATGAGTTCCTTCGTGGTCGTTTTTCCATTCGAACCGCCCACGGCGATGATGGGAATGTCAAAGTCCTGCCGGTAACGCGCGGCGAGTTGCGCGTAGGCGGTGCGCGTGTTTGCGACCGCGAGCAGGGCCGGCGACTTGCAGTCGCCGCCCTTCGCTTCCAGCACTGCCGACGGCGACTGGAAATCGCCGGCACGGCCCTTCTCCACCATCACGGCCGCCACGCCTTTTGCCGCGACCTCAGCGATGAACTGGTGCCCGTCAAACTTCTCGCCTGCGATGGCGATGAAGAGGTCGCCGGGCCGGGCTTGCCGCGAGTCGGTGCAGACGCGGTGGACCAGTGTGTCCGGACTGCCATGGAGAATTTCTCCGGCAGTCGCGTCGGCGACGAACTTGAGCGGGCGTGGGTCCATTATTCGGCCAGGGTGCGATAGGCTTCCGATTGCGCCAGCCAGGGCACTGTCACCGGCCGGCGGAAAAGCTGGCGCAGGCCGCTCTCTGCATTCAGCGCGGCGGGCACGGTGTCGGCGTCCGGAAAGATGGGCTGCGCGGAGGGGACGGGTTGGTTGCGGAGCGCGCTGATTTGCCGGCACAGGTCCACGT
>Ga0255204_1000324_pt1 | contig 14887 bp, 15 predicted proteins | sample Miss_Colum_RepC__2_FD_188418 | JGI IMG/M metagenome (GOLD analysis project Ga0255204, IMG submission 188418) | Freshwater microbial communities from Mississippi River, Louisiana, United States - Miss_Colum_RepC_8h | ecosystem: Environmental > Aquatic > Freshwater > River | place: USA: Louisiana... | reverse complement strand
CCCCAGCGTCAGCAACACCGCGCTGGCCAGCGCCTGAATGATCAACAGCCCCGCCAACTGGCTCATCAACACCCGGAAATGCGACCGGCGCGCCGCCAGGTAAATCTGGGCCAGCCCGTCGGCACGCTGGCAGGCCAGCTCCGCGCCCCCGCGCGTCCGGAAGAGCAGCGGGAACATCACGATTTGTTCGAGCCAGCCCACCACGGCATGCTTGGCATAGGACTCCTTGATGCTCGTCCGCACCCCGCGCCGCGCCGGCAACAGCACCACGCCCGCGATGAGCGCCAGCAAGCCCAGCGCAAAGGTCAGCAACATGGGATGATAAATGCCCAGCACCAACAAGCCCATCAACGTGCTGAACACCACATCCACGCCGTCCAACAACAGGCTGGCCGCGCTCTTTTGCAGCACCACCACATCGAAGAACCGGTTGATCAACTCCGGCCCCTGCCGCCGGTCCAGCGCCTCCATCTGCACCCGGGGCAGCCGGTAGGCCAGGTCCGCCGTCATCCGCACAAAGAGGCGACATTGAATCTGCTCCATCACCCAGGCCTGCGCCCCCCGGATGACCGCGAGCAAGCCCAGCAACGCCAGCAAGGCCACCGAAAGAATCACCAGCGCCTGCACATACACCTGCTGTTCGCCCCCAAAGGCAATGCTGTTAACCACCGCATCCACCGCCAACGGCGTCGCCAGATACAACCCACCGGCGATGATGGAAAACAGGATGATGCGCCCAATCTCAGCACGCTCGGCGCGCAGCAGGGCAACAAACCGATGAAACGGCGCGGCATGCCCATGCCCCCCACCAGACTCAGTTGCTTTGGCTTCGTTTGACATCATTCAGCAGCTCGGACCGCCCGCTGCCGGCGATGCCCGGCAACAAAGCGGCGGGACCATAGTTCAAGAATTGTTTCTGTCAAATGACACCCGCCGCGCATTTGACAACCGCTCAAGCACTCCCGCCCCTGCTCCGGCCCCGCCCTCCGCACGCGGTGCGCGCGCATCATTTCCTCCTTCCCGTCGCGTCCCCATCCATTAGAGTGGGCTCGTTGCCAACGGTAATTCGATGGGACTCATCGCCAAAATCACCGGACTTATTCGCGGGCGCCGCGAGGCGCAAAAGCAGCAGACCAAGCGCGCCTATCTCCTGAGTCTTTACTTGGGCGAGGCCAACGGCAGCGAGGGTCCGGACCGCGCCTTCCGCCCCAACCGCGAACGCCAGCACGGGCGCGGCACCAAGCGCCAGGGCTAGGCCGCCCTGCCCTGCTTTGCGGCGCCGCCCCGCCAGCCGGGGGCAGGCTTGCACTCGACTTCAACGGTCTTTCCGGCCAGTTTCGTGCCCATGCACACCACTCACCATGTCCCCCAGCACAACGGCTTTGTCCGCGAAGATCCCTGGCGCATTTTCCGCATCATGGCGGAGTTTGTGGACTCGTTTGAAACGCTGTCGCATCTGGAAGGGGCCGTCACCGTGTTCGGCTCCGCGCGCACCAAGCCCAGCGACCGCTACTACAAGGCGGCGGTGGAGATCGCCCACGGCCTGGCCAAGCACCGGCTGGCCGTCATCACCGGCGGCGGCCCCGGCATCATGGAGGCAGCCAACCGCGGCGCGGCCGAGGCCAAGGGCAAATCCGTGGGCCTGAACATCGAGCTGCCCTTCGAGCAGAAGGGCAACCGCTACGCCAACCTGCCCATCAACTTCCACTACTTCTTCTCGCGCAAGGTCTGCTTCGTGAAATACAGCATGGGCTTTGTTTACATGCCCGGCGGCTTCGGCACGCTCGACGAGTTCTACGAAGTCCTCACGCTGGTGCAGACGCACCGCATCTCGCGCTTCCCGCTGATCTGCTACGGCAAAGACTATTGGAACGGCCTCTTCAAGTGGATGCGGGCCACGCTCGAAAAGGACGGCTACATCAGCCCCGGCGACCTCGATCTGGTCACCGTCACCGACAAGCCGCAGGAGGTCATTGCACAGATTCTGGACTACAAACGCCGCGTCGGGCCGCCGGTCAGCGTGCCGGATGCGTTTGCCTGACCCCACCCGCGCCTCATCCCCAGAGCTGCCGGTCCAAAGTGCGATATTGAATCGCCTCGCCCAGATGCTCCGCCGTGATGTTGGAACTGGCGGCCAGATCCGCGATCGTGCGGGCCACCTTCAGCACCCGGTCATGCGCACGGGCACTCAAGCCCATCTCGCTCATGGCGTGCTTGAGCAGTTCGCTCGCGGCCTCGTCCAGGGCACAAAACTCCTTCAACTCGCGGCTGCCCATGCGCGCGTTGCACGTCACCTTCTTGCCGGCGAAGCGCTGCTGCTGGAGCTTCCGCGCCACGACGACCCGCTCGCGGATTTGCGCGGAAGTCTCGCCGGGCTTCGCCGCCTGCATGTCGCGGAACTTCACCTGCGGCACCTCGACGTGCAGGTCAATGCGGTCCAGCAGCGGCCCGGAGATGCGCCCAAGGTAATTCTGAATCTCCCGCGGCGAAGACTTCGACTCGCCGGGCATCTTGCCATCCGGCGTTGGCGACGTTGCCTTATTGCGACCGAGTTGTGCGCGTGCCACGGAGCAAGTATCTGCCCTCCAGAAACCGAGGGATACCAGTCCCCAATGCGCCAACGACCATCGGCGGGCATCTGCGGAAACGCCGACTCGAACTGCGCCGCTTGCAGTCCGAAGTGGCTCGCCTGTTGGGCGTTAGCACCGTGACACTGAGCCGTTGGGAAACCGACAAGGTGTATCCGACATGGTCACAGCAGCCATCCATTGCAGAGTTTCTTGGCTTTAACCCCTTCACCAATCCTGAGCTTGGCGGGCCCACAGGCAACGAAACCAACGGCGTTGCCTCTTTATCGCCCACGACCCCAAAAACCTTCGGTCAACTGCTTCGGAAACGAAGGCTCGCATTGAGGAAGAACCGAGCGCAATTGGCCCAAGAACTCGGCGTGAGCACGAAGACCCTTTGGAACTGGGAAGCCGACCGCAGGAAGCCGAGCAAGAAGCTCCGCGAGCGCATTGCAGGACTCACCCACGATTCCCATTGCCAAGGCTGAGGCGAGGGCGGCATTAACGCCCCGTGCCGCCGCGCAAACAGAACGTCATCGTTGCCATTGCGGCCATCCTCCTCTTGGCCGCGTTGGTGACGGCGGTGATTTGGGCGCTCGCTTTCGAGCGGCAGCGCTCCCAACAGTCGAGTGCTTCCCGCGAAGGCGCTCCCGAGGTTCGCATCTACGGCGGCCTGCCCCGCAGCGACAGCTACCCGCATCCGGTCATCGTGCTTACCAACACCGGCTACCTCGTCGGCTACTGCGAGGCGCGCCGGAACCCAGCATGGGTGAGCTTTTCCATTCCGAGCATCACCGTCGGGAAGCCTGCCAAGCGACTCTCGACCTTCCTCACTGACGCGCGCACTCAGAGCCGGGTGGCACATCAAGATTTCTCAAACTCCGGCTATGACCGAGGGCATCTAGCCCCCAATTACGCCATCGCCACCCGCTACGGGCATGAAGCCCAGCGGGAAACCTTCCTCATGAGCAACATCTCGCCCCAGTCGCCGGATTTGAACCGTATCTGGTGGCGGCTACTGGAGGAAAAGGAGGCGAACGACTTCGCACTCCGACTGGAGCGCGTGTGGGTGCTGACCGGCCCAGTCTTCGACGGCCGGGTGGAAAAGCTTCAGAGTGGCGTGGAAATCCCAGATGCCTTCTACCGCATCATCCTCGACGAAGAGAGCCGGGGTCCTCGCGTGTTGGGCTTCATCGTCCCGCAGACCGTGACGGGCCGGGAGCCGTTCACCGATTTCCTGACCAGTGTGAGGGAAATCGAGCGGCAGACGGGCTTGGATTTCTTTCCGAATCTGCCCAAGGAGGTGCAGGATCAGATGGAGGCGGTGAGGGCGAATGTGGTGTGGTAATGAAGAACGGCTGAGTTTTATCTCTGCTCCGAGATACCAGCACCAGTCGACTCGTTGAAAGTGTTCCACTCCAATTCAACAATGGTCGTGGCGCAGCTTGCCGAGTGGAATCCGCAGAACGGGCTCAATTACATTGCTCACCTTGGCCCCTTATTGTTGGGTTGTTCCGACCTGACCCAGCCCTGATTGTGGTGCTTGGAAGGCCATGACCTCCGGTCAGCTCTGAGGAAATCCACCTCAGCAAAGCCCCACCAAGTCTCATTTCAGCCAGGAATTTCCGGCGAAATTCGCGTCGCACCGGCCAACCGCTTGTCCCCCTTTTGCCTGACAAGCTTGTCCGCCTTTTTCCGTGTTGTCGAAAGCGGCTTCGCCTTCCGAAACTGGAGGTGAAGCAACTCAAATCATCGACCCCCTCCATACTCATGTCCGCTCATGACACCAACCCCATCCGTGTGGCCATCATCGAGGACAACCGCGACCACTTGGAACAGTTGCGCCGTCGCCTTGCCAAAGTGCCGCGCGTTCAACTGGCGGGGTGCCACGGTTCTGCCGAAGAAGCCCTGGAACAGATCCCCAAGCAGAAACCCGCGCTGGCGTTCATGGACATCCTGTTGCCGGGCATGAGCGGCATTCGCTGCACGCGGCTGCTCAAACGCAAGGTGCCCGCGCTGCGCATTGTCATGATGACCTCCGTTCACGAGGAGGACACGTTCAGGGACTCCCTGCGCCATGGGGCCGATGGCTACCTCCTCAAACCCATCGCCCAGGCCCCGATTGAGGATGCCATTCACAAGGCCATGGCCGGCATACCGCCCATCGCGGACCCCATGATGCCCTTTCTGGTGCAAATGGCCCGGAGCCGGGCTGCCAAATTCTCCACCCCACCCGGACTCACCAAGCGCGAGCGCGAGGTGTTGACCCTGCTGGCGCGGGGACTCACCGACCGGGAAATGGCTGCCACTGTCGGCGTTGCGGAATCCACCATCCATTCACACTTGCACCACCTCTATCAAAAGCTTGGCGTGGACTCGCGGGCCGGGGCGATCGCCCGCTGTTATGGCCAGCGGCGCTGATGCTTTGACGGGTGAAAAGATTTTTGCAAAAATCAACCTTTCTATGGATAGACAGGCGACGGGAAATGACGTTTAATCTGCCCCAACTTCACCGCTGCTTTCCCATGAAACCTCTATTTCTCCGCCCTTGGATCGCGGTTTGTGCGTTGTGCGTTGCCCTGCTTGCCAACGCCTCCGCCCAGACGCACATCAACGTGAACGTGGGTTCCGGGGTGAAAGTGGGCACCGCCGCCGCCGGCACCGGCACCAACGACTTCTGGAATGCCTACAATCCCACCAACGGCATGGGCCAGCTCTTCGACCCCGGCTCCCTCGTTCCCCTCTTCTCCGCTGACGGCACCAACACGGTGGCCGGCCTGATGATGTTCAACGTCGCCACCAACGGAGCCAATACCACGGGCGACACCATGTTCGACTCGTGGCTGGCGGCCAGCGGCACCAACCTCTTCGTCACCCTCACCAACCTCCCTTACGGCGCGTATGACATCTACGTCTATGGGCACGGCGACTCCAACGAGTTGAACAGCATCGTCAACTTGGCGGCGGCCTGGAGCGACTTCGGCACCACCAACACCACCACCTCAGGCGAGTGGAGCACCAACGTGTGGACGGAAGGGGCGCAGTATGTGGTGTTCCGGGACGTGCTCATCCCCAGCGGGCAAAACGTGCAGATCACGGTGGGCACCAACAGCGCCGGGCTGGCCATCTTGAACGGTTTTCAATTGGTGGGCAAATCCCTCGACTCCATGCAGGACACGGATGGCGATGGCCTGACGGACGCCGATGAAATCCAGCGTGGCACCAACCCGTATGCCGCCGACACGGACGGTGACGGAGTGTCCGACTACATCGAGGTGTTGCAAGGCCGCAACCCGCTCAAGGGCGCGGTGGCGGACAGCAATAACCAAGTCAGTCTTGTTGTATTCACAACGCTTCGTTGAATTCAGAAACAAAGAACACAGCTATGAAATTCCGTGCTATCACTTTGGTAATCATGCTCATGCTAGCGCTCCGTTTGCCTGCTCAGGAGGCGGATTCAACCGTTGATGAAAACACCCTTCGCGCTAGCAAAAAGGCAAAGATTTTGGAACTCAAAGCGAAGTATCCCTTGGCCTTCAATGAAAAAGAAAGACTGAAGTTCAGTGAGGCGGTAAAGAGTCTTTCAATGGATCCGGATCTGGTGGAAGCAGATCGCCAAATTCTCGCAGCAATTCTAGCACGTGCAGGCAAGCGCCCCAACGAACGTCAAGATTTGGCCCCCCTGTATCAGCAACTACATCAAAAGCGATACGATAAGGTAGCTCAACGCTACCCAGAGTTGCAGCAGCATGTCATCCAGATTCGCCAATTCAACGAGGAAGTCGCCCGGATACATGAAGCATGGAAGCACACGAGCAGGAAATAATGGGTGTTACACCGCCGTTCGGCTAACTTTCTAAGCATTGATGCATTTCCAGTGGTTGCAATTCCAAGACTCAATACTCCACCTCTTCGATGAAAAGCCAAAGTGTTATTACTAAGCTGAAGGTGATAGCCTTCCGACTCCTTTTGCTTCTACTTATCCCAATATCTGTCCAGCATTCTCAGTGCCAGACAGTATGCTCTGGGCCACGGGTCGAAGAGTATTACCGGATGGACAAATTCACCGGAACAAACATCAGTGGCGGAGTGTTATTACATGGATACGTATCTAAGGTGGAAACAGATTGGGAGAATGGAACGTATGAATTTGTTTTTGATGATTACTTTGATAACGAGTCCCTCTTCTTTTTATACAATTGGAGCACTACCCTTATCACAACAAGTTTTGACTCTACTAGTAATTCCTGGCGGTTGGCAACTGCCGCTGTGCACACAACCTTTTGGAGCGGGCCAGATTATGACCACTACAGCACTACCAACCCAATAACTCCAGCACATTCCCGGCCGTGGGAATATGCCAGCGTGACCGCTACAAACTATGGGCAGGTCGATGTTCATACGATAACGACAAAGGTGCGATTGATTACGGGGAATGGCAACTCAAACGGGCAAAGTCAGTATCAAATTACTGCCTCGGCCTACGATTCGGACGACAATCCCATTCCGTTCTCCAGCATCCAAGTGCTTGGACAGACGCTCGACAACACAGGAAGCACTACGGTTTGGCTAGCTGACGATAGTGTAACTGACGTAACTCCAACAGTGACTGGCTATTCCTATTATTCTTTCTATGTTGACGCATCGATTATGTCAGGTAGCGCATGTAACAATTGCAATTTAGGCGGTGGATCAACGCCCGGAACCGCAACGTTTAACCTTAATAGCGTTAACCTATCATTTTCACTCGGACAATCGCTTTCAAATAACTACGCCGGAATTATAAGCCTATCCACTAAAACTGCCTCCTCAGAACTTTACGCTCCAAGTCTATTAAAATTTGTGAACACATCGCTGAAGAATTCCAACTCTGAAGCGATCTACCAAACAAACGTCCTGCGACAGGTAAGGACTCCACAGTGCTTGGTGGACATCTTAGTGACAAACTCCAATCACTACGAAGTATGGTTCTATTCTGCAACGAACATTGGCAGCATGTCAAATGGAGTTTATCTTCCCATCGGATCTCCGTATGTTAAGTGGGTATTTAGCAATCCGGATTATGCTACAAATGGGACATCGCGATTGCAGGTCGTCGAGCAGCGAGGCGGAACCAGCATTACTAACCAATATGCTTGCAACATCACCAATGAGGCCTGGAGTCTTATCACCGGCAACGGCCTGAGAAAGGAGACAATTATTTCCGAATGGAATGGTGATAAAACAGTTCTCACTGAAACTCGTGCAACTTTGAACCCGTCGGACGATTCTGTCTTGGAAAAGACCGTCAAAGTCTATGGGATACACCCCTATGGACGCCGCCTTTCAACAGAAACGCAAGATCCCGATGGAGCCGCCTTGACAACAAGTTACAGTTATTCAACCGATGGTGTCCTGGAATCCATTGTTCACCCGAATGGCTCTTGGGCGTATTACGAGTATGATACACTCGGCAGAATCGCGCGCAAGCTCTCCTCCGTTGGAAACCAGAGCGTCACTACCGACTCCTCTTTATGCCGTGCTGTAACTTACGACTACACAACTATAGGCGGCAGCGGTGACATAGGAACACTGACAAACCTTGCGAGGACCGAGATAGAGACACTACTTGATGTTGAAGTATCGAGAATTTACCGTGTTTGCTTATCTAATGAGACACATGCCATTGTCTGCTTAACAACGGGAGCCGTCTGGACCGCCACTAACAATCTTGTCACGGTCACCAAACGATATTCGAGCGGGGCTTTCAGCAACGAAGTCCAGAGCATTTCCAATCCCGATGGCACAATGTCTCTTTACGAATACGAACTGGACGGGTCCACAAACAAGACCACGACGATCTACACCGGACAGCCGAACTACAATAGCACCGCCGTCACCAACGGCACCAAGCTCGTCACCTTGCAGGGGCCGCTGGGCAACGTCATCTCCCGCACCACCGTGGACATCGCTTCGGAGATCACCACTGGCAGCGAGACGTTCAGTGACTTCGACGAGTTCGGGCGGCCGGGCCGCGTGACCTATCTGGACAGCACGTTCAAGCTGTTCACCTACATCTGCTGCGGTGTGGAGTCTGAAACCGACCGTGACGGCGTGACCACCACCTACGCTTATGACGCCCTCAAGCGCCGCATCGGCAGCTACCGCAACGGCATCTGGCACCTTAACACCCTGGATGCCGCCGGGCGCACGCTCTTCACCCAGCGCCAGGGCACCAACGGCTCCACCATCACGCTGGCGAGCATGGTGTATGACACAGCCGGGCGGCTGCTCTACCAAACCAATGCCGTGGGCAACGTGACGAGCTTCGGTGAGAGCATCGATGGTAGTGGGCAGACGGTGAAAATCACCACCAACGCGCTCGGGGCCACGCGCATCGAAACGTATTTCAAGGACGGCTCCCTCCAGAGCCTGACCGGCACGGCGGTGCATGGCGCGCGCTACGAATACGGCATCGAAAGCAGCCTCCCCTACACCAAGGAAATCAAGCTGCTCACCAACGGCGCGGACTCCGGCGAATGGACCAAGACCTTTAAGGATGTTGCAGGCCGGACGTTCAAGACCGTGTATGCCGACGATGCCTACACTCAGCAGTTCTACAACAACGCCGGCCAGCTCTGGAAGCAGCGCGACGCCGACGGCGTGGTGACGCTCTACCAATACAACGCCTTGGGTGAGGTCGAATACACCGCCCTCGACATGGACCGGAACGACACGATTGATTTCGACGGGACGGACCGGATCACGCGCACGGTGCGGGACGTGGTGGCGGCGCACAGCACGAGCGTCCGCCGCACGCGCAGCTATGTGTGGACTGAGATCAGCTCCACCAACTCCCTGCTCACCAGCACGGTGGAGGCGGCGGTGGACGGCACGCGGACCTGGCAGACGGCGTTTGGTCTGACCAGTGAAAGTGTCTCCCTGTGCGGCGGTGCCTGTGTGGCGACGAACATCGCTCCCGACGGCAGTTACACGACCACGTTGAAGACCAACGGCTACGTCATGGTCGTCACTCGCTACGACTCGCAGGGCACCCAGCTTGGTGCCACCACCTATACTTATGATGAACACGGCCGGCAGAAGACCATCACCGATGCCCGCAATGGCACAACCACGCTGATTTACGATGATGCCGACCGCGTCACGAGCGTGACCACGCCGGTCCCGGCCTCCGGCCAGTCGAGCCAGACCACCTCCAGTTACTATGACGAACTGGGCCGGGTATGGAGGACTGTGCAGCCGGACAGCACGAGCGTGACCAACGAGTTCCACCTGACGGGCGAGTTGAAGAAGACCTACGGCAGCCGCACCTATCCGGTGGAGCACACCTACGACTATGCGGGCCGGATGAAGACCTTGAAAACGTGGCAGGACTTCATTGGCAACACGGGCACCGCCACCACCACCTGGAACTACAGTTCGACCCGTGGCTGGCTTACCGGGAAGCTTTATGCCGACGATCAGGGACCAACCTACACCTACACGGCGGCCGGTCGGCTGGCCACTCGGGTGTGGGCTCGTGGCATCACCACGACCTACACCTACGACTACGCCGGGCAGTTGACCCAGACGAGCTACGACGACAGCGTCACCCCCACCGCCTACACCAGCTATGATCGTCAAGGTCGTGTCCTCACCTTGGGTGACGGCACCCTCACCACCACACGCACCTACAACGACGCTGGACAGCTTCTGGCCGAGTCCCACTCCGGCGGCGTTCTTGACGGTCTTGCCATCACCAACAGCTACGATGCCTTCCTGCGACGCACGAATCTATCCGCCTTCAACGTCTCCACCCAGTTGACCGCCTCCATTTACGGCTACGATTACGCCTCGCGCCTGGCCACGGTGTCGGACGGCACCAACAATGCCACTTACGGCTACCTTGCCAATTCGGCCTTGGTGGACTCTATTGTGTTCAAACAGAACTCCACCACGCGGATGACCCGGACCAACCGCTACGACTTTTTGAATCGCCTCACGAGCGTCACGCAGAGTGCGGGGGGCTCGAACGTGTCCGCCTTCAACTACGCCTACAACGATGCCAATCAGCGCGTGGCCGTGACCAACGTGGACAGCTCACGCTGGTCGTGGGGTTACGATTCCCTTGGCCAGGTGACGAGCGGGAAGAAATACTGGAGCGACAACAGCATCGCGGCCGGGCAGCAGTTCGAGTATGCCTTCGACGACATCGGGAACCGGCGGCAGACTGCGGCGGGTGGCAACCAGTTTGGCACCAACCTGCGCACCAATTCCTACGAACCCAATGCGCTGAACCAATATACCAATCGCACCGTGGCTGGTTATGTGGAGGTGCTCGGCTCGGCGAACAGCAGCGCGACGGTGACGGTGAACAACGAGTCCACCTACCGAAAGGGCGAGTATTTCCGGAAGGAGCTGGCAGTGGGCAATAGCAGCACGGCCATCTGGCAAGGCATCACGAATGTGGCGGTGCTCGCGGGCGCCGGAACCAACGACACGGACATCGTGACGACGAAGACCGGCAACGTATTGGTGCCGCAAAACCCGGAGGCTTTCACGTATGACGCCGACGGCAATCTCACCCAAGATGGCAAATGGACCTACACGTGGGATGCAGAGAATCGACTTTTGAGAATGACCAGCCTTACCAGCCAGCCTGATGCTTCACGCCTCAAATTGGACTTCGCCTACGACAACAAATGGCGGCGCATCAAGAAGATTGTCTCGACTTGGGACGGCAGTGCCTACGTGCCGCAATCCACGAACCGGTTCCTTTACGATGGTTGGAACCTGGCGGCACTCCTTGATGCTGAATCTGCTATCCTCTTGTCCTTCCAGTGGGGCACCGACCTGAGCGGGACGATGCAGGGAGCCGGTGGTGTGGGTGGCTTGAAGTCGTTGACCGTCCACACGGGGACTAACGCCAGCATCTACTTCTACGCCTACGATGGCAACGGCAATGTGATGGCCTTGGTCAACGCCGCCAACGGCGGCAAGGCAACGGAATACGAGTATGGCCCGTGCGGTGAATTGCTCCGTGCCTCCGGGCCGCTTGCCGTTCTGAACAGCTTCCGCTTCTCGACTAAGTTCTGCGATGAGGAGTCTGGATTCTGTAATTACGGGTATCGCTACTACGACCCGAACACGGGACGATGGCCAAACAGAGACCCCATCGAAGAGGCGGGCGGGATGAATGTGTATGCGTTTGTTTACAACGACCCGGTGGGCTACATCGACCGAACCGGTCTGGACGTAATTAGGTTTCCACAATCTCGGCCACCTGCAACGAGCCCAGGCCGTCCTGTTCCCTTACCGCCCGGAAGGCCATGGCCTTTCCCAGGTCCGGGGACTGGGCCGGGTTCTGGGCCACGCCCCGGTGGCCCTATCGTGGCGTGGCCAACGCCAGGACCGATAGGCGGGCCATACAACTACAATACTCACCCGGTTTGGTCCAATCCCGATGTTGCAACAATGGCGGGGAGTTCCGGTGTCAGTGCACAAGATGCGTGTCGTCGCCTCGCATTCCGTGCTTTCGGTCAGAATCAATACTTTTACTCGCCAACAAGCATTGGTCGTGCAACCGGCGCTGCTGCGGTTCTTTGGAAAAAGCAGAACGGAGGATTGCCAAATGATCCTCCGGGTCTGAACGCCGCTAAAGTCTACGGTGAAGCTGTGGATCGAGGGCATCTCATTCCGTATGCGTATGGTGGAAGCGGCGGATTGGAAAATGTCGTGACTCAAGAAAGACACTTTAACCGTGGCACGTTTAGGACAACAATTAACGGGGGTCTTGATGCTGCATTGAATGGTGGTCGCGGAGGCTTCTGCAAGTATGCGTGCCTCCTCGTTGTCCCAGTTTACGCGGGAGTGGCCGCAACTGGCGTTAGGGATCCAGGAAAGCCCGTGCCGAAGGCATTTGCGATTTCCATCATAACTCCTGATGGGGTCAGCGGGGCGTCCCTGATTCAGCCAACCCTCACGGGGAATTTGATAAACGATATTCCGCCTTGGAACACTTGGAACACCGGAGACATCCCTCTCAACTGAGGTCGCTATGCCCACGGACTACGCAAGGGAACTGGTTCGTTTGGCTGCGTTGACGAAACCTCGTGAGCAGCCGAAGGACGCTGACTGGCGCTTGATCGAAGCCGAACTGGGGTATGAACTCCCAGCCGATTTCAAAATCCTGGTCAGCGGGTTGGGGAGTGGTAGCTTTGGGTGTGGTCTCACATTGCAGAATCCTTGTGCGTCCATCAAACACGCAAAGCTCTCTCCCGAGACCCTGCTTTCGCATCGAGAGCCGATTCGGGATTTGGAGCAAGAGGTTGGCATTGCCCTTTACCCTAGCCCCGGAGGCATGGTGTTAGTTGCCAGCATGGATCGACAAGACTTCTACCTCGCTCCTGACAAAGCATCAGCAAAAAGTCTTACCCAACTCGCGTGGCTCAATGTCGATACGGAAGAGATTAAGCTGCTCAACTTAACTTTCTCCCAGTTTATTCACGACCTCTACTTGGGGCTGATAGATGAACCGTGGGCGGAGGAATTTCGCACTTACCTTTGGCGCGAAGGTAAAGCTCCATTCTTCTCATCAGCGCCAGAACTCAACAACTGACCGGGGTCCCGCCCAATTGGTGTGAAGGATCTAGCGGCGCTCAGGCCGCGCCCTGCGTCCCTTTCTGTTACGAAATGTCGCGATCTTATTTTGACATCGAAAGAATGGCCGATTTGGCGTCGTAGACTACTTGGGAAGTAGGTCCACTTTGATATTGTAATTAGCGGCCAAGTAGCATCGCGCGGCCCGTAAGCCTACGACGGCGTTGAGTGATTTCCAGTTGAACCTCAGCTCGTAGATTTTTGACCGCACTGGCATGGCAAGCCCGGGGTTTTGACCTTGCTCCGGTGAGCTGGCCGCACTGAGAGCGTAACGCTACGTAAGCGTTACACGTAGCACCTCTTGACGGATATGCCGGAGGGAGCAGAGCTGTCGTAGTAGCGGGGCTACGACGTTTATGCAGCGAGCCGTTGAAGCGGGCGGGCGGAGTGAGCCTTGGCCCAGGCGGCCGGGGTGACCTCGGGGATTTGATGGTTGGTCATCCGGGGCAGCCGCGTAAGCACTTCCCGGAGATAGGCGTAGGGGTCGAGTCCACGCCGGCGGCAGCTTTCAATGACGGTGTAACGGATCGCGCTGGCTTGGCCGTCGGCCGGATGGTGTTTTCGACGAGACTGTTGTCGATCTCCAATCGCCATCGGCCAGATACACGGTCAAGATGCGCAACTGGCCCAGCGCATAATCCATGGCCCCGCCCAGCAGGCACTGCGGCAGATTGTGTCGGTTGTCATAGCCGCGATGCTACGACGCCTACGCTACCTACGTGTAGTGGTGCTCCGCGTGAGGCTTACCGTGGAGGGACAGGCCGAGCACCATGACACAGAAGTCGATGGCATTGCCGGCCAGATCAGTCCAGCGCCAGGAACTGTCTTTGCCGAGGAAGTTAGGATCGGCGGGGAACGCACAATTGCCCGCCTCACGTTCGCCCCACTACTTCCACCCCCGGCACTTCTCCACAAACTGAACGAAATCCTCATCCTGCAGCGGCTTGAATTTCTCCCACACCGCCTGCGGAATCGGCAACGAGAAGAACCACGCCACATCGCGGCGCATTCCTTCCGGGCGCACAAACAATCCGTCCTGCATGGCGTCGAAGACTGCGCTTAAATGTCTAATCACTAAATTGACGAGGAGTTCCTCCTCGCGCGTGGCCGGCTGCTTCAGCAGGTCCACGCGCGAGTCCAGCACTCGGTAGAGGGCTGGATAGCGGAAGAGGATGGACCAGACCTCGCGATGGTTGGCCGTGAGCGTGAGGAGATTGCCGACACGGCGGGTTTTCGTTTCCTCACGCAGGGAAAAGGCGGTGAACAGCAGTCCACCCACCACTCCGGTGGCGTTCAACGCGTTCAGCCAATGTGCGATAATCCACTCCCCCATGATGCGCCCATCATACCATGCGGACGCGGGCGCACCAAGGGGACGCAGTTCACACCTTGTCAGGAATATCCGGACGGGCCGCCACGAGGATATTACGGGGCACGCGCACAATGCGCTCGTCGGGGCCACAACCGGCGGTGGCAGGCAGGCGGTCCTTGGTCTCGGCAGTCATGTCGATGCCGATGACGGCGAAGTCGCCATCAGCCAGTTCCCAGATGTCGGGGCAGCCGAAACAGGCGACGGTGCGCGCACCATTGGCGTGCGGATCGGGGCCAAGACGGCGGAGGAATTCAGGCGTCGTGTTCATGCGGAAGAGTGGTTCGTAGTTCGTGAATTTAGCCTCGTGGGC
>Ga0255204_1000317_pt1 | contig 15013 bp, 11 predicted proteins | sample Miss_Colum_RepC__2_FD_188418 | JGI IMG/M metagenome (GOLD analysis project Ga0255204, IMG submission 188418) | Freshwater microbial communities from Mississippi River, Louisiana, United States - Miss_Colum_RepC_8h | ecosystem: Environmental > Aquatic > Freshwater > River | place: USA: Louisiana... | reverse complement strand
TTCGCCGGGTCGAGCGGCTGGCCGGGCGCGGGCGGCGCGAAACGGAAAAGCCCGCCGTATTGGTCACTGGCGATGATGCGGCCCTTGCCATCAATGCAGAGGTTCACCCACGAACCCTGGTCGGCGGCGGGGACGGAGTGGAGCAGCTCGACCTTGAAGTCCTTGAGCACCTTGATGCGTTCGAGCGGCGTGGCCTTGTTCTCGTTGATGGCCTGGCCGGCGTTGGGCGCAGGGGCCTTCTTGGCCGGCTGTTTCTTCTTGGCATCCTGCGCGACGGCGGAGGCCAGGCCGAGCGCGAGGAAAAGTGCGGTGTAACGGGACAATTGTTTCATAAAGCGTGCGGGCAATTAGAGCAGAAGGCCGGCTGGCCACCAATCGGGAATTATCAAGGCTGGCGGAGGGTCAGGGTCACCTGCCGCACATCCATCACGCTCGCGCTGGGGATTTCGAGCGCGCGCAAGGTGAGTTGCCCCCTGCCCTTTTCCAGCTTCATGGTGCCAAGATTCAACGGGCGAAACTCCTTGATCCGCGATTCGGCAGGCGGGCGCGCGATGGTGTCCTGATTCGTGTAAAGCGGCGGGTTCCACACGGCGGGGACCTTGCCGGTGAGCTTGCTGGCAAGGTGGCTCACCTCAATCGTCGCACCTGCGTCGGCAGCGGTGTGCTGGATGACGACTTCGTAATCGCCCGCCGTGGCAACTTCCACGTCCCAGGTGATTTTGTCGTCGAGCGTCTTCCAGTTCACGAAGTAGGAGCAGTTCGGCGCTGGAGCACTGCGCTTCACGCCACCGTGGGCGATGCCATCGCGCGCGGGAAGTGGTGTGATGGGGAACTTCGCGCCGCCGGCACCGACGGGATACGCACGGTCATCGGGCGGGAGACCGCCGCCCTTGCCTTTTCCCTTCGCGTTGGGTCCGGGCGCGTCCGTGCGGCCCAACACGTCGCGCCGCCAATCGGTTACGGCTTTGGCGAACTGCGCGGCGACTTCGGGCTTCTCCGCCGCGATGTTCTTCGTCTGGCCGGGGTCCGCGACCATGTCGAACAGTTCGCCGGTGTTGCTGAAGCGGTATTGCTGCGAGCGGGCGCTGACATTGCCGTTCTGGTGCGAGAAAATCGTGCGGTCCGGCCAGCCGCGTCGCTGCGCGCCGGTGAGCAGGTTGGCGAGGTTCATGCCATCGAGTGGCTTTTCGCCTGCACGCTTCACGCCCGCCAAACCGGTGAGTGTCGGCAGCAGGTCAATCGCTCCGGCAATCTCCTTCACCACCGTGCCGGGCTGGATGCCGCCCGCCGGCCAGCGGATGAAACACGTCGAGCGCACGCCGCCCTCGTCGGTTGAGCCTTTGCGGCCTTTCATGCCGCCGTTCCAGCGGAAGCTGTTCGGGCCGTTGTCCGAGAAGTAGAGCACGATGGTGTTGTCCGCGAGCTTGAGTTCATCGAGGCGTTTCAGCACGCGGCCCACGTTCCAGTCGAGGTTCTCCATCATCGCCAGCGCGCAGCGGGTGTGGTCCAGGTCTTCCCCGTCACCGGGCTTGGCCTTCATGCCGATGGGTTGGTCTTTGAAGCGCTGCCAATACTCCTGCGGCACGGCCCACGGCGAGTGCGGTGTGTTGTAAGGCACGTAGCAGAAGAACGGCTTCGCCTGGTTCTTCTCGATGAACTCGATGGCGTGGCTGGTCAGGTCGTCGGCAATGAAGCCCTTGCCGCGAACCGTCCTCCCGTTGTGCTCCAGCGGCGGATCAAAGTATTCGCCCCAGTGGCCGGAGGTGAAGCCGTAGTATTCGTCGAAGCCGCGCGCGTTCGGGTGATACGGCCATTGCGAGCCGTTGTGCCATTTGCCGAACGCGCCAGTCGCGTAGCCGGCGGCTCGGAAGGCGTCGGCGATGGTGCGCTCGTCCACGTTCAAGCGCTCCTGTCCGGTCGAGACGCCGCGCACGCCGCCGCGCGGGTGGTAGCGGCCGGTGAGCATTTCGGCGCGCGTGGGCGCGCAGACGGAGCAGACGTAAAAGCGGTCGAGCGTGGCTCCGGCGCGCGCAAGCGAGTCAATGTTCGGCGTGCGCAGGTTGGTGTTGCCGTTGACGGAGTAATCGCCCCAACCCGAATCGTCGGCGAGGAAGATGAGGATGTTCGGATGCGGTGCGGCGGCAGAGCGCCCCACGATGGCGAGCAACAGTCCGAGGGCCAAGGCGCAGATTTGTTTCATGGGATTGGAATTCAGGGCTTATCGAAGTCCCACCGCTGGGGTTTGCCGTTAGCGGGTTTGAGTTCGACCCAGTCGAGGGCGACGGGGCCCGCTTGGGCGGGTAGATAAAGGCGCATCACCCCAAGCGGGCCGGTGGTTGGCACGCTCACGGAGAGTTCGCGCCAATCACCGGGCGGGAGATTGAAGGCGGCGGATTGCGCGTTCGCCGTGTCGCCTGCGCCGCCGGGGAGCCACTCGACTTTGCCCGCGCCGCCCGTTGCGGAACGCGCGCGGAACTTCAGCGTGGCCGGACCGGTGAGCTTGCCCATGCCGTGGCCGAGAAACGCGCCGCCTTTGCCAGTCACGGTCACGACGCCGTCTTTCACCACTGCTTCGCATTGGCGGGCTTTCCAGCCGTCGAGCGGGTCGGCGGCGTTGGCGTTGGCGGGCGCAGGCGCGGCGGCGGCGACTTTGTAGGCGGGATTCGGGCGCGGGTAGAGCGCGCCAGTGTCCTTGAGAAAGCCATCAATGAGCGCGTCGAGTTCTTTCACCTTCGCGGGCTGGGCGTCGGCGAGGTTTTTCGTTTCGCCCAAGTCGTTCTTCAGATTGAACAGCTCGCGGGGCGTGCCCGGCTCGAACCAGCGAATCAGCTTCCAATCGCCCGCGCGCACCCAGACGCCGCCGCCGTTGCGCGCGTGCGGGAAGTAGTTGAAGAACGCGGCGCGGTCGAGCCGGCCCTCGCCGCACAGCACACGGGCGTAACTCACGCCATCGAACTTCTGCTCGGCCGGACGCGGGACCCCGGTAAGGTCGAGCACGGTGGGATACAAATCAATGTGACCGACCACATCGCTGGCCACGCCGGGCTTGATGCGGCCGGCCCACGCCCACATGAGCGGGACGCGCGTGCCGCCTTCGTAGAGCGTGCCCTTGCCGTCGCGGAGCGGGTCGTTGTTCGTGGGCGGGAGGTCGCCGGCCCATTTGCGCCAGTCGGCGAGCATGGGGGATTTGGACTTCTCAGCCTTCGCAGTCTTCCCGGTGTCGGGGACGTTGCTGTGCGTGTTGCCACCGTTGTCGGAGTTGAAGATGACGATGGTGTCGTCGGCGAGTTTGAGGCGGTCGAGCGCGTCGAGGATGCGGCCGAAGCTCTCGTCCACGCTCCGGAGCATCGAGGCCATGATGGGGTTGCCCTGTTTGCCGCGCGGGTCGGTCTTGCCGACGAACTGCTGCGTGTAGTTCGTCTTGTGCCCCCACGGGCCGTGAACGCCATATTGCCAGAGGTTGAGGAAGAATGGGCGGTCGCGGTTCGCCTCGATGAATTTCACGGCCTCATCCGCGAGGCGGTCCACGATGTATTCGCCGGGCGGGCCGTCGGTGATGGTGCCCACTTTCGATTGGCCGCGCGGTTCGCCGTCGCGCGCCACGCCGTAGGGGGAGAAGTAGTTGCCCGGCGGGCCGGGGTCGGGATGGCAGTGGAAGGCCACGTCGAAGCCCTGCTGTTCCGGCCAGTGCGGACGCGTGAGGCCGAGGTGCCATTTGCCGATGTGCGCGGTGCGATAGCCCGCAGCGCGCAAGGCCTCGGCGAGGGTGAACTCGGAGGGTTCAAGGAAGTTTTTGCTCTCCGGCGACAGCAGCGGGCGGTTTGCCGGCGCGGAATCGGGCAGGAATTTGAACCCCGGAGGCTGCGGCGGCAGGTGGCCCGTGGCGCTCGTGATGCCGTGCCTTGCGGAATACTTGCCCGTCAACAACGACGCGCGCGTGGGCGAGCAGAGCGGCTGCGCGTAGGCATCCGTGAACCGCAGCGCCCGCGCAGCGAAGCGGTCCATGTTCGGCGTGGCGTAAAACTTCGAGCCATACGTCCCGCAGTCCATCCAGCCCATGTCGTCCACGAGGAATAGGATGACGTTGGGCTTGGGCGCGGCGGAGGCAGTCGCCAGCAAGAGGCAGCCAAGCCAGGCAGCGAATGGGAGGTTGAGCTTCATGGGCAAGCGCACCGACTACTGATTCTCAGCCCGCTTCTTGGCGCGTTCCTCGTCGCGGGCTTTCTGCTTCTGCTCGGGCGCGAGCTTCTTCTTTTTCGCGGTGCCCATGCCGAGCGTCCACTTCTTCTCGCCCGCCTTTACGGGCTTGGCCATCTGCGCCAGCCAGTCGTCGTGCAGCTTCGTGAGCGCGGCGAGCTTGTCGGGCGGCGTCTTCGCGAGGTCTGTCTTCTCGGACACGTCCTGCGCGAGGTTGAACAGCTCGACCTGCGCGCGCTGGGCCACGAGTTTCCAGTCACCGCTGCGCACCGCCCACCAGCCTTCGTCACTGCCGGAGCACCAGAAGAGATTGCGCGCGGGCGAGCAGACGTGGCCGCTGACGTAGCCCTGCCGACAAACGACGCCCGACTTTGCCAGCGCGTCGAGATGCGGAGTGCTGACTTCCTTTGGGTGCTGCGGGTTGAAGAGCACATCCGCGTAGCCCAGGTCGTCGGCAACGATGACGAGGATGTTTGGTTTGGCGGCGGCGAGAGATTCGCTGCAAATGAGAGCCAGGAACGCAACAACGGTGACGGTGATGGGGCTCATTTTGCAGCGGCTTTGGTTTTCTTTGGGGCACCGGGACGAGTGGAGCGGTCGGGCCAGCGCGGGCCTTGTTCATGAAAACGCGCACCGCTGCCGGGGCCGGTGAAGTCGCCGAGGTCGGTGCGGGATGCGTCTGCGAGCTGCGTGAGGAGTTTCACGTCGGCCGGACGTTCTGGGGCGAGGTTCTTGGACTCGGCGGGGTCGTTGCGGAGGTTGTATAGCGCGGTTTCGGGCAGGGCTTCGATGTGGCTGGTCACAAAGCCGGGCATGTAGGGCATCTCGCCACCGGCTGGACGTGCGAAGACGAGCTTCCAGTCCTTGTGCCGCACGGCGGTGAGGCGGGAGCCGTTGTGATAGAGGAAAGTTTCTCGCGGGCTGGATGAGCCGGGCGTAGTGAGGAAGGCAGTGAGGTCGAAGCCATCGAGCTTCGCATCCGGTGGCTTCGTCCCGGCGAGCGCGGCGAACGTGGGCAGCAAATCGAGCGTGCTGGTGATGCCGTCACTCGTGTCGCTCGCGCGGACTTTGCCGGGCCAGCGGACGATGCAGGGGACGCGCCAGCCGCCTTCCCAAGTGGTCATTTTGGCTCCGCGAAACGGGCCGGGACTGCCGCCGTGGTCGCCGATTTGCTGGTCGGTCCACGGGCCGTTGTCGCTGGTGAAAAGGACGAGCGTATTGTTGTCGAGCGACTTGGCTTTCAGCTCGGCGAGCAACTGGCCGACGGCATCGTCGAGTTCTTCGATGGCATCGCCATAGAGACCGCGCTGCGACTTGCCGCGAAACTTCTCCGATGCGCCCAACGGCACATGCGGCATGTGGTAGGCGAGGTAGAGGAAGAAGGGCCTTTCCTTGCTGCCACGGATGAACTCCAACGCCTCGCGGGTGCAGTCGGCGGTGAGGGTGTCCATCTCCGCCTGGTTGGTGATGGTGCGGACGACTTCGCCCGGCTTGCGGAGGAAGGGGACTTTGTGGCCGGGCGGGATGTGCTTTGTCGCGCCATTGAAGGCGGGCGTGAAGTAGGCGTGCTGAAAGCCCTGCGAGAGCGGATCGCAGCCTGCGCCCATGCCGAGATGCCATTTGCCAACTATGCCAGTGCGATAGCCCGCATCGCGCAGCATCTCCGCCATGAAGACCTCCTTTGGATGCGGCAGCGTGTGGCCGTTCTTCCCGTTCGCAACCTCGCCGATGCGAAGGGGATAGCAGCCCGTCATCAGCGCCGCGCGACTGGGGCCGCAAATCGGCTGGGCGTAGAACGACGTGAGCTTTAAGCCTTCGGCGGCAATGCGGTCGAGGTTCGGCGTGCGAATGTCCTTCGCACCAAAACAGCCCACATCGCCGTAGCCAAGGTCGTCGGCGAGGATGACGATGAGGTTGGGCTTCGCGGCGGCGGGCGAAGCCAACGCGAAGGCGCAGAGAGCGCAAAGGAACGCAGAGAGGAAGCGTTGCATGAGGCTGTTCCTCAGAGCGCCGCCTGCTTCTTCTTCGCCTTCTTTGCCTTGGGCACAGGCTCGCCCACCGGTGTGCCGTAATCGCCACCCGCAAGGCTCTTCTCAACGGACGCCTTCCACGCCGCGAGGTCGGCTTTCATCTTCGCGACACGCTCGGGGTGCTGCGCAGACAGGTCGGTGGTCTCGTTCGGATCTTTCGACACGTCGTAGAGCAGCACCGGCTTCACCTCGCCGGTGCCCGCGCCTTTCTTGCCACGATTGCCGCTGGCGTCGGTGTGCAGTTTGTAAGGCCAGTCGAGCAACGCCGCGTGCGCGCCGGGCCGGCTGATTTGGGCGACGAAGGGAATGACCTTGCCGCGCGCGTCCATCTGCCGGTCGAGCAGCGGGAGGAGGTTGATGCCGTCAAGCGGCTGAATCTGCTTCTCGGCGACCGCGCCTGTGGCGGCGAGGACGGTCGGGTAAATGTCCAGCGTCGAGCACGGCAGGTCGCTGGCGAAAGGCTTCGGGACGCGCGCGGGCCATTCGACGATGCCGGGCACGCGCAAGCCGCCTTCCCAGAGCGTGCCTTTGGAGCCGCGCAGGTTGCCGGTGGACTTCGGCCCCGCCGCGCCGCCGTTGTCGCTGCAATACCAAACCAGCGTATTGTCCGCGACCTTCAGCTCGCGCAGCGCGGCACGCAGCTTGCCGACGTTGCGGTCAATTCCCGTGAGTTCGCCGTAGTAGTTTTGGTCCTTCTCGGGCAGCGCAGCGTAGGCGGCCTTGTCCGCCGGCAGCGCCTCGTGCGGCACATGCGGGTTGCCGAACCACACCACGGTGAAGAACGGCTTGCCCGTGCCCGCCTGCCTGCGGATGAACTTCAGAGCCTCGTCCATCGCGATGTCGGAGCCGTCGCCACGGAACTTCTCCGCCACGCCGTTGCGACCCAGCACGGGGTCGAGGTCGAAGAAGTTGTCGGCGGACACCCATTCATCAAAGCCCAGCTTGCCGGGCGAGAGCGGGTCGTTCGCGAGAATGGCGCGGCCGGGCGAGGTCTTGGTGTCGCGGTCGCCGTTCTTGCCGTTGAGATGCCACTTGCCGAAATGGCCGGTCGCGTAGCCCGCGCCTTGCAGCACCTTTGCCACCGTGAGTTCCTGCGCGCGGATGGGGGAGCCGGGACCGAACGTGCCCATGCGATGCGGATGCCGCCCGGTCATCACGCTCGCGCGCGTGGGCGAACAGTTGAAGTGCGCGGTGTAAAAGCGGTTCAGCCGCAACCCGGCGGCGGCCATCGCGTCGAGATTGGGCGTCTTGAGTTCCGTATGGCCGTTGTAGCCGGTGTCGCCCCAGCCCTGATCATCGGCCATGACGAGGACGATGTTCGGGCGCGCGGGCGAGGCAGCCGCGTTGGCAATGAGTGCGCTCGCAAGCAAACACAGAGGCAGGAGGAAATACTTCATGGCGGGGATGTGAACTGTTCGCGTGAACCGCGAACTACTTCGCCGCAAGGGGCTTCTCCACTTGCCAGACCTTCACGTCCGCGATGGATACCGACTCGCCGCGCGTGACGAAGCGGTAGCCGGTCTTGTCCACATCGAGTTCGGGATGGCTGCCGGTGAGCTTCGCGCCGTTGTCGGCCTGCACGAAGACCTTCGCGCCCTGGATTTCCACGAGCACCGTGTGCCACTTACCGGCCTCGAACTTCCCCGCCGCCTTGCCGAGTGCGACGACCTTCGACGCCGGGTCTTTCTTGTCCTTGTCTTTGTTCATCGTCAGGCCGTCCTCGGCGATGCCGATGCGGAAGAGATGCCCTTTCGCGTGGTTCCAGCTCACGTTAAAACCCTTCGCGCCGTCGAGGCGGAAGGAGAAGCGCAGGATGGAATCGCGGTTCGACTGGCCGAGCGTGAGCACGGCGGCGTGCTCGTCCGTCGCCTTCTCCTTGCCGACCAGCGCGCCCTCGCGCACCTGCCAGTCGCCCTTGTTCACGGTCCAAGCCTTGCCCAAGGCCGGCGCGGCGAAAGTCTCGTCCACCACCTGCTTGCCGGCGCGCGTGTGCTGCGGCTTGAGGTCGGCATTCTTCTCCGCGAGGCAGAGTGTGGTGGAGGCGGTGAGCAGCGCGAGGGCGCGGAGGAGATGGCGGTTCATGGTGAGTTGTTCGGACGATGTTCGAGCAAACAGACGACGCAACCCGCGTGAAGGTTGCCAGACTCTGCGCCCCCGTCGGTGCCAACACCTCCGCGATCCGCGAGCCTGTTTCAACGCAAGGACGCAAAGACGCGGAGTCACAACCCAAGTTCAACCCGAACACCGAAGTTGAACCACGGATGGACACGGATAAACACGGATAAGCAAGAGCCAGCACGGTGAACTGTTCAGCGGGTCACTTTGGGGCTGGGCAAATTTCCAATCACGGCTCGGGGTTCGCTCCCATCCGTGTTCATCGGTGTCCATCCGTGGTTGCTCAATTCCTGCCTCGGAGTTCGGGATCAACCCGAGAGGCACGAAGAACACAGAGGTTTCCCTTAGCGGCCGTCTCTGTGTCCTTCGTGTCTCTGTGGTTCAATTTCGGTGGGCGGTTGGATTGCGCCCCTGCGTCTTGGCGTCCTTGCGTTCATGCTCACGAACCCGAAACGCCTGCGACGGCACTGTTACGCCGTGCCAAACCACTGTTAGTGGCTGGGAAGGCGCTGCTGCCACTTGGACGGGGGCTGCTGACCACGAATAACGCACTGTTTGAACGTCGGGTAGAAGACCAGCGCTCCGTCTGAAGCTCACTTCTTCCCCTGCTTGCCCTTGCCCGCCGGACGGTCGCGGAGCGGCCAGTCGGGGTGCTCGGTGCGGGCGGACTTGAAGATGGCTTCGGCTTTGGCGACCAGCTCGGGCTGCGCGGCGGCAAGGTCGGTCTTTTCGCCGGCGTCGGCTGTAAGGTCGTAGAGTTCGGTCTTCGCGCTGAGGCCGTTCTTCACGGCCTTCCAGTCGCCGAAGCGCGCAGCTTGCAGCGACGCGCCCTCGTGAAGTTCCCAGTAGAAGTAATCGCGCGGCGGGGCCGCGCCGCCTTTGAGGAAGCTCACGAGGGAGTGGCCATCGGGCTTGAATCCGACGGGCAGTTTCGCGTCGGCCAGCTCGGTCGCGGTGGGGAGGAAATCCCAGAAAGCCCACGGCTCGTGGCTCACGCGGCCGGCGGTCACGGTGCCGGGCCAGCGCGCCAAGGCGGCCTGCCGCAACGCGCCTTCGTAGAGGCCGCGCTTGAAGCCGCGCAGGCCGTTGCTGGCCTGCTCGAAGAGTTTGCCCTGTGGCGACTGCGGATCGAAGGACGAGCCGTTGTCCCCGGAAAGCATCACGAGCGTTTTGTCGTCGAGGTTCAGCTCCTTCAGCAACGCGAGGAGCCGGCCCACATCGGAGTCGAGACGCGTGACCATCGCGGCGTAGTTCTTTTGCACTTCGGTCCACGGCTTGTCCTTGTAGATGCCCTGGTCATCAATCTGAAACGTGCCATGCGGGAGCGTGATGGAGTAGTAGAGGAAGAACGGCTTCTCCCGGTTCGCGCGCACGAACTTGAGCGTCTCGTCGGCGATGAGGTTCTGCGCGTAGGTCGCGCCTTTGCCCTCGGGCTTGGTGTTGCCGTCGTTGCCGGGCAACTCAAAGCGCTGGTCGTCGCGATAGAGATATTTCGGGAAGTAACTGTGCGCGTGGCGCTGGCAGTTGTAGCCGAAGAAGTGGTCGAAGCCGTTCTTCAGCGGGCTGCCGGTGGTGTCGAACATCCCCATGCCCCACTTGCCGACGCACGCGGTGGCGTAGCCGGCGGACTTGAGGATCTGCGCGACGGTCACGGTGCCAGCGGGCAGCGGCTTCTGGCCCTCGGTGCCCAGCTCACGGTTGGCGCGGATGGGCGAGTGGCCCATGTGCAGGCCGGTCATCAGCGAGGTGCGGCTCGGTGCGCACACGCTCGTGCCGCAATAACCCTGTGTGTAGCGCGTGCCCTCGCGCGCCATGCGGTCGAGGTGCGGCGTCTGGATGAGCTTCTGTCCGTAGCAGCCGAGGTCGCCCTGCGCGAGGTCGTCGCTGAGGATGAAGATGAGGTTGGGTTTGGCGGGTGTCGCAGCGAGCAATGAGTGCTCGGCGACGCAACAAGACAGGAGCAGGAGCAGTGTGGCGAAGTAACGCATGATGAACAGGTGGTGGGTTGGTCGGAAGTTCACTTCGCCTTTTGCTTGGCGGCGGGACGCGGGGGCGATGTGGGGTCTTCGGTCGGACTGCCGTGCCAGAGCAGGGCGATGTTCGCCGCGTTCCAGGCTTCCCACTCGCGGGTGAGTTCGGCGACGCGTGCGGGCTGCTGCGCGGCGAGGTTCGTGGTCTCGCCGATGTCCTTCGCGAGGTCGTAGAGCTGCCAGCCGCTCTGGGTCTTGGTCTCGAAATCGCGCGAGTCCACAAGTTTCCAAGTGCCCTTGCGAATGGCGCGTTGCGGACCGAACCGCCACGCCAGCGACTCATGCGGCGGCGACTTCTGATCGCCCGTGAGATGGGGCAGCAGGTTCACGCCTTCCACGACGGCTTCGGGCTTGGTGCCCGCGACGGCGCAGCTCGTGGGCAGGATGTCGAGGGCCGAGACCGGGTGGTCGAACGTGGTGCCGGCGGGCAGCTTGCCGGGCCAGCTCACGAAGAACGGCACGCGGATGCCGCCTTCGAGCGTCTGGCCCTTGTCCCCGCGCAAGGGCGTGTTCACCCCGGTGTTGTAGGCGAGATAAGGGGCGCGCCCGGAGCCGCCGTTGTCGCTGAGGAAGAAGACCAGCGTGTCCTGCTCGCGTCCGGTGCTGCGCAAGTGCGCGCGGAGCCGGCCGACCGCGTCGTCAAGGCCGAGCAGCAGCGCGAGGTAACCGCGCCGCGCAGGGTTGGTCACGTCGGCGGGAAGACGGGTGCTCACGCGCTCGCTGATTTCCAGCGGAGTGTGGACGGCGTTGTAGGCGAGGTAGAGGAACCAGGGCTTCTGCCGGTTGCGGTCCATGAAGCTAATGGCTTCGTCGGTGAACAAATCGGTCGTGAAGCCGTTCAGGCGTTGCACCTCGCGCCCACGATAAATCAGGTCGTGCGAATGGGCGGAACCGAATTTGGGCGCGGCATCCGCGTGCAGGATGAAATTGTGCCCGCCGACGAGGAAGCCGAAGAAGTCGTCGAAGCCGCGCGACTGCGGGTGATGCGCCGGGCTGAAGCCCTGATGCCACTTGCCGATGAGGGCGGTGGCATAGCCCACGCGACGGAGCTGGTCGGCGATGGTCTTCTGGTCCAGGGGCAAGCCCAGCTTCGCCTCGTCGCCGACGTGCGGGTTGAATTCGTGGCCGAAACGCGTCTGCGCACGCCCGGTCAGGAAGCCTGCACGCGACGGGCTGCAATATGGAGCCGTGACATAACCGGAGGTGCAACGCACGCCGCTGGCTGCGAGCGCGTCCAGATGCGGCGTCGGCACGACCTTGCCGCCGCGGACACCAAGGTCCGCATAGCCCAGATCGTCGGCGATGATGACGAGGATGTTGGGCTGCTTCGGCACCGCCGCACCGGTGGAATGCAGAGCGAGGCAGACCAAAAGAAGCAGAACCGCTGATTGAAATCGTTGTGGCATCGCCATGCTGGACGCGGTCAGTTCTGGGTTTGTTACCGGGAATGCAGGATGCGAAAGCCCCAAGCCCGTGCGGGCGTCACGCGGTTCGCGGGGTGAGACGCACTCTCAGCGAATCGTAGCCCACGGCGCGCTCGTAGCGCGCCTCCTTCTCCACGTGCTCATGGGCCTCCAGCACCGTGACCTTTGCCACGCGCTCCACCAGCGTCTGCAACAGGCTGCGCACGATCAGCCGCGCGTGCGGCGCGCCGAGGCACAGGTGTGTGCCGAAGCCGAAGGAGATGTGCGGGTTGGGCTTGCGGTCGAGGCGGACTTCCTCCGGCGCGTCGAACACAGTCTCGTCGAAGTTTGCCGAGGCCCAGCCCAGGGATACGCGGTCGCCGGCCTTCACGGTCACGCCGTGGACTTCCGTGTCCACCGGGCACACGCGTCCGATGTGTGTCAGCGGCATGAAGACGCGGAAGAACTCCTCGCCCGCGTGGACGATGCGGCGCGTATCCTGCCGCAGATATTCGAGCGCCTCTGGGTGCTGGCCGAAGTAGCCGATGATGCAGGAAATGCTGTGAATGATCGTGTCGCGCCCGCCAGCGAAGGTGAGGTTGCCAAAACCCATCATCTCCTCGCGTGTCAGTCGCCGGCCACGGTAGGTCGCCCGCGTCAGCGCGCTGAAGAAGTCCTCGCCCGGGTTCGCCTCGGCGCGGTCGAACTGCGCGTGGAGGTAGTCTTCGAGCGTATTGCCCTTTTTGAACGGGCCGCCGCTGACCTTGAAGACGTGAATGCCCCAGCCGATCCAGACCTCCGCCTCGGACTCTGGCATGTTCAGCAGGTAGGTCAGTGCCCGGGATTGGATGGGCAGCGCGAAGTCGTTCACCACTTCGATGGATTCGCGGCCTAGCGCCTCGCCGAGCATCCCCGCGATCAACGCATCCACCTTGCGGATCACGTCCGGCTGTTTGGCGCGCTGGAAGAACGGCTCGACGATGGCGCGATACTCTCCGTGGTCCGGCGGGTTGGTCTCAATGGGCAACTGGCGCATCGTCCGCACCGCTTCCTCCGACGGTATGGGCACGCGGAAGGGCGCATCCGAGCTGAACTTCTGCCAGTCCTTCGCCGCCTCGCGAACGTCGGCATGGCGCAGGATCATGGCGATCTGTTCGCCGTGGAACGGGCATTGGAGGACGCCGTCCTTGCTCCGGGCTTCGCGAAAGGGATCGTGTGGCTGGGACGTGGTAGACATGCGGGCGCACTTTCGGGCATTCGCTCCCGGCCTTCAAGCTCACGCCGCCAGGTGGACGGGCCGAAGGAGGTTGATCGGCCCCGCCGTTTTGGCAACGCTCTGCCCATGCTCCGACCGCGCAAGAAATACACCGTCCTTGACCTGCAACAGCTCAAAGGCAAACGCTGCCTAACCCACATCCACGTCAAGTCCCCCGAGGAAGCCGCCGCCGCCGAGGCCGCCGGCGTGGATCTGATGAGCTGTCCGTTTGATTCGCCCGAGGCGCAGGCGCGCCTGCCCCGGCTCGTCGCCGCCGCGCCAAACAGCTTCATCTCCGGCTCCACCCCGCACGGACTTGCCTCACCCGAGGAAGCCATCCGCGTCGGCTTCCGCGCGCTCGAACTCGGTGCCAGCTCGGTCTATTGCTCCGCCAGCCCGTTCCTCATCGAGGCCATGGCACGCGAACGGATTCCCGTGGTCGGCCATTTGGGAATGGTCCCGCGCCATGTCACCTGGACAAACTACCGCGCCATCGGCAAGACGGTGGCGGAGGCGAAGGAACTCCATCAGCGCATGAAGGAATTGGAAAGCGCCGGAGCCTACGCGGCCGAGCTCGAACTGGTGCCCCACAACCTCGCAAGCTGGCTCTGTAAACAGACCAAGCTACTCCTCATGTCGCTCGGTTCCGGCAGCGGGTGTGACACGCAGTTCCTCTTCTCCGACGACATCCTCGGCGACTACGAGGAGCGCCTGCCGCGCCACGCCAAGGCCTACCGCAACTTCCTGGAGGAAAACCGCCGGCTGCAACGCGAGCGCGTCGCGGCGTTTGGCGAATACATCGCCGACGTGAAGGCGGGGCGCTTCCCCGAGCGCAGCCACCTCGTCGAGATGGAAGACACGTTGTTACAGGAAGTGGTCGGTTCCCTGGGCAAGCCTGCGGCCTGAGCCGGCATCCATCGCGGATGTCACTGGCCGCGCAGCCTCGCCAGCAAGGCCTCCATCTCCTTGAGCTTCGCCGGCTCGCTGGCCGCAAGGTTCCGCTCCTCGCCGGGATCGTTGGCCAAATTGTAGAGCTGCGGCTGGCTGGCGGCCTTGCCTTTGTTCTCTCCCTTGGCCGCTTTGCCGTAGCCGCCCCCGCCCGGTGAAATGTATTTCCAAGTCCCGTCCCGCACCCCGAACGGCCCTTTGGTCCCGCCCACATGGGCAACGAAGTCCTTGCGCGGAGAGGTCTTGGTCTCGCCCAGCAATGCCGGCAGCACATTGAGGCTGTCACCACACTGGCCGGCGGGGATTTTCGCCCCGACCAGCGCGGCCAGGGTCGCTGGCATGTCGAGGTGCGCCAGGAGCGCGGGCGACTCCGAGCCGGCCTTTATCTTGCCCGGCCAGCGCGCGATGAACGGCACCCGGTGGCCGCCCTCGAAGAGCGTCCCCTTCGTGCCACGAAGCGGAGCATTGGGATGGTAATCGAAATTCCCCACGTCCTCGTAGCCATCATCCATCACCCCGCCGTTGTCGCTCGTGAAGATGACCAGCGTCCGCTCCGTGAGCTTCAGCGCGTCGAGCTTCGCCAGCACCTGCCCCACCGCATCGTCGAGCTCGTGAATCGCATCGCCGCGCGTGCCCACCGGGCTGGTGCCCTTGAAGCGCGGGTGCGGCACGCGGGGCACGTGGATGCCGTGCGTGGCGAAGTAGAGGAAGAAGGGCGCGCCCTGGCTCTCCTCGATGAACTTGACGGCTTTGCCCGCGAACGTGTCTGACATGTCCTCATCCTTCCAGCGGGCCGACTGGCCACCGGTCATCCAGCCGATGCGCCCCACGCCGTTGACGATGGTCATGTCGTGGCCGTGCGTGTGCTTGAGCTTGAGCAGCTCGGGATTCTCGCGGCCAGTCGGTTCGGTGCCGACCTTGCTTTTGTAACTCACGGTGATGGGGTCCTTGGCATCCAGCCCAACGATGCGACGATCCTGAATGTAAACGGTCGGCACACGATCGCCCGTGGCCGCCATGATGAATGAGGAGTCG
>Ga0255204_1000314_pt1 | contig 15054 bp, 14 predicted proteins | sample Miss_Colum_RepC__2_FD_188418 | JGI IMG/M metagenome (GOLD analysis project Ga0255204, IMG submission 188418) | Freshwater microbial communities from Mississippi River, Louisiana, United States - Miss_Colum_RepC_8h | ecosystem: Environmental > Aquatic > Freshwater > River | place: USA: Louisiana... | reverse complement strand
CTGAAAGCGGTGACAAGTCACCGCACTCCAAAGCGCGGCGGGCGGGCGCGGCGGCGGAAAGCGAGCACGCGGCCAAGGCAGCGGTCGCGAGAAAGTGGCGGCGGGTGGAGGGATGGTTCATGGCGTCAGTGCTTGGATGGACGGAAGGTGGCGTTCGCCAACGCCTCATCAAATGGAAGGCCAAGCGGCCCCTCCACAGTCAGCGCCCTCGAATGACCTCGCTCGACACCAGCCACAATCATGGCAATGAACCTCCCAGAACGGAGCAGAGCGACTGACTGGCCGTCTGATGACCAAACTGCCTCGAACTCGCCCGCAACTGGCCGAGCCACGAGCGCCTCCGATGAAGCAACGTCTTTCGATAGCGGCGGGGGTGCTCCTGACTGCCGGACTGCGGCCCAATCGACCTTGTCGGCGAGTGGAACAGTCGAAAAGACGGGGCAATCGCGCTCGGGTTTGTTCGTGGCAGGGGCGGTGAGGTAAAGCCACACCATGCCATCGAGCTGCTCCAAAATGGCGGTGCGCTTGGATACTGTGTGCTGCCACGAAAGGAAAAGACCCTTGTCGTCTGATTGGTTGGTTGGAGTCATGGGCGAAGGCGACGCTTTCTTGCTGTCACAGGAGGCGACTGCGATGCACAGCGCGAGCAATGGAAGGAACCTTACGAGCATGGTGCGGTTCGTGTTGGGCGAACTAGGATTATCGAACAGAGCGTTCGTGAGTTAAGTTGCGCTTCGAAAGCATGTTCAGCTCGAATCATTGGCCGAAGGTTTTCACTCCCCCACATACCGCTTGAGCATCGCCATGAACTCCTTGAGCAGCCAGGTGTTGTCCATCCACACGCGGGAGCAGACGAGGTTGCCGTCCACGACCACGCGCTGGTTGACGTATTTCGCGCCGCCTTGCAGGGCGTCCAGCTCGCACTTCGCCACCGTCGTGACGGTGCGGCCCTTGATGACATCGGCGGCAGTGAGGATTTCGATGCCGTGGCAGACGCTGGCGACGGGCTTGTTCGCGGCGAAGAAGTGGCGCGTGATGCGGAGCAGGTCCTGGTCGTAGCGCAGATACTCGGGCGCGCGCCCGCCGGAGATGAACAGGCCGCAATACTCTTCCGGCTTCACGTCGCGGAAGGCGACGGTGGCACGGACGTAGTAGGCGGGGCTCTCGCGGGTGATGTCCCACTTCGGCTCGCCTTCGGCGGTGGGCGGAATCTCGTGCAGCACACCGTGATACATGCGCGCCTCCGGCCCGCACACGACGGCTTCAAAGCCGTCTTCCGGCAGGCGGAAAATGGGATAGAGCGTGTCCATGACTTCCGTGGCGTCGCCGATGGGGATGAGGACTTTTTTCTTGGGGAGGATGGGTTTCTTTTTGGCCATGCGCGGATGACAGCAGAGGCTGCGGTCCAGTGTCAATGCGGGGCTCCGCCTTGCAACGCTCCACCGCAGAGTGCGCAAGCAAGCCAGCTCGGGTTCCGCTGCCCGGCCTCGAATCAGAGACCAAGCGTCGGGCAGGGTGCGTCCTGTGAAGTGGATTCAACGGCCACGTGCCGGGCACCGATTTGCTGCAAGCGTCCCCCCACCGCCGCCTGCGCCAGCTCGGGCCGGTTGCAGTCACGGCTGAGGTGGCCGAGGTAGATGCGGGCCAGCGTGCCGGTGACGATCTGCTCGGCCACCTCCGCCGCCGCCGCGTTGGAGAGATGGCCGTGACGGCTCAGGATGCGTTGCTTCGTGCTCCACGGGCGCTTGGTGTCCTCCTGCAACAGCTTGGGATCGTAATTGGCCTCCAGCACCAGCACGTGGGCCGGGCGGACCCGCTCGACCACCAGCCGCGTCGCATGGCCCAGATCCGTGAGAAAGCCGATGTTGCCCGCGCTCGTGCGGAGCAGGAAACCCACCGGATCCTGCGCGTCATGCGGGACGCTGAAGGTGTCCACCACCACATCGCCGAGATCAAAGCTCGCGCCGGTGACGAAGTGCCGCCCCTCGAAGCGCGTTTCCAACTGCCGCTCCGTGGCCTCCTGCGTGAGGCGGTTGCAGTAAACGGGGATGCGCAACTTGGTCGCCAGCGCGGTCAGGCCTTGCGTGTGGTCCTGATGCTCGTGGGTGAGCAGGATGCCCGTGAGCGTTTCCGGCGTGCGCTGGATGGACGCCAACCGCTGCCGGATCTGGCGGCCGCTGAACCCGGCATCTATGAGCAGCCGCACCTCCGGCGTTTCGAGGTAGGCGCAATTGCCACCGGAACCACTGCCCAGGATGGTGAAGCGAACGGACACGCAGTGACGGTAGGGAGAGCTGAAAAAACGTTCAACGTCCAACGCTCAACTTTGAACATTTAACCCAGATTCCACAGGTGAGCCTAACGCAACGGCCGCGAAGGGCGCGAAGAAGAAGATTGATGCAACAACCAGTCCTTTATCTGCCGGGGGAAAGACTTCCGACATTTGCATATTACCAAAAACCAATTTGGCGTTGCGTCCTTCGCGTCCTTCGCTTGAGGCAACTATGGTTTTCAGGTTCAAAGCTCGCAGTTGAGCGATGGCTGTTCCGGCTTTCCTCACGCCCACATCTCCTTCGGTCCCCGGCCCTCCGGCACGATCATCTCGAAGGTCGGGATGCGCACGATCACCCGTCGGCCGGCGTCATCCACGCCCAGATAACTGCCCTCGGCGATGCCGCGTCGCGTCTCCAGCACATGCCGGCTTTGGTAGCTGAACTTCTCCCCGGGCACGATCCGGGGAAACTCCCCCACCACGCCGTCGCCTTCCACCACGGTCACCTCGTCGTGGGCGTTGGTGACCACCCATTTGCGGCCCTTGATGGTGACGGCGCGATCCGAGTCGTTGTGGATGCTGATGAAATAGACAAAGGAATGCGGCTGCGTCGGCGGGCTGGGCAGCTCCGGCGCATAGACCAGCCGGTCCAAGGTCACCCGGAGACCGGGCAGTTCGAGCAGTTCGTGGTTCACAAGTTCATTCACCGCCAGTTGGACTGGCGCGGCAACGATGGGCGCTCCCGGCCCAAGATCCAAGGCTGGACCTCAGCCAGCCGGCCGCTCCTGGCGGGCTTCGAGAAAGTCCTTCAACTCCTGCGCCGTCTTGCCGCCGAAGCCCGGGACTTCGGCGATCTGCTCCACGGTCGCCAGCCGCAGGCGATGGATGGAACCAAACTGCTTCAGCAACGCCTGCTTGCGCGAGTCCCCGACACCGGGGAACTCATCCAGGACGCTTTCGGAAATCTTCCGCAGGCGCAACTGGGCGTTGTAGCTGTTGGCCACCCGATGCGACTCGTCGCGCACGCGCTGGAGGAGTTTCACCGCTGGATGATTGAGGCCCAGTCGCAACGGCGCAGCTTCGCCGGGCTGGTAGATTTCCTCAAACTCCTTGGCGAGGCCGATGATGGCAATGTGGCCAAGGCCGAGCTTGGCCAGTTCGGCACGCGCCGCGTTGAGCTGACCCCGGCCGCCGTCGATCAAGATGAGGTCCGGCAGGCGCGCAGCGGAAGGCGTCTTCGGCACCCACGGGGCGGTGAGTTCGTCGCGGCTGGCAGCGTCGTGGACAATGGCATCGAAGGGCGAAGTGGGGCGGGTCTCGGGGGCTTCTTCACCGTCGTCGGGCGCGTAAGGGGGACACTCTTGTCCCCCATTCAGCGCGCGAGGAGTGCTGGCTTCGCCAGTTGGCATCGGGGACAGGAGTGTCCCCGCTACTTCACGCTTCAGCCGCGAGTAGCGCCGACGAATCGTCTCCGCCATGCAGGCGAAATCGTCCTGGCCCGTCACGGTCTTGATCTTGAAACGCCGGTAGTTCGCGCGGTCAGGGCGGCCGTGCCAGAAGCTCACGAGCGAGGCCACCGCGAAAGTCCCGCTGATATTTGAAATGTCGAAGCCCTCAATCCGCGCCGGCGGCTGCGGCATCCCCAGCACGCGGGCCAGCTCACGCAGGTCGGACTCGGGGTTGATGGCGACCGGCAGCTTGTAGGGCACGCGCTCAAACTTCTCCGTCTTCTGCGTGGTGCTCTTGATGTCCTTAAGCAGGTCACGAAGCTGCGCGGCCTGCTCGAAGTCCTGCGCGGCGGCGGCCTTCTTCATCTGCGCTTCGAGTTCGGTGGCCATCTCGTCGCACTGGCCGTCGAGGAAGTCGCAGCCAGCCGTGACCTGCATCAGGTATTGCTCGCGCGTGACGTTGCCAATGCACGGCGCGGTGCAGACCTTCATGTGCGCGTAGAGGCAATGCTTGTAGTCGCTCGCGTCGGGATTGAGCGGACGGCATCCGCGCAGGTTGAACTTGTGTCGGACCAAGTTGAGCGTCCGCCGCAACGCGCCGCCGCTGGCGAAGGGACCGAAGTAACGCGCGCCATCGTCAATCCGCAGGCGCGTGAGCGTGAAGCGTGGGATGGGGTCGTTGAGGTTGACCTTGAGCATCAGGAAGCGCTTGTCGTCGCGGAAGGAGACGTTGTAGCGCGGGTGAAATTCCTTGATGAGCTTGCCCTCGAGCAGCACGGCCTCGGCGTCGGACTTCACCATGTGCCAGTCGAAGTCGTGAATGGCCTCGACCAGCGCGTTGAACTTGAGGTCCCAGCCCAGCCGCCGCGACGGGTGGAAATACTGCGAGACGCGTTTGCGGAGGTCGCGCGCCTTGCCGACGTAAATCACCGTGCCAAAGCGGTCCTTGTGCAGATACACGCCGGGCCGGTGCGGCACCTGCGAGAGCTTGCTGCGGATGTGGTCGGTGACGGGCACAGGAGCGTTGCGCACAAATCAGCGCACCGATGGCGGCTCTTCCGTAAAACCCGATTTACCAAGCGGTGCAGAGGGGCCGCCGGTTGAAGTTCCTGAGGGTTTTGAATACGCGCTGAAATCAACCGCTTCCTTCGTGAACAGGCCGCTCCTCTGGAGGATTTGGTCAAGGTAGTCGATGACGGCTTGATGGTCATCCGCATGGACGAAGACAGTCCAGCCATCGTCATCCAACTCGAAGAGCCCAGCGGGAGAATCAAAAAAAGTCGCCTCGCCGAAAACGTAATGGTCCGCACCTCGAGATCGGAATCCTTGATTCGAAAGCACGTTCTTGAGATCAGCGACAAAACGCTCGTCCGAGGAACTAGGTCCAAACTCGATTAACAGCTTCTCGCTGCCGTAACCGGGTCTCACTTTATAGGAATGCATGACAGAGCCTTTATGCCTTAACTGGTATGGGCCGAACCATTTTAGATCATTCAAGCTGCCAACTCTGTCGTCAGCACAGTCGTGCTGTTGAAGATTCATGTTCCCATCTCCGGCTGCTCGATGGACGCGTAGCACAGCAGGTGACAGGACTTGAGGAAGTCAAACAGCTCGCCGAGCGTCAGTTCGGCTTTTCGGCGGGCTTCCCACTCGCACTCGCACGCTCCAGCAGCTTCCGAGTTAAAGCCATATTGCGCTCGGCCTCTTTCGCACGTTCCTCGGTTGATGTAGGCGACAGACTGCCAGTCCCAGTTTTTGACAAAAGCGGCTCGGGCTTGAAGCGGTGATTGGTGGCCACCGCCTCCTCCAAGATATCCTCGGCGGTCAGGTGTTCCAGCAGGTCGAGGCGGAGTTTCATCGGGCATAACGTAGCGCAAGTCGGGGCGGCGCGCCAAGCGGGATTCCAGCCGCGCCAGTCAGAACTTCACGTCCCCCAGATACTTCAGCGTCTGCGGGATCTGCTCCACGACGGTCGGGGACTCGTCCTCGATGAAGTAGTATTTCACGCCGCTGGCCTGCGCGGCCTTGAGGATGGCCGGCCAGTTCATCTGACCGGTGCCCAGCGGCACATCGTTGGTCACGTCCGTCTTGCCGGAAAGGTCGCCGGTCTTCACGCCCTTTTTGAGATCCTTGAGATGCATCAATTCCCAGCGGCCCGGATACTTCGTGAGCCACTTCACCGGGTCGTGGCCGGGGAAGACCACCCACAGCACGTCCAGCTCAAAGGCCACATGCTTCGGGTTGGTCTCCTTGATGAGCAGGTCCATGAGCGTGCCATCACCGTGTGGGTGAAACTCGTAGCCATGCGCGTGGTAGAAGACTTTGATGCCCTGCTTCGCGCCCAGTTCGCCCGCCCGGTTGAAGACCGCGATGGCGTCGCGCGCGGCGGCCTCGTTGAAGGGCGGCTTGTGGGAGATCCACGCGCAGCCGGCATATTGCAGGCCGATGGCCTTGGCCTCGGCGAGCACCTTTTCGGGCTCAGTCTTCCAGCGGTCGTAGGGGAAGTGGCCGCTGACGGGCTTCAAGCCGTGCTCGGCGAGGAGCGCCTTGAACTTCTCCGGCGGGAGGTTGTAGGTGCCGGCGGTCTCGACCAGCTTGAAGCCGAAGTCCGCCGCCTGCTTGAGGGCCTTGGGTGGGTTTTGCGTGGCGATGCCGCGCAGGCTGTAGAGCTGGAGGCCGGTGGGGCCTTTGAAGCTCGCACCGGTGCCGACTTCGGCGGCAGGGGCGGTGAGGCTGAGGAGGGTGAGCAGGGCGAGAGCGTGAACGGCGTGTTTCATGCGCCTCATATAGCGGGGGACGCCCCGGAGGGAAAGCGAGTTTCCAATGGTCCCGGCCGCCGCGGGCGCATCTCAGTTTCTTGCAGGGACCGGAGTGAACTCTCATTAGCACCCGGCTTCAGCCGGGTGTGGCAGGGCGGACATCGCACAAACCGTTTCAACGGTTTGCGCCCGGACGGCGCGGGGCGGCCGGCCGGCAGAAAGCCGTTGAAACAGCTCCTGCCTCACCGGGCCATTTCACCGGGCTGAAGCCCGGTGCTAATGAGAGGGCGCAAGAAACTGAGATGTGCCCGGCCGCCGCTCCGTTGCCCGTGCCTGTCTCAGCAGTCGGGAGGGCTCTGCGGGCTTGGCACCTGAATGCCTTGGGCTACGCTCCTGCGGGTGAAACTGATTTCATGGAACGTCAACGGCCTGCGCGCCGTGCTGAAGAAGAACTTCCTCGACTACCTCACGGACGAAAAGCCCGACGTGCTGTGCCTTCAGGAAACCAAATGCACGCCGGACGACGTCGAGCAGCTCTGGCCGGCGGACTACACGACCTACTGGAACTCCGCCGAGAAAAAGGGCTACAGCGGCACGGCGATTTTCACCAAGGCGCGCCCGCTCAAGGTCATCAACCACATTGACATCGTCGAGCACGACCGCGAGGGACGCGTCATCACCGCCGAGTATCCGGGCTTCTTCCTCGTGAACGTCTATGTTCCGAACTCCAAGCGCGAGCTGACGCGCCTGCCGTATCGGCAGCAGTGGGACAAGGACTTCCTTGCCTATCTCAAAAAGCTGGAGCAGGCCAAGCCCGTCATCTGGTGCGGCGACTTGAACGTGGCGCACACGGAAATAGACCTCGCGAACCCGAAGGCGAATGTGAAGAACCACGGCTTCACGCCCGAAGAGCGCGCGGGCTTCGACGCCTTCGTGAACGCTGGTTTCGTGGACACGTTCCGCGAGTTCGAAAAGGGCGGCGGACATTATACGTGGTGGAGTCCAATGGGTGGCGCGCGTTCGCGGAACGTTGGGTGGCGGCTGGACTACTTCCTCACGAGCGCCGCGCTGCGACCTAAGCTCAAGTCTGCCTTCATCCGCAAGGACGTGATGGGCAGCGATCATTGCCCGGTGGGGATTGAAATGCGGTGAGAGTCCGGGCGAGGGAGCAGGATTAGGATCAAGATTAGGATTACGAGCCGGATGGAACGCCACGGCCCGCACTCCTGCTCTTAATCCTAATCCTAATCTTGCTCTGCCTTTGGGCCGGTTCATGGGGAGCTTCCTCTTCCTGCCAGACCTGCTCACGGGCCATGAATGCTCGGCGCTCCGGTTCGTGGAAGGGCACCACGGCCCAAATGCCGCGCCTTGGGACCATGAACCCGTGCCGGCGACTTCCAGTCGCCGCGTTGCGGGTGGATTGCTCGAAGCGTCCTCGAACTGCCGTTGCCCACGGACGGCGGCTGGAAGCCGCCGGCACAGGTTCGTGGACAGGCGCATTGGTTGACGCCCATCCACCGCGCCGATACCGTCACGCCCCATGATGGCTGGAACTGCAACGACAACCGCGGCGAACACCCAACCGAGTTTCCGCGTGGGCGACGAGCGGCTGATCAAGCTCACCGCCAACGCCGCGAAGAAGGTGTCCACCTTGCTCACCAAGCAGGGCCGGCCCGCCGGCGTGCTGCGCGTGGCCGTCATCGGGGGCGGCTGCTCCGGCCTGCAATACAAGATGGATCTCCAAGACCGCCCGCAGAACCGCGACTTCCTCGTCGAGAGCGCGGGCGTGAAGGTGGTCGTGGACCCGAAGAGCGCGCTCTACGTGACGGGCAGCGAGCTGGACTACGTGGAGGCGCTGACCGACGGCGGTTTCAAGGTGACGAATCCCAACGCCGCCACGAGCTGCTCGTGCGGCGAGAGTTTCAGCGCGTGACCGACTGCTTCTCCCTGCTCGACGAGCCGCGCCGCCCGTGGCTGGACGTCACTGCGCTCAAGGCCAAGTTCCTCGCCCGCTCCGCCGAGGTGCATCCCGACCGCGTCCACAGCGCCTCCGAGGCCGAGCGCGCCGCCGCACAGGAGCATTACACCGCGCTGAACGCCGCGTTCAACACGCTGCGGGAGCCGAAGGACCGCTTGCAGCACCTGCTCGAACTGGAGTCCGGTGCGAAGCCGGGCAACATCCAGTCCACGCCGGCGGAGTTGACCGATTTGTTCTTCGAGGTGGGTCGCTTGTGCCGCGATGTGGATTTCTTTCTGCTGGAGAAGGGCCGCGCGAACTCGCCGCTGCTCAAGGTGAAGATGTTCCAGCGCGCAATGGACTGGACGAACCAGATCAACTCGTTGCAACAGCGGTTGACCGCGAAACGCGGCGAATTGGAGGCCGCGCTGCAGGCGATGAACGAGACGTGGGCGGTGGCTCCGGCGGAACCGGACGCGCGCCGCGTTGCGTTGCCGCTGGCCCGGCTGGAGCAGCTTTACCGCACGTTCAGCTTTCTCAGCCGGTGGACGGCGCAGTTGCAGGAGCGCGTCGTGCAACTGGCGTTCTGATTTTGCCTTCTGCTGCTCGTAATCTTAATCCTAATCCCGCTCCGCTGCTGGCCGACGGATTCTCGAGAGCAGGATTAAGATTAGGATTACGAGCAGGAGTCTGAGCCGCCGCCCTTGCACTCCCGACACCCGGGCGTTACCGTCCGCACCTCAAATGAACGATCCAAGAAACAGCTTACTGGTGCCGATGGTGGTCGAGCAGACCGGGCGCGGCGAACGCGGTTACGACATCTACTCGCGGCTGCTGATTGACCGCATCGTCTTCCTCGGCACGCCGGTGGATGACATGGTGGCCAACGTCATCATCGCGCAGCTCCTCTTCCTCCAGATGAACGACCCGAAGAAGGACATTCATCTCTACATCAACTCGCCCGGCGGCAGTGTCACGGCGGGCCTCGCGATTTACGACACGATGCAGTTCATGACCTGCGACGTGAACACCTACTGCGTCGGCCAGGCCGCCAGCATGGGCGCGGTGCTGCTCTGCGGCGGGACGAAAGGCAAACGGCACGCACTGCCCAACTCGAACATCATGATTCATCAGGTGCTCGGCGGCGCGGAAGGCCAGGCCAGCGACGTGGAAATCCGCGTCAAATACATGCTCAAGCTCAAGCAACGCCTCAACGCCATCATCGCCAAGCACACCGGCCAGCCCGTGGACGTGGTCGAGAAGGCCTGTGACCGCGACAACTTCATGTCCGCCGAGGAAGCGAAGCAGTTCGGCCTCGTGGACGAGGTCGTCGCCAACCGCAAGGAAATCGCCAGCCTGCCAGAGAAGACCAGCGTGGTGAGCTGATCCATTCCGCAATCCGAGTTCCGCCTTCCACATTCAAATGGCCCGCCCGCACAACCTCACGCTCTGCTCCTTCTGCGGCAAATCACACGCCGAGGTGAAGAAGCTCATCGCCGGGCCCGGCGTTTACATCTGCGACAACTGCATCCACGTCTGCAAAGGCGTGCTGGACAAGGAACTCGCGGCGGACACCAAGCGCACCACGCCCAAGCTCAAGGTCCCCAAGCCCGCAGCCATCAAGCGCGAGCTGGATCAGCATTGCATCGGCCAGGAACACGCCAAGCGGACGCTCGCGGTCGCCGTCCACAACCACTACAAGCGCATCATCCACGCCCAGAAAGGCGCGGCGGACGCCCGGCATGCCGACGTGGAGATTGAGAAGAGCAACATTCTCGTCATCGGCCCCACCGGTTGCGGCAAGACGTTGCTGGCTCGCACCCTGGCGCGCATTCTCGATGTGCCCTTCGCCATCGCCGACGCCACCACGCTCACCGAGGCCGGCTACGTGGGCGAGGACGTGGAGAACATCATCCTGCGCCTGCTCCAGGCCGCCGACTACGACGTCGGCCGCGCGCAGGTCGGCATCGTGTATGTGGACGAGATCGACAAGATTGCGCGCAAGACCGAGAACGTCTCCATCACCCGCGACGTGTCCGGCGAAGGCGTGCAGCAGGCGCTGCTCAAGATGCTCGAAGGCACCGTCTGCAACGTCCCGCCCGCTGGCGGCCGCAAGCATCCGCATCAGGAATACATCAAGGTGGACACCACCAACATCCTGTTCATCTGCGGCGGAGCGTTTGTCGGACTGGACAAGGTGATTCAGCGCCGGCTGGGCAACCGCGTGATGGGCTTCAGCGCGGCGCAAAACACGCTCAGCTCCGTCGAGAAGCGCGAAGTGCTCGCAAAGGTCGAGCCGGAGGACTTGCTGGCGTTTGGCTACATCCCGGAGCTGATTGGCCGCCTGCCGATGGTCACGGTGCTGGAGGAGCTGACCGAGGAGCAGTTGATCAGCATCCTCACCGAGCCGCGCAACGCGCTGGTGAAACAGTTCAGCAAGCTGCTGTGGATGGAGGACGTGACGCTGGAGATCACGCCCGACGCGCTGCACGAGCTGGCCACGCAGGCCATCAAGAAGGGCACTGGCGCGCGGGCACTGCGGGCGTTGTTGGAGAAGCTGATGCTCGATGTGATGTATGACATCCCCGGCGCGGACGACGTGGAGAAAGTGACGATCACCGCCGCCATCGTGCGTGGGGAAGCGGCCCCGATGGTCCAGCGCAAGCCCGCACGAGCGGCGGCGTAACGGGGACACTCTTGTCCCCGTGACCGTGGCGGGCAGGCGTTCCCATCAAATCCAGACCCACTGCGGGTCCGGCTCGCTGTGAAGTCTCGCCCTCCCAAGCAATTGCAAATTGCCTCGTCCTCCGACGCGGGTGGTAAGAAAGGCAAACGCCCAGAACGCAACTTGCCACCCGCACCATCCGAACGAGGAAGCCAGCTCCCTCTCTCCTCCATTGGATGGAGGAGGGCCGGGGAGAGGAGGGGTGTTACCGCTGTCATATCAAGGCACCCCTATCCCCTGCCCTCTCCATGAACCGCCACACGGATTCAGGGCGGAACACAGATGAAATTCCAAGCTGTCAGACTTCCCATCTGTGCTCCGCCCTTAATCTGTGTGGGAGTTCATGGCCCCAATGCGCGGGCTTTGGTCCGTGGTGGCTACCCATGAACCGGAGCGCGGCTGTCCCAGCCGCAGCAGCCACTTTCGCCAACCACGCAACCCAACTCCCCGCGTTTGCCTGCCACCCGCCCTGCTGCGGCTGGGACAGCCGCGCTCCGAGTTCAGGGGGCGAAATCGCGGAAGTTGGCGGGCCGTGGGTTCTCTCCCCGCTCCTGCGTCGCAGGGCGAGGGAGTTCACCTGCCGTGGTGCGTGTGCCAAGCTGCGCCGAAACGCCCACGCCTGAGTCTTTGGGATTCGCGAAGGGTCGTCCTTCCGCACAGCGGACAGGAGTGTCCGCGCTACACCGGCAGGGTGATGCTGAAGGTCGTCCCCTCGCCGGGCTTGGACTCCACTTTCACTTCGCCCCGGTGCGTTTCGATTACGCGGGCCACAATCGCCAGCCCCAGCCCGGTGCCCTTCGCCTTGGTGGTCGCCAGTAGCGAGCTGAAGGCCTTTTTCTGCTGCTCCTCGGTCATGCCCGCGCCCGTGTCCGTGAACTCAATGACCACGTGCGTTGGTTCCTTGCGTGTGCGCGGCTGGCGGATCACGCGGGTGGTGACGGTGAGCCGGCCACCCTTGGGCATGGCCTCCACGGCGTTGAGCGTGAGGTTGAGAAAAGCCTGCTCCAACTGGGTGGCATCGGCCTGGACGGCGGGCAGGTGCGGGGCCAGGTCGCGCACAATTTCCACCCGCTGCTGGCGAAGTTTGTGACGGGTGAGCAGGCTCAGATCGTCGAGGAGCTGGTTCACGTCCACGGGCACGAGCTTGGGCTCGGTGCTGCGCGCGAAGTCGAGCACTTGCTCCACCACGCGGTTCAAGTGGTCCATCTTCTCGCCCATGATCTTGGTGTCCTGCGTGCGCGGGTCGCCGGGCGGGAACTTCAAGTCGAGCGAGTGATAAAGCATCTTCATCACCGTCAGCGGGTTGCGAATCTCGTGCGCGACCTCGGCGGCGAGCAGGCCCAGCGCGGAGAGGCGCTCGTTCTGGCGGAGCAGCTCCTCGACATCCACGATGCGCTCGTAGAGCCGCGCCTTCTCGATGGCGATGCCGGACAGCTCGGCCAGCGCGGCGAGAATGCGGACTTCCTCGTTCGAGAAGACATGGGGTTCACCTTTGTAAACATTGAGCACGCCCAGCACCTGGCCGCCGAAGAGCAGCGGCACACTGAGCAGCGCAACCAGCCCCTCCTGTCGTGCCAGCCGCACGTTCTGGTAACGGCCCGAGGTCTGGACATTCTCGTCCTGCACCGGGCGGCGGCGGCGGACGACGTTGCCAACGAGGCTCTCGGCCACGCTCAGGCGCGGGCGGGCTATGTAATCGGGGCCAGCCCCATGACTGGCGCGCAGTTCGAGCCATTCCTTGGACTCGTCCAGCAGCAACAGGGAGGCGAGGCGGGCGGCCATGAGCTGGCTGGCCTCGCGGGTGATGACTTGCAGGGCGTCCGCGAGGTTCAGCGTGGAGTTGATCGCCTGCCCCACGCTGGCGAGCGATTCGAAGAGCCGGGCCTTGAGGCGAAGCTGCTCGTAAAGCCAGGTGTTCTGGATGACCCGTGCGGCTTGGAGCGCTAGTTCCTGAAGCAACGCTTGGTCTTCCGGCGTGAAGGCATCGGTGCGGTCGGCATCCACGTTCAACACGCCGCGCACCTCGTTGTTGAGCAGCAGCGGCACGGCGAGCTCTGAACGCACTTCCGCGCGCAGCCGCACGTAGCGCGGGTCCTGCCTGACATCGCCCACGCGGGCGGGCTTGCCGGTGCGCGCAACCCAGCCGGTGATGCCCACGCCCACGGGCAGCCGGCAGTCGGCCAGATCCGGCGGCAGGCCGTAGGAGGCGTGGATTTCCACGTAGCGGGAGGTGGGGTTGACCAGCACGACCGAGCCGCTGGCGGCGCGCATGAGCCGCACCGCCTCGCGCAGGATGAGCTGCAGCGCCTCCTGCGCATCGAGCGTGGAGTGAATGACGTGCCCGACCTGGTTCAGCAGTTCGAGCCGCTCACAGCGGGCCCGGAGTTGTTCGAGCTCATCGTTCATGCGGGTGCTTCAGCGTAACCGTCGGATCAGCCAGTAACCGACGGCGGCGAAGATGGCATTAGGCCCCCAGCCGGCCAGCCAGCCGGGCACATGCCCGCCCGTGCCCAGCACAAGCGACAGCCGCGAGAGCACGAAGAAGGCGAAGCCAACGCCAATGCTCACCGCGACGCCGATGGCCACGTTGCGCCGGCCGGGCGCGGCTCCGAAAGGCAGCGCCAGCAGCACCACGACAAGGCAGGTCAGCGGGGCGGCCAAGCGGCCGTGGAACTGCGTGCTCAGCTCATCGGCCTTGGAGCCGGTCAGGTGCGGATGGAGATGCTGATAGTCCAGAATCTCCGCCAGGCTCAGGCGCAGCTTCTTGGCCGCCTTCAACGCGCTGAGGGAGCTGACCTTGATCTCGCTCTTGATGAGCCGGGGAGTTTCGTTGAACTCGGGAAAGCTGATTTGGTTGGTCTGCGTGCGCACGGGGAAGTCCAGATTGGATGACTCGTAGGTGAAATAGAGCGCGTTGGTGAAATGCCAGACGCCGTCCCGGTAGGCCGCCCGCTCGGCGAAGAGCACGCGCCGCATGCGGTCGGGCCCGGTCCACTCCACGTTCACGCGGAGCATCTCATGCACGTAGATGCCGTAGGCGCCGATCTTCCAGGAGCGCCCGGCCACGTCGTTGTTGAAGTTCAAGTTGCGGTGCCACTGCAGCTCGGTCTGCTGCTCGGGCTTGGTTTGGTAGCGGTTCAGCACACCCTCCGCCGCCTCCTGCCCGTTCGGCCCGAGGAACTCGCTGCTGACGAAGAGCAGGAGGCTGAACAGCAGCCCCACTCCGAAGTAAGGCGCGGCCAGCCGCCACAAACTCACGCCCGCCGCGCGGATGGCGATCAGCTCGTGGTGTTTGGCATGCTGCGCCAGCGCATAGAGCAACGCCAGCAACAGGCCCATGGGCAGCACCGTGGGGAGCATCTCGGGCGACTTGTAGAGGTAGAACTCCGCGATGTCGCGCCCGGTCAGCCCGCGCCCCTGCAGCATCGGCAGCTCGTTCATCAAGTCCGCCGACACGAAGAAGATGAAGAAGCCCCCCAGGCAATAGAGCAGCGGGATCATCAACTCGCGCAGCAAATAGCGGTCGAGCAGGCGCATCGGCCCGCAGCGTAAGGGCACGCCGCCGGGGCTGGCAAGCTGGCCGCCCCACGCCGCACCGGGAATTTCCTCGCCTTGCCCATGATGCCCCGCAATAAATCCCGCTCACGTCCGTCGAAGCCTGACCTTTTTGCCGTTAGCCAAACATCATAATGAAACTAAAGTCCCTCCTCGTCGCCGGAGCGTTGCTCGCGGCCTCGCTCACCCACCTGCTCGCCGCCGCCGTCGAGCTGAAGCCCGGTGAAAACGTCGCCCTCATCGGCAACGCGCTTGCCGACCGCATGCAACACCACGGCTGGCTGGAGACGCTCGTCCACGCCAAGTTCCCCAAGCACAACCTCGTCTTCCGCAATCTC
>Ga0255204_1000305_pt1 | contig 15243 bp, 26 predicted proteins | sample Miss_Colum_RepC__2_FD_188418 | JGI IMG/M metagenome (GOLD analysis project Ga0255204, IMG submission 188418) | Freshwater microbial communities from Mississippi River, Louisiana, United States - Miss_Colum_RepC_8h | ecosystem: Environmental > Aquatic > Freshwater > River | place: USA: Louisiana... | reverse complement strand
CCCCAAAGTGGATGATGCGTTCCTTGCCACCTTCGCAAGCCTTCACCACCTTCTTCTTGCCCGGTCGCCAACTCTTCATCGGCTTGTTGCAGGGCATATCTGCCTTGGACTTCTTCATCGTTTAGCTCTCCGATAGCGTACCACAATGGAATAGACACCGGCTGCAATGGCTAAGAGGGAAGCTAGGATGCGGAGACCCCAATCAATCTGCTCCTGCCAAGCGGCAATGCTACTGGTGGCACTCACCATTGCTAGGACATCACTACCTACTTGGCGTGGGACGTTCATTTGACGCTCCTAATTGCCATCTTCTGTTCGGTACGGACTCCAAACCAATAGCCAACTGAGATGGAGAACATCCCAAAGGTGGAGGTGATGATGAAACTCATAAGTTCAGGGTTGGTATTACGATACCACACCGCGAGAATCATCGAGCTCACCCAAAGGGCCAAAGTGAGGCCGGGACGGAACAGGGCTAGAACGTCGGAAGCCCATCCCGAATTGGCCTTTAGCCCAGCTTGGGCGTCTATGGCCTTCCCGAAGGTTTCGGAGTTGCCCTCCTCAATGGTGGACCTGAGGGCTATGTCTGCCTTCTGGAGGTCAATTTGAGAAGCCAGCTTAAGCTCCTCAATCTTCATCTGATGCTTCTCCCTAGCCTCTCTCATGGAGAGCCACTTCTGGAAGATGGCTCCCCCTAGTCCTAAAATGGACCCTATCGGTCCTGCGAGAAGGGTGGATAGGTCCATAACGTCTAATAGATTGGTCGCTAAGGGCGTTTACGTCCGATAAATAACACCTTATTGGGCGTTACAGGAATGCCCTTTAAACGGCCATTCCTTGCGTTTTAAGGCGATTTGTCCTTAAACTCGACCACCTTATCCTCTTGGGGCTTCAAAGCCTTTAAAAGGGCTTCTGCGGCCTTCCTGACGTTCTCGTGATCGTCAGCAGTAAGAGGAGCACGGCGGCTCGCGGCATAGAGCATTTCCAAGTATTGTTCGTTAGTCATCGCCTTATTGGTCTAATTAGCTTTGCTTTTGTCAAGCCTGTAGACGGCCACCACAGTTCCTAAGTAGTTGTCCTTAGTTACGCGAAACCAAGACTCCGTGTGCTTGGCCGAGTCCCCAGACATTATCCATCCCAACCCATCCTTCTGAACCGCCCTATGGACTATCGGACTCTTGTTGTATGGAGCTTGGTAGACCAAGATTTGGCCTAGCTGTATGGCGTCGTAATTGGCCTCCGTAACGACATATTCCCCACCCTGAAGGAAGGGCTTCATGCTACCCGTGTGGCTCACCTGCCACACCTTCTGCCCTTCCCCTACCCTAGCTTCCTGTTGAAAGACAGGGGGATTGTTCTCAACAGGCTTCCATCCCGCAATTAAAAGCCACCCCGCGCCTATCAGGCAAACGTAGGTGGCTAGACAGAAGGGAAACTCCGTGAAGGCAGCTTTTAGCTGCTCACGCACGGGTTAGCCCAAGATTGGCCGAGATGCAATCAAGCTGATACGGCTCGTCCTCGGTGATCGGGCCAGCCGCCCAGTTGTCCCATTGCTCCTCGGTCATCGAGACGTTGCCGTTCTTCAGCACCGTGACGGTCTGCTCGGTGTACGTCTCGGTGATCGTCGGCTCGCCCTGCGCGGGATAAACCGTACCATCCAAGCCCACGGATTCCGCGATGTAGGCGGGATTCGCCACCTCGCGGGTCTTCTCGACCTCGGTGACGTTCTGCAACTCGTAATAGTAGGCGGGCGGCGGTCCGAGCGTGATGGAGCGGATGTAGAGCGAGTTGGCCGTCGAAGGATAGACAGCCACCGGAACGATTTTAGTATTCATGGAGTGTTAATTGATTACCAAGTGGCGATGGCGACGCGCTTCCAAGTGTTGGTGGCCGTGCAGACGTAAATGTAATCGGCATCCCACGTCATTGTTCCAGCGGTTCCAGTCGCAGACGCAGAAGCGGGAGCGCCACTAGTAGTGACAAGCGTCTTGATGAAAGCCGTTCTTACCCTTGTTCCAGTCGCGCCGATATCAAAACTGTTTCCAGCGGAAAACCGAATATCACCCGCGAACGTCGCGTTCTGGCTGCTGTCGAGCGTCAGGGCGGTGGTGCCAGCGGATTGAAGGACAACCGTGTTGGCCGAGCTGTTTAGCGTAAGGGTGCCGCTGCCGCTTGTTACCGTCCCTCCGCTGACGGTGAGGTTGCCGCCAATCGTCGTTGCTCCGACGCCATCTACGTTCAGAAGTGTTGATGTGTCGCCTACGTTGCGAATCTTGAGCGCATAGTCGCTCGCGCTGGTGCCAGCGAAAATGCGGAGACCGAACGATTGATTCGTCGTCGCGCCAGCAGTAAGGGTTGCAGCCAGCGAACCAGACGGCGCAGCAATAGCAAATTGAGATGCGGAGAGGTCGCCGCCGTTGATTGCGAGCTTTCCCGCCACGCTGCTGTTCCCCGTCCCGCTCACCGTCAGATTGCCGCCAAACGTCGGGCTGTAGGCATTGAGCTTGCGCGTGCCGTTGGCGCTGCCGTCAATGCCAATAAAATCAGTAGACGACGTAGCCGAAGCTGTCGTTGGAATGTCTTTGATGCGAATGTTAGGCATTTTAGAAAGCGGCTACAAGCTGGTTGGTAAACTCATCAACAAGTTCATCTCCCGTATCCGTTACCAAGGTGTATTGAAGAAGCGGAGGAGGAGGAGTGTCGGGAGTACTAATCAAGACATCAGACCAAAAGATAGGGTCAGAAAACTGAGGCCTAACTCGGTTATTCACCGAGCTTTGCCTAGCCAACAAAGATGTATCAAAAATACTAGCCATTACAGGAAGTTAAGCTCCTGAATCTCGCAAACCACATCCGTGGAGTCATCACGGATGGCTTTGGCACTCAAAGCAATCTGCCGAGTCCAATAGGCCGTAGACCCATCTGGGTATTGAAACCCAAGGGAGGTCGTGGGATTGGTAGAGCCATCCAAAGTGACTCGGGCATTGGCTCCTGTAAACTGCACAAACACATGGGTAGTGTTGGCATTGAGGGTCCAATTAACAATGGCCGCAGCCGTTCCGCTAATTGTCCGCTGGGTGTGCGTCGTCCCCGATTGAGGGATAGCCTGAGACGGAGTGTTGACGATCTTTGAATTGGCCATGTTAGTAGGTAAATTGAGACATCCTAATGTGGGCTATAGCACCCCCATGAGCTAGCATTTTAGCAACCCTCGTAGCTTCCTTGGACCACCAAGCAACATAGGGAGACTTGAGGTAGTGACCATTTGTAGACGATGGATCACTCCCATCAAACGTCACGTAGAAGTCGGCCCCATCAGTTGTTATGTAACAACAAGTGGTCTTAGGATCAAAGTTGTTGGCAAAGGACAATACGGCCCCATCCACATCCAAAGCCTGTCCCAAACCAAACTCATTTGGTACAGGATAGAGATTAACTACGTAGCTGTTCATTAGCTTCGGAAAGACCGGCTTACGTGGGTGGAGATACGTTGGGCCGCAATTCCAACAGAACGAGTTACATCAACCGATCCAAGCTCTCCATCCAAGATGTTCTGGGCAAAAGCCTCCTCAGCCAAAGCCACATCATTCTTACCATCAGCCCTCACCCAATCAGCGTAAGCTCCGTGACTGATGTACTCCTGCCACTCTTCTGGAATGTTTGTGCTTACATTCGTATACGGACCATCCCAATCCTTCTTGTAAGTGACGTAAGCAGATGCTGTTGAGCTATTGGTGTCTCCAACAACTGAAGCTCCTGAGTTGGTTACGTAGAACTCAAGCTCCAAGGCTGAGTTCAAATAGAAAGGTTGGTAAACCTTGTGGACCCGAATAAACTTATCAATCGTATCCTTACCAGCCTCAGTAAACGGGATGATGTTGCTATTCCAAGTAGCCGTACCGTTTCCAGTCCCAACTCCAGTGGCCACAAACACGGTTCCCACCGTAGCGGAGGAGGCTCCAATGCTTGTCCAATTGGTTGGAGTAGAACCTATGGTTAAAATCGTGTAGGTGTAGCCAATAACAAAGTTGCCCGCGCTCACCGTAGTGGACTGGTAGTTACGCAGTTCCCCAAAAACCAACCACCTAGGCCAGAAGTCCGAAGCCTCAAACGCCATCCGAGCACGCCGATTGATGTACTCAGTGATTTGGGTCTGGGCATTGGCATCCGGGCTGGGGATGCCAGCCAAAGCCTTAACTCGGTTGTAAATGGAGGTGTAGGTGACGTTGCCCATTAGAGTTTGTTAGGAGCCAGATGAGGAAATCTCTTCTGATAGTCCTTGATGAATCCCTTGTCGTGCATGGCCTCATGGCCATACTTCTTCCTAATATTAAACCACTCCCAAGCGGGAGTTACCGCCACACACCTCAAGCTCTTAAACCCAAACTTCTGATTGTCCTTAATCTTCTGGGTTTCCTTGGCGCAAATCTTCTCGCGCTCATTCTCCCAAGACTGTTTCAACGCAATCCCCGTAGTAATCTCCCGCATCAAAGCACGATGGACCTCTCCATCCGAATACTTGGGAAGTGACGTAATGATGTGCATAAAAAAGCCCGTGCGTATTGTAACACACGGGCTTTCGAGTTAAGTCAACTAATATCAGGTAAGATGCGTGATCTTGCCGTGGGCCAGAGGCGACATGACCTGAAGGGTCAGAGCCGCATCCACAAAGCCCTTCTCACCACCACCCGCATTCGGAACACGGGTCGAACCCACGCTCAGAAGCTCGGCCACGCCGATGTAGTTGGGGTTGATGATGTAACCACGATTGGCGTCGGGCAAACACACCGGATTGCCGTTGACCACCGAGATCAGACCGAAGTCCGAATCATAGGTGTTCACCGCCAGCGTGATCTGCTTGTCATCAGCCATCTGATTGACATGGTAGACGTTCTCACTGGTGTTGCCATCGTTGCGGGCATAACCCGAAACAACACGGCGAAGAGCCGTACCGGCAACCAGCGTCAGCGCATCAACATTACCCGTCTGGGTAAAGATGGAGGCGACGAGGTTGTTGAACACAGTCTCCGTCAGGGTCGTGCCGCTACCATTGATGGAAGCCGTGGGGGTACGATAGGCAGACGGAACATCCGCACCCGGAGTGTTCGACAGCCACAGACCCAGACCGCGCATCTGGTAACGAACAGACGAACCATCCTCAGCGGAACGATCATTGTCCGAGCAGATGGTCTTCTCAACGTCACGCTTCAGTTCGCGGATGGACTTGGCCTCAGCCTCAGCGAGCTTCGCCGGTCCAACCGAGTCAACCGCCTGTTGAAGCTGGCTGACCATGTAGTCACGACGGAACAACTGGATGTAGTTGCCCAGACGCGCACGGGTGGCGAACTTATCCGAGTAGGTGGAGATGTCCGCGCCTTCCTGAATACCCGTGGTAGACGGGGTTCCAAGGGAGTCAACCGTCCACTCATTGAAGGTGGCGGTGGCCTTGCTCTTGCTGGCAAGAGAAAGAACCGGAGTCTCCTCAGGAGCGAGGATCGTCAGAACGTCCGTGAGGTCCTCACGGTTGGAAATGGCCGAAGCATTCGTGCCATTGGTTTTGCTATAGGTGTTTGAAAAAGCCATGATAATTAAGATTTAGAATGTTGAAGAGCACGGATTGCTTTGAAGTCCTTGTAACTCCCACTCTTGTTAAAGCGGGTGGAAAGGTCATTCAGGGCCTTTGACTGACGGGTCTCGGGCTTGGAGGATTCTGCGCCTTGGCTTACCACAGGAGACGGGGGAGATAGTCGGGACGTTGGCTTTGCCTCAACGCTACGACGGCCATACAGGCTGTTAGCCGCATGGGCAAGCAGGTAGGGTAGTTGGGGCGCAAGATCGGGGAGAAGCTTCTCCACCGCCTTGAACTTACTGTCGCTCACCAACACTTCATACTGCTTGCGGACATCATTGTCTTCTCCCTGTAGCCAAGGAAGTTCCGTTTTGGCCTTCTCACTCAGGACTTGCTTCATCTCCGTCCGATTCTTGGCCAGTTGAATCTGCTTTCCCTGATCGGGAATGTAGACGTCTCTAGCCTTTCGGGCGCGTTTAACAACTTCCCTGAGTTCACGCTTGGTGTATTCCCTGCCGTTTTCGTTCGTCACAACGTCTTCGGCACCGAGGTCTTCGGCCCTGTCGAGCCGCTCCTCTGCCCATTCCATCACCTCCGTAAGCTCTTGATATTTAGCATCAAGGTCTTCCTTAGTGGTGATGTTGGCGTAAGGATTGTCTTTCACCTTAGCCTCGAATGAGGATTCCTCGCGCTTGGCAATCTCTGCTTTCAGAGCCTCCAGTTGTTCCTCCGCAGCTTTTCGTTTGGCAGTGAGTTCCCCAAATCGGGCCACAGCCTTGCTGCCGAGCTTCTGGGATAGCTCCTTAAGCTCCGCTTCACTCATGGATTCCAAATCGTAATCCTTTGAAAGAACCTTATGTTCCTCCACGGGCTTTGGTTCCTCTGAAGTTGGTGATGGCTCTTCTTGCTTCACCTCCTCCTTCGGTTCCTCAGGCTCGCTGGGAACTACCTCTTTGGCCTCTTCCTTCGGCTCTTCAGGCGGTTTTTGCGCCTTATTAGCCTCCGTAAAAGCCTTATACCGCATAGCGATTAGCTCGCTACTTGATATGTTTTTCGCCACAGGTTTTTGGTCGGCTCCTGCGTTAGCCGCTTGGACTTCGTTTGACATTATGGATGCCGTCTTTACGCCACGGGCATTGCGAAGCCCGTATTGTAAGGCATCCAGAAGTTAGCTCGGCAGTCCGTGCATCTTACGTATACCCCTTTTAATCAAAAGGTCTTGATAGTTACACAACGTAAGAATCTCATCATACACCTGAATCTTCCCGCTAATCTCGCGGAGACGACCTTCAGGCGCACGGGCAAGGCTGGATAGGGCTAAATCCCTCCCAGCCTGCACCCAGTCAAGGAAATCAAGAAACTGCTCCCGTTCCCCCAGAAACTTTACCTGCTCTTCTAGGGGATGCTTCTTGGTTCCGAATAGGTTCATTGATTGAGGGTTTGGGTTTCTACTCCACCCATCTGGGCGGGGGTTGTACCCAAACGACCAATCTCAGCGTTCTGCTGTTGGGTCAAGGCAAATTGGTATTGAGCCGTATACTTATCCAGACGGGTGCGAAAAGCCTCATCCTGCTGGAGGCGGGCCATAACATCAGGCTGGGTGACGTACTGACGGACAACCTCCAAGGCAATCTGCGCCCCGTTGGGACGAGCCCCCACTTCAATGCCAGCGTAAATCTTAGACAAGTCTTCCGTGACCAGCTTGACCACCTGCTGTTGAGCTTGTTCAGCCGGTTGCAGGAAGGCGTCAGCCATGATGGGATCAATCTGAGTCGCGCTCATTTCAAGCAGCGCATCCACATTGATACGACCATTCTTATCCAACTGCAACAAACTTACAAACTGGCCCAGACGACTCTCCACCGTCTCGGGATCGTTGTTCAACACATCAAAGCTAATCTTGATGTCAAAATCCTCATCGGGGTTACCCTTGTCAAACCGCATGGGATCAGCCACTCCCGTGACACGGAAGAACACCTGATCAGGGCCAAATCTCTGATAGGACTTGAAGCAAGCCTTAAGAACCTCCTGAGCATGGTTGAGGAACTTATTAACAAGGAATTGCTGGCGAATCTGACTAATTGGATTGGTAGCACTCAGCCCAACAATGTTGTCAGCCGCCTCAATCATCGTCTTCTCCATCTCAATGGAGCCCGGATTGTAGGGAGGAGTAGGACCAAAGCTAATCTCACCCGCACGACGGACAGGAATGAAACGTCCCGGACCCCAATCAGTCGGGGGATTGCCCGGCTGGTGCATGATGGGAGGGAGGGTAGCTAGGCTATTACGGTCAATACGGCTGTCACGTTCAGCCTTCACCTGATCCTGCGGACCCTTCAGAACGTCCGTAAAGGTTTGCACCTCGTACATCCGCTTGCTATCCTCAGACAGACGGGTAACAACAAAGGGATAGTCGTTGTATCCGTTCAGAAGCTCATACTTGGCGTAGGGCTTAATGTCCCCCTGCCCAGTGAACTTAGGGTGGAAAACCGTAATGTAGATGCCTTCCGATCCATCCTCAGGATCAATCAGACGGTTAAAGCCGTAGACAACTTCCACAAGCTCGCTAGCGTCATACTGCTGGCGATAGCGGGTATAGGAGTATCCACGGGTTCCGTACACACTCTCCATGTTGTAGGTGTTTACACCACGGAAGTTTTTCACAACGTACTCACACCACTCCATATCCCATCCATCTGAAGCAACGCGGGACAAGACTTCCTGAACGGAGAGGAAGGTGCGGTAGAAAACAAAAGGAGCCCGCTGAGGATCGATGCAATAAGAAGGGAAGAACACGTCCCCATCAGGAGCGCAGGTCTGGACAAAGGGACGATCAACGGAAAGGCGGCTTACAGGGATTTCCCCCACTCCCTTGTCGCGAAGGTCTTTCAAAGCCTTCTTGGCTTTCTTATCAATTAGATCGGGATAGACAGCCTTGAGCATCTTGATGATGTCCTCATCATTCTGCCCCTCAATGATGAGCTTGGCCAATTCAGGAGAGTTGGCCGCAATCTGTTGCAAATCAATCTTCTGTAGATACTTCTTCTCCATCCGTTCCCAACCAACGTAGGTGATCATCAACCCACGCTCCAAAAGGTAGTTGGCTCCCAGTTCCATCTCCTGACGGAAACGCTGGATGTAGGAAGACCGCATCCACTTGATGAACGCACTAACCACCCTAGCCCGTCCAGAGTCCGACATCTCCACCGGATAGGCGCGGATGTTGGCCCGCTCCAAAGCCGACATGAAGATGGAGACGTAGTTATTGATACGCTCATCAATCAAACGAGCTTCCGTATCAGAAGCCCCATCCCAAGGAAACGCATCAGCCCCATGCTTCCGTAGGTCGGAAGACTTACCGGGCCAATAACACCGCCTACCGTCACCACTACTTACGCACTGATCGAAGTAGGTGGAGAGTTCCGTAAGGGTCCGGTTGTACGCGCCAACAAGCGCAACGACATCGGGACCGTCATCATCAACGAAAGTTAAGGTCTGTTGCTGCTTGGTTTGGAGCATGATTTAGCGCGGGAGATTGCGTTCTTTATAATACCACAAACGTACTCCTGCGTGCGTCCGATACGGTCTGCAAGCTCATCAGGGAACATTTCTTCCGTAATTTTGCCCGCCAACCTCTTTTCGTACTCGTAACGAATCAGCCTGTCGGAATGCTGGATGAGCCAACGATTGTTCGTTGTCTCGTCAATGAGGTTGGTTTTCGACATACCGATAGGTGGTTCCGACATTGTCGCTAATAGCCTCAATCAGAACCTGTTTACCAACCAGCTTGTTGGTTAGGCGGCGGGGGATGATGGCGGGAATCTTCCCCATATCCTTTCCAATGGCCTGACAATAAATCCACTGTGGGTTCCTTGCTTGTTGCAACACTTTGACAACAAACACACTCTCCTGTTTAGGGGACTCAGGCTCCACCTTTTCGATTTTCTTCAGCTTCTTCAATAGCCACCTCGGTTGGTTTTGGTTGTTCTCATGGCATCCTCGCTTACGTGACAAGCGGGACTCACCGCCAAATAGCGAATAACATCAATGGGGTCTTTCCACGCCTCGTCCTGCCCGCCTTCGGCTGTGTACTCCTGTAAAGCTGAGATGATGTTCTGACATCTATCTGAGATGTAAAAGTGGGGTCTGTTTACAGAGTCAATAGGAAACTTCCTATTGTAAGCCATTTTGCTTTGTAAGGCTTGCAACCCGTCCTCAATGTCAATGCCGGGAGCTGGGATGAAGGTGAGCCCATTATCCGCAAGGTCTTCTATAATGGACGATGCGCCGTCTTGTGTCTGGTATTTGGCTGCGCCTAGACGAGGGTCGATGAGTCGTTCAAAGATGGTGTCCTTGGTTTCAGACTCCATACTAGTAATTAATTCGACATAGTCTTTTATTCCGTAACCAAGACCCTTGGACCCTTCTCCCCCAATCCACTTACCTCCATGCCATCTGGCCCAATCCCCCACATTAACGTCGGGCCATTCGCGATAGACATACCAAGTCTCCGATTCATCAATAGCCACCCAAGCCATGAACCAATTCTTCCTGCCAGCAGGGTCCAAGATCATGTACTTGGTCTTCCCCTTCAGATCAATCTTGTCGTGAGGCAGAACATTAACCTCACGCGAGAAGTTGGGGAACTTGGTGCTTACCGATTTCGTAGCAATGCCATAAGCACGTGTAAGGATTTCATTTTCCGGTCTTCCTGCCAAGTCTTTGGAGATACGGTCGTAACCACCGAAGGGGTTGTCCCTACTGTGGAAGTAGATGATGCCTGCGTCTCGGTTTTTGGAACGCTGTAGATATGGCACCGAGCGTCCCCCAAGGAGTTCAGCTTGCTTTGCACGAAGTACTTCTGCCCCTTGGACATAATCTCTAACAACCTCTGTGTAGCCATCAATAGGAGTAAAAGTAACAACCAGTTTGCTATTACGAGTAGCCAGACGGAAGCGGAGCGTTGCCAGAAGTTCTGGCCCAATAAGATACTCGTCACACCAAGCTCCAATGTTGATCCAATTAGGATCACGGCAACCAAGCTCAGCACCTTCCAGAATGGTGTCGTTATTAAGATATTGGGCATAGGTTTTGAAGATGATGGAGGACTTACTGCCGGGGAGGATCAGACTAGACTTGCTGAAGCCGTTCTTCCGCGTGTAGGAGACGTTCTCTTCCGTTCCAAGCACCTTCACCCTGTACTCCTCGGGTAGGGCGTCATACACCGCAGACTGCTGTTGACGGATGGACACGTCCGCGTTCTGGGCAAAGCACATGATGACGGACTGAGGATTCTCCACAGCCGCCTTTACGACGGCATGAGCCGCCCAGCTTGTCTTGCCACTACGATTGCCACCACTCACCAGAAGCTCTGAATGCGTGCCTAGAAGCTCCTCCGCATCCTTCCAATGGGGAAGCTTCCACCCATACCTGTACGGATCGCGTCTGCTATTTGCGATTGCCGAATGGTAAACCTCATGGAGCTTTAAAACATCCTCAGCAGCCATCACTGCCAACTCCTCGTCAGTTGGCGGCTTTAGGACTTCGTGCCTCTCCCAGCTAAGGCTCATGCTTGGGAGTTAAAGAGCGCCACCATCACCAATGCTCTTTCGCATATCTGGATGAAGCTTGCTAATTTTAAATGACCATTCTTGCTTAAACTTTAGAAAACAAAGCGATATTTTGATAATTAATTCTTGTAGCCCATACATATCATAAAGTCGGGCATTGTAATTGCAATAAGTTCCAACTGATAGACCAATGTTTGGAATCAAGTGGTAGTCATTACTAATCCACTTTGATTTTCCCCTAGTGCAGTAGTACTTGGCGTTATCAATGAAGTCCTTCCTGAGCAAACGCTTCTTCTCCGCAATCTCGTCAGGATTGATCTCCTTAGCCCGCCTATCTATCCATTCTTGGTTAGTCATGTTGAAAATTCTAGTCCGTCTTTTCAACGGGCTTAACCACTGCATCAAGGCTTCCAGCCTTCAGCTTAGCCCTAGCCTCCTCTATGGCCTTCATGGCGTCCTCCAAGCTCGGGGCTCCAGCCTTATGCTCCACTACCACCTTGTTTTCCCCCATAGCTGACAAGAACTTGTCATTGGCTATACCCCAAGGAATGGCCAAGTCCCGAATGTTAGTCCGCGCCAATTGCTCAGGGTCCTCAGCCAACATCCGCATCTTCTCCTTCTGAAGAAGCCTCAACCCCTCAGCCACATCCAAAGCATCCTGCGCCAACTGCTTTCTCCTCTCCTCCAACACCATTGAATGCCTAGCCTTCAACCTACTCACCGTTTCCCAATCCAACCCAGTCTCCTTCCTAATCTCCTTAAAGCTATTCCCATCAGCCAGCATATCCAACACCCTCGCCGCCATAGCCGGGTCTCTCCCTTCCAAATAATTACGACCCTTCTCCGCTGCCACAGCCACACTCATAGCCAAAGGGTCTTTTATCCTCATCGGCCCTTTTAAGAACTTTTTTAAAAATAAATCAAGGATTTGTCGATTTTAGTCTTGACAAGTTTTCTTTTGGTTTCCATATAACAGGTGTTCAGGGAACACTTGAGTATTTTTTTTAAGGGGCGATTGGACCAATCGACTGTGCGAGCCCCGTCGCCGCTTGTGAACCCCTCCCCCCCCTGCTTACTTGCAAGAGAGTTGCGCGGCTCTTGCAACTGATTTGCCTAGTAGATAAACTAATGGATGGTCGCTAAGGTTCTAATCATGGCATCTTTAGTAGAGTTCTAAAGAAGGAGGGGAATGGGTTTGGCAAGTGCCTTGCAATTGTTTTCCGCAAGTGCCTTGCAATGTCCTTTCGCAACTGTCTTGCCTCTGATTCCTGCAACAGTCTTGCGTCTTCTTTTCTGGGTGCCTATCGACACTTTTTCGCATCTTCGCGGAGTGCCATCCTTTGTCCTTCCTATGGTGTCGCCTAGGTTCTAGGTGTATTCTCTCCCTTGATACTTTTCACGTTGAAAGTGTATTCGTTCCGCAAATACACGGTGCGAAAATCATTTTTTTTGGTTTCGTAAAGGTTTGCGAAATGGTTGTTTGCGTTGTCTTGCAAATATTCGGCGAAGATTTTTCTTCTTTTTACGAAAAGGTGTGGTAAGGTGTGCGGCGTCGGAGTTCTTTACGAGTGATGCGGAGGCGGTTTCCTCCACTAGGCAACGAGCGGGCGCGGTCATCCACACGGTGACAAGCGGGCGCGGCACGGGTCGCGCTTAGTCAGTCCCTGAATTCGGACGAGATACGAGTTGCGGCAGAGCTTGACGCCTAGTACACGGTTTAACAGTTCCCTGACGGCGAGCGCGCGGGCGCGAGGATGCGGGGGGACGAAAGTGGCCACACGTAGTAGCAGGGCGACAACCCTTTCCCCTGAGAAAAAGGGGGAAAGGCGAGCCTCTGCAAGGTGGGTACGAATGACCGAGTATAGCCAAAGGGCGCGAGCTGCTCCCGAAACAAGAGCAGGTGACAACGCAACAGTTTCACCACAGAGAACCGCAAATTCTTAGAACGTGTAACTAAGAACTGCGGCTTGCGACACCCGAAACGAGTCTTTGGGTGTCGTCTCATCGTGGTCCCTTGCAATCGGAAAGCCTCATCGTGGCGCAAGGGTTCAACGTAGTCTAGAACTGCGGCCAATTTCCGAAAAAACAAAGAAAGAAGAAACAGATGCTAGCCAAGATCATGCAGATTGAAGAAGTGCGTGCGATTGTTAATAAAACTAACAATTTCACTAAAGAAGAGTTAGCGGCGAACCGCTCTCTCATAAAGTTGGTGCGTCAGGAAAAGAAGGATCGCCTTGCCAAGTTGGTGGGGTCGCAAGTTGGAATGATGGTGGATGCATATCGGGACCGTGGCTTCGTATTGCAGGACGTAAAGGAGAAGGACGGAGTCAGGACCGATAAAATCCAAATCACGCTGAGCCGATGCAAGACGACAACTGAGGCTGACCGTCTGAAGGAACAGATTCAGAAGTTGCAGGAAAAGCTCAATCGTGTCACGGCGGTCAATGTCTGAACTAAACAATCATATGTTCCTAAAACTAAACAAAGAAGAAGAAAAGAAGTTCAGGGAGTGGGCGCGTCTTAACTTCCACCAACACACAGATGCATCCAAGATATGGCATCCAGTCGTCAGGGATGAATGGAAAATCATAAAAGATGAACTGAAATGGAAAACCGCTGACGAAAAACAACTTCAATACGAAAAGGAGTACTGGGCCAAATGCTAACCGCTCTATTCCTCGCCATCGTAGCCGTCGAGTCTGGCGGCAACGTGAACGCAATCGGTGACCGTGGACGCGCTGTCGGTCCTGCCCAAATGTGGGAAATAACCGTCAGAGACGTCAATAGAATAGCCAAAACCCACTACAGTTTGGACGATAGGCGCGACATCTCCAAATGCGCGGAGATGTTCCGCATCTACACTGACCACTACGGACGCAAGTACGGGTGGCCGGTTTCGGACGAAGTGAGGGCAAAGATTTGGAACGGTGGGCCTACAGGTCCAGACAAACCACAAACAGAAAAGTACTGGCAGAAAGTGAAGGCTAAACTATGAAACCAATGATTGAACCAACCTACGCCTATCTGCGAGGTTTTCTAGACGCTTACAACGTAGGGGTTTATCAATTTGAAGCGTGGAGAAAAGAACTGCCAAGTCCAAATGCTGGCAGCGATTACAAAGCTGGCTACGACAAGGGCATGACATTGTATTGCGACGATAACCAACTAGATCAAGAAACTGAAGTCTGACGCTTCCCTGTTGCCCATGCGTCAGCGTGGGCATAGGGGAACCGTCCGGTTCCATAAACAAACAAAACAAATGAATACAAACCAACTGGTAGAGAACATGGTGGACGCTATCGCGGAAGCCGTTTGGCAGAAACTGGAAGCCCGCATCAGTGAGAAGACTGTCAGTGATGCGAAGCTTAGGGAAACGATGTCGGCTCTATTGGATTCAATGAATCTGGAAGAGCACATAGACACGGACAGAATCGCGGAGAACGTGAAGGATCAGGTCAATGACGAGATGGACGTTGACGATATTGTGTCTGACAGCGTGTCAGATTGGTTTCGCCGCGCTGACTTGACTGACTACATCGACGCAACCGAACTCGCGAAGCAGCTTGACTTGGCTGAACTCGTTCGCGAAGAAGTGCGTAAGCTGAATTTCACCGTCAAGGTGGACTAACAAAAAACAAAACAAACAAATGAGCCACAAAATCGGAGAGTACGACAAGCAAGAGGGTGTCAAGCAAGCTTGGCATGGTCTAACCCATGTCAGAGAGAACATCGCAGTTGATGACAACTGGCTGACAAAGTGGGAGGTTAGCAAGCAACCCATGTTCAATCCAGACGGCAGTCCGTCTGAATGGACGCGAGTTACTTGTTCAGATAATAACCTCTACATCGGCAAGCCTGTACATCAGGACACGTACAGTTTAATTACAAACAAACAGTTTCTGGACATCGTCAACGATGCCTTGTTGTCTGTTAAAGGTGCCAAGATTGATTCAGTTGGTTCAGTGTGCGACCGTGGGCGTGTGTTCGTATCCGTCAGCATCCCAGACTTGCCAGAGTTTAGGGCTGCGGGGCGTGAGTTCAGGGCTTATCTCAACTTCATCAACTCACACGACCAATCCAGTCCGTTTGCAGTGAATGCAAGCA
>Ga0255204_1000304_pt1 | contig 15243 bp, 11 predicted proteins | sample Miss_Colum_RepC__2_FD_188418 | JGI IMG/M metagenome (GOLD analysis project Ga0255204, IMG submission 188418) | Freshwater microbial communities from Mississippi River, Louisiana, United States - Miss_Colum_RepC_8h | ecosystem: Environmental > Aquatic > Freshwater > River | place: USA: Louisiana... | reverse complement strand
CGACCATTGCATCTCCAGAGACAGTCTCGTAGGTAACGTCAAACCCTCGGCGCGTGGCATCCGAGATGTTCACGTGTACTTCCTGCAAGTCGCCCCAGGTGGCGCCGCCGCCATCATATACCTGAACATTCACATCTCCCTGATCATCCTGCGTTCCTAATACATACTCGTTTCGTGTCGTGCCCGCCTTCACCTGCATCCACTGAATGGTGCCGCCGACACTCGATGCCGATAATTCTGACCCCCACGAGGTTCCGCTCCAAAGACGATACCGCGGTGTTTGAACGACACCTTCACCGTACGCGATCATGGCGCCTGTTGGCGCAGTCGTCACCAACTCGACACTGTTGGAACCTGACGTCTCCGCACTACTAAACGTTCCCGTATCAAACTGTGTGTCCTGGGTCTGGAACCACGCCTGAGGGTCGGTGTTCGCGACATAAGTAAAGCTGTGCACATCGCTCCATTCGCTCGCTGAATTGGATCCCGTAACATCGGTTGCGCGAACACGCCAGTAGTACGTGGTGCCTGAGACGAGCGGCGTCTGGATTTTGAATCGAATTAGGTTTCCTTCGGTGAAGGGGCTGGTATCCGCAGGTGTTGTCGCGTTTTGGAAACAGTTCGGCGAACAACCGCTCTCGTCGTCAGACGAGCGGTCGCCGACCGGTGAGTCGTCGAGTACCGGATCATCATCCCATTGGAATTGATACACAAGATCGGAAGTGCCATCTGGATCGGTGGTACTGAACACGAAGGTCGGCGTTGATGTGCCCGTCTTCTCGCTATCGAACGGCTCATTGTAAAGTGTGGGTGCATTCGCCGGGTAATTATTCGCCGACCAATATCCGAGCAAGCGATACAGATCATTCGTGGTGTCGTCAGTAAACAGCTCGATAGTAGAACTCGCTCCTGACCCTGCTTTTACGTGTGCTTGCGTTGCATTCCAACCACCGCCCTCTGCCTCATGCAGGTTTTGTGATCGAGTGACACTTGAGCCGTCTGTTCGAACGCCGATGATCTGGGAACTATTCGCATCTGCAGTGTTCGCATACAAAACCTGCGCAATGCCGGTCGGCGGAACTCCATAACTATCAAGGGCTTCATCTGCCCATACAGACGAGGAGGTCGTTCCGTTAAGCGTGTCGAACCGCTCCGTGTAGTCGAGACCATTGGGGTTCCTCTGCCAGTAGCCGACCAGCCAGTAGTCGATGCTGGCATTATTTGCACCTTCCGTCTGGGCATAGCCTTGAATCGTCGCATTACTGGTACTTGCCTTCACCATCATGGTGACCCCCGTCATACCGCCCTGTTCAGGCTCGTGAATATCAGCGTAGCGATTGAGCGACGAGTCACGATGTCGCACACCGCCCAGCATTTGATTGTTTCCGTCCCAGTTTCCAATAACCATTTCGACAACGTTCGTGTCAGCGACACCGTAGGTCGTCAGATTGATGTTGCCCCACGTACCGTTCGCGATGCCCGGGTCGATTTGATCGAATCGTTCGATGTAGCGCCCATCACTCCAATACCCCAACAAAATGTATGAGATGTACGTGGAATCCTCGGCGAATGTCGCGATACTCGACGTTGCCGATGCCTGCACATGCATCGTCATCATCGTGACACCCTGCGGCTCTGGCTCGTGTATATCGAAGATACGACTTAGGGTCGACGTTCCGTTTCTCACGCCAGCCTGCCATTCATTGCCAGGATCAGAGTTCACGAGCGCGATTTCAACAACCGCGTTTGCGGGCACACTGAACGGCGCACCTGAGAGATCCTTGGTGATCCACGTTCCGGCTGAAGCAGGCGACCAAGCTTCATGTTTTTCGACATAGGACCCAAGGGCGTCAGACGCGATTTTCCACGTACGCTGCTCTTCAAAAATCACTTCTTGTTCTGAGAGCGAAAGCGGGCCGAGGATGAAAAGATACGGGCTCACATCGGGAGCGTCGAAGGTATAACTCAGTGTTTTGGTTTCCCCTGCGGCGAGAGAAAGTCCCCACACGAGCTCTAAGGTCTCGCCATATTGACGCAACTCCGCTCCTCCCTTTTCGGTAATCACGAATCCCTTCGGAACAGGTTCGCGTACTGTTCCTGAAAACGGTCGCCGCGCCGTTATCGTAAGCTCCATGTCGTACGGTGCCTTGGGATAAATACGCGTGGGGCCCTTGCGCGATACGGAAAAACCGGCATCTTGCCAGACTTCAAACGTATCGGTAATACGGTGGAACACGTTCCCCACATCATCGAGGTGCGTAAACGTCACGGTATAGGTCCCCGTCCCTCCTGCGGTATATACCGCTGAATAGTCTGGCACATCGACAACGTTGTTAGGACCACAGAGGCCCGAGGTGCTCACCGGCACTGTCTGGACGATGCCTTCGGGGGTCGTTATGACAAAATCAGTATTGGCATCACAGATGGTATTGCCCACATCATCGAGAACCGCCATCGAAAATTGCACCTTCTCACCAGGCTCATACACAGATTTGTGTGAGTTCACCGCGAGCACTCCCCAATAAAATTCGACAGTATCCGTGTAGGTCGATCCTCCTTCGGTAATGGTAAGTTCAAGGGAGTATTTACCCGGCCTGAATGACCGGGGATGCTTTTTGAATTCAAGCTTCCACTCGCCGTTCTCTTCGGTCTCAATATTCACCTCAACATTTTCTTTCGCTCCGCGCGGCCGCTGCAGCGTCGCCGCAACGGCGAACGAGTTATCGCGCCCCATGAGCTCATTGAGAACGCGTTCAAACGGCGAGCGCTGCGACTTGAATTTGAATGAGAACTCAGGAAGTTCATCTCCATCGAATTCCGTACGCGTCGAGATTCGCTGATTCACTCGCTTCTTGTCTGCTTTCTTGAGCTGAGCCTCTTCCGCGCGCCAGGTTACCTCGTCGCGCAAGAATCGAGCATCCACATCCCCGCGCCCAATCAATCCCTCTGCGAAGAGGAAGAATTGCTGCGCCCCGGCATCCGGTGACTCAAGCTCGAGCCTAAAGAATATCGTCTGCCCAGGGAGAATTTCGTATGATCGCTCAGAAGCAGCGACCGTTTGCATGTCGTCGGGCAACATTCCCTCGGGGAGCTGCCGCGCCTGCGCAATGGTTTGAGTAACCCAGTCACTGCCGTACACCGTCGACTCTTCAGTTCCCACAACCACATTGCTCACTTCGCAATTCGTTCTCTCCTCATTGAGAAGCGTACATGCCTGCAGTTCGTTCGTCGTTTCGCATGAGTAGAATTCACTCTCAGGGACGACCTGCCATCCGCTCTCGCAGAAATATGTCACATTGTCGCGTAGTTCGCGAACTGAACTCGCGGGAACATTACGCATGAATTGCGCGAGCTCCAACACCGAGCCCCGCGCCTCGGGAAACGCTACATGCAGAGCAAATTGCTCTGGTTCTTCGCTCTCATTCGTCACGCTCGCATACACCGTATTTCGCGAAACCTCGCCACTGTCGCGCGCAGCGCGCGCGTCATATGAACGTTTATGTGTTCGCATGACGAGCGTGTCTTCGCCCATGTCATCAACGAACGGAAAGACGATGTGCGACGCATCATCGAGAAGAAGTTTGATGAGGCCAGCATCACGGCGCAGCTCGTCGGTCACATTGTCTGCAACGTCATCGGGCAGTCCTTCCTCTGAGGAGAAGATATCTTGTGGACGCTCACGGTACACTGCGTCGAGCCATACTCCATCGAGATACGCACGCACAGGGGAAACGCCACTGCGCTCATACTCAACCTCAACGATCACCTCATCGAGCTGCGACCACTCGGTAATATCTTTGAGTTCCTGCGAGAAATATCCACCGTTTGTCGCATTCGAGATATCATTAGAGAGAAATATCTCTCCCGCAAGTCGCCATCTTCCTTCATGGAAGTAGCGAACAACCAGCTTATCTTCGTTTGGGACCACATCGTTCACATCGTAGGCGAACGAGAAGTTGAGCGCGACACTCTTGAGAGGACGCGTGGTGAGTCCGCCCTCTACGCCGAAGCCACTGAGCTGAATGGTGTGACACTCCCGCCCTGTAATGCTACAAGCGGCGACGTCTGAGATCCCTTCGGCAACCGTCGTAGACTCATCAGATTTCGCTGTTTCAACATCTTCGTCCTGAGAATCATCAGTGCCCGCTTCCGTCGACGTCGCACTGTTTTGCTCGTCCGTCGCTGTTTTGACTTTATCGACTTTCGCATATACCGGAGTCGCAAAGTATCTGAGCGACGACTCAGTCGGCGCCGGTACCGCATCAGGACTCACTTCTGGAGAATCGCTTGGCGCAGGAGTTACCGTTTCCTCAACCGGCGCAGCGGGCGAAGATTCTTCGGTCATCTCTGTTTGCGCCTCTGACTCCTCCACATCAATGACTGGCACCTCTTCGGGCGTTGTCGTGTCTACAGAACTATCGACATTAGTATCAGGAGTATTCTCGCCGCTAGTTTCCGGAGAGGACGTCGCACTATCGGTCTCGAGAAGTGGCGCCGCAACCTCGACCGCGCCCTCGGGTATCACCTGAACAACTTCAGAAATCAGGAATGCGGAATTCGCTTCATTGAAAGCCCCGAGCGGTGCCTGTGGCGGAAGTTCCTGCACGAGCGCGCGATCAAGCCCCGACCATCCCGCCCCCGAAGTCTGAGTCGGGAATATATGAGCGGTCTTTTCAGTGCGATAGGCGAGCACATAGGTACCTGTAAGGGAGAAGAAATACGCGCAGCAAAGAACCGCCGTGACTATCAGAATTGCACGGACCAATCTCTGTTTTTTAATGCGCGTGAGCATGCGGTACATCGGACATACCAAAAACGCCGGATATGGCAGTCCGCACCTAAATTCTATCAGGTGTTATGGCTATTTTTTCGCTCAACTGCGCGAAACTGTGGGCAATGTCAGGATTGAATTATGAGTGGATAAATGGGGTCATTTAGCATTGATTACTGACCGCGGACCATCTTCTTAAGATCTGAGAGATCGCCGGTCACTAGCTCCTCAGATATATCGAGAACCTCCTTTACGTGCTCCACCATCTCACGCTCCTTTGGCGTAAGTTGGGGCTTCTCGTCAAAGTCGTTGATCATCTGCTCGAACTCCTCTCTCATCGCCGTAAAGACGCGGTCGTTACGGTCTGCAATCTCAGCGACACGATGCAAGAGTCGATCCTTTTCAGTGAACGCGAGCGAGCGGGTGTAGAAGATCCATGTCGTCAGACCTCCGATAATGAAGGCAAACAAAAGGAGCACAATGCGCTCAGACGTCCATACCGGCGGCTTCTCCACCTCCTCAACAGCCGCTTTTGCGTTTGCTTTCACCACTACGGGGAGCGTCATTTCTTTCTTCACCTCTCGAACGTTTCCCGCTTTATCGTACGCTTTGATTGAAACTATCGTCGGACCGCCTGACTGAGGCGGCACAGGCGTCGAGCCGTTCAGGAAATCCGCTGCCTTTATGGTCACCGCTGCGGTTGAACCGAAAAGAATCTCATACTTCTCAATTCCGGAAAGCTCATCGGTCACCTCAAACGCAAAGCGCGGCGGCGAGGTGCCGTCCGCCGATTCTACAAGCGAGAAATCAAACTCTTTGGGGGGAACGGTATCGATCTGAAGTTTGAATGTTCCGACCTCCCCCCAACCGTACTCGTTGCGATACTGCGCCACAAGGAATGAGACACCGTCTTTGATATCCCTCACGAAAAGTGGGAGTGACGCGTCTTTGTGTACCTCAGTTGGTTTCGCATCCTCCTTATCGGAGAGAACCCAGCGTACGCTCGTCACGTCTCCCGGGGCTTTCCAGGTAAATTGTGCCGTGGACGTTCCATACCATAAGTCCGGCTTAGCGTGCGTCGGTGAGAGCGTCGTGGGCGCGAGCGGGGTCGCCCCTCCCGATATGACGCTCTCAGACTCAGCAGGAGCAGCCTCTACTGGTGCACTTTTTGTGCCCTCCACGATGGTAATAGTTGCTTCTTGCCCTGCACTAAAAACGTTCGTCCCCTTGCCGTCTGCTGCAAGAACCGAACCGTTCGAGAATGTGAGTTTCGCCGTCCCAACTTTCTTCGGTTTAAAACGAATCGTCACTATGGTGCCTTTGTTCGAAAACGCTGAGGGAGTACCTCCGCTAAAGGTGACGGTACCGTTCCCATTTGAGAAAGCTGGTTCTGCCGTCCAGAGTGAAAACACCGAGCCGTCTTTAGAGACATTCACGACCGACAGCACATCCTTATCAAAATTAACCGTGCCATCTGACGCGTTCACACTCTGTCCTTTCGGATCTATCGACACTTTGAGCGAAAACTCACCCCCCATCGGGAATTCCGCCGTCGAGGGAGAGAGAGAAAGCTCAGCCGCGTTCGCAATGGGTGCTGAGAAGAAAAAAAGCGCACCCAAAAAAGCAAGGACGAGCCCACTCATACGTTCCCTTTTCGTACTGAGCATTATCTTCATGGTACAGCGATATACACTCTTCGGAAATGGAAGAGGTGTGGAGTGCGCCCGGACTCGCACACACTTAAATTTGGGTGACCTGAATCCGCTTGCCGTTTCCGGGAGCTACTTTAAGAGGCAAGAGGAGCATGAGAACTCCTTCGCGCATCTTCGCTTCGGTTCGTGCTGCATCGACTTCTGCCGGAAGAATTATTTGTCGATAAAACGCACCCCAACCGCACTCTTCAAGAATATGCTCCTTTCCTTCGGGAGACGGATTCTCGAAATGTTCGTCTGCGGGACGCGTGCGCTGGCCCTTTATCGTCACCACATCATCATCGCCTTCAATGGTGACGCTAAAATCATGTACGGATGCGCCGGCAATCTGCGCGTAAATAACGATCGCCGTTTGCGTTTGCATGATATCAACCTTCAATTGTTCGGCGACTTGCTGAGGATTGTGCTGAACGCTTGTCGTTTGTTGTGCAACCAATTTATCTTGCTTTGCATCGGTCGCAGTCGATGGAATAACATCTTTCTTTTTCAGCCTGTCGAGGAATGACGACATAAAGATCTACGTGCAGTCATTATACGCTCATTCAAAACAAAAAAATCTTTTTGGTGTGGATAATCATTCGCAATCGCTCATGTTGCGCAAAACACGTATTTCATTGTTGCGATTTCGTCGCAGGAAAATAGATGCGGTTCTTTGTATAGTTTTCCAATGTTTTCTGTGTAGACTCAAAAAGGTGCTCTGGCAATGCATCGAGCGCAAACCATTGCCATGCGAGGCATTTATCCGGTTCGACTATCTGCGGCTCTCCCCCCTCATAAGCCCCCAGCACACCAATGTTGATGTAATGCTTATTGTCGGAATGAACATAACGCAACTCATCACAGACGGAGATAAGCTCGAAGTTACTGATGGTGAGACCTGTTTCTTCAAGCACTTCGCGCTGTGCAGCTTCAAAGATAGTGTCACCAAATTCAATATGACCTCCCGGAAAAGCCCATTCGCCCGCACCATGCGAAGAGACTCTCAATCCAAGCAACACCCGCTTTTCTGCGTTGAGAATAAGGACACCAACACCGACACGAGGACGCAGTTCAGTTTCAGAAGAGTTCTTCTCCATGAAAATAAGAATATTTACGGCTGTCGGTATTCGCCGGGAAGAATGTCTGCCTCGCTAATAGGAAAGAGCCGTGCAACGGCGCGGCCGACAATGAATTTCTCGTTAAGCGGACCCCATTCTCGTGAGTCTGAACTCGCGACCCTATTGTCCCCCATCACGAAATACTCAGAATCGGTGAGTCTCGTCACACTCTCGTCTTTGAGGGGTGTCCGTGTCGAGAGGTATGGCTCACTGAGCTCGCGCGTATTACCCTCTCGATCCGTGATAAAAACGGATCCACCTTTGATTTCGATCGTCTCTCCCGGAAGCCCTACGACGCGCTTGATGTAGAACACCGCTGAGTCGAGTGGGTACCTGAAGATGAGGACGTCTCCCCGCGATGGTTTCTCAAACCGATACGTGAGCTCATCAATAACGAGGTATTCTTTTGGATCGAAGGTGGGGACCATCGATGCACCAGAAACAATGAAAGGCTGGGCGACGAAGAAGCGAAACGGGGTCACGATCATAAGCGCAATGAGCGTGAACTTAAGAATCTCAGCGAGCGCACTCCGCGGCCTTGCCTCTGTCTCAATCGAAAGCGAGGGGTCCATAAAATAAAGTGTAGCATTTCCGTTAAGCCCACACGCGAAACAAGCGGCCTTGCGGCCGCTTGCTTGCTTCATTTCGTCGTATCACCTAGGAGAGATGCTTCGACACGAGCTTGGTCATCTCAAACATTGAGACTGTAGCCTTGCCACCGAAAACCTTCTTGAGCGCTGCATCGGCATTAATGTTGCGCTTGTTCTTCGCATCCTGGAGGCCATGCTTCTTAATGTAGACCCAGAGTTTCTTCACAACTTCTGAACGCGGCATAGGACCCTTTCCGACGACTTCCGCGAGATCCGCGCTCACGGTCATGGGCTTCATGAATGCTGATGTAGCTTTTGCCATATCATTGTTATCAATTAACTAAGACCTTCATACTAGCACCCCCTCGAGAAATGGGTAGGCCTCTCGATGACATGCCGAGGATAGGCCGAAAAGGCCATTCAACGACTCTCAAGTTTCCAGACATCATACGCAACCTCTTCATAGGGGTGCGCGTTTTTTAAAGCATCGAGGACGGCGTCGAGCACCGCCTCACTACACTGACATTCGACACGTTCTTCCTCCACTTCCTCAGGAACACCGATACTGCCGATTGCCGGCTCCGCTCCCGGAAGCGGGACGAAGCGACCAACACCGCGCACACTAAAGCTGCAATGCGAATAATTCCCTATGAGACCGGCTCCGGCATCGCCAATCGCTCTCCTGACATCATCTGCCGCCGCGATAGGTACTGTGAATACGAGCTTATATATCTGCGTCATGTTGTGATGCCTAAGCGATCCTGCACGTATCGACCCCTTCGCTCTTTAAAAGAGTCGCTTTGCGCGTAATACCCCCTGCGCCCGAATACCCCCCGAGGGAACCGTCTGATCGAATAACGCGGTGACAGGGGACTTCCGGAGCATACGGATTCTTCCCCACCGCGCTCGCCACGGCGCGGATGGCCCGCGGCTTACCGATACGCCGCGCAAGCTCCGCATACGTAATGCACTCACCCTTTTTAATGCGACAGAGGGCGTGCCAGACGTGCTTTTGGAAAGGCGTCCCCGGCCCCGCGTCTATCTGTGCTTTCATGGAGAGATACTATCACGCCACGAAATCCACAGAGGGGCTATTGCAGTCGTCATACGCACCCGTATGATGGCGCTGCACACAGAAAGTGTGTCATCAAGCCCCATGGAGGATTGAGATGCGTATCGGTGGTATCGTACTTGCCCTCGCCTTCGCTGCGTCGCCGGCGTTTGCCTATGAAGCCAACACGCCGCGGCAAAATCAGCGGTTCCAGACCGCCTCGACGAACTGGGTCGGCTTCGCGGTCTCCCGGAACGGAAGGGTTTTCTACTCGAACCCGGGAACGGAGTCGTGGGCACGCAATTCGGCACGAACGGAGTGCGAGCAGACCTCGCTCCATTCGTGCAATGCGATCGCGGTGTCCGCAACGAGTGACGTCATTGCCATTCATTGCCGCGACGGCAGCGGCCAGGGCGGCTTCATCGGCGGCTCGAACATCAACTACGGCGCGGCCGAATGGATCGCGTTCAACAAGGCCCAACAGGCCGGATATGGTGACCGCTCGTGCCGAATCGTCTACGTATACTGACGAACAGCATCAGCGGTGAATCCTAGGGCGCGTCCTCCCGGACGCGCCCTTTCTCTATGCGGTTATTCGAAGCGCAGTGCGTCGATGGGATTCATGTTCGCGGCTTTGCGCGCCGGATAGTATCCAAAAATAATGCCTGTGAGCGCGGCAACGCCGAACGCAAGTGCGACGGATAGTGGCGTAACGCTGGTCGATACGGTTCCGGTCAGATTTACGAGATATGCCACACCCCACCCGAGCGCTATTCCAATGACTCCGCCGATGAGCGTGAGTGCGATAGCCTCTGCTAGAAACTGCCGCGAAATGTCCCTCTTTTTTGCACCAATCGCCTTCCTGAGACCAATTTCCTTCGTCCGCTCCGTGACGGTCGTGAGCATCATGTTCATAATGCCAATGCCGCCGACGATGAGTGAAATCCCGCCAATGGCACCTAGTAAGTACGTGAGTGTGGCGGTAATACTTGAGGCTGTCGATAATATGTCGTTTTGATTGAGTACGGTGAAATCGGCATTTTCGGGATCGTCGATACGATGGCGGGCAAGCAAAAGCGCAGTCACGTCTGCCTGTATCTGCGCCATATCCTCTGCGCTCTCAGCCTGGATATTGATAGATGAGACTGAATCGCTCCCGGCGAGATAACGCTGCGCGGTGCGCACGGGAATATAAATGATGTCGTCTTGATTCTGAAATCCCGATCCTCCCTTCGAGACGGTGATGCCGATCACCTTAAATTCGAGGCCGCTTATTCGTATGACCTGCCCGACCACGCCCTCCTCTCCATCACCGAAAAGGTCATCACGTGTCGTCGGTCCGATGACCGCGACCTTGGCCGCAGAGAGATTCTGCGAATCAGAGAAAAACAAACCTTCCTCGACAGATACATTTCGTATTTCGGCATAGCTCGGCGACACACCGTTCACGGTCGTATTCGTATTGGTCCCCTTCGCCGTGATCTGATATCTATTCGTGACGCTTGTGGCGACCGCTTTGACCTGGGCAATAGTCTCTCTCACCGCATCAGCGTCCGATTGTTTGAGCGTACTCGCCGATCCACGACCCTGTGAGGCGGAGAACCCCGGTCCCCGCTGCTGACCAGGAGTCACCTGCACCAGATTAGACCCCAATGATGCAATCGATGACGAAATCGACGCAGAAGCCCCTGCGCCAATCGACACCATAGCGATCACTGAGGAGATTCCGATAACAATACCGAGGATGGTGAGTCCGGACCGGACCTTGTTCGCAGACAGCGCGACATACACTTCTGAAATGACATCGTGTGGCTTCATAATTATTCGTGGCGTCGCGCGACACGGCGGGTATGTTTCTTCGTATCATCGGCAACTGTTCCGTCGCGAACATAGATGATTCGTTCGGCATGTTCAGCAACATCCTGCTCGTGCGTGATCAGAATGATAGTCTTCGAACTATCCTCGTGCAGGCGCTGGAACGTGCCGAGCACTATCTCGCCGGTCTTGGTATCGAGATTACCGGTCGGCTCATCCGCCAGTATCATCGTCGGCTCATTAACCAGAGAGCGCGCAATCGCAACACGCTGAATTTGCCCTCCGGAGAGCTGGTTCGTATGACGTCCGTAGAATTTCTCCTCAAGACCTGCTGCGCGCAGCGCCTGACGCGCTCGCTTATCGCGCTCAACGGCAGGCACTTCGCCATAGACCATCGGTAACGTCACATTCCTCAGCACACTCGTGCGCGGTAAAAGATTGAATTGCTGAAACACGAAGCCGATCTCATGACACCGTATCGTCGCAAGCTCATCATCCGTCATCTGCGAGACGTCCTTTCCGTTAAGGTGGTACGTTCCGGCGGTCGGCGTATCAAGACAGCCCAAAATGTGCATCACCGTCGATTTTCCAGACCCAGACGGTCCCATAATAGCGACAAATTCTCCGTCTGCTATCGTGAACGACACACCTCGGAGCGCGTGGTAGGCAGAATCTCCCGTGCCGTAGACTTTGGTGATGTCTCGCAGTTCGATCATACCTAGGGACGGATCCCGCCCCCAGGACCTCTGAAGCTGCTGTTGGTAGTGGGTGCGCTCGAGCCGTTCTGTGTGCGGACCACGATCTGCTGCCCTTCGACGAGCCCACTCACAATCTCAACGGTCGTATCATCCGCAATCCCAATTTCTACAGGGATCCGTGCGGGCTCATGCTCTGTAGCAACAGCATCACGACCGACCGCCTCAAGTGGCGGATCAAACGCGAGTACATAGCTGCCGTTTGCCTGTGTCTTCACGGCACTCGACGGAACTTTGAGCACATCCTGCTTGCGCGCAACGACAATCGACGCGTTTGCGGTCATACCGGGCTTTACCCGAGGATCTTGCGCGTCGAATCCGATCTTGATGGTATAAGAAACGACGCCCTGGACGACTACGCCGACAACATCCACCTCAGCAACTGATCCGGTCAGCGCGACATCATCAAGCGCATCAAATGATAGCTCGACAGTATCGCCAATCTCGATTTTCGCAGCATCAACCTCGTTGAGTGAGAGTTCCGCAATCTTCTGATCAGAAATAAGTGACCCAACTGCCCCGCCCGTGCCCACACTATCACCGCGACGCACGTCGACGGACGCGACGATACCTGAAAACGGTGCCCGAATACTATGATCGGCCAATTCGCTCTGCGCTTCCGCGAGCGCGGCCTCTTTTTGTTTCAGCGTATTCTCCAATAGCTTGAGATCAAACGGATTTTCGCCGGTCGGGTTTCCCACTGACGCGAGTTCGAGTGCATGTTCCGCGTCAACGAGCATGTCGCGTGCGTCTTCGATTGCCTTTTCCGCATTGGTAAGCGTCGTGAGAACCGCATTTGCGCTCGTCACGTAGCCACGAGCTGCGGTTTGCGCAAGAGTGATATCGGTATCAATATTCCAATCACGACGCTCCATGATGTCGAGGACCGTGTCGATAAGATTTGTCTCACTCACCACCGCTCGGGCGAGAAGTGTCGCCATGTTTTGCGCCCCAGAGAGCGCCTCACCGAGCTCCTTTTCGGATGACGTTCGTGAGAGGGACTTAAATGCTGCGGCACTGGTGAGGTACGCATCGCGTGCCTTCTGATAATCCGCTTCGGCGGTATTCGCATAACTGCGGACGAGGACACGCTCTTGATCAGCAGAAATAAAAAGCGTTTGATAGGCATTCACGTTTTGCGAATTCGGGTCGATATCTTTGTCGTATAAGATCTCATCCGCTCCCGAAACAATGTCCGGTACCGTAACGAAGGCATCAGCAAGTGCCACATATGCTTCTTCATACGCATCGGAAAGATCACGCTTTGCGCGCTCTACCTCTTCCTCAAGACCTTTGTAGTCAATAGGAGCCTGGAGGGTGTCGTGCTCAAGATTGAGGCGCGCTTCTTCGACGGCAAGGCGCGCATCGATGACCGCACGCTGCGCATCAGAGCCATCGAGCGTAGCGATCACCTGCCCCTGCTTCACCTGATCCCCTTCCTTCACGAGCACCGAAACGACATCTCCAGAAACCTTTGCTTTGATGGTTGTTTCGTCAGAGGCCGCCACCTGACCACTCGCCGCGATCGTCGCCACGAGCTCCCCTTTTTCGACAGTACCTACCACATACTTCGCTTCAGTGTCGTCCGACCACCACTGCGCATATGCTGCATATCCAAAAACACCGACACACAAAACACCACCAACGAACAACGTGCGGTGGAGACGAATGTAGGTAAGACCTCTCTGTACTGATAATCGAATAGTGTTTGGTATCATAGCTCTTAGAACCTTACCGTTAGTACACCGCAAGAGCAACTTTGTTTCAAAGAGAAGCGGCCGCCAGAAAGTCCGGCGACCGCTCATATCTTATCGGGGGGCCAACATGGTGAGCCGGTCCTCCATCGAGGGATGACTGCTCCAAATGGTCCTCCTTTTTAGGTCATCAACATCGCGTACTGCGAGAATATTCATCGCTTCGATCTTCATGAGGGCGGTGGTCATGTCCTCATGTCGTTCAGGTCCCAGAATCTGCAACGCACCTAGATCGGCCAAATGTTCCGTGAGTCGCTTGAACCATGCCGCCAACGCAAAGCAAATGCATGCGAGAAGCGACGCAGCCCAGCAGCCCACCACATTGAGAGAGAAGAGCGCATGCAAAGCAAGCCACACATGGAACATGGCGGGAATACTCATGACGATCGCCATGGGAGCATCCCGCGCTTTCACATGCGCGAACTCATGTGCAATGACTGCTTCCAACTCCTCAAGAGACAGCATCCGCTCAAGGGGGCCTTGTATAATGAACGTACACGAGCTGAACCGGTCATACACGCCCATGTTCATAGGACCAGGTGCCCGCAGCACTTTCACCTCACGCGCAAGCCCAGCCCTATGCTTCACCCACTCGATCATGGCTCGCGTAATCGGCGAGACCTGATCTTGAGATAGTGAGCGCATGGGAGGCACTGCATGCGTGAAATACATGTACACAACAGCACCGATGGTTATCGGTATGCCGGCCATATACAGTATCGCAGGCGAAACTAGTGCCCTCTGCCTTTCGAGAAGAGGGAACATGAACACTGGTGAAATGATCATGATGATAATCACTAAGGCAATCACACCCCATTTCTTGCAGACGAGCCCGCAGATTCGCCTGCGATAGCCCCGAATCCACGGAACCCAGAGCATGTGCTCCTCCTTTTGTGTGAGAGAACTATGCTGGCCGAAGCCAGGTAGATAGGTTCTACGATATAAAGGTTACACCGTCAACAATCGTCCTTTTTTTGAGAATGGTATCGTACTGATATGGACGAACGTTTATCCCCACTCACCCACAAACCCCCAGAACCTATAGAAGACCCACGCCCACTTACCTTTTCTGTCCAAATCGACGGCGCGCCCACCATGGTGGAATTTCGCCCTGAGTTCCGGATCGCACCAGGAAATGCCGTCGCAACAGGCGAGGGTATCGTCTCCGGCAGCGCCATCATCGGAGACAGAACGGTACCCGCCGTACTCAAAGAGTATCGTGAGCGCGATCGTAAAACATTTGAGAACGCCGTAACAATGCAGCAAGCGCTTCATGAGGCAGGACTGCGTGGTATACCACTGGTCGCACACGAAGATCTGCGCATACTTTCCCTCAATGTAAATCACTCGGGGTATGTCGCGCTCAGTTCTACCAATACATCTGACATCGCACTTCCCCGCTCTATTGAGCGCATTGATGGCTTCGAGGAAGTAGTAACACGCATGTGCGCCGAGGTGATAGAAGCGACTGAAAAGGGTTACCTTCTTCCGTCTGATGCGTACTTTTTGCTCATTGATAGAAACTTAGGCAGCATCGCTCATTCGCGAACAGCTGATTTTTTTATCGGCGATTTCGATTTTGTTCGACGACAACGCGCAGACGAGACACACACAGAACTCTTTCGGAATAATGTCCGGGATCTCGCACATTTTCTCTCCTTTTTCATATCAACCCACTGCACGGAACCTTTATTGGAA
>Ga0255204_1000303_pt1 | contig 15267 bp, 16 predicted proteins | sample Miss_Colum_RepC__2_FD_188418 | JGI IMG/M metagenome (GOLD analysis project Ga0255204, IMG submission 188418) | Freshwater microbial communities from Mississippi River, Louisiana, United States - Miss_Colum_RepC_8h | ecosystem: Environmental > Aquatic > Freshwater > River | place: USA: Louisiana... | reverse complement strand
CGGGCGTGGCGGAGGTTGACCGGTGAGTGCATGAACTTTTCTCCATCAATCAAGTCAGCGTGCAGGCCCGGCTCCAGCCAGTCGAGAAACTGGTCGGCCGTCCAAAGCCGGGGAACCGGCGGGAGCGGCGCTGTCCGTGTGGGCGGTGGGAGAATGGCTGTCGGCACGGCAGCAAAGTAGCCAAGCCATCGCCGGGCGACAAGGGGTGTTTGACGTGGCCAGAAAAACAAAAAAGGCGGCTCTGAAACCAGAGCCGCCTCTTGAATTGACAGGACGAGGTTAGTGCTTCGCCGCAGCCGTGCCTTCGAGATGCACCGCCTTGTAGCCGCCGATGGACTTGAAGTAGAGCAGGATGCCCAAGTAGAGCACCGCCATCATCGCGGGAATCGCGGAGTCGGCCACGAGGGTCTTGCGGTCACCGGCGATGGATGCCTCGGCGGCGGCCTTCTGCTCAGGTGTGCGCTTGGCGGCCTCCACCTTCTGGGCGTCACCCAGCTTGGTGCCATCCAGACCGGTGGCCTCACCGAAGAAGAGGAAGGAACTGGGCTTCTCCGCCTTGAACTGAGCGTAGGCAGCCGGGTTCGCCTTCTGCAATTCCTCGCCGGCGAAACGGTCCTTCGCGTAACCAAGGCCGGGCGAGCCAATCATGCCCGCGGACATCATGCCGATGCCGCCCATGATGGAGATGGCGATGGCCCCGGTGCGCGGGAAGCGGTCAGAGGCAACCGCCAGCATCGTCGGCCAGAAGAAGGTCTTGCCGATGCCGTAAACCGTCAAGGCGAGCAACGCACCACCGAAGCTCGAGATGCCACTGACGAGGTTCAGGCCCACACAGGCCAGCACGGCGCACAAGAGCAGGATGCCCACCGGGGTAAGCCCGATCTTCTTCTCGATGAAGTCCGCGCAGAAGCGGAGCGCGAACATCGTTGCGGAGGTGAAGACGAAGAGGATCTTGCCCTGCTCGGAGCTGAGGATGTTGCCGGTGATGTTTTGAATCCAGCCGTCGGTGCCGAGTTCCACCGCGCCGACCAAGGCATGGGCGATGAACAGGACGAACAACAGAACGGAACCAATGGAGAACTGGGTCATCACGGCGACCACCACGAGCAGCGCGCCGCCAATGCCGTAGGAGATGCCGGCGGACAGCCCGAGCGTGTCCTTGCAGAAGAGGGCGAGCAGGCCGCACACGACCAGGCCGCCGAGGATGCCGACATCCTTGAGCATTTCACCGAGGCTCAGACCCTTCTCCGAGGCTTCCGATTTCGGGAAGCTCTGGCCAAAGAACATGATGCCGTAGGCGACGGTGGGGATGAGGTAGAGGGACAACTGGATCTTCCAGTTCAGCTTCATCTGGTCGTCCAGCACCCAGCCCAGCACGCCACCGATGATGAGGCCGGCGGGCCAGCTCGCGTGGAGGATGTTCAGGTAGTGCGTGCGGTTGTGCGGGAAGAGCGTGGCGACGAGCGGATTCGCGACGGCTTCCAGCGTGCCGTTGGCGAAGGCGAAGATGAACATGCCCCACTTGAGCATGTCGAAGGCGTTCTCCTTGCTCGTCGCGCCAAAGGTCACAAAGGCGGACAGCACGTGGAGCGCGAAAGCGACGATGACCAGCTTGCCATAGCCAATCTTGTCGCAGACCACGCCGCCAATGATGATGCCGAAGCAGAAGCCGGTGAAGCCGGCACCACCGATGGCACCGAGCTGCGCGCCGGTGAAGCCAAATTCAGAGCCCCAGTTGTCAAAGATGCCGCCCCGGATGGCGAAGCCGACGCCGGCGGCAAGGATCGCCATGAAGCCGGCCCAGAGGAGCCGTTTGGCGTTGGGCGCGATGGCCTCGTTGGAAATTGTTTGGTCTTCGGTCATAGTTTTACTGGCTTGGTGGTTTCGTTACTGAGACTGACTAGAGGGTGAACGCCGGCAGCTTCACAATCGCGCCGCCCTTCTGGGCTGACTCGTGGGCGCACAGGCCCACGCATGTCCAGTTGGCGGACTGCTTGGCATTCGGGAAGGGATCGCGGTTCTCGACGAGCGCCATCGCAAACTCGTGCGCTAGGTGGGGGTGGCTGCCGCCGTGGCCGCTGCCCTGGGTGAAGCTCAAATGGGTCTTCTTGCTGGAGTCGTAAACGCCCTGCGTCGTGTATTTGGCAATGCTCTTGGGCAGGCGCTTGGCAAAATCAGGGCACTTCACCGGCTTGGGAATCTTCGGCTCGGGCTTCTTCGCCGTGTGCAGGATCAGCGGCTCGTGCTCGACGAGCGGCCACTCGACGGACTGCTTGTCGCCGTAAACGTCAATGCTCTCGCGATACTGGCGAGCTGTGTCGAACAGCGAGCGGATGATGCGGGCGCTGACATCGCTGCCGGCGAACTTCACGTGGGCGGTCTCGACGGCGAAGGGCGAGCCGTATTTCTCGATGAGTTCCTTCCGAATCGTGCCGGAGCCGAAGCAGGAGACGTATTCGGCGGGCTTGCCGATGAGTCCGGCAACGGGGCCGACGCAGTGGGTGGCATACCACATCGGGGGCAGGCCGGGCCAGTAGTTGGGCCAGCCGTCCATGTCCTGCTGGTGCGAGGCCTGGACGAACTGGAGCTTGCCGAGCTTGCCGTCATCGAGCAGCTCCTTCATGAAGAGATACTCGCGGGCATACACGACGGTCTCCATCATCATGTATTTGAGGCCGGTCTGCTTGACGAGATCCACGATCTTCTTGCAGTCGGCGATGCTGGTGGCCATGGGCACCGTGCAGGCGACGTGCTTGCCGGCCTTGAGCGCGGCGATGGACATCCACGCGTGATCGGGGATGGGAGAGTTGATGTGGACCACGTCCACAGCCGGGTCTAGCAACGCGGCGAAGTCCTGATAACGCGTCTGGACGCCGAAGTAATCACCGATGGCATTGAGCTTCTTCGCATCGCGCTGGCAGATGGCGTAGCAGGTGGTGTGGGGATGCTTCTGCCAGAGCGGGATGAATTCCGCTCCGAATCCGAGACCGACAATGGCGACGTTGATTTTCTTGCTCATGTGTTAAGGCTGGTTGCTTTACCACCCGAGGGTGTCGCCCGCCACTGCGGCCAGCCATGAGTTCCTGCGCATTTCTTTCTGAGAATTTTCCGCCGGGCAGGGACGCCAAAAGCGTTCCCGCCAGTTTTCTTGGGCGGCAGCGCGCCGAGTAAAACCGCCCGGCCGCGCGACCGTCAACGGGAAACTTCCCCGCCGCGCCGCCGGGTCCGGAGCCCGGCCTCCGGCCCGGCTGGGTAGGCGTTTCCCTTATCCACCCTAAACCTTTACCAGCACCACAGACTGGGGCGCGGCCCAATTGTTGCGCCCGCCGGCTCACCCTACCTTGGCGGCGTGACGACAAGAACGGAGCAACAAGAAATGGCCAGCCGGGCGCAACGTTGCACGCAGGCCCTCCGCTTGGCAGCCACGGTGAAAACCCTCAACCCATCATCGCCATGAACTCCCACAACGACAGCAATCACATCATCCAAACGCTGGCCGAATCGAAGGTTTACAAGGACTACGAGCGGGCCTTCAACGAGACCACCGGACTGCCGCTCAACCTCCGCCCGGTGGAGAGCTGGCAGCTCCCCCATCACGGCCGCCGCAATGAAAACCCCTTCTGCGCGATGATGGCCGAGCGCAGCCGCACCTGCGCCGCCTGCCTCCAAGTCCAGCAGCAACTCGCGGAGGCCGCCAAGTGCACGCCAGCGTCCGTCACCTGCCAGTTCGGCCTGTGCGACTCCGCCGTGCCAGTGCGCACGGGGGAAAAAACCATCGGCTACCTCCAGACCGGCCAGATCTTCCGGCGCAAGCCCAGCGAGGCCCAGTTCGACCGCGCGGCGAAGCTGGCCGCCGAGGGTGGTGCCAGCGTTTCCCGCGAAGAAATGCACGAAGCCTATTTCCAGACGCCCGTCCTGTCGCAGAAACACCACGAGGCGGCGGTCAACCTGCTGCACATCTTCGCCGACCACCTCGGGCTGGTGAGCAACCAGATCATGGTGCAAAACGCCAATGCCGAGCCGCCGATGATCACGCGCGCCAAGCAGTTCATCCAAGAGCACCACACCGAGGATCTTTCGCTGGGCATGGTTTCCCGCGCGGTGAACACCAGCACCTTCTACTTCTGCAAGATGTTCAAGAAGGCCACCGGCATCAACTTCACCGACTACCTCTCCCGCATCCGCATCGAGAAGGCGAAGAACCTCCTGCTCAACCCCAACCTGCGCATCAGCGAGGTCGCCTACCAGGTCGGTTTCCAGTCCCTCACGCACTTCAACCGCATCTTCAAGAAACTGGCCGGCCAGTCGCCCACCCAATACCGGGAGCACCTGCCGGCGGCGTGATCCCGTTCACCACCAACAATACGGAACTAACATGAGCGCCACGACCAGCAAACAGAGGCGCAGCAATCGTATTGCAACGCCGCCACCGCGCGAGCCGACACACGACGAAATTGCGCTGTGCGCGCGAGCCATCTGGGAGCTGGAGGGGCGCCCGCAAGGCCGTGCCTTGGAGCACTGGCTGCAGGCCGAAGCCACCTTGCGGGAGGGGTTCAGGAGCGAAGCCGAGGCCGCTGCCCACGAGCCGTCGCGCCGGTCCGCCCGGAATAGTTCCAGGCGCAGCCAGTTGCCCGCGCCCGGGCTTTAGTCGTGTCAGGCTGGCGCGGATTCGTATCCTGCGCCCATGGCCAACTACTCCCGAATGACCAAGGCCCAACTGAGCGCCCGCTTGCAGGCGCTGGATGCCCGGGCGGACGGCGCTGCCAACGCCGCCGACGCGTCCGTGAAGGAGCTGCGCGACCTCAAGGCCGCGCTCGACGCGCATTCCATCGTCGCCATCACCGACGCCTGCGGCCTCATCACCTACGTCAACGACAAGTTCTGCGAGATTTCCAAATACAGCCGCGCCGAGTTGCTTGGCCAGGACCACCGCATCATCAACTCCCGCCACCACTCGAAAGAGTTCTTCCGCAACCTCTGGCAGACCATCGGGCGCGGGCAGGTGTGGAAGGGCGAGCTGCGCAACCGCGCCAAGGACGGTGGCATTTACTGGGTGGACACGACCATCTTTCCGTTCGTCGGCGCGGACGGGAAGCCCACGCAATACATCGCCATCCGCACGGACATCACCCAGCGCAAACGCGACGAGGAGAAGCTCGCCGAACTGGCCCGCTCGCTGGAGGAGAAAAACAAGGAACTCGAATCCATCGTGTATATCGCCTCGCACGACCTCCGTTCGCCGCTGGTCAACATCCAGGGCTTCAGCAAGGAACTCACGCGCGCGTGCGAAGGACTGCGCCGCAAGCTCGTCGAGACGCCCGGCCAGTCCATTCCGAAGCACGAACTGCAAGCGGCGCTGGGCGAGGATATCCCCGAGGCCCTCTCCTTCATCCAGGCGGGCGTGACAAAAATTGACGCGCTGCTCGCCGGCTTCCTCCGCTTCTCCCGGCTGGGCCGCGCCGCGCTGCGGGTCGAACCGCTCCCGATGAACGCGATGCTCCAGCAAATCGCGCACGCGATGGAGTTCCAACTTCAGCAGAACGGCGCGCAGCTCGAGATCGGCGACTTGCCCGACTGCCTCGGCGACGCGACGCAAATCAACCAGGTCTTCTCCAACCTGCTCGACAACGCGCTCAAGTATCTCGACCCGCACCGCGTCGGGCACCTCCGCGTCACCGGCTGCGTCGAGGACGGTCGCGCCATCTACACCGTCGCAGACAACGGCATCGGCATCGCGCCGGAGCACCAGCACAAGGTCTTCGAGATTTTCCACCGCCTCGACCCCGCGCACGGCACGGGCGAGGGCCTGGGCCTGACCATCGCGCAACGCATCCTCGAACGGCAGAACGGGAAGATCTGGGTGAACTCCGCGGCGGGCAAGGGCAGCACGTTCTTTGTGAGCTTGCCCGCCGCGACGAAGAAAGGCTAAAGGATGTCCGTGACCAAAGAAGTGGTAATCCTCATCGCTGAAGACGACGCCGGTCATGCGGTGCTCATCGAGAAGAACCTCCGGCGCGTGGGCCTGCACAATCCCATCCAGCGCTTCGAGAACGGGCAGGACATCCTCGATTTCCTCTTCCGCCGCACCTCCGGCCCGCAACGCCGCGTGGACACCGGGTATCTGCTGCTGCTCGACATCCGCATGCCCAAGGTGGACGGCGTGGAGGTGCTGCGGCAGGTGAAGGATGACCCCAGCCTGCGCATGCTGCCCGTCATCATGCTCACCACCACCGAGGATCCGCGCGAGGTCGCGCGGTGTCATGAGCTGGGCTGCAACAACTACCTCGTCAAACCGGTGGACTACGATAAGTTCTCCGAGGCTATCAAGCAACTCGGCCTCTTCGTCTCCCTCGTGCAGGTGCCGGACCTCAACGACCAGCCCTGATCATGTCCACCCAGGCCCAGCCCGTCACCGTGTTCGTGGTGGATGATGACCGGGGGCTGGCTCGCCTCATCGAGCGCACGCTCAAGCGCGCCGGCCACACCACCACCTCCGCCAGCTCCGGCGGCGACGCGCTCACCTGGCTGGGGCAGCAACGGCCGGAGCTGCTGCTGCTCGACCTGAAGCTGCAGGACCTCGATGGTCGCGAGCTCATCAGCCAGCTAGAGGCGCAGGGGCACACCGTCCCCTTCATCGTCATCACCGGCCAGGGTGACGAGCGGGTGGCCGTGGAGATGATGAAGCGCGGCGCGCTGGATTACATGGTCAAGGACGCGCAGTTCCTCGACCACGTCCCCGCCGTGGTGCAACGCGCCTTGGCGCAAATCGAGCGCGACCACCGGCTGGCGGAGGCCGAGGCGGCCTTGCGCCGCAGCGAAGCCATTCTCGCCACCGCCCAACAGATCGCCCAGCTCGGCTGCTACGAAGTCCAGCTTGGCCCGCCGCCCAAGGCCCGCTGGTCCGACCAAATGTTCCGCATCCTCGGCGTCGCGCCGGGCGTGCTCGAGCCGCTCTCCGATGAGTTCTTCAACCGCTACGTCCATCCCGACGACCGCGCGTGGGTGCAGGCGGCCATCGAGCAGGGCATCCGTCAGGCGCACGGCTGGAACTTCGAGTATCGCATCCTCCGTCCAGACGGCGAATTGCGGCACGTCCTCAGTTCCAGCGAGGCCATCCCCGACGGCGGCCAGACGCGCAAGATCGTCGGCACCATGCTCGACATCACTGAGCGCCGCCGGCTCGAGCAGGAAGTCCTCAACATCAGCGAGCAGGAGCAGCGCCGCATCGGGCAGGACTTGCACGACGGCATCTGCCAGCAGCTCGCGGGCATTGAGCTGATGAGCCAGGTGCTGGAGCAATCGCTGGCGCGCAAGACGAAGAAGCACTCCGCGCAGGCCGGGCAGATCGCCGCGCATGTCCGCGAGGTCATCTCGCAGACGCGGATGCTCGCGCACGGTCTTTGCCCCGTGGTGCTGGAGTCCGAAGGCCTGATGTCCGCGCTGCAAGAGCTGGCCCACGCCACCGTGAGGATGTTCGGTGTGGAATGCGTCTTCCGCTGCGCCCATCCCGCGCACATCCACGACACCGCCACCGCCACGCACCTCTACCGCATCGCACAGGAGGCGGTGAGCAACGCCCTCAAGCACGGCAAGGCCCGCCACATCGAGATCGGCCTCGCCACCGAGGCCGACCGGATCTTCCTCGTCGTGAAGGACGATGGCTGCGGCATCCCCGCCACACCGCCGCGCACCGGCGCAGGCCTGCGCATCATGCAATACCGCGCCGGCATGATCGGCGGCTCCGTCGTCGTGCAGCGCGGCCAGCCCGCCGGCACCACCATCGCCTGCTCCGTGCATCAAACCCCTCCGCGCACGCGGCGAAAAAAATCCGCCCGATGAAAGCCAAGCCGAAGAAGTCCGCCGCCCCGGCGCGCCAGCAAATCCTCATCGTGGACGACCACCCGATGATGCGCGACGGCCTCGCCGCGCTCATCACCGCCCAGCCCGATCTCGCCGTCTGCGCCCAGGCCGACGACGCCGGCGAAGCCCAACAGGCCGTCGAAGCCCACCGGCCCGACCTCGTGATCATGGACATCTCCCTTCCCGGGAAAAGCGGCCTCGAAGCCATCAAGGACCTGCAAGCCCTGCAACCCGGCCTCGCCATTCTTGTCCTCTCCATGCACGACGAAGCGCTCTACGCCGAACGCGTCCTGCGCGCCGGGGCCCGTGGTTACGTGATGAAACAGGAAGGCGGCAAGCGCATCATGGACGCCATCCGCGCCGTGCTGGAAGGCAAGGTCTTCGTCAGCGAGAAGATGTCCGCCCGCATCATGGACGCCTTCACCGGCCGCCGCGCCGCCGAGGCTGGCAGCACCGTGGAAAACCTCTCCGACCGCGAGTTCGAGGTGTTCCAGCTCATTGGCCAGGGGCGGAGCACAAAGGAAATCGCCGACCAGCTCCACCTCAGCGTCAAGACCGTCGAAGTCCATCGCGTGAACATCAAGGCCAAGCTCAAGCTCGCCACCAGCCCCGAACTCGTCCACTTCGCGGTCCGCTGGGTGGAGTCGCAGCCCACATAAGCGCGCAGTCGTTCTGCGCTGGCCTTTCCACCACCCCCGGCATCGGGTAGGCATTTCCCTTAGCCGCCTAGGCAGGACGGCTAGTGAAATTTAGGCCGGCCACCAATGGGCAAGAAGACCGGCGGTGGATAACGTCGCTCCCATGACCACGCATTGGAACGACAAGCTGAACGAAGTGGCGCCCAGCACCCCCGACTACCTCCACACGGCCAAGGCGGCCTGGCCTTTCCCCCAACAAAAACCCATGCCCCGACCACATGTGCTGGAGATCGCCCGGATCACGCGGCGGGGCGCGGCGTTGCCCGCCCATCAGGAAATCCTGCCGGACTATTCCCACTGCGGCATCAACGAGTAGCCGACCGCCCGCCGACGCGCAGAAGTTGCTTGTCCGCCGCCACGCGAGTCGCTAACCAAGCGGCCCATGAACCAACTCGACTTGAAGGGAAAACACGGAATCGTCACCGGCGGCGCGCGCGGCATCGGCTTCGCCATCGCCACCCGCCTCCTGCACTCCGGGGCCAGCGTGTGCCTCTGGGACCGCGACGCCGAGGCCCTGAAGGACGCGAGCCAGAAGCTTTCCGCCCTCGGCACCGTGACCACGCAGACTGTGGATCTCACGGACCCGGACGCGGTCAGCGCCGCCGCCGCCGCCACGAAGCAGCAACTTGGCTCCATCGAGTTGCTCGTGAACAACGCGGGCATCGCGGGGGCCAACGCCAAGCTCTGGGAATACACCCCGGAACAATGGCTCGCCGTGGTGAACACCAATCTCAACGCCGTCTTCTACGTCTGCCGCGCAGTCGTGCCCATCATGCTGGAGAAGCAATACGGGCGCATCGTCAACATCGCGAGCATCGCCGGCAAGGAGGGCAATCCCGCCGCCTCCCATTACAGCGCGGCCAAGGCGGGCGTCATCGGCCTCACCAAGTCCCTCGGCAAGGAACTGGCCAAGGAGGGCATCCTGGTCAACTGCATCACCCCGGCCGTCATCCAGACGGACATCCTCAAGCAGGTGGCGCAGTTCCACATTGACTACATGCTCTCGAAGATCCCCATGGGCCGCTTCGGCAAAGTGGACGAGGCCGCGGCCATGGTTGCCTGGCTGTGCTCGGACGACTGCTCCTTCAGCACCGGCAGTGTCTTTGATCTCTCCGGTGGCCGGGCCACCTACTGACCGGGCTCGGGCCTGGCTTCAACTCACACACTGGCGCAGCTCGCGGCCGGACCAGCCGGTTGCATTTTGCTCCCGTCCATGACCAAGCCTGAGTAGGCTCTACCCGCATGGCATCCATCGGCAAACGCAACTGGCTCTCCGTCGCCCGGGAATCCACCACCGGACTTTTTCTGGATGGGGAGGAACTCGGCGAGATTTTGCTGCCCCGCCGTTATGTCCCGCACGACCATGCCGAACAGGAGCGGCTCGAAGTTTTCATTTATCGCGATTCCGAGGATCGCCTGATCGCCACCACCGAGCACCCGCTGGCCACGGTCGGAGAATTTGCCTGCCTGCGCGTCAAGGAGGTCAACCCGCAGATCGGCGCCTTCCTCGACTGGGGCTTGCCCAAAGATCTGCTGCTGCCCTTCCGCGAGCAGGGTGTCCCCTTGCGCGCGGGCCAGCAGGTGGTCGTTGCGGTCTGCCTGGATCCGAAGACCGACCGCATCATCGCCAGCGCGCGGCTCAACCGGCACTTGAGCAAGGAGTTTCCCGATTACCGCGAAGGCGATGCCGTCCGCTTCATCATCACCGGCAAGACCCCGCTGGGCTACAACGCCATTGTGGAAAACGCGCATCCCGGCCTGCTCTACCACGACAACCTCTCGACTCCCCTGACGACCGGCCAGGTGCTCGACGGCTTCGTGCGCACCGTCCGCGAGGGTGGCAAGCTCGACCTGAGCCTGGACGCCTCCGGCTACCAACGGGTGGCTTCGCTCACCGATCAAATCGAGCAGGCCCTGGAGCACAACGGCGGCCAACTCGACTTCGACGACGACAGCTCGCCGGAACAAATCCGTGCGGCCTTCGGGGTCAGCAAAAAGGCCTTCAAGCAGGCGCTCGGAAAACTTTACCGCGAGCGTCGCATCGCCTTTACGGCCCCGGGAATCCAGTTGCTCGACAACTCCTCCTGGTCCCCCGGCAACTGACCGCCGCGTTCTCCGCACCTCGCCAACCCGCGTCCCTCCCCACGCATGAGCAACTCCAAACGCATCCCGACCGACGGCGGACAGAGCCTCGTTCACAATCCCTTCGCCGCGCTGTCCAGCACTGGACTTCCCCCGGCTCCTGAACCTTCCCTCGTCGGGACACCAGATGTTGTGAGCGAGTCGTCCAAGCCCGCCAAAAAGAACCGCGGCCGCGTGGACATTGTCCGGCAGAAAGCTGGCCGCGGCGGCAAGACCGTCACGGTGGTCAAAGGCTTCATCGGCATCGGCCTTCCGGAAAAGGAGCAACTGGCCAAGGCCATGCAAAAGGCCTGCGGCACTGGCGGCACCGTGAAGGACGGCCAGATCGAGATTCAAGGCGACAAGCGCGAAGAGGTCGCGCGCATCCTGACCGAGGCCAACTTCCGCCCCGTGTTTGCCGGCGGATGAGGTCCCCGGCCCGCCCGCGAAGCCGACGCCCGGCGGCAGCAGGAAATGAGCTATTGACGACACGGAGCCGTTTGTTACTTTCTGCGTCCCTTTACGGGGAAACTGTAATGAAAACATTTTTGCCGAACGCCCAAGCCTCGCTGGACAACCGCAAGTGGCACGTCGTGGACGCCAACGGAGTTGTCCTTGGCCGCCTCGCCACGCGCGTCGCCACCATCATCCGCGGCAAACACCGCCCCACTTTCACCCCGCACCTGGACACCGGCGACTTCGTCGTGGTCATCAACGCCGAGAAGGTCGTCCTCACCGGCAAGAAGGAGCAGGACAAGCAGTTCATGACCTACTCCGGCTGGAAGGGCGGCGAGAGCTTCGAGAGCGTCGCGCAACGCCGCGCCCGCCGCCCCGAGCTCCTCATCGAGCACGCCGTCAAGGGCATGCTCCCCAAGGGCCGCCTCGGTCGCAGCCTCCACACCAAGCTCAAGGTTTACGCCGGCGACAAACATCCGCACACCGCTCAGGCGCCCGCCAAGCTCGAGATCAAGCATTAGTCTCTTTCAACCACCAACGCACCTCACTCCCACATGGCCGCCACTCAGGAACACCTCGGAACCGGACGCCGCAAGACTGCTGTCGCCCGCGTTCGCCTCGCCTCCGGTTCGGGCAAAATCGTCATCAACGGTCGCCCGATGGAGAAATACTTCCTCACCGAGGACCAGCGCGCCGCCGTCGTGCAGCCGCTGAAGGTCACCGACTCCATCAGCAAGTTTGACGTCCGCGTCAACGTGCAGGGTGGCGGCCCCAACGGCCAGGCCGGTGCCGTCCGTCACGGCATCGCCCGCGCGCTGCTCACCGTGGACGTCGCCCTTCGTCCCCCGCTGAAGGCTGAAGGCCTGCTCACCCGCGACCCGCGCAAGCGCGAGCGCAAGAAGTATGGCCAACCCGGCGCCCGCAAGCGCTTCCAGTTCAGCAAGCGTTAATCGCCAAACAGGTTTTCCAAGAACCCCGCCCGCGCAAGCCGGCGGGGTTTTTCTTTGCCGCACCCTGTGCCGGCGATTTGCAATCGCCGTCCGCACGCAACTTGCGCCGAGGCCGATTGCAACTCGCCGCCACTCTTCACTCTTCACTCCTCACGCCTCACCCTTCACACTCCCCCCATGTCCGCGCCCGCTCCCTTGCTCCGCCTCGCGAACGTCACCAAGCGCTACCCTGGCGCGGCGGGCGGCGACCTGCCCGTGCTGCGCGGCCTTTCCCTCGAAGTCGCGCGCGGCGAGACCGTCGCCATCGTCGGGCCAAGCGGCTGCGGCAAGAGCACGCTGCTAAACCTCATCGGCACGCTCGACCTGCCCGACTCGGGCGAACTCGTCCTCGACGGCCAGCGCCTCGACACGCTCGACGAACTCGCCCTCGCCGCCACGCGCAACCGGCAGATTGGCTTCATCTTCCAGTCCCACCACCTGCTCCCGCAATGCACCGTGCTGGAAAACGTCCTCGTCCCCACGCTCGCCTCTGGTGACACCGCCAGCCGCGCGCAGGCGATGGACCGTGCCAAGCAACTCCTCACCCGCGTCGGCCTCAGCGAGCGGATGAACTACCGGCCCGGCCAGCTTTCCGGCGGCGAACGCCAGCGTTGTGCCGTCGTTCGCGCGCTCATCAACCAGCCCAAGCTCCTGCTCGCCGACGAACCCACCGGCGCACTCGACCGCGCCACCGCCGACGGGCTCGCCGCGCTCCTCCTCGACCTCAACCGCGAGCAAGGCACCGCCCTCATCGTCGTCACCCACGCCCCCGAGCTGGCGAAGCGGATGGGGCGCGTGCTGGAACTGCGCGATGGCGTGCTGACGCAAATGCCCGCATGAGCACACAATGGCAACTAAGCACCCGCCGCGCTATGGAGTGCGGTGACTTGTCACCGCTTTCCCAAGGCGACTCGTCGCCGTCGAATGCGGACGCGCGCGGTTTCGCCCAGGCCCTCCGGAGCTTGCGCCAGCCGGAAGCCACTGGCCCATCCGCAAGCCCTCAGAACCACGACGGCGACAGGTCGCCTGCTCAAAGCGGTGACGAGTCACCGCACTCCAAAGTGGCGCCCCCGGACAGCGTGGCCATTTCCAATCCTGCGCTGAAGAAACCTTGGCCCCACGCCCCTGTCCACAAGCTCACCGAGCATGGGGTTTACTTCGTAACCGCTGGCACATTGCACAAGGAACACTTGTTCCGAGGCGACGAACGGCTCGCTCTCCTTGAGTTCGAGCTGCTGACCAAGGCCAATCTCTACCACTGGCAAATCGAGGCCTGGGCGGTTTTCTCCAATCATTACCACTTTGTCGCCCGCGGCTGTCCGGACTCAGCGAACCTCGGCAAGCTGCTCAAGCACCTGCACTCCGACACGGCCCGCGAGTTGAACCGGCTCGACGGCGTAACCAAGCGGAAAGTCTGGCACAACTTCCGGGAGACCAAGCTGACCTACGAGCGCTCGTATCTCGCTCGGCTTAACTACGTCCATCAAAATGCCGTTCATCATGGCCTCGTGCCCGTGGCGAACCAATACCGCTGGTGCTCCGCCGCGTGGTTTGAGCGCGTGGCCACGCCTGCGATGGTGCAGACCATCTACGGCTTCAAAACCGACCGCGTGGAGGTGGAAGATGACTTTTAACCCGCAACCAACACGCGATTACTCTGCGCTCGCTCGGCTGGCTGCGCGCGCTATGGAGTGCGGCGAGTTCTCGCCGCTTTCCGCAGGCGACTTGTCGCCGTCGAAAGCGCGTGGCTTGCGGTATCTCCCAGCGTCCTCCGGCTGGCGCGAGCCGGGGCGGCCTCGGCCAGGGAGCGCGCGTTTGACCTCGACGGCGACAAGTCGCCTGCCAAAAGCGGTGACGAGTCACCGCACTCCATAACGCCATGACCCTCCGCACGCTCATCCTCCGCAGCCTGCGCTTTCATCTGCGCGCGCATCTGGGCGTGCTGCTGGGGGCGACGCTGGGCAGCGCCATCCTCATCGGCGCGCTGCTGGTGGGCGACTCCGTGCGCGGCAGCCTGCGTGACATGGCGCTGGCAAGGCTGGGCAAAACCTACTTGGCGATGTCCACCGGTGACCGGCTAGTTCAGGATGCATTTGTCAGTGGGCTATTAGGTAACACGGACACGCCCGGCGCTATCTTCGGAGCTTCTGTGTTGGTGACCCCTGCTGCCGCAATCGCACAAAACGGCGGAACGACTGCCAGCCGTGTTCACTTACTCGGCGTGGACGTCCGGTTTGGGAAGTTTTCTGAAGTTGCCAAAGAGTTTGGTGGACTCGGCAAAGGTCAGGTCGCGCTAAACACACAGCTCGCGGACCAGTTGCGTGTCCGCGTTGGCGACGAGGTGCTGTTTCGCGTCCCGAAAGTGTCTGCGCTCTCCAAGGATGTCGCCCTGACGTCACGTGAAACAGGTTCGACTGCAAGCCGCATGAAGGTGGTCGCGGTTTTCGACACGAACCAACTCGGTCGGTTTAGTTTGCAGGCGAATCAAATTGCTCCGTTCAACGCGTTTGTTGACCGCTCTTCTCTTCAAGAACTGATTGGCGCAGGGCCACGAGCCAATTTAGTGCTCATTGGTCGTGAGCCACGACACGACCCAAAACCGCTCAGAATCACAACCAAAGTCCTTCTGAGCAGTTCCTCAAAATACGTGAGTGCTGATGCTCAATTAGCGGACTATCAACTCTCCCTCCGCACCCTCACCAACTCCCCCGCCCTCGAACTCCGCACCGATCGCATCTTCCTCGACCCGCCCGCCGTCCGCGCCGCGCTGGCGGTGGAAACGAGCGCGCAGCCCATCCTCACCTACCTCGCCACGTTGTTGCGCGCGGGCACCAACGCCACCGCCTACCCGATGGTCACCGCCGCCGGTGCGCCGCTCGTGCCCGCTGACTTGCGCGACGACGAAATCGTCGTGAACCAGTGGCTTGCGGACCAGTTGCAGCTCAAGCCCGGCGGCGAGTTGGAGCTGTCCTACTTCCTGCCCGACTCCGGCGCGCGGCTCACCGAGGCCACGAACCGCTTCCGCGTCCGCTCCATCGTGCCGATGCAGATGCCGTGGGCCGACCGCAAGCTGATGCCCGACTTCCCCGGCATCGCGAGCGCCGAGCGCATCGGCGACTGGGACGCCGGCTTCCCGCTCACGC